>WNFC01001291.1_pt1 | contig 35142 bp, 23 predicted proteins | sample 5400541 | NCBI WGS metagenome assembly WNFC01 (sample SAMN13153342, study PRJNA577476) | soil metagenome | isolation source: 120 cm saprolite under Douglas fir tree site 2 hole 2 replicate 1 | place: USA:California | collected 2015-04-18
CCAGCACACGATGGATCGTATCCACCTCGTAGATTCCTTTGCCGGTAAAGCTTCCTTCTCCGTACAGGTCTTGATAAGCGTCAGAGACAGCGCGGGTGTAGATGTCAAACCCAGTCTCGCCCGCGTAAATGGCCGCCAGCCGCGAGCGCGCTGTACTCTGCACGCTCACGCCCACGCGCGGCTGCAGGATGCCGTAACCGGCAACTACGATGTTCTTTTCCGGATCGACAATCGCCCGGTTGAGCGGATGAGCCAGCGTCCCTATCATGCGATGCGCGGCTCCGCGTGGAAGTTCGGTGTCGGAATCAAGCGTAAGTACAAACTGAACCCGGGGAAGAACGGACAAATCGCCGACCTTGATGGGGAAACTGTCGTATTCCCCACGGAGCAGGCGATTCAGATCCATGAGCTTCCCGCGCTTGCGCTCCCAACCCATCCATCCCTTCTCACGTGGGTTGTAAACCCGGTGGCGATGCAACAAAAAGAATGAGCCCTTGCCCTGACCGCCATATCTCTCGTTCAGTTCACGGATCAGGCTCGCACACAGATCGATAAGCGGGCTTTCCTCAGACGCGGGCCGGTCGGAGTCGGGCAGGTCGGACACCAGCGCGAAATGAATGTTGCGGTCGTGGTTGCCCAGAAACCGCACTTCCAGATCTTCGATCAGGCCGCGCACTTGTTTCTCATTCAACAGGAGTGTCGGCACGGCGACGAGAGTGAGGAAGTCCTCCGGAATCTCCTCGGAGAAGTCCAGCTTGGGAAGAATTTCGGCCGGGAAAATTGTGGTGACCAGGTAACTCATCAGCTGCACCGCGCTCTGCGAGCTCGGCAGCACCAGGATCAGCATTGAAAGCAGAACCAGCGCAGGGGCCGTGTACGGGGGCGTCAGCCACAGCAGGATGCCCGTGATAATGGCGAATGTAAGAACTGCAAGCCCGGGCAGGAAGAACTCGTCGGGATGCCGGCGTAGCACGACGCGCAGATGCTGGAACAAATTCTGCTTACAACCAACTTTCTGGCAAAGCAGGGCCCTTCCTTCTCCGATAAGGTAGTAGCCAATATGTGTCTCGCGCGCTGCTATGCGGGGATCCCGGTAATCTCTGACTCCAGCCTGTCGCGCTAACGCCAGCGTCTCGCGGGCTACCTCTATTTCCGAACAGTCGGAGCGCTTGGCAATCCGCGCCAGTTTGTCGCGATAGAGATTGCGGCTCTCGAAGTCCATGGCCGCGTAAGCGCCGGCTGGATCCTCGCGCAATATCTGATCAAAAAGAATGAGCGGTTCCAGAACCTCTTTCCAGGGGGTCTGGGTAACATCGCGCAGGCTACGGATACAGGCTCCCACGCCATGCGATTCGCTGGCCGGATCTTGAAGAGCTCGCCGGCCACGCGTAGCGATCTGTTCCAGCAGGGCCAGCTTGAGACCTGGCACCAGCGCCCACAGTTCACGCAGGTTTAGAGGATTTTTCTCCTGAAATCCCTGACAGAACGCGGCAAATGCTTGATCGCTGAAATGATACCCCGCAGATTCGAGAAAGACCTCGGGAAGCGCCAGGGCACGGGGAACGATCTCACCGTTCTGGCTGCGGACGTGCGGCAGCTCGCGAAGCGGCTTGACCTCGGTCGTGAGGCTAACCATTTGCGCATAGATCAGCGAAACGTTATCGCGAAGCCACTGCAGGTCGTCCGAAATATGCGACTGCTTTTTTACTTCGACGCCGGCGAAAACCGGTTTGAGCGTGGACCGCAACCGGCGAACCCGCTCGGAAAAGATGCGTGACGAGGGCGTTCCCGGCACCCAGCCCAATTGGGACGAAAACTGAGTGCCCGCGAGACGCAGAGCCTGCAGGGTTGACGAGTCGCCACTGACCACGCGCTCGTAGTCCTCTTCTGCTGCCAAAACGCTTTCGATATGAGTATTCTGCGGCATTAATCCAGCGACCTCTAACGGTAACTCGCGGCTTGCAATTCAAACATTTCTGCGTACCGGCCACCGAGATGGGTCAACTCATCGTGGTTACCGTCCTCGGCGATATTGCCGTTCTCCAGCACCACAATCCGGTCGGCCATGCGCACGGTGGAAAAGCGGTGCGAAATGAACAGGGCCATCTTGCCTGTAGTGAGTTCGGCGAAGCGCTGAAACACCTCATACTCGCTACGAGCGTCCAGAGCCGCCGTGGGTTCATCGAGAATGAGCACTTGCGCATCGCGCAAGTAGGCCCGCGCCAGCGCCACTTTCTGCCACTCTCCCCCTGAGAGGTCGACGCCTCCGTCGAACCGGCGCCCGAGCATCTGGTCGTATTCGTGCTGGAGCCTGCCGATAACCTCGTCGGCCATGCTCTTTTGGGCCGCCACGTGAAGCAGTGGAAGGTTATCCACTTCCTCGATGCGGCCGATGGCGATGTTTTCGCGCGCCGTCATCTCGTAGCGCATGAAGTCCTGGAAGATGACGCCGATTTCGCGGTACAGATCCTCAAGTTGGTATTCGCGCAGATCGATACCGTCCAGCAGAATCTGGCCGTCGACGGGATCGTACAAGCGGGTCATGAGCTTTACGATCGTAGTTTTGCCCTGGCCGTTCTCTCCGATGAGCGCCACCCGCTCGCCCGGACGCAGCTGAAAATTCAATCCGTCCAGAATCAGGCGTGGGCTGCCGGGGTAAGAGAAAGAAACATTGCGGAATTCGAATCCACGCTGGATCGGCCTCGGCGCTGGAAGCGCGTTAGGCTTGGACCGGATCTCCGGCTGCATTTCGAAGAAGGCAATCAGATCGGTCAGGAACAAGGCCTGATCCGCGATACCAGAAAGCGTGGAAAAAATTTGCTGAATATTCGAACTTGCCTGGAGAATGGCACCCGACAAAAATGTCAGCTCGCCGATCGTAAGCCTTCCTGCCACGGTGCGCCAGATCACGAAGACATAAGCGCCGTAGTATCCGGCCGTGCCGATCACTGACAAGACTGATCCCGCAACCAAGCGGCGGCGGGCGAGGGAGACGTCTTCGCGGTAAATCTGGTCGGAGAGCCGGGTAAAGCGGCCCACCAGAAACTCCCTGAGCCCGAAAAGTTTGAGTTCCTTGGCGGCTTCCTTGCTGCCGCCCAGCACGCGCAAGTAGTCGAGCTGTCGACGGATCGGGGTCTGACGAAAGTTCTTAGCGTATCCCAGAAACGCAAAGTGGCTTTCTCCGAGAAAAGCGGGAACTACGCCCGCAACCAGGAGCAACAGCAGCCAGGGGGAAAACAGCATGATCGAAACCGAGAGAGAGATCGTAGTGACGACTTGCTGAACCAGCCGTCCGATGGATTGGATCATGCCCAGCCGGTCCGTGGCCTGCACTCGCGCCCGTTCCAGGCGATCGTAGAAAACCGGATCCTCGTAAGCCAGCAGGTCGAGTTCAGCGGCGTGCTTCATGACCCGTATGCTCACGTGCCGCGTGTATTTGTCAGCCAGCAGGGCATCGAGATAGTCGATGATCCGGCTCAGAATGCTGTTGAACACAGCCAGCGCAAATTCCGCCGCTACCAGCCACCAAAGCTGGGTCGGGACGGGCTGATGCGTGGTCACGGCATGGACGATGCCATCGATGATGAGCTTGGTGATCCAAAGCAACCCGAGAGGAACAACAGAGGCGACCACGCGGAAAAGCAGGCCGAGGGTAACGACCGTCCGTCCGGACTCCCATACGATCCGCAGAACCGCCGGGACGTTGCGAAGAGCGGAGAGCCGCTCCCGCCAAGCCTTGGCGAAGTTTTGCTGTCCGGCCATCATTGGGTCCTTAAGGATCTCTCGCTTCCGAGCCAGAAGCAGTTAAGCCGCTGGTTGATGAGCGGCGGTATTGTTATAAGTTTAGACCAAGCAACGAAAATATGCTTGACCGGGAGTGCTGCGCCCACCCTCTCTTTGTCTGGTCGAAATCCCACAGTGCTCGTGCTAAAAGTTCTTCTTGGATGAGGCAAATTCCTGTAAGGTTGGTGACGAAACAGCCACGAGGATGGAGTAAAGCGCGCTAGAACGCTCCCGCTAGTATTTCTTGAATCCCGCCCGCTGCATGCCGCGCTGGGCTTCGGCGGTCTTCATGAAGGTATCCCAAACGAACCCAGTGCGCAGATTTTCAGCCATGAGCATCGTAATCCCGGTATCAATTCCAATTACGTCAGGGTCGTACCAATTTTTGAGCGGATTGAAGGCATTGACAAAGCCGTACTTGGACCATGCCGCGCCATAGCGACTGCGGATAGATTTCAAGACGCGCATAGTTGCCTGCGGCAGAAACGGCAGAGATCCGCTGCTGGCGCTGGGGACGACGGTGCCGTCGATGGGACCAAAGGCAGGCGGTCCGCCCCAAATGACATAGCCTTTATCCGAGTCGGAAGCGGTAATGCCCCAAAGGTCGTCGCTGTAATCAGAAAACTGACTGCCCAACTCCAGGCAAAAACGCCGGTGGACTTCGGTGGCGACGATCGAGTTCTGGAAATAATCCGCGTACTTGTCTCGCTTTCCGCGAAAATCGAACCATGCCTGGGAATACTGGTGCACAAACAAAGGCGCGAAGGCGCCGATGTAGCGCAATCCGTCGTACTCGAAGGTCAGCCGCTTCCAGGCGTTCCAGGTTTCTTCCTTGAGCGGATGCGCAGACGATCCCAGCCCCAGCAAATACATCATCATCAGTTCGCTGTAATAATCCCATCGGCTGGGCAGGAATCCGATTTCAGGCGTCCAACCGTGGGGCAGCAGCGACGTATCTTCAGAAAGCCAGGTCCAATCCACACGGCTGAAAATGAGCTCGGCCAGTTGCGCAACGTCGGGGTGCTTGAAGTGCTGGCGGCAGGTCAGAATTCCGCACAGCAAAATAGCGGTGTCGACCGAAGAAATTTCGGAATCCCAAACCCGTTCTCCGGTATTGATGTTGGCGAAGTGGTAGAAAAAACCGCGATGATGAGGTACCTTTTTCCACAAAAAACGCAGGGCGGTAAAAACGCGCTCGAGTGCTGCTGCCTTGGAAATGAAGCCGCGCTGCTCCCCGATGCAAAGAGCCGTCAGCCCGAAACCGGTAGCAGCGATGCTCGCCACGATTTCCTGGTCATTGGCGTGAATATTGCAGCGATCCTTAACCATGCCCGTCTTCGGGCTGGCCTGCTCCCAGAAAAACAAGAAGTTTGCGCTTTCCAGGTCGTTCAAAAACTGGTCATCCTCTGGACTCAGAGAGAATGCCGGGAGCTCGGGCGGTGGTGAGAGTTGCGGCGGCGGCGATTGCGCCAAAGCCGTCATCATTCCAGACGCAGGAACGCAGAGGCCGGCAGCGAGAAGGCGCCGCATGAAATCACGGCGGGAAGCACGGTTGGCCGGGGCATCGGGCATTCGCTTTTCTTTAACTCAAACTTATCCTAAAGGAACTCGGGGGCGGAAGAGGCGACAAAACATTAATGGTGCACCAATGATGCACCAGTGAATATCTGGATGCTGGATCATCACAGGCTAATATTACAGACAGGCCAGGGCGTTTAGGTTTTGTCATAAGATGTAAAGTTACGTCCGCATGACGCACGCGCACAAAATTGAGATATGGATCCTCTGCATTGCCACCACGTTACTGACGGTAGCCGTGTTGCTGTTGGGGCGTTGGCATATCCGCAGGCCCATTTCGCTGCAGGGAGCGGTCATGGTGCAGGACGCAGACGCGCGCAAGGAGCGCCCGATCGCCGATGTCGAGGTGTCTGCCGAGAACGGATTCGCCACGGGTACGGCCAGATCCGATGCTTCCGGATTCTTCCGTCTGACACTCCCTCGAGATATACGACGCGGCCATTCCCTCACGCTGCATTTTCGCCGCTCTGGATACCGGCCGCTCGATCTCAATGTGTTCGTCGGCGATATGCTCTACATTGCCCAAATGGCGTCCCTGTCTGCCCAGGCTCCAAGCACAAAGCCAGAAACCAAAGTGGGAAACGTCCGCCTCCGGTATTCGATCAAGAGCATGTCTGAGGTAAATATTGGAAGCGCGGTGCAGACTTTTCAGATTGCAAACAAGGGTAACGTCCCCTGCAAAGGTCAGCATCCTTGCTCCCCTGACGGCAAGTGGAAGGCGGCGCTGGGCGGGACATCGCTCGCCGCCGGAACCGGCAACGAGTTTCGGAATGCTCGAGTTTCCTGTATCGCTGGACCGTGTCCGTTCACCAAAATTGAGGCCGACCATTTTTCGCAAGGCGGGCAGACGATCATGGTCACAGCCCGGAACTGGTCTGACACTGCAACGTTCCTGATCGAGGCGGAAGTTTTTCATCCCATGTCCAGCCAGGTAGTCCACCAATCTTATCCGGTCATTTTCGGCGAAGCCCTTAACTTCACCTTGCCGTCCTCGGCGGAAGGAGTAAATATCGAGGCCGACATCAACGGCCAAAGTATTATCTTCCCTATCGGTCCCTCTTTGTTCTTAAGCTGGGCGGCCTGCAATGCCCGCGTCAATCCTGATCAGACACGCGTATACCGATGCGAACTCAAGCCAGGCTACCGGTTTCAATGATTTATTTTTGGAACCGTTCCATTTTCGTCCGTACTTCCCTGTATTGTCCCTCTGCACTGTGGCCTCTATAAAGGTGACTGCGCTACGCTGGGGTAGTGTGACCCAAATCGCCTTGCAAGTGGGAAGCAATTCCATCCATACCTTCCGGCGTGAACTTTCGCGAGACCATTCAACCATGACAGCGTCCACTTCCGCTCGCATTGCAGAGGGCCCTCTCGGAGCCAACCGGTTCCCCACTGGCGAGTGGGAGTTTCTGCTTTGGGCTCCGCATGTCCGTCGCGCCAGTATCCATCTCCTTGGATCGGCCGAACGAATTGTGGACATGGATCGAGTGGAGGTGGATCGCGTGGAAATGGGCCGAGTGGAAACGGGTCGAGTAGAAACGGGTCGAGTAGAAACGGATCGCGATTATCGGGGCTACTACTCCGCAGTGATTGAAGCGACAGAGCAAACGCGCTACCTGTATCTCCTCGACGGTTCGCGGGAGCTACCCGACCCCGCTTCGCGATTCCAACCGGAGGGCGTTCACGGCCCGTCGCAACTGGTGGACCCCAGCACCTTCGAATGGACTGACACTGGCTGGACCGGAATTCCACTCGAACGCAGTATCTTCTACGAACTCCATGTGGGAACGTACACGCCGGAAGGAACTTTTGAAGCATTGATCGACCACTTGGACGATCTGGTCTCACTCGGAATCACGACCATCGAGCTCATGCCCGTCGCCCAATTCCCGGGCGAGCGCAACTGGGGCTATGACGGCGTCTTCCCCTTCGCGGCGCAGAATACCTACGGCGGTCCCAATGGATTGCAGCGGCTCGTCAACGCGGCCCATGCCAAGGGGCTAGCAGTTGCTCTGGACGTGGTTTACAACCATCTCGGGCCGGAAGGCAACTATCTCGCCGCCTACGGTCCGTACTTCACCAATCGCTACCGCACTCCCTGGGGAGAAGCCATCAATTATGACGGTTCAGGCAGCGATGAAGTGCGGCGATATTTTATCGAGAGCGCGCTCTACTGGCTCGAACACTGTCACTTCGACGTGCTCCGACTCGACGCCATTCACGGAATTTTCGACTTCAGCGCTCTGCACTTTCTTGCGGAGCTCAAATCATCAGTGGCAGAGTTGTCGCGCCGCCTTGGCCGGCAGATCCATTTGATCGCAGAGAGCGACCTGAATGACTCGCGGATCATTCTGCCCCAGCAGCATGGTGGATACGAGATGGATGCACAGTGGAGCGACGACTTTCATCACTCCTTGCACACGCTGCTGACTCAGGAGAAGGTCGGTTACTACCAGGATTTCGGGCGCGTATCACACCTTGCGCAAACACTGAAGGACGGTTGGTGCTACAGCGGGCAGTACTCGAGCTATCGCAAGCGGAGACACGGTAACTCTCCGCGCGGTATCTCATCTTCCCACTTTGTAGTCTGCAACCAGAATCATGATCAGGTGGGCAACCGCGCTGCGGGCGAAAGGCTGAGCGCGCTCGTGGATGTTGAGGCCTTGAAGCTTGCGGCCGGAGTCACATTGCTCTCACCTTTCGTCCCGATGCTGTTCATGGGTGAGGAGTACGGCGAGACTGCACCCTTCCAATACTTCACCAGCCATCTCGATGCCGGCCTGGTGGAGGCAGTGCGCCGCGGGCGACGAGACGAGTTCAAGGCCTTTGGTTGGGAAGGTCTGGTACCTGACCCCCAGGATGAAGCGACGTTTCGCCGGTCTCAGTTGCAGCACTCTGTGAAAGTGCAGGAACCGCATGCCACACTGTTGCGCTTCTACAAGGAGTTGATCCGCATCCGGAAAGAACAAAGTCTGGGCATGCCCGACGAGTGGCGTGTGCGGGAAGCCGGAAATTCGTCGTTGCTAGTTTTCCGTGACGATCCCAAAGGACGCCTCGCGATGATCTTTAACTTTAACTCTGCCCATTCAATCGTGAATGCAGAATTGCCGGAACTGCAAGGATTGTGGAGAATGAAGCTTTCCTCCGCTGACCGAGCATGGCGCGGGCCGGGCGAAAGTTTCCCGGATGAAGTGAGATTTTCGAAACCCTTTGTCCTGCAGATGCATCCACACTCTTTTGTCCTGTTCGAGGGTATTTCATCCGATTCGGAGCCATTGTGAGATACGTCTGTATCCATGGGCACTTCTATCAACCTCCCCGGGAAAACCCTTCGCTGGAGGCCATTGAGTTACAAGACTCGGCCTATCCCTATCACGATTGGAACCAGCGCATCACGGCGGAATGCTACGCGCCCAATGCGGTCTCGCGGGTTCTCGATTCTGAGAATCGCATTCTGAAGCTGATGAATAATTACGCGGAAATCAGTTTCAATTTCGGTCCCACTCTTCTCTCCTGGCTCCAGTCGGAAGCACCCAAGGTCTACGCGGCGATTGTCGAAGCGGATCGGATGAGTCAGACTCGATTCTCCGGCCACGGCTCGGCCCTGGCGCAAGGCTACAACCATATGATCCTGCCCCTGGCAAACCGCCGGGATAAGGTCACGCAGGTGAAATGGGGGATTCGCGACTTCGAGTCTCGCTTCGGACGCAAACCCGGAGGGATGTGGCTGCCGGAGACCGCTGTCGACATCGAGACTCTCGAGGTGCTGGCCGAGAATGGCATCAAGTTCACCATCCTGGCGCCGCGGCAAGCCAAGCAAGTTCGTCCTCTCCAAACTCGTCCCGCCGACGATCCGAAGTGGCAGGATGTGACTGGAAGCCGCATTGATCCAAGCCGTGCCTATGTCGCCGAACTACCCTCGAAAAAGAAGATCAATTTATTTTTCTACGACGGCCCCATCTCGCAAGGTGTAGCTTTCGAGGGCCTGCTCAACGATGGGAAGCTATTCGCCGACAGATTGCTTAGCGGATTTTCTGATAAGCGGGAGGGGCCGCAACTTGTCCACATCGCTACTGACGGTGAGAGCTACGGACACCATCACCACTACGGCGAAATGGCGTTGAGCTCTGCCCTGCACCACATCGATGAATCCAAACTCGCACGGCTCACGAACTATGGCGAATTCCTTGAGATGCATCCCGCGGAGCACGCGGTCGAGATCGTAGAAAAAAGTTCGTGGAGCTGTGTTCACGGAATCGAGCGTTGGCGCTCCAACTGTGGCTGCAATTCCGGCGGCCACCCCTGGAACCAGGAGTGGCGTGGGCCTCTGCGCGCCGCCTTGGACTGGTTGAGCGACCGCCTCGCCACCGTATTCGAGAAAAAACTCGGAGAACTCCTGAAAGATCCGTGGGGGGCGCGGAACGACTACATCCGCGTCATCCTCGACCGTTCGGAGGAATCGCGCGCCTCATTCTTCGCGGATCACTCCCTTCGTCCACTCAATGAGGAAGAGCAGGTGAGGGCTCTCAGGCTGCTCGAAATGCAGCGGCACGCGATGCTGATGTATACCAGCTGCGGCTGGTTCTTCGACGAGCTCTCCGGTGTGGAGACCGTGCAGGTGATGCAATATGCGGGCCGGGCGCTTCAGCTCGCTCACCAGTGCTGCAGCGAGAATTTGGAGCCGGAGTTCCTGCAGCAACTCGGGAAAGCCAAAAGCAATCTGCCGGAGTATGGCGATGGCGCTCAGATCTATCAAAAGTTGGTCAAGCCCGCATTCGTCGATATCGAGCGTGTTGCTGGGCACTACGCCATTAGCTCACTCTTCGAGAATTACGGCGACAAAACGCGCATTTATTGTTACGACGTGGAACGCGACAATTATTCCCTGGAAGCCGAGGGGAAGATGCGTTTGGCGACTGGTGCGGCACGTTTGCGTTCCGAGATCACACAGGAATCCGCTGAGGTAGATTTTGCCGTCCTCCATCTGGGCGACCACAATATTACTGCGGGCGTAAGACCGAAGAGCTCCTCGACGAACGGCGATTTCCACACAAAGTTGCTGGAGGCTTTCTCCCAGGCAGATACCGCCGAAGCGATTCGGCTCCTCGATCAAGCCTTCGACAAAAACACTTTCTCCCTGCGCCTGCTTTTCCGGGATGAGCAGCGGAAGATTGCAAATACGATTCTGACTGACTCGCTGACTTCGGCTGCGGCTGTCTACCGCACGGTTTTTGAGAGCCAGGCCCCTTTGATCCGGTTTTTGAACGGATTGTCGATTCCCGTTCCACGGGCGTTGATGTCGGCTGCTGAAATCGCGATCAACTACCAACTGCAGCAGTCGTTCGAGCGCCCCGACCTGGATGCGGACAGTATTCAAGGCCTTCTCAAAGAAGCGGCGGCCAGCAACGTACCTCTGGACACAACTACCCTGGAATACGCCATGAGGCGGCGTATCGAAAGGGAGGCAACGGAATTTGCCGCGAATCCTGGCGATCCTGCTCTGGCTGAGCGGTTGCGAAAATCACTGGGCTTGATCCCCTCGCTGCCCTTCTCCGTGGTTCTGTGGGAGACGCAAAACATCTGCTATCCCGCTCTCATCAAAGTATTCGAGGAAAACGGATGGGGCAGCAACAACGATCCAGCCATGCAGCAGTATTTTGAGAATCTCGTTCAATTGGCAGCACAATTGCAAATTCGCACGCCCCAACTCGAACTCCAGCCTTAACTATGCCGCCCACACGCACGCCCAGCGCCACCTATCGACTTCAGTTCAACAAGGATTTCCGTTTCGCCGATGCGTGCAGGATTCTCGACTATCTGAATGAACTCGGCATCTCCGATATTTACGTTTCTCCGGTTCTGGGCAGTCGAAAAGGCAGTGGGCATGGCTATGACGTCACCGATCCCACACGAATCAATCCTGAGCTGGGATCGGAAGAAGAATTCCAAACTCTCCAGAATGAATTGCAGAAGCGAGGCATGGGCTTGGTCCTGGACATCGTGCCGAACCACATGGCGGCCAGTATGGAGAACGCCTGGTGGATGGATGTCCTCGAGAACGGTCCGCAATCGGCCTACGCAGCCTTCTTCGACATTGACTGGCACCCGGGAGCGCGCAGCCTCGATGGGAAAATCCTTCTCCCGGTTCTTGGCCGGCCTTTCGGCGAAGCTCTTGATACCGGCGAACTCAAGCTAACATTCCAAGATGGCAAATTTTTCCTACAGTATTCCGATTCTTTTTTCCCGATCGCTCCTCACAGCTATCACGGAATTCTGAACCATCGCATCGACCGATTGAAAAAGAAGCTCGGAGAAGATTCTCCGGCTTATCAGGAATACTCCGGCATTCTTGCAACGTTCTCGAACCTGACGAATGCCGATCGACGTTCTGGCGACACTGCCGCCGATCGACGGTTGCGCTTCGAGACAGCGCGGGACCGCCTGTCGGCGTTGGTTCGCAGCAACCAGGAGATCGCGGACTTCGTCGAAGAAATCCTGTGCATCTTCAACGGGAACGGAAACGATCCCGGCAGCGTCGGGGACTTGCAGCGGTTGCTCAACGAGCAGTACTACAAACTCGCCTACTGGCAGAATGTCAACGAGAGCATCAACTATCGCCGTTTCTTTACGATTGCAGATCTTGTGGGCGTGCGGGTCGAAGACCCCGTCGTCTTCGAAGCCACGCACGGTCACCTGTTCCGGCTGATCTCGACGGGGCCGTTTACCGGGCTTCGCATCGACCACATCGACGGACTTCGCGATCCTTATGCTTATCTGACCAGACTTCAGGAACGCCTCAGTCCGAAGGATTCTGCAGAACCGCCTCAGAGGTCTTATGTGCTGGCGGAAAAAATTCTCGCCCGCGGCGAATCGCTCCCCAATGATTGGCCGGTGAGCGGGACCACCGGCTACGACTACTTGAACCAAGCCAATGGAGTATTCGTAAATCCGCAAGGAGCCGCACAACTCGAGCAGATATACTCGGCGTTCATCGGGCGTCACCAGGACTTTTCAGATGTGCTCTATCAGAAAAAGAAGCTGGTGATGAGTACGCTGCTCGGAGTCGAGATGCGCTCGATGGGACGGCAGTTGGCCGAACTCGCCGCCCAGGATCGCTACGCGCGAGAACTGTCACGCGGTCAACTGATTGAGACATTAGTCGAGGTCACAGCGAATCTTTCCGTGTACCGCACCTATATTCGCAACATGGAGTTGCCCGAGCACGCCGTCGAATACATCGGCGAAGCTCTCGACAAAGCCCGCAGCCGAGCGCCCCACCTGAATCCCGCCTGTTTCGACTTTGTTCGAGAAGTACTGCTGCTGCAGAATCTACCTCACGTGCTTCCCGACCAGCGCGAGGCTCGTCTGGCCTTCGTGATGCGCTGGCAGCAGGTTACCGGACCCATTGTCGCCAAGGGGATGGAAGATACGGCTCTTTATGTCTACCACCCATTACTCTCGTTGAATGAAGTGGGCGGGGACCCGGAGCCGAGCCAAGCAAGTTCGCGCGAGGAATTTTTTTCCTTTCTCCAGACCCGCCGTCAGGACTGGCCCCATAGCCTGAACGCAACCACGACCCACGATACCAAGCGCAGCGAAGGCGTGCGCGCCCGTATCAATGTTCTGTCTGAGCTACCGAATGAATGGCAGACGCGTTTGGAGTTGTGGGCAAAGCAGAATGCCCGGCATAAGCTGGAGGTTGACGGCCGCCCGACTCCAGACCGAAACGAAGAATACTTCCTCTATCAGACTTTGCTCGGCGTCTGGCCACTGGAGCGCGAAGTTTGTGAAACGCTGGTCAAACGATTGCGGGACTATCTTGTCAAGGCGACGCGGGAAGCCATGGTGCATACGCGTTGGACGCGTCCGAATCAAAAACACGAGGAAGCTCTCCAGGAATTCGTCGCGAAGGTTCTTTCTCCTGACGCTGAAGACTTCTTGCGTGACTTCAGGCCGTTCCAGCAGAAAATCGCCTACTTCGGCATGGTCAACAGCCTGGCCCAAGTACTCCTGAAAATCGCCTCGCCTGGCGCAGCCGATTTTTATCAAGGCTCCGAGCTGTGGGACTTGCGGCTTGTGGACCCTGACAATCGTGGCCCTGTCGATTTTTCCCGTCGCACGACGATGCTTAACGATATTGAACGCATGCGCTCCAGCGACCGCGAGAAACTAGTTCGTGACCTCGTCGATCATTGGCACGACGGAGGTATCAAGCTCTACCTGATTCTGACCGCACTTTGCCATCGGCGCGAAAACATGGCGCTCTTTCAAGAAGGGAATTTTCTGCCTTTGCAGTCAACCGGCACCCGTTCGCAATATGTCGTCTCATTCCTGCGCCGGCACAATGGAAAAGAAATTTTGGTGGTCGTCCCAAGATGGTTGTCCCAGATCTCAGAATCCTCGGCGAAAGGCCGGACCGCGCCGGACTGGCACGATACTGATATCAAATTACCGCCGGGTTCGCCAAGCGCCTGGAACAATGTCCTGACCGGGGAGAAGATACTGTTGCAAGAACAATCCGGCGAAAACTCTATTCGTGTCAATGCCCTCTTCCGCAATTTTCCTGTGGCTCTTCTCGATTCCGCGGCCTGAAAGTTTCACTCCCACTGCGCTCCAGCAGAACGACAACTCCTCGGCATTCCTCGGCATCACACATCGGCCACCCGATTGTTGAAATCTTTCGTGCCTCGCGTGGCCAGAAGGCCGACAGGTCGATACTTGCAGAAACCGGATCCATCGTTTTCTTATGCGCTCGTCAGTACTGTTCCTTCTGTTGTTCGTGGCCCCGACTTGGGCTCAACTCGCGACGCAAGGGCCTCAGTCGGTGTACGAAGGACAAACTGTGGTCGCGGTCGACCTCATCGCCAATCCCCATCGAGACGTTGAGCCGCTTCGTCCTTTGCTCAGGCAGAAAGAAGGACAGCCCTATTCGCAGGCGAACGTCGAAGCCAGCATCGTCGCGCTTGAACAGAAGGGCGGCTTTCCTAAGGTTACTGTTAACGTCCTGCCAGAACCCTCCGGCCTGCGACTGAATTTTCTGCTAGAGCCCGCTTACTACCTCGGAATTGTCGATTTTCCGGGTGTGGTCAAGATCTTTTCCTATACCCGGCTTCTGCAGGTGGTAAACCTGCCCGATGAAGATCCCTATGACCGGGCGCGGATTCCGGTCGCAGAAACTGCCCTGCAGAACTTCCTCCTGAGAAACGGATACTTCCAGGCAAAAATTCAGACCAAGTCCGAGATCGACGACGCCCACCAGTTGGTCAACGTCTCCTTCTCCGTCGAACTGGGAAAACAGGCGCGCATCGGTACTATCGACCTGCAAGGGCCCGACAGCTCCGAAAGCTCCCGGTTGCTGCACGCTGTCCGCTCACTCCGCGCTCGCTTCTCTGGAGGGCTCCTGAAGTCGGGGAAGCCTTATACTCCCGAACGTATGAGCGCTGCTACCGTCTTGATTAAGAGGATGCTGTCGCAACAGCGCCATCTGGCCAGCAGCATACAGCAGAATCCTCCGCAATATCACGCAGAGACGAATCGCGTGGACGTCTCATTCAAGATTGAAGTCGGGCCGGTCGTGATCGTTCGCACGACGGGCGCACGCCTTTCCCTATTCCCTTTTGTGTCCGGCCGGCAGCTGAAAAAACTGATTCCGATCTATTCCGAAGGAACCATCGATAGCGATCTGGTCAATGAAGGACAACAGAACCTGGTCGAGTATTTTCAAAAAAAGGGCTACTTCGACGCAAACGTGAAAACCAATTTCCAGCACCAGCCCAACCAGATCCTGCTGGTGTATGAAATCGACCGCGGGAAAAAACACAAGGTAGATCGCATCTCATTCCACGGAAACCGCCAGATCGCCGAGGACGATTTGCTCGCCCAGGTTGTGGTCAAACGATCGCACATCTGGTCCCACGGTGCGATCAGCCAGAAGCTGCTGAAACAGAGCGTGACGAATCTGCAGGCTCTTTACCGCGACCGGGGATACGAGAGCGTCAAAGTAACTCAGCAGGTTACAGACCACGAACCCAAGATCGATGTCGCATTTCTAATCGAAGAAGGACCGCAAACACTGGTCGACAATGTTCAGGTCACGGGAAACGACAACGTTCCTTACGATCAGCTTACTGCTCCCAAAGGCTTCGAACTCCGCTCTGGCGCTCCTTTTTCTGGTAGGCGACTTTCTGAAGATCGCAACCGCATCTCAGCCAACTATCTCAACCGTGGATACCTGAATGCCGAAGTGAGGACGGCCGTGAGTCGTCACCCCGACGATCCTCACCGTGTGGACGTGACTTACGCCGTTACCGAACACCAGATGGTTCGTGTTGGCGACGTCCTTTATCTTGGACAGAAACAAACCCGACTCTCCCTCATTAAAAAAACGGCGAAGGTCCCTCCTGAATCTCCCATGAGCAGGGGTGGGCTGCTGGAGGCGGAAAGCCGTCTGTACGACCTGAACATCTTCGACTGGTCCAGCGTAGGTCCTCGCAAGCCGATTACGGATCAGACCGAGGAGTCGGCACTCGTCAAAGTACACGAGGCAAAGCGCAACGAGATCACGTACGGAGTCGGTTTCGAGGTTTCGCATCGTGGAGGGAATATTCCGTCTGGCACCGTAGCTGTGCCCGGACTGCCCACCATCGGGCTGGGTAACAATCGGATTGCTCCCAGCCAGTCCACATTCGCCAGCCCGCGCGGCTCTGTGCAGTTTAACCGCCGAAACATGCGAGGACTGGGGGAGACCGCCAGTGCGTCCGTGCTCTTCTCTCGGCTTGATCAGCGCGCCCTCACCACGTACGCGCAACCGCACTTCCTCGGTTCTGACTGGAGTTCGCTCACCAGTCTCTCGGTGGAACGCACCACCGAAAATCCGCTCTTCGCCGCCCGCCTTGGAGATCTCTCTTTCCAGGTCGAGCGGCTGATTAGCCGGAAAAACAACACGCGCCTGCAGATTCGCTACGACTTCAATAAGACTTCCCTGTCGCAACTGCTGGTTCCGGAACTCGTGCTGCAACACGACCGGAATATTCACCTGTCTACATTCTCCGGCAGCCTCATCCGCGACACGCGCGACAAACCGCTGGATGCTCACCGAGGAGTTTTCGGAACCCTCAATCTGGGAATAACGCCAGTCGCTCTCGGCTCCAGCGCGAATTTCGCCAAACTCTTCGGACAGTACGCCTACTACAAGCCGGTCCATTCGATTGTGTTTGCCAACAGCATCCGATTAGGCTTCGCAAAAGCCTTTGCCGGAAGTTTTGTTCCCACCAGCCAGCTTTATTTTTCTGGTGGCGGAACGTCTTTGCGTGGATTTCCAATCAACGAGGCCGGCCCGCAGCGATTGGTCCCTTTCTGCAATGTTCTGAAATCCCAGACTGGCTGCGTAAACGTTACCGTCCCCGTGGGTGGCCGGCAGTTGTTGATTCTGAACTCCGAAGTGCGCTTTCCACTCGGAATCATGAAGGCGCTCGGCGGAGTCGTCTTCTACGACGGAGGTAACGTCTACAGCGCGATCAACTTTCACAGCCTGGTCAGCAACTACACCAATACAGTCGGAATTGGACTGCGTTATTCGACCCCGATCGGACCTATCCGCATCGATCTTGGCCATAACCTAAACCCGCTGCCGGGGATTAATCCCACGCAGTACTACATCACGATAGGCCAGGCCTTTTAGGAGAAGTTATGAAATGGCGGAGAGCAATTGGTTGGACGATCGGAGGACTGCTGCTGCTTGTTCTCGTGGGAGCGATTGGAGGATACCTGTTTCTGAAAAGCAGCAACTTCCAGCAGTATGCTCTTCGCAAAATCGTGCAGGGGGCCGACGAAGCCACTGGCGGCCGAACCGAGATTCGCGGACTCGACTTTAACCTCTCAACCCTTACCACCCACCTCTACGACGTGGTTGTCCGCGGCACTGAGCCAGCGGATCAACCGCCACTTCTTCAGGTCGATAAGTTGACTGTGGGCCTGAAGATCCAGTCAGTCCTCCGCCGCCAAATCAGCCTCAGCGAACTTCTGATCGAGCATCCTGTAGTGCATCTCCAGGTAAATCGAGATGGCAAAAGCAATATTCCCCAAGCTTCGCCGAGCAAAACCAGCAGCCACACCAGCGTTTTCGACCTCGCTGTGAGGCATTTACTTCTTACTCGCGGAGAGATCAACTACAACGACAAGAAAACCCCGGTTGAGGCTGATCTCTACAATCTGGGGACCGACATACGATTTGATTCCTTAGCGACCCGCTACAGTGGCTCGATTTCCTACGACAACGGCCATCTGCAGTACGCACAGTACGCGCCTTTGCCTCATAACTTCACCGCGAAGTTCACCGCCACGCCGGCTCTGTTTTCTCTCGAGTCAGCTGTTATGAAGATTGGATCGTCCGCTATTTCGCTTCGTGCGGACGTGACCAACTACAACAACCCTACCGTGGCCGGCGACTACGACATTCGGATTCACACCCAGGACTTCGCTGCAATGTCGCCCGCAGTCACTCCTGCCGGAGATGTTTCTCTAGCGGGCAGAATTCATTACCAGAACTTAAACAGCCAGCCCTTGCTTCGAAGCGTCGCCATCGAGGGCCAAATTGGCAGCGAAGGTCTTTCGGCCGTATCTTCCACCGGGCGACTTGAAGTTCGCAGACTGCAAGGACGGTATCAGCTCGCCAATGGATCTTTGCGAGCACACGACATACAAGTTGACTCGCTCGGCGGCCAGGTCAACGCCGATGTTGAGGTTCAACATCTCGACACCACGCCCGTCTCGCAGCTTCGAGCCTCATTGCGCAGTATCTCGCTACAAGCGGCGCAGCAAGCGATTCGCCGGCCGGATCTCAACAGTGTCGGTCTCGCGGGGACTCTCAACGGTACCGCCCAGGCGTCGTGGAAAGGATCTCTAAGCAACATGATCGCCCGGTCGGACTTGAATCTGCGCGCCGCAGCCAACAACAAGGCCAATCGTCGCGCAACCAATGTCCCAGTCGACGGTGCGATTCATCTGACTTATGACGGCCCGCGAAGTGTCATCACACTCCGCCAGACCAGTCTCCACATTCCCTCCGCCACCCTTACCGCGGAAGGGCAAGTCAGCAATCACTCAGACTTGAAGGTTCAGGCCACAGCCAGCGATATCCACCAGCTGGCTGCGCTCGCTTCCGCATTCCGCCCCAGTTCGTCCGCCGCGCCGGAAGTCTCCGGATCAGCGCTGCTGAATGTCGCGATGCAAGGCTCAATGCAGCGCCCACACTTCGCCGGACAATTGAACGCGCAGAATCTGCACGTGCAAGGTAGTGACTGGAAGAGAGCCGATGTCACCCTGGAGGTGGATCCTTCGCGCGTCGTAATCTCGAAGGGATCTCTCGTAAGCGCAAAACGCGGCACAGCTTCCTTCAGCGCGACGGTCGGACTGCAGAACTGGTCTTATGCCCCCTCAAGTCCGATCAAGGCAAATCTGTCGGTCCAGCAAATGTCGGTAGCTGACTTGCAACGGTTGGCGAACCTGCAGTATCCCGTCAGCGGCGACCTGTCAGCAAATATTTCGCTGAGCGGCTCCCAACTCAATCCATCGGGTTCAGGTTCGGCGCAGATCGCAAACGCTTGTGCATACGACGAGCCCCTCCAAAACCTGGCGTTGAAATTCCATACCGACAAAGGTTCCGTCGCCACGACCCTCAACGTTGCCATGCCTGCGGGATCCGCAGACGCCAGCCTTACGTACACTCCGAAGACCAAGGCCTACACCGTCCGTCTCGATGCACCTTCGATCGTGCTACAAAAGCTGCATACGCTGGAGGCGAAAAATCTGCCGCTGGACGGAACCCTGACCGCCTCCGCGAGCGGAGAAGGAACCCTCGATAACCCGCAACTTACCGCGACTCTCGCTCTGCCTAAGCTCGAACTGCGGCAGAAGTCCATCTCGGGGCTGAAAGCCGAAGTCCGCGTGGCCAATCAGCGTGCCAATCTGACTCTGGATTCTCAAGTAGCCGAAGCTTCCGTCCGGGCTCGCGGCCAGATAAATCTGACCGGGGACTACTACACCGAAGCGTCCATCGATACCACAGCAGTCCCACTCGATGTGCTGCTGGCGACATACGTGACCAGCGTGCCCGAAGGCTTCCACGGCCAGTCCGAGTTTCACGCGGCGCTGAAGGGTCCGCTGAAGAATAAGTCGCAACTCGAAGCTCACCTGACCATTCCCACACTCAACGCCAGCTATCAGTCGCTGCAGATCGAGGCGGCAGGTCCCATCCGGGCGGATTACTCCCACTCGCTCGTCACGCTGCAGCCTTCCGAGATTCGCGGCACAGGCACGTCGCTTCGACTGCAAGGTAATTTGCCGCTTGCAAGTTCCACTGCGCCGAACCTGACCGCGCAGGGTTCCGTTGATTTGCGGGTGCTTCGCATCGTTGCGCCTGACGTGCAGAGCTCTGGAATTCTTTCTCTTGATATTCACGCCTCCGGCACGGCCCAGAATCCGGAGGTCCAAGGGCAGGTTCATCTGCAAAATGTTGCGATGTTGACTGCGAGCTCTCCGCTTGGCGTGGAAAAACTAAACGGAACGCTGGACATCGCCAAGGACCGGGTGCAGATCTCCACGCTGACCGGACAAGTCGGAGGTGGCCAGGTGTCGGTGGGAGGTTCGATTGCCTACCGCCCGAACCTGCAATTCGATATCGCCCTCCAAGGCTCGTCGGTTCGCCTTCGCTATCCGGACGGCATAAGAACACTTCTCGATAGCAACCTCGCCTTTAGTGGTACGACCGCCGCGTCAACGCTGACGGGGCGCGTGCTGATCGACAGCCTTTCCTTCACTCCGGAATTCGATCTGGCCACCTTCGGCGACGAGTTCAGCGGCAACGCCGCAACGCCCGCCCAACCGGGCTTCGCCGATACAGTCCAACTCGCCATCGGCGTGCAATCGCAGGAAAATCTAAGTGCAACCAGCTCCCAGGTAAGCCTGGAAGGGCGAGTAGATTTGCGAGTGGGCGGCGCAGCCGCGAACCCCGTGATCACAGGAAGAACTGACCTGACAGCGGGAGAGCTTTTCTACCGCAATGTCCGCTACCAGTTGGAGCGCGGCGTCATCACCTTTGCCGACCCGAACCAAACCAGTCCGGTACTGAACGTCTCAGTTTCGACCATCGTGGAACAATACAACCTGACCTTGAACCTGCGCGGGCCATTCGACAAACTCACAACCTCGTACCTTTCCGATCCGCCGCTGGCAACGGCTGACATTATTAATCTGATCGCTCGTGGCAAGACCACACAAGAATCGGCTGCATCCAGCCAGAGCACTGATTCCATGATCGCAGCGCAGGCTGCCAGCCAGTTCAGCAGCAGTGTGCAGAAACTCGCGGGGATCTCCAGCCTGCAAATTGATCCGCTGCTCGGCGGCAATAATCAGAACCCCTCGGCGCGCGTCGCCATCCAGCAGCGCGTAACCAAGAATTTCCTTTTCACTTTTTCAACCGACGTCTCACAGCCTGGCAGCGAGATGGTGCAGGGTGATTACAAGCTCAACAAACGCTGGTCAGTCAGTGTGGCCCGCGACGAGGTTGGAGGAGTTTCCGTAGATGGCAAATTTCACACAAGTTTCTGATGCATGACTGTGGGAACATTGGATTCGTATCAGCACGACTTCCACAGGCGGACAGATTGTGGTATTGAATTCGCTTTGAAAGGGCGCGGCTTCAGCCGCGCCGTTAATACTACAACTTAATGTCGGCTTTAGCCGCTGAGGGCACCCGCAGTTTTCATTTTCAGATGTTTTTTCCTGCAGCCCTCTAAGCGGCGCGATCCAGAGGCATCGGATCCGTAGGTAGTTCCTTGGGAGTCAGTTGCCCTTTCCTACTCTCCTTGGCCAGTTCCGCATTAAGTTCAGCCCCCACCAGCAACGCGAACGATGTCCAATAAAACCAGGTCATAAGCGCGATGAATCCGCCCAGTGTTCCATAGGTCCGGTTGTAGTTTGCGAAATGACGGAAATAAACCCCCAGCAGGTACGAAAGTCCGATCCAGCACGTTACGGAGAGAATCGCACCCGGAAGGGTCGCGAGAAACCGCTGCTTCACATTCGGACCGAGAAAGTACACCGCTTCTACCGCAAGTACCGTGAAGCCGATCGCAATAATCCAGTGGATAGAAGGCCAGAGCAGAACGAACAGCTCGGACAGGTTGATTCTGCTCGCCAGCCACTGTCCGAAGCGGGGGCCAACGATCATCACCGCCAACGCGATCAGCAGCAACCCTCCGGAGATACCCGCGAGGCCCAGAGCTAAAGGCCTGGTCTTCCAGAACGGGCGGGACTCCCTCACATCGTAAGCAATATCAAGCGCTTCGATGGTCGCGTCAAATGCGGCCGACGCCACCCAAAGCGTTCCTAACATACCGAAAGACAGCCACGCCCGGCGGTGCCCGCTGAGCACGTCTGCCAGAACCGAATAGACAATTCGCATTGTGTCCCGTGGCAGAAGCCGCGCCATAGTGACTAGAACGGGCCCAAAAAGATCGGGCAGCGGAATGGTCCCCAGCAGCGTGGAAAGGACAATGAGTCCAGGGAAAATCGAGAGGATAAAGTAATACGACAGCGCAGCCGCAACCTGCAAAGTGTGATGGTTAGCCAGGTCGTGGTATGTATTCGCCAGAGCGCGTTTGAATCCGCCCGTGGTCACTGCTCTTAGATGCTGGCCTGGCGACGATGGGGTTGTGCCCTAAACACGCTTTTGTGACGTCTGCCGTATACTGCCGATTCCATTTCTCGACAGCAATGCTGACTGCGAATTCCAGCAAACCGCGCCTCGCCTACATCGACTGGATGCGCGGCCTGGCCTGCGTCCTGATGTTCCAGACTCACTGTTATGACTCCTGGCTGGGCGGCGCTGCGCGCCAGGGGAAATTCTTGATGTATTCGCAATTGGGAGGAACTTTCCCCGCGCCCCTATTTCTTTTTCTGGCGGGAATCTCGTTTGCTCTGGTCACAGACAAACTCAGGCAGAAAAATCTCTCGCCATCCCAGATTGCTCGCGCTACGATCCGCCGTGGCGCCGAGATTTTTGCCTTCGGCCTGCTCTTCCATCTGCAGGAGTTCCTCATTGCCTGGGGCTGGGCCCCGTGGAGCGATCTGCTGCGCGTCGACGTGCTCAACACCATCGGTCTCTCCATGATGTTGATGGGAATCGTCTGCTGGCTGGTGCTTGCGATCAAGCGCGGGCCGCAGACCAGAATCGCCCTCGCGCTGGCCGCCGCTGGAACTGCTTTACTTATTTCGTTGGTTACGCCGCCGTTGTGGACTACCTGGCGCCTCCGCTGGCTTCCTTGGCCCCTCGAGTCCTACATCAACGGAGTTCATACTTTCGGTACTCCGCAACCGTGGCTCTTCCCCGTTTTCCCCTGGACCGGTTTCGCCTTCGCCGGCCTGGCGCTGGGATTTCTTCTGCAGAGTACCTGGGCCCGCAACCGTGAAGCGCGAACGTTCCTCGCGCTCGGAGCGGCCGGCATTCTGCTGGTGGAGGTCGCGCACTGGATGGACAGACAGCCCCGTCAGCTTTACGCGGTCTACGATTTCTGGCACACCAGCCCGAACTTCTTTCTAATTCGCCTCGGCATGCTCATGGTCATCCTGTCCGCAAGCTATGCCTGGTGCCGTTGGGGCGCGGGACAATGGGGCTTCAGTCCGCTGATTCAGTTAGGACAGGCGTCCCTGCTCGTGTACTGGGTGCACATCGAATTCGTCTACGGCCGCGTTTCCATCCTGCCCAAGCGTGCGGTGGACATTCGAACTGCCTCTCTGGGACTGTTGGTCATTTTCGTTTCGATGTTGCTGCTTGCCATCGCTCGCACTCGAACGCCCGCAGTCAAATGAAAACTGATCGCTCCGGACTCCCATCACTGTTGTGCCCAGGGCTTGGCGGCGCGACCGTCTCGCGAGGCCCGAGTTTAGTGCCGAGGCGAGTGCCCCTCATTTCTTCAGTTCTCCGGCCCAGTTCAACACCACCTGCAGCGATGTCGGCCCTTTTTGGTCGGCGGACTTCAGCAGCAAGAAGCGTTTGCCATCTGTCTCATAGTCGCGTCCGGCGTGCGCATAGCGTCCGGTGAATAGCACGTGCGCGGTGTTCGAGGTGAAGTGAGGGCGCAGTTCCACGGTGGCGGCCATCATCGCGTCGCCCCAGCGAAAGAATATCTCTTTCCCGTCGGGCGACCATCGCGGGCGATAGCCGCCCCCGTTTGAGACCTGCCATTTTCCTCCGGGCCCGGGATAAGGTTGGACATACACCTCCAACTGCCCGGTTTCCGCAGACTCGTAGGCCACCCACTTGCCATCCGGGGAGATTTCCGGCGTATCTCCCTCAGCGAGGCCTTTCAGAGGAACGGGCGTGGCATCCCCGGTGACCGGGACCTCCCATGCGTTCGCATTCGATGCAGCGTCGTATTGAGTGAAGATCAGCTTTTTTCCATCCGGGGTAAACGTTTTGGGGAACGGTTCGAATTCGGCGGTCACCAGCCTCTGTTCCGGCGAGCTGCCATCCACGGTGCTCCAATAGATACCGAAATGGCCATCGCGGAAAGATGTGTAAGCAACGTGGCGCCGATCAGGAGACCACAAAGGGTCGCGGTTATCGCCCTTAAACGTAAGGCGGTTCAGATTGCCGCGTTGCAGGTCGAGCGTCCAGATGTTCCACAGGGGGTCTGCCGGGATGGTGAAGGCCGCCATCTTTTGATCCGGCGCGATGGTCATGTCCTCGTACGCGCTAACCGTCTGCGAAGCAGGCAATTCCTTTCCCGCGCGTGAGACCCAGACCAGGCGCGTAGAGGCCCCGCGGTCGGTGCGCTCGGGGCCGCTCACGTACACAAGATTTCCCGACCGGGCAATCGCGATGCCGCCGAAGCCGTCATCCGGGTTGGTGAGTACCTCATGCACCACCTGCACCGGCGGTCCAGTCACGCTTAACGATTTCAGATCGAACGGCACAGCCATCAGCGTGCCCGCATGGGCATACACCAGGTGGCCACTGGGGAGATAGTGGGCGTTTGAGGCGTTGGACAGGATGGAATGCCAAGTCCTCGTCTTGAAGGACAAAATCCCTGTCTCGGCGTCATTCGCCCCGAAGTTCTTCGTGATGCTGAATAGGATATGGTTTCCGTCCGGCAGCATCTCAGGCCAGCGATGTCCCTGCTCCTTGCGTGCCGGATCTGGAGAAGTTACCGTCTCGCTCTTTCCGCCGTTTTGCAAGACCCGCGACAAGCCCCCTCTCCAGAAACGACCCAGGTAGATATACCCGTCCGTACCCCATGTAGCACCTGCCACCCCGTCGGTGAAGGACATAATCTCGACCACCGATCCGCCTTCGACCGGAACTTTCTTCATGCGAGACGCAGTCAGGAACCCGACCCATTGCCCGTCGGGCGAGAAGAACGGCATGCTCGCGCCTTCCGTGCCGGGGACGGAAGTACCTTCAAACGCGTCCATACGGCGCAGATACAGCCTGGACAATGCCGAGTCACCGCTCCGGACTAGATAGGCCACACGTTGACCGTCGGGTGAAATCGCCAGAGGTGGGCCGCCTTCGGTGTCAAGCCAGGCGTTCGCGGGCGCGGCAATCGAAAAACGGGCGACCGCAGGCCTGCTGCCGGCGTCGCGCACGACCCAGAACAACACGCTGGCAATCACAGCGAGCGCGGCAACCGCCCACGCCCCCCAGACCTTCATGGGAGAGGGCGCATCGGTCGGTGTAACCGCTTGAGGCCCCTCGGCACCTGCGCCCCTCAGCCACATCAGTTGGAGCTTGAGATCGTGCGCGTTTTGGAAGCGATCTTCCGGGTCCTTTGCGAGGCAAGTCTGGACTGTGTGCTCCAGAGCTTTCGGGGCCAGGGGCTGACTGGCCGAGATCGGATCGGGATCCTTTTCCAGGATCGACGACGCTGTGCTCAAGTGCGATTTGCCCTGGAAGGCGCGCTTCCCTGTCGCCATCTCGTAGAGCACAGCACCAAACGAAAAGATGTCGGAGCGGCCATCAGCTTCCTTTCCCTCGATCTGCTCCGGCGACATGTACTGGATGGTGCCAATGATGCTCCCCGCCATGGTCAGGGGGCTTAACGGACTGGGCCCGCTTAACGTGGCTACGGCGGTGAACGAGGGCGCTGCTCCTGAACCCGGGGCTGGGTTCCGCGCGCCCAGCGGTTTGGCCAGCCCGAAGTCCATCAGTTTCGCGCTCCCCTGGGTCAGCATGATGTTTCCCGGCTTCAGGTCCCGGTGCACAATGCCTTGCCGGTGCGCGACGGCCAGCGCTTCGGCCACAGCAATGCCGATTTTGAGAATTTCGTTGAGCGGCATCGCGCCTTTTCGCAATCTTTCGGCTAGAGTTTCACCTTCCAGAAACTCCATGACGAGGTAGTCGGTTCCGCCCTGCGAGCCGATGTCATAGAGATGGCAAATGTGGGGATGGTTCAGCGATGAAATGGCTCTGGCCTCGCGCTCCATGCGCTGCTTGAGTTCCGGCGAAGAGGAAAGATGGGAGGCAAGAACTTTGATCGCTACGGTACGATCCAGGCGGGTGTCGCGTGCCCGATAGACCTCGCCCATGCCGCCCGCACCGAGGATGGCAAGGATTTCGTACACTCCACCACCTCGCGCTCCGCCCAGCGACCGTCATCTCCCTCGTCGCCATTGCGCTGTCCCAGGAAGGCGCAGTGGCCTCCATCCTCGGTCTCGATATAACCAATGTTGGGGTTGGCGAGAATACGCTGCCGCGTAGCCGGCCGTAGCCGAATAAACGGATCATTGGCCGCATGGATGACCAGCGCAGGCACTGCAATTCCGTCTACGAGGTTCGACGCTGCCGCCCGGGCGTAGTAGTCATCGGCGCCGGTGAAGCCGCAATAGTGCGCAGTAATCCGGTCATCAAATCCACGCAAGCTCGAAATACCACGCAGGCGTGACGCGTCGAAGCTTCCGGGAAACAACTTCGCCTTGCGCCGGAAACGCCGGAACAGCTGCATCAGAAAGTAGTATTCGTAAATGCGGTTGCGCGCTTCATGCAGTGCGTCCGCGGATTCCGCTAGATCCATCGCCGCGCACACCGCCGCTACGCCGCGGAATTGCGCAGGCCCATTCCTTCCCCACTCGCCCGCAAGCTTCAGCACCAGGTTTCCGCCCATGGAGAACCCGATCAGGGCAAAGCGGGAAATGCCGTCGCACTCCACAACGTGCCGCGCCACCGCGGCGACGTCTCCCGACCGGCTGGAGTTGTAGAGAGTGGGCGCGCAGTGGTCCATCCCGCCGCAGTTGCGCTGATTCATGCGCACCACGTTCATGCCCGCCGCCAGCCCATTCCGTGCCACTCCCAGCATGTATTGCGAGTCGGTTGAACCCTCCAGCCCGTGCACCACAATCAATGTGAGCGCCGATTGCCGCTCACTCTGCCAATGACACCAGCAGCGAACCTTTATTCCGGGCTCGACCTCGATCAATCGTTCCTCGGCCGCAGGCAAATCGATACGTCGCGGCAAGAGAAAGCTGGCGAGCGTCTGCATGTGCCCGCCCCGCAGCCAGCGATGCGGCAGAAATGTCGTCCGAACCGATCCCCGCTCCTGCGATGGCATCAGACTAGCCTTTGCGCTTGAAGTTTCTTCCACGGAACTGTGGAGGTGCCGAGGGAAATTTGCACACTGCCCACGAATCAATTCTAATAAAGCTTACACCCTTTGGTCGCGGAGCAATGCCATGCCCATCTTTGAATACGTCTGCCAGAAGTGTCATCATCAGTTCGAGGCTCTCGTCTACGGCAAGGAGAAAGCTGAGTGCCCGAAGTGCCACGCCACTAAGCTTGATCCGCAACTCTCAGTCTTTGCGGTTTCCGCAAAGGGCGCGTCCAGCGCCGCAGTTCCGGCGGCTGCGTGCGGATCCTGCGGCGACCCGCGGGGTCCCGGCGCCTGTTCCCTGGGCGATCTCGACTGAGCTGTATCTGGTGTCCTGAGTCCCCACTCAAACTTTCGGAACTCCAGGACAGTGACGGCTGTTACCTTGCTTTCCCGCCCGCCACGCCTACTATCACCCCATGGACCGCCGCCAGCAGCAGCGCGTTTTCGTGGATTTGCCTGTGCGCATTTGGGGAATGGACGCCCATTCTCGTCCCTTCGCCCAGCCCGCGAGTTTGCGCACGATCAGTGGCCGCGGCGCTAGCCTGCAAGGCGTCGACGTGCAACTGAAGCCCGGCGATGTCGTCGACCTCCAGTATGAAGGAACGAAGGCTCAGTTTCGCGTGGTGTGGCTGGGCAAACGCGGCACCGAGATGGAAGGCGAAGTCGGAGTCGAAAACCTGTCTGCGGAGATCCGATTGTGGGATGTGGATCCGCCCCTCTGCGCCGCAGCCGTAGGTCAGGGATAGCAGTTTCTGAGTTCTGAGTTCTCAGTTCTCAGTTCTCAACCGTCACCCCTCCTATTCGGGTAATGCCATCCAGAAGGTCATGCTCACGATTTTTGTGTGGGGTCGTTTCAGCGACAGCGCAACGACCACAGGATCAATTACCGCCGAGGCGCGGCGCAGCCGATTTTCTCTAACGCGGAGATGATTTTTGGATTGGGGAGGGCGGAGGAGGACTGAAACCCGCTCAGAACGGGTCATTTGCAGTATGACGAGAAACGCCCCCAAGTGCAAGACAAAACCATCCGTCGCCAGGCAATTCAGCACCCCTTGCAAGGAATTTCATAATTCCTGCGCTCGCAGCTCCTAAACATTGCAAGTTTCTATCATTCCACGTTGTACACTCGCTTAACATGCGTGTGAAAATCCTGGGCTCGGCCGCGGGCGGCGGATTTCCCCAGTGGAATTGCGCTTGTTCCAATTGCAGTGCCCTGCGAGCTGGCACATTCCACGGCAAAGCGCGCACCCAGACCCAGGTTGCCATCAGTCAGGACGGGCACTCCTGGTTTCTGCTGGGAGCTTCCCCAGACCTGCGCGCGCAAATTGAAGCCACGCCTGATCTTCACCCGCGCGACGGTGTCCGCGATGGTGTCCGCCAGTCGCCCATCGCAGGCGTCGTGCTGGCCCATGCCGACGTGGACCATATTCTCGGGCTGCTCCTGCTGCGCGAACTGCAACCGCTACGCATCCATGCCACAGCTTCCATTCGCCGGATTCTCCGCGAAGAGAATTCAATGTTCGGCATGCTTCATCGCATCACCGATCAAGCAACATGGGTCGACTTCAGGCCGGAGACCTCGTTTCTGCTCTGTAATCCGGGCGGAGAGAATTCCGCCCTGCGATGCCGCGCCTTGTCGCTGGGAACACACTATCCGCCCTACGTCACGCCGAAGAGGCAATCCGAACTGATCGCCGGGGAAGCTTCTTTAGGTTTGCTGATCGATTCTCCGTCGGGCAAGCGGCTGGCCTACATGCCCGCCGTACCACAAGTTGACGACGCGCTGCTGCAGGAATTCGAATCGGCGGATCTGCTTCTTTTCGACGGCACGTTCTGGAGCGACGACGAACTTATCCGCATACAGGGCGGCGGAGAGACAGCGCAAACTGCGCGCCAGATGGGCCACATCCCCGTCTCGTCTCCCCAGGGAAGCCTGAGCAGGTTGGCGGGACTCCGTCGCCCACGTAAAATCTATCTGCACATCAACAACACCAACCCCATGCTGGATGAGGCTGGTCCCGAGCTTCGTCAGGTTCGCGAGTCGGGTTGGCAGATCGCGGAGGATGGATGGCAGTACGACCTGTAGAAGCTGGAACCCCGCCTTCGAATGCGGCGGACCCGGCGAGCCTGCTCTCGCTGGAGCAACTGCAAGCTCAACTGCGCGCCGTGGGCGAAGAGCGTTATCACCATAAGCATCCCTTCCATCTCATGATGCACGAAGGCCGCCTCAGCCGCGGACAGCTGCAGGCATGGGCCCTGAACCGCTACTACTACCAGAGCATTATCCCGATCAAAGATTCGATCATTCTCTCCCGCGGTCCCGACCCGGTATTCCGGCGCGCCTGGCGCAAGCGCGTGGTCGACCACGACGGCGACGCCACCAGCGAAGGCGGCATTAAACGCTGGCTGAAACTTGCCGAAGCCACTGGACTTAGCGCCGACCAGGTTCGCGCTGGCAAAGGGATCCTTCCGGCCACCCGCTTCGCCGTCAACGAATACCTGAACATCGTCCGCAGCCGGACTTTGCTCGAGGCCGTAGCCTCGTCGCTGACCGAGCTGTTTTCTCGTGACCTGATCTCACTGCGCATGGAAAAGCTGCGACAGCATTATCCCTGGCTCTCAGGCGGTCTGGATTACTTCGAAGCACGGCTGGCGCAGGCGCCGGAAGACGCAAAATTCGCGCTCAACTATGTTCACGACCACGCCAAGACGCGTGCCGAACAGGAGCTAGCCATCCAGGCGCTGCGCGACAAGTGCGACATTCTGTGGGCCCAGCTCGACGCTCTGTATTTTGCTTATGTGCAGCCAGGCTGGCCGCCTCCGGGCGCATACCGCATCGAGGGCGCTTAGCATGAGGCGAGAAACTCGGTCATTCCGAGCGGAGCATTGCGATTGGCGCTGTCCATCTCAATTCTGTCATCCCGAGCGGAGCATTGCGATTGGCTTCATCAATCGCAATGCGGAGTCGAGGGACCTGCTTTTTTCTGCAGGCCATCAAACATGACGCCTCCAGAAGATTCCAGCCGACCCCACCTGGCCCCCGGATGCCGCTGGGGTGGCAGCGAGGAAAATCGCGTGATCCTGTTTCCCGAAGGTGCCATCCAGCTGCAGGGCACGGGGAGGCAAGTGCTCGAGCGTTGCGACGGCCAGCGCACGTTCCTCGAGATCATCGGGGAATTGCAGGGCCAGTACGCCGCCTCCGATCCCACCAAGATTCGCAACGATATCGGCAAGTTTCTCGAGCAATTGCAGCAGAAGCGCATTGTGGATTATTAGACGAGTCTCAGTCTCTGGTACCCCCTAGGCGCTGTCATCCCGGAGCTACCCACTCTTGCAGGGAACCTCGACATAGCTGCCGGACGTGGCTGCGTTTACCGCCGCCGCGATTTTTGCGGTGTGCAATCGAACCAGCGGCCATTGCGGAGTGCTAAGCACCACAACCGCTATCCTACGGGCCGCAAGATTCTGCTGGTACCGGATATTCTTGTCAGCGGTCAGAAAAACGTCGAACCCGGCCCGTTCTGCTTCGGCCAGCAAGTCGCCGTTGGAAAGCGTGTCCCATCCTCGATTTCTTGCCTCTGTGACCTTGTGGCCGACCAGGTAGGAAGACAACGGGGCTGGTGTGCTGTAGTCAAAAAGAACGAGCCTCGGGGCCGGACGCGGGTACTGGCTCAACCGGGACGGGGGCAACAAGGCTGCGAGCGGCAAACTCCAGAACCTCGATTACCTGCTCCTTGGAAATGTGAAACCACTCCGTAATCTCATCTACGGTGGCTCCAGTTTCGAGGTTTTCGAACACGGCGGAAACGGGCATCCGGGTATCGCGAAACACCCATGCGCCGCCCAATCTTCCCGGCACGCTTTCAACAGCGTGACATTGGGACCAATCAGGAGTTGCCATGATTCTTACCCCCTCTTAATCTTAACCTTGTGGAGATTCAGCAGCAATAGGACAACAGCCCATAACTCCTTATATTCTATGAATTGCGGTTCAGCAGGACGATTCGTCGGCATCACCCATGGTTCCCAACCCTCTAGCCCTCATCGCCGAAATCACGCACCGTTGCCCGTTGCACTGTGTTTATTGCTCAAACCCATTGCAGATGGCGGGGACGCACTCGGAACTCTCCACCGGCGAGTGGCAAAGCATTTTCGCGCAGGCAGGCAAGCTCGGAATGTTGCACGCGCACTTCACAGGCGGCGAACCGCTGGCACGGCAAGATCTGGCTGAACTTATCGCCAGCGCGCGCGCCGCCGGACTCTATACGAATCTGATCACTTCAGGCATCGGCCTTGCAGCACCGCGAATGCAGGCTCTGGTCGCCGCCGGTCTGGATCACATTCAACTCAGCTTCCAGGATTCCCGCGAGGACGTAGCAAACTGGATCGCCGGAGCCAAAGCCCACGCGCACAAGATTGAATTGTCGCGCATCATTCGCCAGCACAAAATCGCTTTCACCGTGAATCTCGTCGTGCACCGGCAGAACCTCGACCATCTGGAAGAAATGATCGCGTTCATCGAACAACTGAATCCAGAACGCGTGGAGATCGCTCACGCCCAGTACTACGGATGGGCGCTGCTCAACCGTGCGGCGCTGATGCCGACGCGCGCACAGCTGGAGAAAGCAGTCGTGATAGTGACTGCCGCCGAAAGACGGCTAGCAGGACGGATTCGCATCGATTCGGTCGTGCCCGACTACTACGCGAAGTATCCCAAGGCTTGCATGGGCGGATGGGGGCGACGCCTGATGTTGATAAACCCGGCGGGCAAGGTTCTCCCCTGCCACGCCGCTGAGGTGATTCCGGGACTTGAATTCGAAAACACGCGGGAGCAGACCTTGCAATGGATCTGGCAGGAATCTCCGTCATTCCGACGCTTCCGCGGCGAAGCCTGGATGCCGGAACCGTGCCGCAGTTGCGACCGCCGCACGGAAGATTTCGGCGGCTGCCGCTGTCAGGCACTGCTCCTGAAGGGAGATCCGACGGCAACCGATCCGGCCTGCACTCTCACTCCTGCGCACGCCATCATCGAGGCAGTCCTCGACGAAGTCAATGCAGATACTACAGTTGCACAGCGAACGCCGGCGGCGTCACTGGTACAACTTCAGCAGCAAACATCCGGCCATTGGGACTACCGCACGAACCCCGAATAGCCCCGCCCTTGCTTCGTCATCGGCACTCTTACCAGCGCAGCCCGATCGTGATCGGCCTGAAGTCGGTCGTGATGTTGTTGTGTTTGCCATGGAGATAGCGGAACTCACCGTAGAGCTCAAGGTTCCCGCGAAGCTTGCGCGCCACGCCTCCGCCAACGTTGAACCCAAATCCATTCTGGCTTTCGGCGAGGAAGTTCTTGTTGAGCGGAACGTTGCCATTGAAGCAGGTTCCCCACCAGGTCCAGAACGCGTTGCAGGCCGACCCCGGAACTGCTGTCGAAGAGTCGAGTTTGCCCGAGCGATGATAGAAGCCAGGGCCAATCAGAAAATATCCACTATATTTTTGCGTGACTGGAATATTGATGACCGGGTCGAGCGTCACCGCGTAGACGTGATCCGTCCCGCCCGGCGCCTGAGCCAATTGCAGCGCGGAGTTGCGCAGGGGCAGATTGGCCCACATGAAATCCAGCCTGAGGCCGAAATATTTATTGAAGTTGCGTGCTGCACCCACCGCCGCTACACCGCCGCCACCCTTTACGAAGGTTCTGGTCGTGCCATTGGGGAGATTCACTCCTCCGCCCACATTGAACGTCCAGTTGCGATAGTCGTGCGGGCGGGTTTTGCGTTGCCGCGTCGTATCCACTTCCGGAGTTTCCTGACTGCTGGAACTGGAACTGGTGGAAGGCTGCTGGCTATCCGGCGCCTGCTGCGCGGCAAGCGTTCCCGCCGCGAACACCGCAAACACACCAAGCATCACGAACTCTCGAATCATTCATTCTCCTCCCGCTACCGGGCGTGCTTGCGGACCTAGCGCTCGGCATCGAGAGGCGCTGGCAAAGATCATGTCCGCGATTCTCCCGCCGCCGCTAGCTTCCCATGAGCGGCAGGAACGTACCATCTTATCAACTTTGATGCAGGTTCCGCCCCTAAAGCCACCTGCACAGTCACCATCTCCGCGTTGCGGTTCACGAAATGCACCCCTCACACGTATGATGTCTCATTCACGGCGATTCATTCACCTGATCCCATTGAGAAGACAACTTGCCAAAAGCTGATCCAAACCCTAACCCGCTACCCGCCGCAAAAGGCTGCCGCGTCGCCCTCATTGGTTTCGGAACCGTAGGCCGCGTCGTGGCAAAAATCCTGTCCGAGAGCCCGGACAGTTCCCTGCGCCTCACTCACATCTGCAACCGTAATGTGGCGAGAAAAAAACAGTCTTGGGTGCCCAGCGACGTGATCTGGACGGAGGACTTTCAGTCAGTCCTAACTTCGGACGCCGACATCGTGATCGAGTTGATTGGCGGCCTGGCGCCCGCCGAGCAGATAGTCCGCGGCGCGTTGCAGGCGGGCAAGTCCGTGGTCACGGCCAACAAACAACTCATCGCGCGGCACGGCCCCGATCTGTTGCAACTCGCCAGTTCGAGCGGATGCCAGATCGAGTTCGGCGCTTCCGTCGCCGGTGGTGTGCCGGTTCTGCCCGCGCTGCGTACGGGATTGTGCGGCGACCGGCTGCACGGCATCGCCGGAATTCTGAACGGAACCTGCAACTACATTCTGAGCCGGATCGAAAACGCACGAATTCCATTCAGCGAAGCGCTGGAAGAAGCGCAAGCCCGGGGCTACGCCGAGGCCGACGCCTCCGAGGATCTTGATGGCGGCGATGCCCGCGCCAAACTTGCGATCCTCGCCCTCGCCGGGCTCCAAACCCGCGTCACGCCAGAAAGCATCCGCGCCCGCACTATTCGCGCCGTCGACGCCGTCGACTTCGACTACGCCGCTGAACTCAACTGTACGATCCGCCAGATCTCTCGCGCCGATTTGCAGGAAACTGCGCTGTTTGCCGAGGTCGGACCCAGCCTGGTCCCAGCCATCTCGCCTTTCGGTCGCGTGCAGAATAATCAGAACATGGTTTTGACCTCAGGCCAGTACGGCGGGGATGTGGCATTTTTAGGGGCGGGAGCCGGCGGAGATCCAACAGCCGTCGCCGTAGTTTCGGACCTGTTGTTCGTCGCGCAGAATCTTTCCACGGGTTCCCGGCCGCAACTGCCGCAACAGCTATCGACCCCGAAAGTGAGCTGCGACTTCGAGACTCCGTGGTACCTGCGTTTTCTGGTGCGGGATCGGCCGGGAATTGTGGCAAAGCTCGCCGCAATCCTGGCCGCGCATCGTCTGAACATTGATTCCGTGCTGCAGAAACCAGGCTACGACAAATCGGCTCTTCCTTTTGTGATAACGCTAGAGCCCTGCCGGGATTCGCTGTTGCATCCCGCCCTCGAGGAAATGTCCGCGCTCGACTTCGCGATTAAGCCGTGTCTCTGTCTGCCGATTTTGCGTTAAGGAGCGGTTGCGCGGCTCGCCGCGTTGCGTTTTTCATCGCAGCGAGCCTGCTCAGCCAGTTAATTCCAGAAAGGATTGTTCAGTCCGGTGGGTGCGAGAGCGCTGTTCCCATTCGCTTCAGCGCCGGAGTCATCTGATATCTTCTCGTCCAGGAAGCGAGAAGTGGGTAGGCTGATTTCCTCTTTCTTCTCCGGCGTATGGGGAGAGGGATACTCGGATTTCATGAGACCTCCTTTGCTCTTAATGATCTAGTCCTATTGAACCACCCGGTGACGAGTCTCGAGGCCGCAAAGTTTTGATAGTTCGCATCGAAAAATCCGCACCGAATGACTTACTCTGTTTTGGGTGGCACAGCGCTTTTTCAGCGCTGCGATAAAGGCCAGCTTTTAAGGGGCTTTAGCTGCCAGCTTTGCGGTAAGATTTTCGGATTCGTATCAGGGACTTCAGATTTCGCAATCGGAGGCGACTTCAGATTCATAAGGAGACACGACTTCAGGTTCGTATCAGAGTTCGTATCAGGCACGAGTTCGGGTTCGTATCAGGGCACGACTTCAGTCGTGCCGTAAGTTGCTGAAAAAGCGTTCGGCTTCAGCCGCTGGGGCTAGATTTCTCATCCCGCATGCCTTTTTTGGTAGCCTGTTACGACG
>WNFC01000941.1_pt1 | contig 35122 bp, 39 predicted proteins | sample 5400541 | NCBI WGS metagenome assembly WNFC01 (sample SAMN13153342, study PRJNA577476) | soil metagenome | isolation source: 120 cm saprolite under Douglas fir tree site 2 hole 2 replicate 1 | place: USA:California | collected 2015-04-18
GCATCCGAACCTGCCGCTCCATTGCGGAAATGGCAATTCTGTAGCGCTGCCGCTGATTTTGGGCGAGTCACGAGCAAACAGGAAGTCATGAACCTGGCCCAGCGCATGTGACACACTTTATCGAATCCGACAACAAGGAATGCAAGGTCAAGTCTAGCCGACTACACATTACTTGCAGGTCGTGTTGGGTTATAGCTATCGTCTATGCCCAGAGCCACGGTTGATCTAACCGTGGCTCTATTCGGAATATGTTAGAGCGCGCCAGAACTTGGCCATATTCCGTCCCCCTCTTGCTCCCCCGCTGCAAACTCCTCGACTCCATGCTCAAAAACGCCGGGAGCACGCAAGAGCCAGGTTTGCAAATTGCATTATGATTACCATGAGGTACCTGGATGGTTTCGATTGTATTCACGCCTGAGATCCAGAAAAGAATTCACGAGATTGTGTATGCCTGCGAAGGTGAGACTGGGGTGACGCTGTTTGGAAAAAGGGAGGGAGCGGTTTTCAACGTAACGGATGCCTGCGGTCCGGATCCATTAGCGACTCGTGGGGCTTGCCACTATTGCGGTGACGATTATGCCTCGTTTGTCTACGCGGATCTATTGAAGAGCTTTTCGGCGTTGGAACGGATAGGAACGCTGCATACGCACTCCCACAGTATGAATCGTCTATCTAAGGAAGACCGCGAAACCATAAGTGAAGTATTGAAAACCTCTGATGAGTGTGTTGCGGGTGTAATGCTGAGGGTTGGCGGTGGGATCGAAGCCTACCCGGTCTATTTTTCACACAAGATTTCCGAAGGAAGGGAAATGCAGGTCCTCTTTGCATATCCCAGTCGTAGGAATAGGTTCCGGCGGAAGCGTTCCTTCTGACTATTGGTGTTATCCATCAAAGCTCCCGCCAAGCCCTTCTCACCGAAGGGCTTTTTACTTCTCCATCTTTTCTCATCAAAAAGCGCAGCTTCCCACCGTCCTATCCCTTTAGTCGCACACCCGCCGGGTTACAAGACCGGGGTAATCATTAATCCCATGTCATATGGCTTGGCGACCACATCTGAATCTCATTGATGGTGAACTTTCGAACCGAGTACCGGGCAAAGTCACCGGATGGATGCGATTCTTTCGGAGGCGAAGGCAGCCCCTACGGGTCGTTTTCGACTTGGAAGGTGATTTCCACGAGGATATCCGCGGGTCGGACATCGCGCTCAAAAACGACGATCCAGTCGAACGGGATTTCACACTCGGGAGGAATAGGACGTACATGGCATGGTTTGACCCCATGCAGCGTGGCACCGTCGGCAACATGACCGCCGGTTTACCGCTCGGGACCTGGACCGAAGAACTTGCCGAGCGACTCAAGGCTCAACTTGAGATCATCTGGCGAGAAAACGGTCGTACGGGTACTGAGCTGAAGGAACGCCGGCGCGCTGTTGCGACGGACTACGCCGCGAAGATCGCTGCGGGCGAACTCTACTATACGTATGTCGACTACCCTTACTTTGAGTGGTATTCCGACAACGGCCGGGTCGTGCTCGAGCTCGATCCGTCCCAGATCACGGTTATCCGACCGAAAATACCTCCCACGGAGAAGAGCTCGCAAGAGCTAGTCCAAGACCGGAAGAACCGCGAGAACGCATCTGGTAGTTTATTGCGCGGCATCGACGATAGAAGTTTCCGCTAGGAGATGAACGGAAGGGGTTACTCAGTATCGTCATCGGATGAAGATGACCGGGGTGCTTCGCGCCCCGGCGGGTATGCGGCAACATCGAAAAGGTACAGCTTTTGCAAAGTTCTGGTACCCGGGCAGCGGGTGCGGCATAACCCCCGCACCTTTATCTATGGTGAAGCGTTCCCTTTCTAAGCCCCCGCTCGCGCGCAAAATCGCACACGCACTCGAGCACGGCTCCGCAAGTATCACCGGCCGACAGGTGGTCGAATACATCCGGGCATTCAAGTCGCGCCATCCGGACAGCGACATCGAACTGGCGCAGCCGATGATCATGGCGCGCGGGTACGGCGACGATCCTGGACTCGACTACGTGCAGCTGGTGGATGCGGACGTGTTCGAGGACGAAGAGATCGTGCTCGCCGACTGGTGGGGCCCGTTCGCGTTATGGGAGAACGACCGACCGCAGAGCAGGGCGACGGCCTAGCGCCGTGCCCGCTGCCCAGGCCAGAAGTCGAGAAACAGAAGAAGTGCGCAGTAGGATTTATCCCATCTCAAATATCGGAATAAATTTCTCGTCAAAAAGGATAATTTCCGGACGTCCTAGTCTTTAGTCGCATCACCCAGCGGGTGTGCGGCAACGTCGATCCCCGTCTGTCGGCGCTTCCTTGAGCTATTAATGCAAGGAGCTGCCGGTTTTTTATGGAGTCCGCCATGCTTTCCGAGCTTGAGTTCCTCGGCTTCTGCTTCGCTATGCTCGCGATGCTACTCATAATCGTGAAGTATGAACGCAGGATTCGCCGCTGGTCCCTCAGGCATCCGCGGCGTCGCGGGAAACTTAGGAAGCCGACCTGGCACCATGCGGTGCAGAGATGAGCTTCGACAGCACGGGGACCGGCGAAATATAGGTCTGCGTTATGGTGAGGCAAATGGCAGGGACACTCCTGATTTCAAACTATGCAAACACACTCGTCAGTCATCGAGAATTTTATTCGGGAAGGCAAAGGCGGCAGAGGAACGTACGTGAAGGCAACGGATGACGTCCTTTATTCCAAGATCCCACTAGAGTATCGGCCTTTTGGGCACGAAACATGGAGGGGTGGGGCTAAAGGTCAGACTGCCGAACTCGCCGTGAGGTTAAAGGATGGCAGCATTCTCACCAATGGTGCGGTATTTGATTCACCGATCGATCAGCATCAGCGGAACCTCATCAGTGCGCTCGAAGAGTCGCACCAGCGCTTTAGCGTTGTGCCTTTCCACTCGATTACTGCAGCTTGGACGGATGGCGAAATCGACGATTGGTCGGATGCGCCTTTCGGTATTTCGGATCTCCAGAAGGAAGTGAGCGTAGTAATCCCAAGCGGCGGTGAAGAATGGAAGCAAGTAAAGGTCAAAGACAAGTACGGCCGAATAACGGAGCGGCAGATTCACACACTGGGAGATAGCGTCCTTCGCGTAAAGGATCGCTTCTATCTCTCCGGAGTGGATGAGACCGGCATGGGAGCCGGCATGTACTTCTTCGCCGAACTTGCAACCAAACAGGCGCCGCCAACGCTTGAGGAAGCCTACAACACGCTCAAACCTAAGACGGTCCGGGAAGCCGAAGGCCACGGACAAAACGTCCTGCGCCAAGGTGAATGGTTCGCAATTCCCGCGCGAGTCCCCACATCGGAGTTGCTGCGCGACGTGGAACGCGGCATTGCGGCCTACCGCAAACGACATGTACTTGGCAAAGACGGGCATCATGAGTTGGAAGAAGCCGTCTTGTACAAGGCAGGCGAACGCAAAGGTCAGGTCTACGCCCGCGGCGTGCTCCGGCACACCAAGGACGAACACGAGGATCTGGATCTAGGCACGGTGCGGTGGTACCTCGTGGTCCATAATGTCGTAGGCGCGTCCTATACCCTCTCGGGGAAAGGGACGGCGCAATTTGATTAGGTGTGGAACCTCGCCATTGGCCTCTCCAGAACGCAGATATGAAGTAAAGAAATTGCCTTGCGAAGAGGCGGGTGCAAGGACAAGAGTGGCACTTTGTCTATGTCCCACAAGAAGACCATTTTTGTGAGGGTCCTCGGCGGCGTTGCCGACGTGGATACAACAACGGTTCCCGAGGACGTGGAGGTTGAGATCGTGGATCTCGATGAGCTTGAAGAAGCCGGCGCCGACTACATCAAGAAGTTGTCAGTTGGAGCACAACAGTACGCCAAATCTAAGGGCTATATCTAGGGCCACTTCAAACTTTGCTATCCGCCTCTTCGCAAGGCAGTACGATCTCTATTTGTCTCAAGTCGATGTAACCAAAGTTTCGTGGCACGTGCCGGAACGTTGCTCCTCTAAGCAGCTCCGTTCCGGATTCTATGAAGCAGTACGCGTTTAGCGACAGCGAGTTCATGAGCGCTCGCGAGAAGGCCCTGGTGCAGAAAGCCTGGGTCCGGTTCCTTAAGAACGGGTTACGTCGGGAAGACTTCTCCGACAGGCTCTACAAGCACCTCATAAACCATTGCGGCTTTATCGCCCACTACAGCCGGGCGGGATACTACGCCACGTACTTCGAGAACGGCGAAGACACCACGCGGTTTCTATCGCAGTTCGACAAGCGCGGCGAGTGCCGCTCGGTCGAGTACGGGGGATCGTGGTTTGATGGAGAATATGAGGATCTGCGAATAGCCATGATCGAGGAAGCCTCCCGGTACATACCCGCTCTTATGGAGCAAGCCTCGGCGAAAGCCAAGGAGACCGATCTCGCCGAAGCTCAGCGACTGGCAGCAAGACACGGCTTCAAGATCCAGCAAGGATGAGGCTGCCGGACGTACGTCCGGCATGTGCCGCGAAAGTTTCTGGTCGGACGGTTGTATCTCAAGACGTCTATACAAGGAGAGGCGAATGGGCAGGGACGGGGCAGTCGCAGACTATGGCAAAATCTGCAATCAAACCGTTGGATATTGCGGATGCGTTCCAGGTCGTGATCGATCTCGCTCGTCAAAACGCGCTCGACGCTGACCGTTGCGATCCCGAGTTGCGGGAGGAAGCACAGAAGCAGCACGAGGCAATCGACATGGTTGAAGACTTAGCCGTGAATAAGTTCGGCGACGACTAAATGCTGTCTGTAACCACGACTTCTCGGAACCTAGCCATTCTCCTCTCCTGGAGGCAAACATATTTCACAGAGTTTCGTTCGGTCCCTGTCTGTCGGCACTTCCTCCCTTAAGCGGATGTGCCGAAGGCACCCTATGCTCGATCAATTCGCACAGCTCGGCAGCGTCCTTGCCGTCCTGACGTGCATTGCAATGCTCGTCAGGTACGAACGGAGGCTCAGCCGGTGGCTCGTGAAAGGTTCGAGAAAGCGCCAGAAGCCCCTCATCGTTCAGGTCGTGAGGTGAGTTCTCGACAGGCGGGGATCGGCGAAAGCGGAAGACCCCGGACCAGCTCGCGACCCATTAAGCGTCGCGGGGTGGGACTCTTATGCTCTACACGCGGCACAACTTCGAGGTTGCGGATTTCTGCGATACCCGAGGGATACGGCCGGAGCGTGCCGGGATCCTCGTTAAGCCCGACGGGACGGCGGCAACGGACAACTACGTTTTGCTGGAGGTTTCCAGTCCTTCTCCGGATAATGCGGAGAAGAACTTTCCAGTGATTCCCGGTCACGCGGTAAAGGCGCGGAACGATCAGTTCATTTTCCCGAAGGAAGCTGCGCGTCAGGTGCTTAAAACGATTCCCAAGAAGACCGACAGTGGTTCTGGCGTAGTGCAACGGGCGGCGGTCCTCGCGACCGACGACGGTTTTGCCGGCTTCGTCGCTGGCGACCCCGTTCATATACGGCCTACGATCGCAAAGGAAATCGAGGGAACGTTTCCCGAGTACCAGCAGCTCTTCCCGACGGCAAATCCGATATCGGTCGTCTCAGTCAACGCCAAGTACCTGGAGAAGCTCGCGAAGTTCTTTGCGGGGTTATCCGAGCTCGGCAACGTGACCATCAAGACGTACGGTGCCCAGGACCCTTCTGAAGTTGCGCCGACTACGTTTTCCCGGTCGCTCGGATCGACGGCGAGCGCAAAGAATGCCTGGCCTGCCAACTCCGGCGAGCCAGCGGCTGTCGCCTCGGATTTCCAAGTGGTCCCTCCATCGTCACTCCGGATCGGCCCAACCCCGCGATATGCAGGCAACGCATTCACGAGGCGCTTCGTGAACATTGAATAAGTGTCGCCCTCGCCGGTACCCACGTACACTCGATTGGGGTCCTTTTCGTCGATCGCGATTGCTCCGCAGGCTAGGCTGGTGCTGGCGAATTCAGTGGGTGCAAGATCGAACCCGTCCATCAGTGCCTTCCACGAGACACCGCCATCATCCGACCGGAACACGCCACCATTGGCCGACGCGGCGTACACAATTAGGCCGCCGGGGGCGACCGCTACGCCGGAAATCCGCCCTGCAATCGGCGGCTCGCCCTTGGCTTGTCCATTCATAACTACGGACGGGCCCAGCGGAGACCAATTGGTTGCGCCCGGCACCGCGGGGGCCGTGGGTGCTATTCGCGTGGCGAGCCTAGCAAGAGGGCGCGCTGCCGCCTCAGCCTTGCGTTTCTTGTATTCAGTCAGCCGGTCACGCCAGAGATTTTTGTCGGCAACCTCCAAGACCTCCTCTCCACGCTTGGGCTGGAGAACGCTCTCGAAGGCCGATTTCGTCGATGCTCGCTTGGCTCCCTTTACCGAGGCCGCACGCGGCTCCTGAGCACGCGGCTTCAGCTTCGTATAGCTTGACTCGACTGTTGGCATGAACCAGTATTGCCTGCCAAGGCGAGACCGACTCTCTCGCGCTCGCGTTGTTCGTTCGCACTAAGGCTGTGGTCGGAGGCGCGCCGGCGTTGCGACGAAAATTGCTGAAGTGGCAAGTTCAACCGGACTCGTGGAGTGGCCCATACCGCGACCTGGTCGGACCAATCCCGGATCATGATCTTCCTGATCACGGCATCCTGACACTCGGACCGGGAACGCGCAGCGGCCTCGACGTGCGGGTTGGCATCGGTGCCGTGCCACTTGCCACCAGCCTCTCAAAGACGTTTGTGAAGCCTCTGGCACGTTCTGTTCCGATTTCGTAACCACGAAACCAAGTCATTTTCACAAAGCCGCCAGCGAGTTTTTCAACAACGCAAAGCCGGCGAGTCAGCTTACGCAGTCTCTTCTGTCAACACGGCTTCGGTAATATTTTCGATTGCAGCGGAGGCGCATGCGAAGCCCAGTGCCCGGTAGCTCTCAAACTGCGCTTCATCGAAGAACTGATCCACCGTTGATTGGTGGGGAAAGGCTTCCGCCAGGCGCGCATATGCCAACACATCCTGTGGCAGATCAGCCTTCAGAGATGGTTTGATATAGATCAAAGTACCTTCGCTTTCATCCGGATAGTGGATGGTTCCAATCGTGAACGGCGTCTTGCTCGCTCGCAATTTCTGGTCTCCGGGCAACAAGGCTAGCGAAGGGCGGATTTCGTTGAGATCAACCTTAATGGTGACCTTAAAATCTACCCTGCATTTTTCGATTGCACTGGCGAGATCGTTGCAGGCACACGACGGGTCAGCTCCCGCGTCACAAGCAATGATGACTCGGCACCGCCGCCGCACTAGCTCATAAATGGCCAGATTTTCGAAGTGACCGCCGTCTGAAAGGTAGACTTCACTCTGATCGTCATTTGTATTTCCGGTGAGCTCGTTCATCAAAGCGGTCCAGGATGATCTCGGCCGCCCGCTCTCCCAGCTTTTCTTCATCCTCGGATTTCCCAACCACCAGCCGAGGCGGACGCTAAAAATCGTCAGCAGAAACGCTACCGCGCCAGTTGTGTAGTACCCCATGTTCGGGCTGGCCGCTGCGCCGGAAATCGCCATAGCCGTTCCGAGCCGCGCTCCGCGATAGCGCGATTTCCACGAACAGTTTTTCGTGAGCCGGTAGGAGCCGGACTTGTAGACCTCAGGATCTCTGGTCTCGGTTCTTGACCCTTCCGGTTGAATGCTGCCGGGCATGCGCGCCAAGCTCTTTTCTTCGGTGTAGTCGAATCCGGAGTAGAGGGGAGTAAAGATAAATGATCGAGCCTTGCGGGACTGCAGTGCGAGTTCTTTTCCTTTCACAACGTTCAAGGTGGCGTTCACGATGTGAAATGGGGCGCCCAGATCCTGCAGATCGTGCAAAAAGATGTTGTCAGATTCGTCAAAGCCCGTGAATGGCTGCGGATCGCGGGGGCGGTGCGTGGCTCCCAGATAGCAGCGGATGAGTCGGTTGCGATAGGCGTTGTGCAGGGAAAATTCGTTTACATCGACGCGGTAACCCATGACTCTGGACAGCCCGTACAAACCAAGGCACAAGACAAGTACGCCCCACAGGCTCGTGCCGTTGGCTTGATCCGCCACAGGCACCAACCAGTCAAGGCCCAGTGAAAGAATTACGAGTAGGCCGAGAACAAAAAGTGGCGGAGCCAGCCGCGCCAGTAAGTCGTTTCTGCCTTTTGCGGACGGCGCATCGGACGAAGGTCGCGGCCCGGTTGAGGTGCCTTTGGCGGCGAACAACCCTTTCACCGTTGTCGTCACCCAACCGCCAACAACTCCGGTGATCCCCAAACTACTTAGTACACGGGTAAACCAATTCTCCTTGCCGCCGTTCCTCACAAAATTCCACAGGTCCTCTATCCCGTGGGGACAAAACAGTGTTAGCAGACAGATCGCGAACCAGAAAAATGTAATCACCAGGACTGCGCCACCTAGACGAGCCCACCATTCCCTCAGGCCATCTTCGTAGGCCCGCCCTATCAGGCCGAGATGAACAACCCCCACAAGCAATACCAAAAGTGTGACGACGGGAATGTAGAAGGTGAGTATGTGCCAAATGCTGAGCTGATTTAATGCTGTCAAATTTGCCAGTCTCTGACCTACGAATAGAACGAACGCTCCGCCTGCCACTCCGGTAGGGACCGCCCACAAGGCGGGCGCCCACAACAGGTACCAACCGGAAGGCTTCTCCGCCGATGAACGACTCTTCAAAAGCATTCCAGCAGCCACAGCGATGAACCACAGTGCACCATAAGCAGGCGCACCCCATCCAATGACGACCGCCCGAGTGCGGGGTTGCAGCCACCACTCCGGACATGTCGCCGCAGCAAACTGCCAAAGCGCATAGGTAGCAAAAACACAAAACAAAAAGTGTGGAATCGCCACAAAACGGACGACACTAGCCGGGCTGTAAAGCGTCGAGGAAGAGTTTAGAACCACCCCCACGGCAACTATCGATAGGAATATTCCCGCGAGAATGAGTGAGACCCATGCACTCTTCAGACCTTGGAATTGCAACCCAATCAACCCGAGCATGTGCGGAACCAAGAGCAGTGCCAGCAATGCGGAAATCACAATCGACTGATTTAGCAGCAAATTGCGAAGGTACGTTGCAACGAAGGCCAGGGTGTCTCCACTCAGCGCCCCCAACTTGGGAGTTAAGTAGTTGCTGTACTTGCGCAGAAAGTGGATTTGAGGCAGTTCGACAATATCGCCGATATGTTGCGGTCCGCCATTTAGCTGTTTTTCAATTTCGGCAATATGGTTATCGCTTGCGGCAGGTTGACGGCTGACGGAGTAGGCCCACGAACTGAGCCAGGATCCAATGTAACCACCGCCTGACACCGTCGAAAGGTAGTCCACAAATTTCAGCAGGTTCTTGCTCGCCAGAGCTTGAATGACTCCAAGATTGAAGGTAGCGCTGCGAATGCCTCCACCAGAAAAAGCCAGACCCACAATATCCTGTTCTAGCGGCACAGGACGTTCAGGCACTTCCCGCTTCCGACGTGCTTTGCGCAGAACTTCGATTTCTTTGGGTAACACTTCTGCGAAGGTGAGCCCCTTCTCTTCGTCTGACGATTCCTGGACGAACATGGTTGCACCCTCCGGCGGAACTGTCGTCCTTGGCGACCGGATTCTGGTTTCGCCTTGGATCGTTTTATCGTGCTGAACTTGTCCGAGCACCCTCGGCGGTCATCCATGACCCTACCCCGGGGAACAGCAGTCAGATCAATACAAAGAAGGACGGCTGGTGTGTCTCGGCTGAAGAGTACCCTGCCCGTTCAATGCCCACTGGCAGCTTGGGCTGCTACGCCATTGTCGAGTAAAGACTCGAACTCCTGTGCGTAGCCTTGGATGTTCGCTGCCTGATCGACGCCGTTGATAATCCGGCGCGCGTTAAAGTAGTCGCACGTCGTGTCATTGATATAGTCGCCCAGCTTCTTTCCCGTAAAACGCCCTTGCCGCATGCCAAGCGACATGATCTTGTATGCGGTCTGTTGCTCGAGGGCGTGTTCCGGATGGAGTACGAGCAGGTTGCCGAGGCCCAGCGCCTGGCCCATGGTCTGGTAATTCGCTTTCCACGTAAGTTGCACATAGCCACGCCCGTAGTAGGCGTTCACGAAGGTTGTGCCATCGCTATCCACTACTGGCACCGGTACTCCGTAGGGCCGGCCTTTGCCTTTCCCAAATTCTTCAACCGGCAGCCATCGGCCCGCACACTCGAGGCGTACCGTTGCCAACATGTAGGCTGCCCATCGGCTGTCGTCGAGATCGGGGTCCTCGACGATGAACTCCAGCAATGCCGACAGGCCATCTCGTGCGGATTTGCCGGTCTTGGGGTGCTGGATGCAATACGTTTGAATTGCCACACTAGTCTCAAAGGTGAGCATGTCGACTCCTTCCAGGCGCGAAACGGAACTTGCCCAATCATAAAGAGCAACCTGCTTACGCCCCAAGGCCCGTCAGCTGACGCTCACGGAGTTGCTCGCATCCAACAGGGCGTGTTAAAGCCAGCTTTGCCGCTCGGGCGGTTGCTTGTCATCGGCTGTTAACACCCTGCTACACATCTTGCGTCTTTCAAGACTGACCGACGGAGACAATGTCATGCTTCCGCGCTTCGACTTTGTACCCCAAGAACGATGAGTTCTGACAATCTCCGGTCAACCAACTTACCCCTTCATTCATCGAAAGAGATCAGAAATATTCATGGAGAAGTAGAGTGCACCCACTCCTTCCCCTCTTCCCCTCGCTGCCTGTTGACATTGAAACCGTACCCAACGTCTACATTGAACTTCACCAAGCTGAATCGTACGCCGCCACCGGCCGCATAACGGTTCCCCTGAAACTCAGGCGAGTGTGTACCACCAAGGCGCGCAACATCCACCAAGGCGAACGGGCTAACTGTGTAAAGATTCAGTTCACGACAGTTGGGATGGGGACACAAGCAAACGACACTCGTGTCAGGAAGGGGAAGCACCAAGCTATCTCGGTCCCGCTGTTCAGGCAGAACCAGAGGCAGAGCCCCAGACGGAACCCGATCCAACCGCCAGCAAGGTTGCCGAGCCCCCTCACACTTCGCTCGGTACGCAGTGCGCGGCAAAAATACAATCAAGCTCACTGAATGTCAAGTATCAAGCGTTTGCTGGCTCGACGCCGCTCCTTACCAGTAATCGTTTGCGTCTGCGTCTCGCGTGAGATGTGCGGGAGAGGGATCAACACTCTGGCCGTGGTTCACTTCCTATGTCGTCCTAACCGCAGCTGATGCCCGCATTTCATACACTGATATTCGTGGCGGTGACCATAGTGCAGACGCTCCTGTTCACGTTTGTTACGAGCCAGGCATTGGTCGGAGCAAAATCGGGTCCGGCCATCGGGAACAGGCTGTCCACACTGCGTGCATCTTGACTCGACATAAAGTCTCATGGCCACGAAACGTATATGCCTCTCGCTTTGGTGACTCGTCATTTTGGTATCTGTCCGGTTTCCGGAATGGAGCTGTGTAAACAACTGAGCCACAGTACCTTGTTTAAATGAATAACGTTGCACTACGTTGAGAGTATTCGCGAAACCGAACACCCTGGATTTTGGGTGTTGTGGGTCTGCCAATTGCTTCCCTTCGGACCACCGAACCATTTCAGAAAAGAAACTGCAACAGTCGCCGGAGTGAGGAAGCCGTCGAGAGTCAGCGCGACTCTAAATGGAGCGGGCACCGCCGCACGGAGCAGAGTTCATAACTTGGCAGCCTTCCCGCCTTCGCTGACGAGTGCCGCCTCGGACAAGCTAGAGCGTTTGATGGGACCGTCGGAAATCCGACTCCAAAACACCGAATACGTCGGAACGCCGACATATAATGACATATAATAAGGATAGGCCTTACAAGGGAATTCAATGCCAACGGCTGCCGGTCTTGTCCCGTCGTAGTGCGCATAACGGAAGTTGGGCAATCCAAGATCGCGCTAAATCGCTGAAACGGTGTGAGTTCCATCGGTGACGTGAGGACGGACGGGCAGACGAGGTTGCTTAACAGCTGGCAGTGTTCATCCCCGCTCGTGGTTCGCTGGCGAGCGAAAATGGCTCGTGAAGTCGACTCTTTCCCCCTTTTCTGTAAGCGGCTGATTTGGCTAAGTTTACGACGAAGCTTTCATCACCGCGTCTCTTCGTTGTTCCCACCTGTGAGCATCTGGTCCTCTGGAGCGCCTGGAGAGGAAGCCGATCGACCCAAAGAACCTCCGCCACCCCTGCTCGTCTTCGCCTAGGTCCTCAATAACCTTCAAAAAGCGATGAGATATTCCGCGAGAGGGCCGGCAACTTCGGTGAGCCCCTACGCGGCAAGGACCGTGGGATCAGGCGTGTCGGTAGCGCCCGCCCATAAGTAGTTGCCGTTCGTATCCGCGTACCAGTAGGAGTTGCCGTCGACTAGCTCTCCGATCTCGAATCTAGATATAGGGAGGACAGCATGTGCCGGTATTACGCCGACGATCTGTGCCGCCTTGCTTGGCGTTGCCAGCCGCAGATTTACATTCTTGACGGTCCGCACTGTGAACTACCACTGCCTCGGGTAGCAATCCGAACGGTCGTCCCTTGCTGAAATTCGAATCCGGACAGCCGATCCAACTGATCATGTCGCCTCCTACCCTCCTAGCCCACCGCCGCCAGGTCGCCGCGCTCGCCACTGAGCCAGGCCGGCTGCGGCGAAACCGCGCTGGTATTGGCGGAGGATGACGTAGTTCCACTATCCCCCGGCGCCGCTTGTCGCTGGGCCCTTTGCGCGTCATCCTTCTGCGAGAGACTGGATCTGAGCTTGAGCAGGTCCTTGAGTGCGTTGTACCAGAACGGCGCTCCCAGGCTTATTAATAGGATGGACAGGACCATCCCTGGTACTTTTCTCCAATCCTTCAGTCGCTCGAACCAACTACCGTCGAGCGGCAGAGTGATCAATGCCGTACTGTTCAACAGGTCGTAATAGGGCTTGGGGTCGACCTTTGTGTTCGCGGCACTTTCGGAGAACTGCTTGGTCGCACTGCTGACCACTGCGTTCCGGAACTGATCGTCGATCCAGAGGCGATCGGCTACCGCGATCATGTCGAGTTGCACCACCACGACCACCACCACCGCTACGCCCATCGTGATCCAGTGTGTGTATCTGGTGAACCTCTCGCTGACGCGATCGATGGTCTGATCGAACCATGAGTTCACGCGTGCCACGAAGTCGCTCGATGCCTCGTGCAAAATAGCCAGGCCATCCCGCATCTGGTTGGAGATTTCCGGATTGGATGCCTCCACTTGCAACGCCATGGCGCGAATGTTCTTAAGGGTCTGCTCAGGGTCGCTTATCCCACCCGCTGCCAAGGCTTTCTTCAGCGCGGCCTGGGAGTCGTCTGAGAGCTTCTGCACGCCGACTCCGCTGGCCAGGTCGAGCAGCAGCTTGGTGAATTCTTCCCGGTGAATGACCGTGCCCAGGCTACTCTTCCCCACCCTGATCAGCGGGTGCTTCAGCAGGCTGGTGGCAATTCCCTGGGCGCAGTCCCCGGCGGGGATCCCGAGCTGTTGCAACAGGTCCGCCAGCCCGGCTCGCAAATGCCTGCCTCGCCTGCCACCAATAGTGGTGATCGCCTGGGTGATGACCGTTACTGCCATACTGAACAGCAGCAACACCGTTGTGGCACCGATGAGTATGTCCAGCGTCTTCAGCATTGTCGTACCTCTCCCGATTTAGCCCGTAAGTGATGAGCCTTGCCGTATTCCAAACGTTTCACGACGACAAATTCACCAGAGTCTGCGCCACCGCGATCTGCTCTTTCGGAGGCATCGCGCCCGCGATGAAGTCGTTCAAATCGAACGCGTGACCATTCTGGAAGGTGAGAATGCTAAGCATTACCTGGGGCTGCTGCGTGTTCAAGTCAGGATCGATCGCACGCGAAGCTTCCATCAGGACCATCGACGAAAGTGTGCGCAGCGCATCGTCTCCATAAACGCTGCTCAGCTTGTGATTGAACGTGTCGGTCAAATCCGCTCCAAAATCTGCGAAGCGCTCGATGGCCTTGGTAGGAGCGGTGGCAACTGCTTCCAGCATTCCATTTACGTCGTTCAGAGCCGCCGTGGCCCCGCGGATGATCTCGGCCTCGGTGAATAGCAGGGACTGAAGGAGCGTATCCCCAATCCCGGATTGGGTCATGTTCTGGAAAGTGGCGGCTTGCTGCGCCGTGAAAAACGCCGCGTTATGGTCATCTCCCGCTTCGCGGAGTCTGCTTTGTGCGCTCAGCAGCGATGCCACCAGGGAAGCCGTTGTGTGCGGGTCGCCGGCCACCGCGCGCCGCAGATCGATGTCGACAAAATCCCAATACACATCGGCATTGGTATTGAATCTCCTGATCTGCTCATCCTGAAAGTCAATCGAGGTCGACACCGGCATGGCTGCCCACACCAGCAGCGCCGCCGCCGTGGGGTTCGACCGCAATCTGCTTACCTCCTGGAAGTAGCAGAACGGCAGCAGCCTTCGCAGCTTCGCCTGCAGCGCCAGGGACACGGTCATGCTGTCCCGTTTCAGTCGGTCTCCGCTACGGCGAATGAACCAGCTTCCCAGAACCGAGCTCGGCACCGAGACTTGCATGTCCAGGGCAACGTCGCCGAACTGGTTGGCGCCATTGTGGAGGACATTCTCGACCGTGCGATCCAGGTCAAGATAAAAAGTCTGCAGTGAACTCTCATTTCCTGAAAACAGCTGCGGGAGGTATTCGTGAACAAACGGCGTCATCCGGTGTTCGAAATCCGCCAGACTCATGGCCTTCTTCACCTGGCGCGATTGATAGGCAATAGACTGGGTACTGTCCGGCGTCATGGCCAGCTGCCCATTCCTGACCTGCAGGGAGCCCAGCACCGAAAGGTCGCTACGATACCGGTTCTTCACCGTGACGCTGTCACTGGCATTCACCTCATAGACCAGGACCCGTCCCCCCTCTTCTTCTGCCGTGACCTTGGCCAGGCTTTCATTCACGTGCTGGCTGTCGAAGCTGAACATGGGCATGTTCAGCTGAACCGTGCCGGTGCGGTTGATCTCATGGCTGAGGGTGGCCATGTTCAGGGTTACCCCCTTAGTCTGCTGCACCAGCAAGTCATCGAAATCGCTGTCGTCCACCACTTTGCGGAACATGTCCACCGCCTCCGCCTGCTGGAGGTCGAAATTCACGTCCAACAGCGCGGTCGACGTCGTGTTCTTCATGTAGGCGGCGGCAAACTCGAAATTGTACCGGCTATTCAGAGCCTTCCGCGCCTTGCCGTATATGTCCTGGGCCCTCGTCAAGACCAGATGGATCGCGGCTTGGACTTGCTTCAAGTCCTCGAAGTGAAGCTCCTTGTCAAAGAAATCACCCAGGCGCCTGATGAGCCATCCGTCCACTTTGTCGAAGTCGTTCTGGGTGACTGCATCCCGAATCTTGGCAAGATCCAGTTTGTCCGCAATGAAGTCCTGGAGCTTCTTGATGATTGCTCCATTTAGAATGTCGAGGGCTTGCCTGGCCACGGGCTGCACTTTATCGAGCCTGCCGGAAAGCGCGAGCAGGCCTTGGTCGGCTATGGCCGCCAGCCATTGTCCTGGAGCCGTGTCGCCAAATGTGGCGTCTTGCAGCGCCCTGGTAAACGCCGCGTTCCTGGTCTCGGGGTCATCATCCGCTAGGGCGGTGAGAAAGGCCTTGAATTTCTCGGCGCCATCCCCCAGCTTGCTCAAAATACTCCAGGTTGCCGCGGACACCTTCTCAGGAAGAGCATCCCATTTCGCAAACTCATCCAACAGCATCTGGCGAGCCTTGTTGAACTCCTTGGCGGCGTCGACACCCGTCGCAGTAGTCAGCAGTCTCAGTCCGGTTTCGTTCAGCAAGCGGGCGGCCGTCTGACCCAGATCGGTGTTCGGATCGGTCCACTGTTCGATCAGATGAAGATCTCTCACCGCCTGCAACCCATGCACTCCAAAAACCGCCTTCACCAGTTCGTCGATGTCCGTAGGTAAATCATTCTGTCCGGTAATCCCTACGGAAAGGTTCAGTCCAAAATTCAACCCCTTCTGGGATTGCTTAAAGAGTTGGAGGCGCACTGTGTTGGACGAGTCCTCCGGCGATTCCCGTCCAACCACCAGCAGGTAACGCCCACTTACATCGAAACCGAACGTTGTTTTCAGGCCGGCATCAATCTTGGCGCCCAGGTTCCTGGTCAGGCCCAGCAGCTTCGCCTCACGCACCATGTTGAAGTCGTACCCCAGCTGGGCAGAAACGTGGATCGCCAGCGAACCGTCTATCTCAGCGATCAGCCAGCTTCCAGGTTTGAGATCGCGCGCTTGCTTTACCTGGCGCGGGAACCGCCAACTGCCCAAGGTATCGGCGATGGCGGTGCGTGCATCCGTCGCCGCAGGGAAACGGTGCAACACGGCATAGATGGAATCGCGAGCAGCCTCCGCACCAAACGTTACGCTGCCCAGTACGCCGATTGGATGCGATCCAGAGAAGGAGCCGTTGACATCGTAGCCCCACAGTAAGACGAGGTATTTGTCGGTGGAGCTTCCCGGGATACTGAGGGTAAGCTGTGGAGCGTCCTCTAGTTCGAGGGAATCGATCGCGTCGGCCGCGGAATTGAATACGCCCAGCCCGGTCTTGAACTCCCCCGAGGCTTTGAACCCAATCGTCGCCTGTCCTGCATTCAAGGCGAATGTCTTTCCTGTTTCAGCCTTCAGATCAATGCTCCCCAACTCGATCTTTCCCTCAGGCCTGTCGGGAAAGGGCTTGTTTTCGAGAATGGCATCCACCACGTCGTGGTCGGAAGCAGCGCCGATGTCGACAGTGACCGAACCTCCCGGCGCGACGATCGTCTTATCAAGCTGGAATTTCGTGCTGCTGATTGGGATGACAATAGGGCTGGCCATCTTTTCCTCCAGAAACGTTAAACAGCATCCGCAGTAGTCCGTTTCCGCGAACGACTCGACGCGCGGGCAGAAGTCCGAGATGAATGTCGTCCACAATTCCTCTGTGGTTACCCATCCAAAAAGCGTCTCGACTGCTTCTACTGTCGATATTGCCTAGCAGGCCGAGGCGTCTGTGATATGAGTTCCGACACTAGTCCTGAGTTCGTTCACTTGGGGTCTCTCGTCTCAAGGGAAGCGGAGAGCTGTCGCTCTCCGGGGGTCGATACGAGGCATTATCCTCCTGGTTTGCGGATAGTCAAGTGCAAAACAAACTTTTTTAAATCGCAGATTGAGTCCTCGGCCCCCCTGGTTTGGGACAGCCAAGGGGCCGAACTTACACGCCTTTCCCTTGAACATTTGTATGCAACGGGTTACTGATTAAAGGTCCATGCAGTGCTCGGGCCTTGGATTCAACCCTAGTTAGCATCCGGCTCATCTTGTGTCAGTAGTTATCCGTGGTGAGGCTGAGATAAACAACCGGAAACGGAAATTCCTACTCTGAGCAGCGACAGGCTTGGAGGACATTTCTTTAGTATGAAACAACATCAACTTATCCTTGACAACTGCTTGCCTTTCGGACAGACTGCGTACGTTTTTGCCCGCGAGTAGATTCCTGGCGCTTGGCGCTTGGATAAGTTTCCACAAACGTCTGTAACCTGCGCCGTGATGAGGTTCCAAGATGCCGCCCTCCTTGAGTTGGTACCTCTCTATGAAATTGTCGCCGGTGAGGGAAGGAGCGCATTTCGACTGGGCCACCGGGGGCTCGCGTAAGAACCTGGCGGGGAGGTGATTGTGAAATTCTTTCTTTGCTGGTCCGGAGCGCGAAGCCACAATGTCGCCGCCGCGCTTCGAAATTTTTTGCTCCAACTCAACAATGAATTGGCGCTTCCCGAATCCCTTCAGTTCGCGCCTCCGTTTTTCTCGGAGAACATCGAGAAGGGATTGCCGTGGTTTCAAGCCGTGCAGGACGAGTTAGAGTCCAGCGATGCCGCCCTGCTCTCCATCACGCCGGAGAATGCCAACTCTCCCTGGATGCATTACGAGGCGGGTGCTATCGCCAACCAATTTTCGATTTCGCCAACCAAGACCAAAACGTCGCGCACGCTCAAGGCCCGTCTTTTTACTTACCTCTTCGGCATGGAAGCGGGGGATCTGACGGGACCGCTGAAAGCTTACCAGTCCACTGCTGCAACTTTTACGGATACTCGCGCGCTGGTCCGGCAACTCCTCGGCGTCGATATCAAAGCAGCGCCGGTCGATGCCTCAAAACCGGTGACGCGCCTGGAGTGGAATGAGGGCGGTTTCCGCCGGTGCTGGAGCACACTGGCTGTGCGCCTGCAGTGTTCTCGTTCTCAGCCCTTCTGCGAGGCAGTGAACGGGTTCGAGGAAAAATTCCTCCGCCTGACTTTCCAGGAACCGGTTGCTCTCTGCCACCGCCAGGCTTGGATCGATCGTATCAAGGGTTGCCATGAAGTCCGCATTGATCTTCGTGACTACGTAGAGCGAGTCAAGGACCGCTGCCGGCCCTACGAGGCGGAGCTTTATCAGCAGTTGCTGGCAGCCCTCGACGGGTACGAAATGACGATGCATGCCTATCTGGTTACTGAGAGGAGATTCGAACTTGGCGAGCAGGGCCAGCTGACCATGCCAAAAGACGTCCAGTGGGTCTGCGAAAGTCGGCGCCACATCGTCAAAGATGCAGTCGCCGCCCTGCTTGACCCGGGTCGCGCGCCGGTGTTCGACGAGTCTCCAGCATTTGACAAGCTGGAAACCTTCGCCGAGAAAAAGAACACTATTCACCGCAAGAGCGCAGCGATCCGGGTCTGGATGGCACAACACGGGAGTGTAGGCGGTCACGAAAGACTCTCGCCTCAAGAAAAGAATCCAGCCGACGCGCCTCCTAGGGCTCATGACATTCAGGACTGGCAAACTTCACCCACTTTGCCTGCGGCCGACGAATTCGGCCGTGCGCGCATGAGTGACTGGGACTTTGATCGCGTCGTGTACTACCTTGCGCACTTGGAATGCCTGCGTCAGGGTTTCCAGCCCAAAGAGGGATATCAAGTCTACGGCATCCTGACAGGACGCGAACTCGAAGCGAGTGTATGCGCCTGGTTGGAAGATGAAGTTCAGAAGATTGGGGCCAGCCCTACTACGAGGATGAGCCGGCTTCCTTTATACTATGCCCTCAGTGTGTTGAAGTATCTGGTTGATCAAGGTGTCAGCGACAAAAATGGCGCGAGGCCGGGGGTTGAAGCTTCAACCGCGCACCGAGTCATCCCGGTGTTGAACGATATTGTGAGAATCGACGGAGGTGAGAGGAGTCAAGTAGTGCGCACGGCGGAATCATTGCTGGGGTCGCTGGCCAACGGGGTTGCAGACACTGCCGCATAGTTATTCACACTATGCCGTTTCCTTTGTTTAGACCGGAAAACCGCCACACTCGAGTCTCGGCAAGATCTAACTCTCTCGCAGTTGGCTGATTGCTTTGACGCTTGCGGTGGCACCCGGCCATCTGATCTTTAGCCTCGTCTGGGAAATTTGTGGGTAATTGGTGGCTTCAGCGCTGAGGTTGACTGAGGAAGCGATGGAGTTTGCGGCAAGTGGAGTCGAAAGAGCGTTGCTCCTCTTCCGAGCCATTGCTGCGCACCAGCAATCGCATCGAGGCACGTTGGGACCAAGCCGCAGGAATACGCGAGAGCCTCGACTGGCTGAAAGGGAGACAACGGGTTCAACGGCTCTCGGGACTGAAAGCACCCGTCTTTCTTCCCGACTATCGTCCTAAGGACTTCGTCGGCCGCGAAGCGTACCTCGGGCGCCTGCAACAGACGCTAACGGTCGAGCCGGGAACGTTTCTTCTTCACGGCGAGCCGGGCACAGGGAAGTCCATGTTAGCCCTGCGTTTTGCCTGGGACGCACAGAAGGACTTCGACGCCGTGGTCTACCAGTCTTGCGGCACGCGTGCGATCGACGAAATCACTGCTGAGCTTGCCGACCGGCTGCCCATTGAGGTGAGGACACAACCTCCGGAAGAGAAGCGCAAGCAGTCCATCCGGTGGCTGCGCGAGCGGCAGTCCCTGCTGGTGCTCGATGACGTTTGGGGTCGGGACGTCAGGCAGCTCGAGCCGGGTCCGCCATGCTCCGTTCTGTACACGTCGCGCCAACCATCCCTGCCGTGGATCTCCGCGCAACAAAGTCTAGAGGTGGAGAGTTTCCACGAGGAAGAAGCCGAACAGTTATTTCACGCTTACCTCGATACGGTGTTCGGCGAAGACGAAGTAACCGGATACCGCGTGGTGCTGCTCGGATTCGCTCACAAAGTCGAGATGTTGCCCATCGCGGTTGCCGTAGGTGCGAGCCTTCTGCGGGAGAGATCTGCGAGCCGGTTGGATCGCAGCGTGCTCAAGCTTCGGCTCGACGAGCTTAACGACGGAGTGCGAGACGTACCGCAGCTCTTCCAGAAAATGATTGCCTCGCAGCCGCAGCGCGAACAGATGCTCCTGGCTGCTTCTGCGGTTTGTGTACAGGAAAGCTTCTGGTTACCGCTGGTGGCGCAGATCGCCAAGCTGGAGGAAGATGAGGCGGATGACGCGGCCGACCGTCTGGTGAATTCTTCGCCGCTGCGCGTGCTGGACCGCGAGCGACGGCGCTTTCAGTTACACGCACTTCTGCGGGAGCAAGTGCGGACGAGTTGCGGCGCAGGGGAACTCGGCGACTTGCACCAGTCTCACGCTGCCGCCCTGGAGCGGTTGTTCGAAGATTGGGAGGCGCGCTGGCGTGATTGTCGCGAGTGCCTGACCGAGATCATTCCAGCCGCCAAGTTCCTTTGGGAGCGACAAGAAAGCACACGTCAGAGCTGGCTTAGTTACCGCGGGCGTGCGGTGGCGTTGCGGATCGGTGAGTTGGAAGAGGCCTTCCGCATTCTGAAGCAGGAAGAATCCTTTCACGCGGGGCACGGCGACCGTGAAGCGCTCGACATGTTGCAGATCAGCTACGGCAACCAGGCAAACATCCTGTACGTGTGGGGCCGGCTGGAGGAGGCGCTGGCGCTGCACAAGAAGCAAGAAGCGATCTGCCTGGAGTTGGGCAACAAGGACAGTTTGCAGCGCAGCTACGGCAACCAGGCGCTGATCCTGCAGGCGTGGGGGCGGCTGGAGGAGGCGCTGGCGCTGCACAAGCAGAAAGAGGCGCTCTGCCTGGAGTTGGGCAACAAGGACAGTCTGCAGATCAGCTACAGCAACCAGGCGCTGATCATGAAGGCGTGGGGGCGGCTGGAGGAGGCGCTGGCGCTGCACAAGAAGCAAGAAGCGATCTGCTTGGAGTTGGGCAACAAGGACAGTTTGCAGTATAGCTACGGCAACCATGCAAACATCCTGTACGTGTGGGGCCGGCTGGAGGAGGCGCTGGCGCTGCACAAGAAGCAAGAAGCGATCTGCCTGGAGTTGGGCAACAAGGACGGTTTGCAGATGAGCTACGGCAACCAGGCAAACATCCTGTACGAGTGGGGCCGGCTGGAGGAGGGGCTGGCGCTGCACAAGAAGCAAGAAGCGATCTGCCTGGAGTTGGGCAACAAGGACGGTTTGCAGGCCAGCTACGGCAACCAGGCAAACATCCTGGAAGTGTGGGGCCGGCTGGAGGAGGGGCTGGCGCTGCACAAGAAGCAAGAAGCGATCTGCCTGGAGTTGGGCAAGAAGGACGGTTTGGGCTACTGTTATTGGCAATGGGGATTGCTGGCGAGGCAGCAGGGCGACAAGCAGGCCGAGAGGCATAAGTTTGAGCAAGCGCTCGCCATTTTTGCCGAACTCAAGATGCCGCGCGAGCGTGACGCGGTCCAGGCCGAACTGGACAAAATCAATGCCGCTTAGATACATGATGCCAGGTCGGTTTCACTGCTGCACCCTTTCCACGACCGACTAACCTGCGGATCCCCGCTGATGGTCCCGAAACGGGCTTCGCGGAAACCTGGACTGGCTCAGCATTCGACGGAGGCGCGCTTCCCCCAAGCCGACTTGTGACTAGCGTTGTCGGGGCCGCCTGAGCTCATACAACTTCAGAGCACGCCGAGGAACTGAAGGAGATCGTGGAGGATCTGAAGGGCCTGTTGCTCATGGACCCAACACATGGACGGCCCTAGGTCGGAGCTCCTACTACTGCACTTTTTTCCGTGCGCTTTCATAACGAAGGCGCAGGTCCACATAGTAGCGGCCAACAGGCGTAAGTTTTACCTGCTTTGCGATATTTTCGCGATCACGTAATGCGCGGATCTTGATCATGTGTATGTAACCGTGGTCTCTTAGCCACCGCAAATTGCTCTCGAACTCCGGAGTCTTCCTAAAGAGGTATTCCGTCATGTCGCCTTTTTCACATTCGGAAAAGTCCTTAAGCATCTCGAACAGGTAGAACGCCATTGAGAACACAACGAGCTGATTGATGATCTCCTGCTGACTCTCGACTCTTTTTTCAAGAGACGCTATGCGTTTGTGGGCGACGGTCGCCTCGATGATCTGTGACACCTTATCGAACACCCGTTCGCTTTCGCCCAAGCTTAGATCGACAAGGGCTGTGCGGGGTCATTCACACTTTCGAACTGTGATAATGCTTCGACCCTCGTAAATCTCGATGGGCTAACAATCAATGGCACGATCTTCGTGCCGTTTTTCTTAGCCACCGCAAGCAGAGGCGGGAGTTCATTCGTGGCGATAAAGTCCGAACCCAAGAAATCGGCGCTAACAAGTAGCACGGCTACATCAGCATCAAGTAGTGCCTGGTCTATTTTTTCGCGCCATTTTTCTCCGGGCTCGATGAGAGTATCGTCAAAAACGACAGCCTTGTCTCGAGTCAGAGGGCGCAGATGGACTTGGAGCCTTTTCAGCCACTTCTCATCCGCGTGGCTGTAGCTGATGAAAACACGCGTCTCAGAGGACACACGCGAATAGTACCACTGACAAATGGCGCACGACTGACAAAAGTCAGGGCTCGATGATTAGTTTACTTTGGGCCTGGCGTGAAATCTGGACAGTTCATTCTGAGAAGACGTCCTCGAAAAACCTGTCCTTGACCCCATCTATCTTGCGTGGATCTGCGCGGATGTCGTGGCAATCCGAGACTATCCAGAAACGGGCTTGGAGGAGATCAGGCGGGAGCGGAATTCAGCAGTACACACTTTTCCCAAGCCGACCTCTCGATACTAGGTCCCACTTTGTATTTGTAGCGGGGTCGGTCATTCGGGACCAAGGAGCTTTGGCCCGAGCGGCCTGAGCAGAACGCAGGCCTCCGTGTTCGCGCGTAAGATCAGGCATAAGCGGCAACCGAGCCCAGGCTAGTATTCTGAAATGTGACTGAGAAGCCAGACACACACCCCAAGACCCCGCTTCGCAAGGGTTTTCTCCGATCCTTTGTTCGATGGCTTGTGATTGGTGTGGTGCTTGTTTGGTCGCTTGCCGCGCTGATCCTTCTGGCCGCCCGGTGGATCGACCCACCGTCAACCGCGGTGCACATCCAGCGTCGGTTGCAGGCCTGGATTCACCACACTCCCTATCATAAACGCTACAAATTCATTCCGCTCAGCCAAATCTCGCCCGATCTCCAGCACGCGGTAATCGCCGCGGAGGACGCGGGCTTCTACCAGCACCAGGGGTTCGATTGGCATGAGATCCAAATCGCTGCCGAAGACGATTTGGAAGGCGGTCGCACTCGCGGAGCCTCCACCATTACGCAGCAACTTGTAAAGAACCTATTTTTCGGAACGAGCCGCTCGATCCTCCGCAAGGGTGCGGAGTTCACACTGGTACCGGTGGCCGAATTCGTCCTCGGCAAGCGGCGCATTCTGGAGATCTATCTCAACGTGGTTGAATGGGGCCCTGGTATTTATGGTGCAGAGTCGGCGTGTCGTTACTACGACGGAACCGCGGCTCGGAGTATCGGACGGGAACAGGCGGCACGGCTCGCCGCGATTCTGCCGGCTCCCCTGAAGCGACGGCCCGAGCGCATGAATAACTACAGCGTGCTCATCCTTGAGCGGATGCGCCAAATGAATTGGTAATCGCGCGCCGCATTTCACCAATACTGTGCGTATTGTCTCTCGGCTGGGTTCTGGCCGGATGCTCGCGGATTCGGAGACTACTATCTTCGACGTCGGGGCGGGCTTCCGGGAATTGTCGATTAGATTCATGGCAACCCGTCAGCAGCTGGGAATGAATTGCTAACTAGCCGCTTGCCACGAAGGCGACTGCAACGTGGGTTTCGTTCCCACTCTCCAACACAATTTCGAATCAGCACCACCTTCCGCGGGCGCAGCGAGGAATGATGGCTGAAACTCTTGTTTCTGCCCAAGTTATGTTCCTGGTCAACACACGTGGAGGTTCAGTCATTCAGTGCCGGGATTTGGACGCTTCAGTTGTGTTAGAGGCGTGGTCGGAATGACGCATTCACCCTCAGGCGGTTCGGAGGGCAACTTATCATGCAATTCAACGACATCGTCAATCCTAACCGGTTCGCCCGCCCAGCCACACTTATCACACGTTGGCCGCTCCCACTCGACGTCAGGGACATCTTTGTGATATCCGCGTTGAGGCGATAAGCGCTGCGATCCGCACGCGGGGCATTGTTCGGGTACCCCTCGTACGTGCTGGATAACCGCTGAAATGCATAGTCCGATTGCGCTTTCCGTGATCGAGAAAGCAGCTTCCGCATCATGCCATTTCGAGGATTTCGTATGAGTGAGCCAATTGGTGAACTTCCACGCGCTCTCCAAGAGAGTCTTGAAAAGATGTCTTCTATTCTCATGTGATTCCCCCGCTAGTGCCAAGTTGCAGATGTGTTCCGCCCAGGCCCTCAGATCAGCCCTCTTCGGCGGCTCTTGCGGGCTGTTCCAAGGCATGACGGTCGCCGCGACGTTGACAAATGCCAGTAGTGCTTCTCGACACCTCACACCAATCGACTGGTAATCAGCCACTTCTTGAGCCTGCGCGACCGCTTCAGACGCCTCTTGAAGGTAACGGAGACACTCGGCAAACGGCTCGGCCGGAATCTCAGACAGCTTCTGCCGCTCACTACGCGGAATGCGTAAGCACAGGCCTACATGAAACGTCAGGGCAAGGTCCATATTTGGAAACTGCTCCTGTGAATAAAGGTTCATCGGTTCGGTGATCACCCACCAGCGATCAATGTTGGTGTGCACATCCCACACGTCGTGCCGCACATGCAGGGCGTTCTCTGAGTAGACCTTCTGGACAAATTCCACGGCCAAATCTGGAGCTTGCGATCGCATGTATTCAGTGACATGCTCAATTTCTCGCTGCGTGGCTGGCAGCATTGTTATGACCTCTCCGCGCGCGTTTGAACCGTGAGATCAGTATAGCGGGAGTAACCGACATCGAAAGGAGACCTTCAACTGCGTATCAGCAATTTCGACTTTAGGCAGATTTTCCGCTCCGGGCCTTGCCCGGTTTCACCGAATATGCTGCTAAAATTCTATGAGGCACCTTCAGATGAAGGAGCCGCAATGGCCTTTCCGCAGAAGGTTTAGAACCGCTCCGCCCTCAGTAATCGATTTGATCTTTATCGGAAGGAATGGTTATCGAAGATTTGACCAATGACGCCGGATATACCATGGAGAGCGATGCCGCTTTCGCTTTGCTCACGGATGTGACGACAACTCTCGTGGGCTCTGGCGTGGACTTCGTTATTGTAGGTGGATGGGTACCGGTCTTGTTTCACGCGCAAAAGTTCGGCCATCCCGGCACTTACGACGTTGATGTCCTGGTGCACGCGTCCAGTCTCGATAACGGCACTTTTGATGCTGCGGGTGAGCACTTCTTACGCAAAGGATATCTCCGAGCGGTCAAGAACAAGTTTCAAGCACACCGTGTCATTCGAGTCGCCGGTGAACAACTTGTATTTCATGTCGATTTCCTGAATGAGCGCAATCCCGGAGAAGAACTGAATCTCATCGGAGGCAGTGGAAAAATCAAATCCATCTACACACCGGCTATGGAAGCCGTGTTCAAGTATGCCGGATACAGGACACATCCCAAGCTCGACGGAGCACGGTTCCCATCTGTTGAAACATTCATTGCAACCAAGGCGATGGCCGCCAGGGTGAAAAAACGGAATCGAGACGCCTTCGACGTGTTCGTCACGGTCGCTGATCAAGATACTTCAGCCCTTCGATCCCGATGGCGTGAGCTCATGGCTGACGGATTGTTTCGGGATGCAAATGAAGCACTTTGGGAAGCGGTGCACAATGAAGACGCTCTGGAAAAGATTGGGGCAGTATTCGATGATCTTTCGACTACATCGCGGCCTTCAGAAGATGAAATTCGCACAATATTTGATTTTCTGCTGGAACCCCACCCCAAGTGAAAACTAAATCTGGAATGGTCTTTCCTACGGCAAGAGTGGTACTCCCGGATGAGTCATCAGAACCCGGAACGAGTTCGTTAACGAGCCGCACTCCGCCGAAACCCCAGCGGGCAATTACCCGACATGCAGTTTGGGTTTGAATCCTACTATTCCATGGCTCACTGAAGGCCGCTTACCAAGCGCCCGTCGCTACGACCTCGAAAGGACTACGAGGGAATTCGACTCCCAGCCTGGGCTCGGTCAAAAGCTGAGTGCGCGAATCCACCGGCCTCCTCCTGTATACAAAGGGTTAGTTTGTGCGAGGCGTTCCAGTGCTGTTGTTGGGTGTACAACTTTGATGGGAAGGGTCACGCATGTGTGAAGCAGATCACAATCGACGAGTGTTACAGTCTGAACTGGATCAAGAATGCTGCTGGCCTGCTAGTCCACTCAAGCGTCAACGCTAGCGACAAGCTGCTTCCATGCGCGAAAACATTCCCCGGCGTACCACTGTGCCCGTAACGAAAAACCGAGACGGCTTTGTTTTTCCGTTTTTCCCGAAATATCCAGGCAGCGTGACGGCCAGAAACTTCTCGGAGTTCTATCAGACTGCGCCCCCGTCCGTGACCTTAGGTCCTAGAAATAGAACCTCGTTTTGTGGATAACCTCCGAGTAGCCGACGCGGGAGGTGGCTTAAACCGAAACGCTGAGTGTGACCACTTTCTAAAAAGTGAAGGACATCGGAGGAAGAAATGCAAAGATGAAGATCGCCAATATAGCAGCCGTCCCACACAAAGCAGCGATTGATATGCAAGCATTCGCAGCCAGGAATGATGACTTAGATCTTCCCGATCAACTCGTGTTGCCTTTCATCATGAACTTCCTGACTGATGAACGGCTTCGGAAATTGTCGGGAGACGGCCAAAGCGGTGTATTTCAAAAGTGAAGCTGCGGCGCAAGGGATGGCGCTCGAGCCCTCGCCCATATGGGGCGGTTCAACTGGCTGAGAACCCACACGCGAATCGAAAGGGCAGATCAGACTGAAATTCACTCGTCGACTCTTCATCGCATTTCCATGAGTGTCTTGTGCAACTCCTGGCCGAATACGCTTGCAGGTGATGAGCCCCCGGCCGGGAGGCATTATCGGGAAATGCTGCTGATCCACAGGGTCCCGAGAGCGTCAGAGTTACACCCACGGTAAGACGCTACCACGAGCAAACTCTTCGTCCTGCCCATTGATCCAGGGAAAGATTGGGCCGAACAGCTTCTACCAGCAACCCAAAGTCTGCTGGATTACGTGGCCGCAGCAGATAAGTCTCCAAGCCGGAGACCGTCATCACGAAACAGAGTTGCCGAACTAGGTAGCGGTTCTCAGGCTTGGACAGCACGGCGTGAAGCGTCTGTCGGTCCGTTAGTCCGGACGTCTTCTCTTTTCCCGTAACTTGTGCGAATTCCTTCTCGACCGAAATGCTGGGGAAGCGCGCTTCAATGTTACCCAGGGCATAGACCCACGAAGGTGGAGTTGCTGTTCCACCGTTCGCCGCTGATGTGGTTCCACAGCTTGGGCAGGCTTGCGACGAAATTGTCGCAGGTCGCGCAGAATGTGTGACTGTGACTCGCGGATGACCCGAACCGGTCGAAATGCTCGCAGGTTCTTGAACTTCAACCGACGATTGCTCCATGGTAATCCTCCTTGTAGGTTTGCCTTTGGTACTTGTGTTATCGCGAGAAAGTCATCCAACGATTCAATGCTGCCGCCCGCTTTTCGCAGCCTCCGCAAGGCCGAATCCCCACTGCTGACGTGACGCGTTTGATAGCGTCCCCCAACCCAACCTCCTGTTCGATGAGAAAACCCGGAAGACGGATGCGATGGAAGGGACGCTCAGATATTTTGCCGGAGCTTTGCTTCTTCTTTGTCACGACCGTTACCTTTCCTGTGCTGCGGCCATGGCCTGGTATGCTGCGGAGGCATCCAGAACTGGTGGGATAACAGTCGCGCGGCGAGCCCGGTCAGAGCCCAAAAGCGCAACCTTTACATCGGACGCGTTCGCCCGATGGAAACTCCGACCACAACAGCGCGGCTGTCCCGGTCACGAAGGGTCCGCTGCGCTTGTGCCGCCGAATGACTTCGGCTGCCCGTCCGTACCGAGGGTAGGGATGTTTTCGGCAGGCGCGCTGACGCCCCTCCGGCCCGTGGAACTCCCGAAGTTTGATTCGCGCTATGAGCGAGGCACACGCGAACCGGACGTGGTTACTGCAATGATATTGTCACTCCTGTACGATCTACCGTTCAATAAACTATTCCTGCAGCGGGGTGCCCTCAATCGCCGCCTGAAGAAGCGAGGGAGAATGCTGGCGGCATGGCGGCGGACATGTCAGCGTTCACCCGCATCCAGTGCCCCGTGACCCATATAGCTTTGACCATCTTGGACTGAAGCGCTACACTGCAAAAACAAGAGAGTGACGCGTTACATGCACATAATTCTTTGATCTAACATCCATGAATGCTATTGACCCTCAATTAGCCAGGGAGGCGAAGGCGATGGTCGCGTTGGCCTTCCGAAACGGACCCATTGAAGACATACACGCGGGTACACCGTGCCACACCTGCCGTGCTAAGCCCGGGTATTCACGTATCACGGACGAAGAAATGAAAGTGATCATGACAAATGCGGTAGACCATGTGTACCAGCTCCTCTGGCTTCGTGAGAGAAAACCGCAGGAGTATAAAGCCCAGATCAGATTTGCGGAATCCTATACGACTTCTTGGGACGATCCGCGCATTGCGGCAATCTCGCATGATCCGACCTGATCGAACTTTTCAAGCGGATCATGACCGAAGAAATTTGTACGCACACTCAAGAAGAGTCCTGCGGAAATTTAGGGCAAGAGCCTCCGAAAAGCGACGAACCATCCAGAGAGGAGCGCTGTGGGATGCGGGTTGCGACTGTGCGTCACGCTTATGGTGGTAATAGGTCCCACTACGCTGATTCTCGGTTGCGAGGGTGCGGGCAAACAGTCGTCGGGACGACGACATTACGTTTTGGAGAAAAGCAACGCACCGCATTGCGCCGCTTGAGCGCCGGGACTATGCTCTGTAGTCGCGGCAGGGTGGGGACGGCACAAGGGTTTTCACCGTTTCCTCTGTCTTAGGCCCGGCCGAAGGCGAACGGTGGTCACGCCAGGCCACGTCTCTTCCCGGCCGAAGGCGAACGGTGGTCACGCCAGGCCACGTCTCTTCCCCTGCCACCTTTGCCGCATTCTTCAGTCCGCGGACCATCGCAAGCTGCATCATTTTTGGCTAGTTGACCCTAAAGCTGACCGGGCGTACCCTAACTCTGAAACACCTAAAAAAACTGTCCGTCGTCGGCGCGACGACGGGTTCCTTTCACCCCTCAACCAACGAAAGGAGCAAAATGTATGTTCACCCGCATAGTCGAACTAACTACCAAGCCAGGCAAAAATAAACAACTCGCCGACACCATCGATGAAAAAGTCCTCCCGATCCTGAAGAAACAGAAAGGCTTCGTGGATGAGACGGTTTTCGTCTCAGACGAAGAGGACAATCGTGTTCTGGCACAGGGCTTTTGGAACACCAAAGAGGATGCGGAGCAGTATCACCGCGCCGAGTACCAGAAAGTGCATGAAACGATTCAGCACCTGCTTGAGTCTGAGCCCGTGATTCGCACATTCAACGTCCACAGTTCGACCAGCCACAGGATCGCCGCCGGCAAAGCAGCCTGAAAAATCGCAGCTGGAAATAGAAAAGGCGCGCTACGGCGCGCCTTTTCCCTTCAAACTCCACGCAAAATCCGAGACCCACATCTCCTGAAAGATCCGCGACCCAGACACGGCAGGATTCGTGACCTCACCCCACGTTGAACCTGCCGACCCAGGGGTCTAGAATGCTGCCGTCACCCTTCAGCACCGTGGAGGTCTGTATGCCCCACTACGAATTTTTCTGCCGTGACTACAAGAAATTCTTCGACAAGATTCTGTCCCTCGTGGAATACGAAGGCGAGGTGCAGTGCCCGCACTGCGGCAGCAAGAACGTCGAGCAGCGCTGGTCCGCGTTCTCCGCCATCACTTCGAAGAAGAGCGCCTGACAACATTTCCCAAGGAGGCACCTATGCAGTTTGACAATTTCTCCTTCGGCTCCATCCAGATCGATGACAGCACGTATGAACATGATGTCGTGATCGACCGCGGGGAGATCTCCAAACGCAAGAAAAAAGCATCCAAACAATTCCGCGAGGAGTTTGGGCACACGCCACTTTCCGTTGAAGAAAACATACCCTGGAAATGCCACCAACTCGTCATCGGCAGTGGTGCGTACGGCAGATTACCGGTGATGCAAGAAGTGCGACGCGAGGCCGAGCGTCACAAAATCAAATTGCTTATTCTGCCCACCATCGAAGCAATCGAGATGCTAAATCAAAACCCCAAAGACACGAACGCGATTCTTCACGTAACCTGTTAGCGGTATCGGCGTGGCGGGTCAGTGGAATAGAGGTGGCCAACGATGACGACGCAAAGGGTTGTTGGTTCGATCGTTTCTCTCTGGCGGTATCCTGTCAAGTCCATGATGGGAGAAGAGCTGAATGCCACCGAGGTCGCCAAGATCGGGCTACTCGGAGATCGCGCATATGCGCTCGTGGACAGCTCCGACGCGAAGGTTGCAAGCGCCAAGAACCCGCGAAAATGGCCACAGTTGTTCGACTTCCGAGCCGCGCTTGCTGATGCTCCAAGGACCGTTGTGAAGGTGCCGTCGGTCCGCATCACCTTGCCGGATGGCACCATCGTCAGCAACGACCAGCCCGATATTGACCGGATCCTGTCCAACGTTCTCAAGCGTCAGGTGAAACTTGAATCCGCATTGGCCGAGCAGCGAACCGCCACAGCCGAGGAGTACTGGCCAGATATCGAAGGCCTCGATCACCGGGATACCGTCACTGACTTCGGTTTGCCCGAGGGTACGTTTTTCGATTGTGCTGTGGTGCATCTGCTGACCACAGCCACGCTCGATCGCCTGCGCGCGCTGTATCCAGATGGGCGTTTCGAGGTTCGGCGGTTTCGCCCAAACATCGTGGTAGAGACCGCGAATGACGACAAGGATTTCGTGGAGAATGCCTGGATCGGGCAAACGCTCGCGATCGGGGATGTGCGGTTGAGCATCACCGGGCCTTGCCCCCGCTGCGTGATGACGACGCTGTCTCAAGGCGATCTCCCGAAGGACAATGGCATCCTGCGCACAGCAGCCCAGCACAACCGAGCTAACGTTGGAGTTTATGCCTCGGTGTTGCAGGGCGGAAAGGTACGCCGTGGCGATTCCCTCAGGCTGCAGTAGGTTCACGCCGAGCTGGCTGAGTCTGGAATCCGATCCCGAGCCCGACGAAAGTCGGCGATCCGACACAGAATGTACCCATGGATCCAGAATTAGAGAATCTGCCACGCCGGAGTCGTTGCGCCATTCTTGGGTGATTGACCCTGAAGCTAAGCGGGCGTAGCGTAATTCCGCAAACACCTAAAAAAGTGTGTCCGCCGTAATCCGCCCGCGGCGGATTCCTTTCACCCCTATCAACGCAAGGAGCGCAACATATGTTCACCCGAGTAGTCGAACTAACTACTAAGCCAGGCAAAAATAGACAACTCGCCGACACCATCAATGATAAGGTTCTCCCAATCCTGAAGAAACAGAAAGGCTTCGTGGATGAGACAGTTTTCGTCTCAGACAAAGAGGATAATCGCGTGCTGGCACTGGGCTTTTGGAACACCAAAGAGGATGCGGAGCAGTATCACCGCGCCGAGTACCAGAAAGTGCCAATGTCACGGCCCTTTTAATCTTCAGCCCTTCTTGAAACGCGTATGCCCCCGCCTCCCCGCACTCACTTCAAGAGCGGTGACCACATACCAGTAGCTGCCTCGAGCATCGTTCTGGAACTCTCGGACCGCATACCCGGGCGATACGCGCTCGATACGCCGTTGTTTAGGCGCGACGTGTTCGTTGCGCGCTACGACAAACGGCTTGGAGTGCGCAACCATTGCACAGAAGACGGTACGCATATGCTGTCACATAACGTGGGGGCATAGGAGTACTTGGTTCGGCACCGTGGAGGGACTCTTTGAGATGCTGGGCAGCGCTTCCTAGGGAGCTTCCGGGTTCGTCAGTCCCGTGCTGCGCCGCATTGAGCACCATTTCAAGCTTATCAACAAGTGCCAGGACTTCACGGAAGCCGACATAGGCTCAAGTCAAGACCTAATACCTTGAACACTTCGTTGCGCCGGACGCGCGAGATTATGGAGAAGAGTTTATCCGAAGCGTTCGGCTGGGCCGCAAACTCCAAACTCTTTAATGCACCAATCTTGGGTAATTGACCGAAGAAGTGTTGAGGCGTACGTTGCCCCGAAGGAGTTCCCCCATGGATGCAAATCCCCCGAAGAAACCGCCAGCGACCGTGACAAGCGAACCGCAAGAGGTCGATCTCGAACACCAGATCCGCCTCCGCGCGCACGAACTCTACGAGGCCCGCGGCCGCGAGGACGGTCACGAACTAGACGACTGGCTCCGCGCCGAAGAAGAAGTCACGAAGAAGAACGCCCTCCCCATCGCCGCCTGATGATCCGGGCGCGCAAAGCGATAATGGCTCCGGCCCTCCGGAGCCTTTTTCATGCGAGCGAAGCGGAGAAATCTCAGGCGCGAAGAGCGGGCCCCAACCTGCCAAGTAATACTCAATCACCTCCGGCCGATCCTCGACAATTCCCCGCGATCTTCACTGCACCAATCTTAGGGAATTGACCGAAGAAAGCGTTCGGGCGTAGTTTGCGCTAAAAGGGGGCACACCATGAGCACGGACTTTACGAAGAAACCGCCGTCGACAGGGACGAGCGAGCCACAAGAGCTCGAACACCAGATCCGCCTACGCGCGTACGAACTGTATGAGGCACGCGGCAGGAAGGACGGTCGCGAGCTAGACGACTGGCTCCGCGCGAAAGAAGAAATCAGGGAGGAGAAATTTCGAACCGCTACCGCCTGACTCACGCACACACCACAGCACGAAACAAATGAGGAATGCCCCGGTCCGCCGATCGGTGCGTTTTTATTCCCCCTTGACTCTTGCACTATTCTGGGTGCACAATCCGCCCGACCATTCATTCAGCAGTGAGCGAACTGCTTCCAATTTTTCATCCGGCCTCTTTTAGAGTTCATCGTTTTCTCAATGCGGCTCGAAGCCCGCCCGCCGAGAGAGGCGCGCTCGGTAACCATGCGGGAGAGTGGCCATCAATACGCACCGAATGAACTGGCGTGTGAGGCCTCGTCTCCCGTTTCTCGTGGTAAGTTGCTGTTCAGGGCAAGGATAAGCCCGGATGTATCGCGGTAGCTCGTTAGCATCGGAGTCACATCATGGCTGCGAATGACGCCAAAGGCTGGAGCGAACTTTTTGATGTTGCATTGTTTGAGGCGGACAGAGTAAACCTGCAGCGTCGCATGGAACACGCGACGGATGCGATCCACAGGAGAATGGAAGAATTGCTCACAGTCGAAAATGCGGGCAGCATCTCGGAACGCGTCGCACTCCGCAATGCGTTAACAAGCCTGGCTGATCTGCAGAAGATCGCCTATGCCCGGAAGCCTAGCGGGAGGGTCAGTCGCGAAGGTGGCCAAGCTATCAGTGGTTAAGGTGGAGATCGTAAGACCGTCTCTGTTGAAGCCAAGCGCCAATGAAGACTTCCCGAAAGATCAAAAGCCCCGATGCCAGATCGGGGCTTTTTATATTTCTGTTGACTCCCGCCCCTGTTCGGCGCAGACTTCGTTCGAATCACCCTTCCTGAAAAGGGTGCGCTCGTTTCGGGAATGTCGTATGTATCGCCCACCACTTTCGCGGCCGCCCAGCTCTTGCCGACACAAAAGTTTTCCTCATCGACCGCTGCCAGGCTACTCGCGAGGCGCGCACTGCCGTCCTCCGGAGTCACGCCAGAGCTGCTTTCGCTTAGTTTTTCGATTGACTCGATCTCACAGACCAACCTTGATCGGGGGCTACTGCTGGTATTGATGAAGACTCACGGTACAGTTCCACAGAACAGATATCCTCTATGAATAGTCGTTGAGAGTCAATGATCCGAGGCCCGCGATTGTTGAAGCTGAACCGAGAGGTCTAGAGTTTCCCCCGACTTCAGAGTGATGAGACCTGCAATACTCTGCCATTCCTTTCCTCCGTAATGCCAAGGCTCATATCCGTCCGCTTCAACTGTGAGGCGGAACGGCACGGCAGGAACCATCAGAGACTCTTTAGCGCTAACACCTCGCCTGTAAGGGCCGGGCATATCAGACCGCGTGAATACCAGCTGTGCACCGTCATTCAGAGAAGACCCATCTTCATTTGTTAAGGCGATGTTGAGATGGGCAGCCCTGACTCCCAATTGTATGGTGATGTCTCTGATTGTTTTGCCTGACCTGACACTAACCCTCATCCATTCGTGTTCACTTGTTCTATAAAATGCGAACGTGCTGTCGGGGTAGCCGTCCTCCTCCTTATATGCATGAAGATGGACATCTCCTGCTGGGAGTCTTTCCAACATGAACCTTCCCGAAGCGTCAGCGGTCGTCCGAATTTGTTCCTGCATATTTTCGCTGGGAAGTCCATATACCACTGCCCCTGCAAGAGGCTTACCGTTATCATCAAGAACCATGCCTTGAACGGAGCCGGTACTAGAATCTGCGGCAGTTTGACTGGGACTTGGCAATGTGCAAAGCAAGAGTGCATATAGACAAAACTTGATCCTCAATCGTTCCTCCTGATGACAAGTTTACTTCTAATGAATCTGAGTTCCCGGGGCGAATGTTGTGCTATTACTGT
>WNFC01003150.1_pt1 | contig 35087 bp, 27 predicted proteins | sample 5400541 | NCBI WGS metagenome assembly WNFC01 (sample SAMN13153342, study PRJNA577476) | soil metagenome | isolation source: 120 cm saprolite under Douglas fir tree site 2 hole 2 replicate 1 | place: USA:California | collected 2015-04-18
CAGCGAGTCCGGGTGGCCGCCGTGGCGACGGTGGTGAAGCGGCAGATTTCGAAGAAGACGGGCGCCGAATACGCGCGCCTCACGCTCGAGGACTTCCACGGCACCGCGGAGGCGCTGGTGTTTCCAGAAGCCTGGGCCAAGCTGAACGACGTGATCCGTACCGACCGCGCGCTGCTCTTGGCGGGCAGCTACAGCGGGCGCGACCGGGACGAGGAGCAGGCGCCGTTCATCGTGGAGACGGCGCAGCCGCTCGACGAGCTGAAGGCGAGCGGCGCCATCGGCATCGCGCTGCGCTGGTCGCCCGGCGCGCCACCGCCGCCCGAGGCCGCCCGCGCCGCCGCGGCGCTGTGCGCCGCCCATCCCGGTCCCGCCCCGGTGCTGGTCGAGTGGGAGGAAGTACACGGGAACGGCGGGGAGAGTGTCCCCGGGCTCGAGCCCGGGGCTGGTGTGACGCGTCTGCGCAGCCGCTCGCTCCGCGTCGATGCGGCGGACGACCTCGTGGTGGCGCTGCGCGCGCTGCTCGGGCCCGACCACGTCCACCTGGTTCGGACGACCTGACGATGGCTGCCGCTACGCTGGACTTCGAGCGGCCACTGCTCGAGCTGGAGCGCCAGATCGAGGAGCTGAAGCGCGTGGCGGGCGAGACGGCGGTGGACGTCGCCAAGGAGCTCGCTCCGCTCGAGAAGCGGCTCGCCGAGCTGCGCACCGAGATCTACAAGAACCTGACGCCGATGCAGCGCGTCCAGGTGGCCCGCCACCCCAAGCGACCGTACACGCTCGACTACCTGAGCACGGTGTTCACGGACTTCGTCGAGCTGCACGGCGACCGGCTGTTCCGCGACGATCCCGCCTTGGTGGGGGGCTGGGCGCGGCTCGACGGCATGAGCGTCATGGTGATCGGGCACCAGAAGGGCCGCGACACCAAGGAGAATCTGTACCGCAACTTCGGGATGGCCCACCCCGAGGGTTATCGCAAGGCGCTGCGCCTCATGCATCTGGCCGAGCAGTTCCGTGCGCCCGTCATCACCCTGGTGGACACGCCCGGCGCCTATCCCGGGCTCGGCGCCGAGGAGCGCGGTCAGGCCGAGGCGATCGCGCGCAATCTCCTGGAGATGGCGACGCTCCGCACGCCGATCATTACCGCCGTCATCGGCGAGGGCGGCTCGGGCGGCGCGCTCGCCGTCGGGCTCGCCGACCGGGTACTGATGCTCGAGAACTCCGTGTACTCTGTCATCTCCCCCGAGGGCTGCGCCGCCATCCTCTGGAAGGATGCGAGTCAGCGGGAGCGCGCCGCCGAGGCGCTCAAGATCACGGCCGAAGACCTGCTGGAGCTCGGGGTCATCGACGAGATCATCGCCGAGCCGCCGGGCGGAGCGCACGCCGATCCGGAGGCCACCGCCGCGGCGCTGGGCGACACGCTGCGACGCCATGTGCGGCAGCTGCGCAAGGTGAGGATCGAGAAGCTCCTCAAACGCCGGGAGGAGAAGTACCTTTCGATGGGTGCGTTGAGCGAGAAGTGAGTTGACCGACGTCATCGAGGTCCGGTTCAAAGGGAACCGGAAAGAATTCTTTTCCTGGCCGTCCGCCGAGCCGCTCGCCCTACACGATTCCGTGATCGTGGAGGTGGACCGGGGGCAGGACCTCGGCCGGGTGTCGGCCGTGGGCCCGGTCGCCGCGAAGAAGTGCGCCGGCGGCTGCAGCGGCTGCAGTCTGGCGAGTCCTCACCCCCCTTCCCCCTCTCCGCAGAGCGGAGAGGGGGAGCGAGGGGCTGAGGTGGCTCTCCCCCGCATCCTGCGCCGCGCCACTGCCGAAGACGCGGCCGCCGCCGAGCAACTGCACCTGGAAGAAGAGGACGTGCGGCGCCGAGTGATGGAGCGCGCCCACAGTCACACGCTCCCCATGAAAGTCTCGGACGCCGAGTGGCAATGGGACAGGAAAAAGTTGACCGTGTACTTCACGGCCGAGCAGCGGGTGGACTTCCGCGCGCTGGTGCGCGACCTCGCGAGCCTGTTCCACACGCGCATCGAGCTGCGGCAGATCGGCGCGCGCGACGAGGCAAAGCGGCTCGACGGCGTGGGCCGCTGCGGCCGCCAGTACTGCTGCTCCAGCTGGCTGCCGGAGCTGCGGCCGGTCAGTCTCGCCCTGGCCAAGGATCAGCACTTGTCGCTCAACCCGTCGCAGATTTCGGGAGGCTGCGGACGGCTCCTGTGCTGTCTCCGCTACGAGCATGATTTCTACGTGCAGACGCGTAAGCGGTTCCCCAAGGAAGGACGCATGCTGCGCACCGCCGTGGGCGCCGAGCGGGTGCTGGCGGTGGACGTCTTCCGCGAAACCGTCACCCTCCGCACCGATGCCGGCGACACGCGCGTGGTGTCCCTCGAGAAGCTGAACGGCGAAGTCTCCGGAGCGGATGCCTAAGTTCTACGTCACGACCGCGATCGACTACTCGAACGGCGAGCCGCATTTGGGGCACGCGCTCGAGAAGGTCGGCGCCGACTGCATCGCGCGCTATCACCGGCTGCGTGGGGACGCGGTCCACTTCCTGATGGGGATGGACGAGCACAGCCAATCGGTGATCCAGGCGGCCGCGCGTGCCGAGGGCAGCCCGCAGCAATGGGTCGACCGCATGGCGGCCACCTTCGCGGACTACTGGCGCCGGCTGCACTGCTCGAACGACGACTGGATCCGCACTACGGAGCCGCGGCACGCGCGCGCGGTGGCGGCCCTGCTCGAGCGGATCCGAGAGCGTCACCCCGCGGATCTGTTCGAGGCGGAATACGAGGGGTTGTACTGCGCCGGGTGCGAGGAGTTCAAGACGGGTGCACAGATCGTGGACGGGCACTGCGTGGAGCACCCCACCCTCGAGCTGATCCCCACGAGGGAGCGCAATCACTTTTTCAGGTTGAGCGCCTACCGCGACGCCGTGCTCGACCGCATCCGCTCGGGCTCGTTCAGCGTGGAGCCCGAGATCCGCCGCAACGAGGTGGTGCGTCTGCTCGAAGACGGCCTCCAGGACATTTCGATCTCGCGGCAGCGCCAACCGTGGGGCATCCCGTTTCCCGGCGACCCACAGCAGACCGTGTACGTCTGGTTCGACGCGCTCATCAACTACCTCTCGGCAACCAAGTTTCCGGAGCCCGGCTACGAGCGCCTCTGGCCTGCCGATCTGCACGTGGTGGGCAAAGGAATCACGCGCTTCCACTGCGTCATCTGGCCCGCGATGCTGCTCGCGGCCGAGCTCCCACTCCCCCGCGCCGTGTGGGCCCACGGCTACGTGCAGTGGTCCGGCACCAAGATGAGCAAGACCGCCGGCACGGCCGTCACGCTGGGCGAGGCGATCGATCGGCACGGCGCCGATGCGCTGCGCTACTTCCTGCTGCGCGAGGTGGGCTTCGACAACGACGGCGATTTCACCTGGGAGCGTTTCGACGCCCGCTACACCTCGGAGCTCGCCGACACGATCGGCAACCTCGTGTCGCGCGCGCTCACGATGATCGTGAACTACCGCGGTGGCACCGTACCTAGCGACCCGCGCCGATACGACACCCCGCTCGAGGCCGCAGCGCGCGGCGCGCTCGCGGCGTACGCTCAGGCCATGGACGCGAACCGTTTACAGGAGGGCGCCGCTCAGTTGGTCGCGCTCGCGAGCGCCGCCAACCGCTACATCGAAGCAACAGCGCCGTACAAGATCGCCAAGCAGCCGGAGAAGGCGGCCGAGCTCGACTCCGTCCTCGCGAACCTGGCCCGCACCGTCGCCCGGATCGCGGTGCTCGCGCAGCCGTTCCTCCCGGCAACCGCCGGCACTGTGTGGGCCACGCTGGGATCTCCCCCCCCCGGGCCCTTGGAGCGCGTGCGGCTGCGGGACCTCGATACGATCGATCTGGCGGGGCGACAGGTGCGGAAGCCGCCCATCCTGTTCCCCAAGCCCGCCCCCCTCGCCCCCGTCTAAAGCCCGGAAGGATGGTGATTTGGCTCACCATCCGGCGTGTTGACGCCTTTCCAACCAAGTCGTAATTTAGACCTCCACACTCGGGAACCGGACCCCACGCCCTGTCCGGGTTCTCCTTTTGAAGGTCGCTGACGGACCGGCGCAGGGGTGCGCCGGGTCGAACCGCTTTAAGGCGAGGTCGTTCAGGAATCGATGCGTAAGAAGGCGGAGCGCCGCTGGACCGTCATGGTCGTGCCTCACGGCTCGGGGTCGTCCCGCGCCGTGGAGGTGTCGCAGACGTTCGTCAAGGCGCTGGTCGGGATCGGGAGCGTCGTGGCGCTCACCTTCCTGGTGTTGGGGGTCGCCGCCATTTCGCGCGGCGTGAACATCACGCGCAGCCGCGCGCTCGAGAATGAGAACCGTCTCCTCGCCGACGAGATCCAGCGGATGCGCGAGCGCATGACGGTGCTGCGCGACACGCTGCATCACTTCAGCCAACGCGAGCAAGAGCTGCGCCTACTCGCCGGCCTCACACCGACGGACACGACCGTACAGCAGGCAGGCATCGGCGGGCCGGCGGGCACGTGGTCGGAGCGCGACAGCCTCAAGGCGCTCGGTGCCGGCGGACAGCAGGCGCTGGCGGCGCGGGCCGATGTCGATGCGCTCGCCCGCCGCGCCAACATTCTGGTGCGGTCGCTGAACGAAGCGTACGACTCGCTGTCCAAGAACCGGGCGCTCATGGCCGCGACGCCGTCGATCATGCCCACCAAGGGCTGGCTCACGAGCGCCTTCATGCGGGAGCGCATCCACCCCATTCTCCACCTGGCGCGCCCGCACGAGGGGATCGACGTGACGGCGCCGATGGGAGCGGAGATCGAGGCGCCGGCGGCGGGCATCGTGACCGAGGTGCGGTGGGAAGAGGGCTACGGCAACATTGGTGCGCGGCCAGCGCGTGAAGCGTGGGCAGGTGATCGCGAAAGTCGGCTCGACGGGGCTTTCCACGGGACCGCACCTGCACTACGAGGTGTGGGTGAATCGCAAGCCGGTCGACCCGATGAAGTACGTCATGCCGGATGCCATCGTCGATTAACCCAGGCGCGAAGGACGGAGCAGTCAGGGGGCGCAGCGTGCTGCGCCCCTCGCGTTTTATCCCTGGCTGCGCGCTGCTCCTGTCGGGCGCCCTCGTAGGCGGCGGGCCGCGGGCCGGGGCCGCGCAGGGGAACGCGCCCAGCGGCGGCCGGGTGATCACGGCCGAAGCGATCGCCAAGTCCGGTGCCAAGACGGCATGGGACGCCCTACGGCTGGCGGTTCCGAACGTGCAGCTGCGAGAGGTCCGCGGTCAACCGGCGCGGATCCAGCGGCGCGGGCGGGCGAGCATCTATCAGGAGGATCAGGTCCGCGTGATCCTCGACCACCTACCCGTCGATGACCTCCAGGTCCTGAAGCAGGTGGCTGCCTCCGACATCGAAACCATCGAGGTGCTCACCGGGCTGGACGCGACGACCCAGTACGGCGCCGTCTCGACCTCCGGCGCGATCGTGATTACGACGACGAGCGGCCACCCCTGAAGACGCCACGGGGGCGCCGTTCGGGCCGCCCCCGCGCATCCCGTCGCTCCACCGCATTCGTCACGGATTGCGATCGATGCATCCGTGGAAGTTTGGGTTGTTCAGCTCCTCCACGGGAATTGACATCTGGATCGCGTCGTCGTAATTCCCCCCCTTGAACCACGCGCCGGTCGGATAGACGGTGTTCACAGAGCGGTTGTACTGGCGCATCAGGCGACGCATGTCGCCCAGCCGATGGCCGGTTGAAAACATCCAGAACCCGCGCTCGCGAAACAGCATGTCCACCCGCAGGCTGTCATTGGGCGACGCCCCGGGGTCCGTCAACGGGGCGAGCTTCGTTCCCTGCACCGGCCGGAAGCTCGTGTCCTGAGGGACGGGCAACAGTGTCGTGTCAGCCCGCAGCGCGTTCAGCTCGTTGAGCCACGTGGTCGGATCGCCTTCACGGAGCGCCACCTCCGCCACGATCAGCCGTGCCTCGACCCCGCTCGCGATGGTAACGGAGCTCGTCCGTCCCCAGGCCCCCTGGCGGATGACTTTCGTGGGGAATGCACTGTCAAAGATACCGTCGGGTCCCGTTCTGGTCGGGATCCGCGGATCGCCGATCTTCTTGGAGGTCGCGAACGCGGGCGGGAGGATGATCGGATACTTGATCGAGTCTCCCGTCACATAGGGGAGCCCGGTCCCACCTTCGAGATCGCCCATGGTGTAGCGGCGTGAGCTGACGTTCAACGCCCACAGCTGGTTGTCGTTGACGTTCAGCGAGTGGGTCACGTCGTAGCGAAACGAGCGCGGCACACCCGCGACTGCGGTCCGAGCGCCCGCCGTATCGCCGCGGTCCAGCAGCGCGCGGCCCCTGATCACCTTTGCGAAGTTCGCCACGCGAGCGGAGTCCGACCCCTGAACGATCCCGAGGGCGGAGTCCGCGTTGGCGATCGCCAGCCTGAACAGAGAGTCGTTCGAGAGTGGGTCACCAAAGACGACGGTCGTGCCCACGAAGCTGCTCAGCGGGACACCGTTGCAGTAATGCTCGCCCATCAGGACCTGGGTGTAGGCGACGAAGTCGAACATCCGCGCGATGTCCGCGAGCCCCGCCGGCACGTACGTTCGCAAGCCATCGACGGCCAGCGCGGCTTGCGTGCGAACGCGGTTGAGGTTGCGGAACGGGCCGGCGTTGAAGGTGTTGCTGGGGTTCCAAATCCGCTGATCCATTGTGTTGCGCTGGATGAACGTGTCACCGGAGCGCCACTCGTCGGTGAGCAAGCCTCCGAACATGAACAGGGCATCCGGCCCTTGTGTGCCACTCACCGCCTGTGCCAGCCGCAGCACGGCGCCGTTCAAAAGCCCGTTGGCCGCCGAGGCCGAATTCGCGGCCTCGACGATGTCGGGGTCGGTCACGTTCAGCAGTGTATCCGTGCACGCGAGCGCCGGCAGTACGACAAGACATGCCAGGGCAAGCCGCCTGCGCAGCCGCCGACGCATGAGGTATGAAGTCATGGGTGAAAATCCCCTTTCACGGTCGTTTAACGGTCACGTGTCCTCGCCGACGATCAAAAGCCCACGTTCAAACGGAACGACCAAAAAGTCGGCGGTGGCGCCGTCTGGAAGTTGCTTACGATCCCTGTCGCGCCTTCGAAGTAGTTCGCCTCGGGGTCGATGCCACTGAATCCGGTGGCCTTCCAGAGGTTTCGGACCGCGATCGTGAAGCTCGCGCGCGTGGCCCGGAAAGATTGAGCCCAGGCAGCGGGCAACTCGTATGTCGCCGAGGCCTCCCGCAGCCGGATGAACGTCGCCTTTTCGATGAACCCCCATTGCGTGCGTGACGGCGTCTCGCGCAGCGCCACGACTCGCGCCTGCTCCCACAGCGGTGCCTTCGGGTCTACCAAGCCCTCGCAGTTGAGGCGCGACTCGCAACGGATCCGCTCGGTGCCGTTGAGCTGGTAGTAGCCGCTCTTGTGATCGAGCAGGCCTTGGATCCGCAGCCGCTTGTTGAACAAGTCGAATCCTGGGACATAGACCGCTTCCCAGCGCGGGTTCGCATACCCCACGAACACCGCACTGTCCTGCACCGTGATCTCGTTGGCAGTGATGATGCCGTCGCCGTTCGCGTCGTTGAACGTATAGGGCCGCTGCCACCACCCGTTGATCGGATAGCCCCGCGTTTGTCGCGTAGTCGTCCCGATGATCGGCGGAAGCCCGCCCATGTCCGCGATGAAGTTGGTGTTGTAGGCGGCGTTGACGGTCAAATCGAAGCCGAAGCCCGGCTTGTCGACGATGTGTAGATTGGCCAGCGCCTCGATGCCGCGATTCACTACCGCACCCAGGTTCTCGAACCGGTTGATCGGCCCGCCGGCGGACGGCGGCAGCTGCCTGGCAATGAGTGCATTCGACGTGCGCTTGTTGTAGTACGTGACGTCGAGATACACCCGGCTATTGAACAGCGTCGCCTCTCCGCCGACCTCGTATTCCCGCGCCCGTTCCGGCTTCAGGACGCTGTTCCCCACCGCGCTGTAAACCAGCGACGGAGTGTCGACGCCGTTGACGCTCGCGGTTTGCGGCAGGAAGAAGCGGGTCGCATCGGTGGTTCCCGGTTGGACTCCTGACGCGCCGATGGCGCCGCGCAGGCGGACGCTGTTGATCCAGCTCCACCTGGGAAAGAACGGCTCTTCCGAGATGACGTACGACACGCTCAGCTTCGGATAGTAGACGGTCTTGAAGTCCTTGCCAAAGGCGCTGTTGTCGTCTGCGCGCAAGCCACCGTTGACGAAGAGCCGGTCTTTGTACCCGAATTGCTGTTCTACAAATGCACCCACGGTCGCCGATACCGTGGTGCTCTCGCGCACCGTCGGGATGGCAGCGCCGGTCACCGTCGACGCCCCTCCTGCTAGGTTCTCCCCGATCGCCACGCTCAGGTCGTTCTTGGTCTTGAAGTACTGCCCGCCGACGGTGGTGCGCGACGTGAGCTTCGGGCTCAGGGTAAATGATGCCGTCGCGTTGACATCGAGTGTGTACTGGAAGTAGGTCGTGCGATCGTCCTGCTTGAAGCCGTCTTTGATCGTGGCGAAGTTCACGCAATCCGTGCGCATGCAGAGATCGGTGTCCAACCGGCTGGCGTAGTCCACGCCCCCGACCGCGCGGAACGCGAGCCAGCTCGTCGGGCGCCAGCGACCCGTGCCGCTCCCGATGAACCGGTTGACGTCCTGGCCGAGTGCCTCGGAGAACATCTCGTTCGGCGTAAATAGCCGGTAGCCGTATCGGCCGTTGTCCTTGTTGCCCGGCCCGCCCAACGCGTTCGACAAGAGGCCCGTGGTATTATTGTCCGTCGGGGGGATACGCAGCTTGCTGGTGATGAACGTCGTGGAAGCCTCGAGGTCCACGCGGGGGTTGGGGTTCGCGGCGACGTTGGCTCGAATGCTGGTCCGCCGCAGGGCGTTGGGCTGCGCCTCGTCGCCCGGCAGTTCGCTGATCTGTCGCAGGGCCAGCAGCGAGTCGACCGCGAACTGCGGCATCTTCGTCTGGCCCAGCTCGTTCTCCCACTCGCCGGAAACGTAGTACCGCACCGCGTCCGACCCGCCCGACACCTGCAGGCCGTATTGCTGCCGATGGCCCGTCCCGAGCGGCGTGGTCCGAGGGTCCTTGAAGAGGTTGAACCGGGTGACGCTGTCCTGCACGCATGCCCCGGACGCGGCCTGCGTGAGGATGCACTGTACGCCGTTGGTGGGGGTCGACGTGGTCGCCGTGGTAGTGCCGGTCCTCCATCCCCGCACGGCATCGGGGTAGTCGTTGTTGTCGTTGATCGCGCCCTGCTCCGCGTACACCGTCCAGCGCGCCTTCCCGGGCTGGCCGTGCTTGGTCTTGATCACCACCACGCCGTTCGCGGCATCCGTCCCGTACAATGCGGAGGCCGCTGGCCCCTTCACGACCTCAATCGACTCGAAATCCTCCGGGTTGAGGTCGTTGATGCGGCTGGGCGGAGCACACCCTACGTCGCACACCCCGGACGACCGGTTCTGGCTGGTGACGCGGATGCCGTCGAGGAAATACACCGGCTCGTTCGTCAGCGAGAGGCTGTTCGTCCCCCGGATGCGCACGCGCGACGGGGCGCCCGTGACCGTGCCCGGCAGGACGTCGACGCCGGCGGCTTTCGCGATCAGGAGGTCGGTGACGTTCGTGATTGGCGCCGTTTCGACAAGCTTGGCGACGTCGATCCGGGCAATCGAGTTGCCGACCTCCCTCTTGGCCTGGTCGCCGGTGGACGTGATCACGACCTCGTCCAGCGAGTACGGCGACAGCGCCAAGGCGAGGTCGACGACCGCCGTCTCGCCGGGGTTGACGGTGACCACGCGCGAGGCCGCGCCGAAGCCGACGGCGCTGGCCCGCACAGTCACCTGCCCGCCGGGGACGCGTGACAGCGAATAGCGGCCTTCGACGTTGGTTTGAGCGATGAGCGACGTCCCCGGGACGGTTACGCGCGCGCCCACGAGCGGTTGCCCGTTGGCTTGGTCGGTGACGCGGCCCGCGACCGTGCCCTGTTGGGCCAACGCGACGGCGCTGACGCCGCCGACCAGCCCACCGAGCACCAGCGCCGCGCGCAGCGTGGAGCGAATGGCAAAGTGCATAAGGATTCCTCCTTCGAGGCGGTTGCAACACACACCGCATGAGGAAAAAGCCCCTCGCCGCGCGGTGATGCGGGCGAGCCTGGGCTGACAACTCGAATTGTCGAACGCGCACCCGTGCCCAACGGCCGACAGGACACGATCGGTGCCAGATGGGACGCGCGATCTCCGAACCGCTATGCGCGTTCCAAGTAGGGACTATTGTGCAGCTTGTATCACAACGTCGCAAGAGGCCTAAAACAAGCGTGCTTTCAATAAATTCAGCCTCGCCGAGTCCTCTTCACAGGTTTCTGACAATCACTTGGAGAAATCCACCGAGGTCTCTGCTAGTACCGGTCCGGCGGCCGCCGGTCGACCAGGATGATCGCGCCCGCTGTCGCGAACGACGCCGCCATGCTCCCAAGGACCGAGGGCGGCACGATGACCGCGGTCATGACCGAGCCCGCGATCCGCGCACCCGCGATCGGATTCGTGTGGCTCCCCGTGTCGGCAGCCGCGCCGACTGGGAACGAGACCCTCGCGAGCACCGGCGCCGTCGTGCCCGTCGCCGTCACGACCACCTGCAGAGCCTGGCTCCCCGTATCGGCAGCGACCGGCGTGTACACGCTGAACTCACCATAGCCAACATTCGTCGCAATCGGGCTGGCGAGCGCCGTCGTATCCTGCGGCCGCCGGATCAGAAAAGCATCGAGGTTGCCGAGCCCCGCGCCGACGTGGATCACGCGGACGCCGACATTACCGGCCCCGGGATCAGGAGCCTTGTCGGTGAACAGGCGCACCGCCCGTGCCGGCGTCGAGCCGGTGCGCGCGAACCCCATGTGAATGAGGGTGACGCTGTCTGTGGCGGCGAACGGGATCGTCGTGTCCACCAGGATCTGCTGGGCGACGACCGGGTCCGAGCTGTGGTTGAAGATGCGAATGCGCCGCGAGCCGGCCTGGATCCCCTGGTAGAACATGTTCGCGCCGCGGAAGTTCGCGGCGTACAAACCCGCGTTCGACACAATATCGATGACGCGCATGTCCTCCTGCATCGTGTCGGGTACCGCCTCCACCCAGTGGATCGCCGCGTTCGGCGGGATCGGCTCGGTGAAGGTCGCGTCGCGCTTGCAGGCCGCGGACGTGAGAGCGAGGACGGACACGAGAACGGCCGAAGACCGGATTGCGATCATAGTAGGCTCGCCATCAGGAAGAGTGGTTGACGTGACAGGTCCATCGCTGCGTCTCACTGCTGATTCCCCGTGCCTCCACCCGACGAGCTCGCCAGGGAGCCGATCCCGAAGAGATGCCGGGTCACGACGAACGTCGCCACGCCCGCCGTGAGTGCCCCCACCAGCAGGTAGGTACGCGGCTTCGAAAAGCGCCGCTCGTACGCGTTGCCCACCCAGGTCCGTCGCAGCGATACCTGCTCCCCGCTCCAACGGCTCTCCCGACCCCGAATGTCGGTCACCCCGGCGATCCGCAGCGTGTACTCGCTGTCGGTGGACCCAATGAGCGCCCCTTCGACCCGGGCGATCCCCGGCCCCATGCTGGCACCGGCCCCCACGCGACCCACGTCAGACAGGACGAGGGCGATCTGGGTCTCGGGCACGGGCTCGAGTGTGGGGAGGGGTGCATACGTATAGCACCCCGCGACCAGCGCGGGCAGCAGCGCCGAGCCCCACGAACGCAGCCGTGGCGATCGCATGCCTAGTACACGCCGCCCGTGAACAGACCGTAGTTTCCGAGGCCGGCCGCGTCGCGCCCGCCCAGTCCGCCAACGCCGTAAAACGACTCGAGGCGCGTGTCCATTTCCTGATACGGCACCGCCCAGTTCACAGCGGTGTACTGCGGCAGGTCACCCCACCCACGCCCCGCGAAGAACCACATCCCGTACCCCGTGTACGCCGTCTCCAGGCGGTATTCCCACTTGAGGGCGTCCCAGATCGTCCCGCACTTGGCCCGCTTGTATGCCGCCGCTTGATCTGGCACACGTGGCACACAGGAGCGACTCCCCGCCACGTAGGTGTTGTCCATGCCGGGCACGGGCATCAGCGAGTCCGTTATCACACCGCTGAGGGGCTTCATGCGTCCCTTCCCCACGCGAGTCATATCGATGAGCGCGGCAGCCGCTGCCACCGTGCCGACTCGCAGCTGTCCCTCAGCCGCGTAGAGACGGATTTCTGCGGCCGTCATGACCGGGTAGGCTCCGTTGCGACTCGCGTTGTTGAATGCGCGGGACCGGTAGAAGTCGTACTGGGAAATGCCCATCGGATCGCCCGGTTGATCCTCGCCCGGAGGCCGGTTCCGGAAGTACGGTACGGAGTCCCAAGGGATCGGGCTGCGCTGTCCCGTACCCCCGGGCCCCGGTGAGTTCGCGACCTGGGTCCCGACGTCCGTGATAGGGTTGGTGCCGCGCGCCGTCCCCTGCGGGAAACGCCGGTCCGGGGTGACGACGAGAAATGGTGTGCGGCTTCCCAGGGCCGTGTTCAGCCAGTGATCGTAGCCCTTGGAGGTATCCGCCGCCCCCGACGTGTCGGCCATCCCGACCCAAAACTGGGACATCTGATGCCAGTTCGCGGCGCCCGTGGCGTAGTGCTGGATGACCCAAGAGATGTCCCACCCGGCCGCGGGGGGCGGCAGCATGGTGATCCGGAAATCGGCCGTGATGCCGGCATTCGCATCGGCGATGATCGCGGCCCAATCCGCGGTGGCCCGCTCGGCCGGAGTGCGGCCGACGTTCGCCCGAAACCGGGCCTTGTATGAGCGGCACAGCTGGACGAACTGTGCCTGGGTCAGCGCGTTCCCGTTGATCCACGCGCTCGGCAAGGGGAAGCCGCTCGGATCCGCGGTGGAAATCGCGATCGCCGAGTCCAGGTACCCGAGCGCCTTGGTCATCACCGTCTGATACCCGGACAGGGGGACGACCACGGCGGCATCGGCCTCGGGGTTGTCATTCTCCGTCAGGACCGAGGCGGAGTCATAGGCCAGAGCCAGGTTGCCGAGCGCCACACCCTGACCGAAGCGGGCAAACGCCCGCCCGCGCGCGTCCCGGCCGGACGAGCCGAGCGACAGCTTGCCCAGCGCGGAGATCGCCAGCACGGCCATACGCGCAGCGCGATGCTCCACCACCCAGTCGCGGTAATTGCCCTGGCTCCCCGTCGACCCTCGCGTGTTCGCAATGCCGGTCCGCGGGATGTTGCCGCGAGGGCCCATCGCGAAGTTCGCAAGGCCGGAGACGTTTTCCATTCCGGCGACCAAGAGCTGCGGCTGGAGCCCGTCGTTTGCTCCTCCGTCGAGCACCACGGCGCCGCCCAGCGTTCCCTGGTGCACGTTGGTGTAGATGTTGGATATGAACTGCTCCAGGTCGCCCGCGTTCGTGAACACCCGGCCCCGATCCGGCTGGTTGGAATTCGCGACGGCCAGCGGGTCCGTACACGCCGCCACGACCAGGACGACCAGCCCGCGCGCTACATGACGAAGCTTTCCCATCGCTCCCCCTAGAAGCTGGTCGTGAGCCCGATCGTGAAGCTGCGCGTGTTCGGGAACGAGAATGCGTCGACGGCGTTGATCGCTCCCGACGCGCCCTGACCGCCGCTGCTCCCGAGGGCGAGCGTCGTCCCCGGCTGGGGCGCGAACGCTCCGATGCCGACCTCCGGATCGAAGCCGCGATAACCAGTGATGGTGAACAGGTTACGACCCACCACGCTGATGCCCCAATCCCCCACACCACCGACTCTGCCGATGTGGTAGGACACCATCAGCTCGCGTAGCTTTGCGTAGCTCGCGCTCTCGACGGAGTAGTTGTTCGGCATCAGCTGGTCATACAGGCCCCCGAGCCCTGAGAACCCGTCCACCGCCGGCGCCCGATAGTAGTATCCGATGGGCTTGGCCGTCTGGACCGACTTGCCGACCTGGTCCACGTCGTTGGACAGAAAGTCGAGGTGCGCCCAATGCAGCCCCTGGTTCCAGACTTGCTGGCCGATGGCCGCGTCCACGAGGGCATAGACGTTCAATCGCTTCCACTGCACGTTCTGGGTGACGGCGAAGCGGAAGTCGGGCAATGCATGCCCGAGCGCCACGACCTGGGCCGCCCTGGGGTTGTTCGGGTCGCCGCGCAGCAGGATCGGCATCCCCCAATTCATGGCGACGCCCCACGGGCCCTGTGATGCGGGCAAGGACGTTTCCCACAGGTTGTTGGTGATGCCCATGCCGGGGTTGTTCCCGGCGCCCACCCACACGATCCAGCCCTCGTCGTTGGTCTGGAACGCCTGGCCGGGACCGCACTGCGTGTTGAAGGGGGCGGGCAATTGGCTGCAGGTCGTCAGGAACTGGTGGCCGTAAATCGTGCCGTACAGCTCTCCTTCCTTGATCTGGAACATGGAGCCCGTGCCCTGCAGGATCGTTCCCTGGAAGAACGGCGGCACGCCGAGTTTCGTGACCCAGGAGCGGTTGTGGTCATACACCACGCTCATCGACCACGACACGTCGGGGTGCTGGATCAGCGGCAGGTTCAGCGACAGCTCGTGCGAGATGTTGAGCAGCGTGCCGATGTTCTGCCACTGGCTGGTGTACCCGGTGCACGCGCACACCGGGACGGGGAGAATCTGGTTTTCGATCCTCGAGCGGGCGTAGGTGGCGGAGAGTCCGAACCGGCCGAACAGCTCCAGGTCCCCGCCCAGCTCCAGCTCGTGGTGCACCTCCGGCCTCAAGTTGCGGTTGCCCAGCACCGCCAGCGCGAGCACGCCGTTCGTGATCGTGAACGTCTCGTATTGCGCCACAAAGGGAGGCAACCCGCCCGCGGTGCCATACGATGCGCGCAACTTCAGCTCGCTCACCTGATGGAGCGGCCACCACGGCTCGCGCATCACGAGCCAGCTCCCCGAGGCGCGGCCGAAGGTCTGCCACCGGTTTCCGGCCCCGTACAGCGAGCTGCCGTCTCGCCGGACCAGCCCCTCGAGAACGTAGCGGTCCTTGTAGTCGACGCCGGCACCGGCGAACAACCCGATCCCTCTGACGCTCGTGGCAGCCGAGCCCACGGCCTGGTTCGCCGTCGCATTGCCGAGGGACGTCACGCCCTTGACCGAGAGGGTGTTGCCCTGACCGACCTCGATCGTGCTGTCCCGCTGCTCGTACAGATACCGCAAGCTCAAGCGTGCGTTGAGGTCGGCGCGGAACGCATGCCGAAACGTCGCGTTGACGCTCGTGTTGACCGCCTCCTGTCCCGTCGAGCCTTTGAAGATCGAGCCGCCGTTCGTGGCCGGAGTGCTGGTCGTGGTGCGGAACCCCTTGTCGTTGAACTGCGTGAAGTCCACGTTGCGGCGGTCGTAGCCCACGTCCCCCTGAAGATTGAACCAGTTCACCGGGTTGTACTGCACCGTGAGGCCGCCGACGACGCGATTGGTGACGTCCGAACGCTGGGTGTTCTGCAGCGAGTACAGCGGGTTCTCGTTCTGTGAGCCACCGCCCTGCAGGTTGGGGCGGATGTACAGCCGCTGCAGGGAGTCCTGCTGCTCCACGTTGACGATCGCCGGCACGCGAGTCAGCCGGAAGAACGCCTGGCCGCCGCCTTCCTGATTGAGGCCGTCCTGCGTGCTGCGGCTATAGGTCGTGCGCAGGCCGATGTTCCACTTCGAGCCGATGGCCTGATCGACGTTGGCGCGGAACGAGTTCCGCCGGAAGCCCTGCAGAAACCGGATCGCTCCAGGCTCGGTGATGTTCGACGCGCTGGCGTAAAAGCGCGTCGATCCGAATCCCCCCCTCATGTCGAAGCTGTTGTTGGCGTACACGTGCGGATCGACGGTCTGCGCCACAGCGTTGTAGTTCGTGCCGGGCCAGGGTGCGATTTGGAACCGTTCGCGTCGTGGATCACCCGAATAGCCGGGCGCCGTCCCCGACAGGGTCGAGCCGGGATCGATCGGGAACCCCTTGGGAGACCCGGCGAAGTCACCCGGCTGATTGTTGATCCGTGCCTGCTCAGCCGCGTAGTTGAACGTCGTCGCGCACAGCGGCTGCTGGGACACGAGCTGGCAGAACCGCGTGCCGGTCTCGTCCATCACGAGCGGCTGAAAGTGAGCGAGGCCGAAGTCACGCTCGATATCGCTGACCCCTTCTTCGCTCCGCACTGTGAAGGTTACGCCGTCGGGCGTGCCCCGGCCGCTCTTCGTCGTGATGTTGATGACGCCGTTCCCGGCGCGCGCCCCGTACAGCGAGGCGCCCGCGGCCCCCTTGACCACCTCGATCGTCTGGATGTCCTGCGGGTTGATGTCCGGAAGCGAGCCGTTGACGATGACGCCGTCCACGATGTAGAGGGGATCCTGGCCGCGGCCGGTGGCGTTGATGGAGGTCGGCCCGCGCAGCAATACCGCCGGCTGCGAGCCCGGCCGACCGCTGTTGGATACGATGTTGGCCGCAATCTTGCCCTGCAGCTGGCGCAGCGGGTCCTCGGCCGCCACAGGCATCCTCGAAGCGTCGATCCGCGTGACGCTGAACGGCACCTTGATCTGCTCGGTCGCTTCCTGCACCCCGGTTACCACGACCTCCTCAAGCAGGTTCGGGTCGGTCGCGAGCGTGAAATCCTCAGCGTGCTCTCCCGCGCTCAGGACCAGTTGTCGCACCGCAGGCTTGTGGCCGATCACGCGGACCTTCAGTGTCACCGCCTGCCCGGCCACGCGCACCGCCGGAATCAGAATCGTGTACGCCCCGGCGCTGTTGGTGTACACACCGACGTTCAGCTCCGCAATCTGTACCGTGGCCGCAGGGAGGGCGTCGCCGCGGTCGTCTATCACGCGACCGCGCACCACCGCCTCCTGTCCCCAGGCTTCCCTTCCCGCGCACACGAGGAGCGCAGCGGACAGCCCGACACGAGACCAATGCCCACGACGTAGCAGGGTCATACGCGGAATCCTCCGATGAGCGATGAACGGCGCGGAAGCGGTGCCCGGCGACGCGACGTCACCGGACGACGATGCCACGCGGCCGCAACGGGACGCTGCGGTCGGTGTAGGAGGCAGGGTTGTGTGCGCACAAGGCGGCGCAGCTCGAGCGTGACGGTCATGGCGCTCGGACGGTTTAGCTGTGTTGCGCTTGAGCAGCGGTTCTGCCCGCCGCTGACTCCCTAATACGCCCGATTCTGCCGCTCGTCAAGACGCGCGTTCCCTCTTTTCAAGGGCATAGTCGGCGCGTACTATGCGAGGGAACGAGGAGCCGGCGAGATACCCCTAGTGTTTCGCGCACACATCACCACCGTTTTGGCAGGCTGCCTGGCCGCACTCGCCCTCCGGCCTTGCTCCCTCGTTGCGGCGCAAGCCCACGACGCCGCCATCATCGGGCAGATCGTGGACCACCAAACGCGTGAGCCCGTGGGCGGAGCAAGAATCGGGCTCTTGGGCATCGGCCAGGAGCTGGCATCGGACAGCACCGGCCGGTTCACCCACGCCGGTCTCAAGTCGGGAGCGTATGTGCTGCAGGTGCGGGCGATCGGGTATTCAGCCGCGTCGTGGATCGTGGAGGTCGGCGATGGGGAAGTGCACTCCGAGGTATTCGAGCTACAGCGGCTCCCCTACGTGCTGGACCCGCTCGTGGTCGAGCGCCGGCCGAGCTTCAGCGAGGAGCGCCGCGCCGAGTTCCAGCGACGCCGCGCAGCCGGCCGCGGCTATTTCGTGACGGAAGAAGAGATCAAGCGCGAGAGCCCGAGGTCGCTGGCAGACCTGTTGCGGCACGTGCCGGGCGTGCGCCTGCAATGTCGCGGGTCGATGGCGGGGTGCACCGTACGCATGGCCCGCGCCCCGCGGGAGTGCCGGCCTGATTTTGTGGTGGACGGCTTCGAAGCCTCGAACGCCACCAGCCTCGACATGCCGACCATCGGCATCATCGGCATCGAAATCTACCGCACCCTGTCCGAGACACCGCTGCAATTCCTTCGCGCCGACAACCAATGCGGCACCGTTGTCATCTGGACCCAGTCCGGCCAGCGGTGATCAGTGCGCTGGGCGCCAGCGCGGCATGATATCGATACTGCGGCCGCTGGTCACCTGCAGTAACCCCATCCCGTCCGCCCTGATGATATAGAGGTCGGCGTCGCTGTCGAAGGCGATGAAGCCGCCGTCCGGTGACCACGACGGCAGCTCGTCCGGTGGGCTGCTGCTCGTGAGCGGCACGGCGCCGGTACCGTCCGCGTTCATCAGGTAGATCGCGAAGTCGATCCCGTCGCGATCGGAATAGAACGCAATCTGGCGCCCGTCCGGAGACCAGGCGGGCCCCTCGTCGTGGGCGGTGTTGGTGGTCAGCCTCACCGGGTTCGCGCCATCCGCGTTCATGACGTAGATCTGGTCGGTGACATCGCGATTGCTCGCGAAGGCGAGCCTCGTCCCGTCCGGCGACCAGGCGGGCTGCGCATCGAACCAATGGCCCGTCGTCAGCTGTTGCACGCTGTCGCCTGTGGCAGTCATCGTGAAAATGTGGGCGTACCCGCTGTCGCGCGTCGAGACGAACGCGATCTTCTTACCGTCCGGGGACCAGGCCGGCTGCCCGTCGAACGCCGTGTCGGCGGTGAGCGGGGTGACGCCCGTCCCGTCCGCGTTCATGACGAAGACGTCGAAGTTGATGCTGACGGGACTGTTGCCATGCTCCGATTCGAACGCGATCCTCCGTCCATCCGGCGACCACGCGGGCCAGTCGTCCTGACCGAACGATGCCGTCAGCAGCTGTACGGAGCCGTCGGCGTTCATCAGGTAGATGTCCTCCTGGCCGAGCCGCCGGTCGCTCACGAACGCGAGCTGGCAGGGAATCGGCACCTGCGGCGGCGACGACGACGATATGTCGGCACACGCGAGCAGGTACACACACACCGCCGCTCCAGGACCGAGCGCGTGCAACCGAGGCGTCATAGCGGGTCCCGCTTTACTTCGAGAAATCGACCTTCGGGGCCTGGGCCGCGCCGGGTGTCTCCAGCTCGAAGTACGGCCGCGGGCCCTTGCCCAGCAGCTTCGCCGTCAACACCTGCGGAAAGCGCCGGATGTAGGCGTTGTACCTCGCCACCGCTTCATTGTAGTCCTGCCGCGCCACGGCGATGCGGTTTTCGGTTCCTTCGAGCTGGTCTTGCAGCGCGCGGAAGTTCTCGTTCGACTTGAGCTGCGGGTAGTTCTCGGCGATGGCGAGCAGGCGGCCGAGCGGAGCCGTCAGCTGCCGGTTGGCCTCCGCCATCTGCTGCAGGTCCCCGCTCTGCACAGCCCCGGCCAGCTTGGCGCGGGCCTCCGACACTTCGGTAAAGACCGTCCGCTCCTGCTTCGCATAGGCCTTGACCGTTTCGACCAGGTTGGGGATGAGGTCGGCCCGGCGCTGCAGCTGCACCTTGATCTGCGCCGCCGCGGCGTTCACCTGCTCGTCGTAGGTCTGAATCGTGTTGTAGCCGCAGCCGACGACAAGCACCACGCCGACGAGCGGGACGAAGCGTTTGAGCGCGTGCACGGGCGTCATCCTCTCTCTATTCGAGACGGTTTACATAGGCGGCGGTGCCTGCCACCGCCGCGAGATACGCGGTCGCGAGGGGATCACCTTTGCCGAGCCGCGGGATCGGGCCGCCCAGCGCGTGCTGCACCAGCGGCGCCAGTCCGTCGGCCGCGAAACCGACCAGGGCGCCCGCGCTCCGTACCAGCTCGGCCGGTGAGGCGGGCGCCGGTCGCCCGGCGAGGCGCACCACCGAGCGCAGCATGGTGAAGAAGCCGCCGGCGCTCCCTACGATGACCCGCGCCAGCTGTTTCGGGTCCTCGTGCAGCGCGGCGTACGCCTGACGCAGTCGCACCAGCTTGCCCATCAGCTCATGCTCGAGCTGGCGCCGCACATGGCCACGCTCTACCCGGATTCCCGGCCACGGATCGCGGCCCGCGAGCAAGCGGTGCGCGTCGCGCATGTCCTCGTATTCGATGGGGAAGGCGTCCGCCGACTCCCGCCACTCTAGCTCGGTCAGGATGAGGGGGGCCGGCTGGCCCGCGCGGGTCCAGTCGCGCATTGCCGGAGCGAGCGCGGCGAACAGGGCATCGTCCACCGTGTCGCAGATGAGCAATGTATTCACGTCGGAGCGCTCCGCCACGTGCGTCCCGCGCGCCCACGATCCGTACAGCAGCAGCGCCACCAGACGCTCGCCGAGCGCGCGGGCGACCTCGCTGGCGAACCGCTCGATTGGTACAGTCTTGGCCATGGTCAGAAGCGCCCTCCCGCTCCGCCGCCTGAGAAGCCACCCCCACCGCCGAACCCGCCGAAGCCCCCCCCGCCCCCGCCCCATCCACCACCGGCCCACCAGATGCCCTGGCCCCATCGCCGGCGGCGCCGTGCCAGCCGGGACAGGAGGAGCACGGTTACGAAGATGATCCAGAACAGGGTGGCGCCGCTCGGGAACGAGACGTCGCGCTGCGCGGGACGAGGAGCGGGGGGCGTCGCGCTCAGGGTCACGCCGAACTCCTGTGCGAACGCCTGAGCGATCAGGTCTACGCCGTACGCCAGCCCCGGCCCGTATTCCTCCCGCGCCAGATAGGGAGTCATCGCGTCGCGAATCCGGCCTACGCGCGCGTCCGGGAGGAAGCCTTCGGCGCCGCGACCGGTCGCGATGAAGATCTGACCCGTGCCCGGACGGTGATTCTTCTTTGGAACGAGCAGCACCACGACGCCGAGGTTTTTCGCTGGATCGCCCGCCTCGCCCTTCACACCGACGCCCCATTGCCGGCCGATCTGCAGCGCCACGTCCGCCGCCGGGCGGTCGCCGATATCGGGGAGGGTCACCGCGGCGATCTCGCCGCGCGTCTTGGCGCGCACCTCGGCGATCACGACTTCCATGTGCGCGACCGAGGCGGAGTCCAGCACCCCGGCGAAGTCGTTCACGTAGCCCCGCGGGGGCGGCACTTGGATCTGGGCAACGAGCAGCAGGGCCGTGAGTTGCAGCATCGCGCGAGAAGATACTCGGGCGCGAGCGTGGGCGATACCTTGACGCTCGTGCCAGCCCGCATGAGTATATGGTCGACGCACGGGCCGTCGCCCTCGAACGGAGGCGTCCCATGAAGGCCCTTACCGCATCGCTTGTCGTCGTGTCGCTCGGCTGCGGATCAACGGTCCAGAACACTGAGACCCTGCCGAACCCCCCCGGTGCGTTCCTGATCACCGCCGAGCAGATCCGGAAAAGCGGCGCGCACACGGCTTGGCACGTCCTCAAACAGAGCGCGCCGATGTTCCAAACCAGCGACGAAGTACGTCATGCCCGATGCCATCGTGGATTGACGGGCGATCGCTCGAGTGTGGTGACGGGGGGCGCAGGGTGCTGCGCCCCCTGCGTCGTTTTGTGGCAGGCGGTATCTTGACCCTCGTAGCGGGCGACCGGATCATGGGATCATGACGCACCCACTGTTATCATCCCCGACGGGGGAGGAAGCATGAACCGGCATGCCCGCCGCACTATCCGCAGGCTCTCCTTACCGCTCGTCCTGCTCACGACCATACCCGAGTGCCATGGAGCGAAGCCTCGAACGGCGTCGGCTCCCCCGGGCGGGTTCGTGGTCACCGCCGAGCAGATTCAGCAGTCTGGCGCAACGACGGTGTGGGAAGCGCTCCAGCTCACCGTGCCCGTCGTTTCGTTCCGGGGGAGGACCCAGTCCGGCGAGGACCTACGGATCCGACGGCGCGGTCGATCGAGTCTGCTACTTAACGACGACCCGCGAGTGTTCATCGACCAAGTGCGCATCGCGGACCTGAGCGTGCTCGATGAGATGCCGGCCAGCGATATTGCCGCCATCGTCGTGTTGAGCGGGCTCGATGGCACGACCTACTACGGCACCAGCGCTGGCAACGGCGTGGTGCTCATTTTCACCCACGCAAATACCCCTCCACCGCCGGACCAACCTGAGGGGCGATCATAACCAAAAGGGAGGAGCCGATCGGCTCCTCCCCCGTTGTACTGGCTGGCGTGAACAGGACGGCTAGGTGGCTACGGCACGTTCTGCTGGCATGATCCCGGCGTATAGCTGGGATTGTTTTGCTCGTCCGTCGGGACAGGCAGATTCACGTCGGTACCGTAGACGCCGCCCTTTGGGAAGGTGCCGGTCGGGTACACCGTCTCCGCCCCCCGCCCGTACTGTCTCACCAGCCGCCGCAGGTCGCCCAGCCTGTGGCCCGTCGCGTACAGCCAGAACGCGCGCTCCCTGAAGGTCAGGTCTACTTGTGCCGCCGGCGTGCCGGGATCGGTGAGCGGGGCGAGCCCCGGGACCGTCGCTCGCAGTGCATTCAGCTTGGCAAGCCAGGTCGCAGGGTCACCTGCGGCGAGCGCCGCCTCCGCCTCGATCAGACGGGCCTCCACCCCGTCCGCAAGGCGTGTGGGATCGCCCAGTAGTGTCCTTCGCGTGGGAGGTGAAGGGGACCCGCGGATCGTTCGCCGAGAAGAACGGGAGGCCGTTGCCACCTTCCAGATCGGACATGGACCAGCGCTTCGCGACGGTGTTGAACTCGTATGTGCCGTTCTGTTCGCGCTGGCTGGCGGCCGAATGATGGATCACGTACTTGAAGGTGTCCGGCACCGACCCGAGCAGCGCGGCCGCCGCGGCAGGCTGGTTGAGGTCGAGCAGCGCACGGGCCTTGCCGACGACACCGGTCCAGAGCCGCGTGCTGTCGCGCCCGAAGTTCGCAATGGCCCTGTCGAACCGCACGACGGCCTGGTTGAAAATCTCGGGGGTGGCAATGGGTGGTGCACTCGTTTGCCCCTCCGCCGGGAACGGCACGCCAGAGCAGTAGTTTTCGCCGATGATGACGTATCACACCCGTCAACGTCACGTTCGCGGGTTGGATCGCGCGTTGGTCCACTTCCTGGCGGGTCCCGAACGTGTCGGAGTTGCGGTATTCGTCGGACAGGAGCCCGCTCACGAGCGTCTGTCCTTCTGTGCCGCCGCCATCGCCATCCACGGCGAACGCGAAATCGCCGAGCGCACCCACGCGCAGCGCCGTGGCGCCGTTGGCATCGCTGAGATTGCCCGGGTCGATGACGTTCGGGTTCTTGACCTTGACGATGTCGTTGCACGCCCCGAGCGGGATCCACAGAGCGACGGCCAGGGCGAGACCGCAATGCTGTAGAGTCTTCATGGCAGTTCGCTCCCCTCAGAAGCCCAGGTTGACGCGCACGAGCCAGTACCGGACCGGTGGCTGCGTGACGAAGTCGCGCACGAAGAAATCGTTCCGGTTGAACCCCTGGGACTGGCTCGACTGTCCTTGGCCGCTCACTTCGGGGTCCACACCGGTGTAATCCGTCCACGTGTGCAGGTTGCGGCCGGTCAGCGTGATGCTCGCGCGCTGGGCGCGGAACTGCCGAGCGACGGTCTCCGGCAGGTTGTACGTGATGGACAGCTCGCGCAACTTGACGAACCATCCTGGCTCGATGAAACCGAACGACGTCCGTCGGGTCGCTGGGTTGACGAAGCGCAGCGCGACCACGTCGGCCTGCTTCTCGAGCCCCACCGACTGGTCGTAGTTCTCCTGGCAGCCCTGCCGTCCGGAGCGGCAGCGGAACTCTTCGGTCAGATTCCAGAGTTTGTGGCCGCCGCGATAATCCAGCTGTCCCCCGATCCGGATGCGGTTGTGGAACAGGGTGAGCCCCGTATTCAGGGCCAACTCCTTGGTTGGCTGGGAGGGCCCGATGAACACCGGAGCCGGACCCAGCGTCACCTCGTTGGTGTCGATGATGCCATCTCCGTTGATATCGTTGATGCCCGTGATCGGTCGCACCCAGTAGCCGCCCAGCGGGTAACCAACGGCATGGCGCTGATTGGAGGAGTTGAAGATGATGGGGTTCGTGTCCGGTTTCCCGTCCACGATCTTTTCGAGCAGCTTGTTGTTGTTGGTCGAGCCGCTCAGGGTGATGTCCCAGGAGATTGCCGGCGTCTGCACCGGCCGGATATTCAAGACGCCCTCGAAGCCCTGGTTGCGCACCGAGCCCACGTTCCGGAAGACCCCCGTCGGGAACCCCGTGGTGGTGGGCGTGGTCACGGAGATGATGGCGTCCTTCGTCTTCTTGTGATAGTAGGTCAGCTCGAGTCCCACCCGGTCGTTCAAGAGGCCGACATCGAACCCGGCCTCCACCTCAGTGGAGCGCTCGGGCTTCAAGTCCGCATTCCCGAGCCCCGCTAGCGTCACGCCCGGTTGCTCGCCGCCGTCGGCCGCGACGCCGATCCCGGAGAAGTACCGCAGCGCGTCCGTGACCCCGGGCTGGAGGCCCGACGCCCCATACGCCACCCGGAGCCGCAACCGGTTCAGCGCGTTCGACTGCGGGAAGAACGGTTCGTCCGAGATGAGCCAAGACAGGGCACCCTTCGGGTACGTCACGGAACCCAGGTTCTTGCCGAGCGCACTGTTCTTGTCGATGCGCACCGCGCCAGTGAGGAAGAGCCTGTCGTTCAGCCCGACCACTTCCTCGACGTAGGAGCCGATGGTGACGGTCTCGCTCGTCGTGTCAAACGCGTTCCGCAGCGATGCGCCCCCTACGGTCAGCCCCCCGGGGGGCAGGAATTGGCCCGACGTCTCATTCCCGTTCAGGAGGTCGTGGAAATACTGCACGCCCACCGAGGTCTTGGAGCTGACCCTTGGCGTGAGCTGGAACGAGGCGGTTGTCGTCGCATTCGCGGTCCAGCTGAAAAGGCGAAACCGGTTGTCGTCCGCGAACCCCTGCCGCAAATTCGCGAAATCGGGGCCTTCGCCGAAGCGCTGGATATCGCCCTCAACGCGCTGTGTGACGTCGGTGCCGGCCGTCGCCCGGCCGGACAGCCAGGGGAGCGGGCGCCAGTCCGCCGTGATGCTGCCCGTGAACCGTTCGACGTCCTGCGTGGCGAGCACCTGGAACGTCCGGCGCGGCGCAGAGTTGAAGCCGTAGGTGGGGATGTCGGTTGAATCCGTCCCCAGCCCGCCTCCTGTGTATGCGTTCGTGATGATGCCCAGTACGTCGTTGTCGTTCTGGGGCAGCCGCAGCCGGCTCGACACGTAGCCGGTCGAGAGCGCCACGCTCGCCTTGTCCGAGAGCTTGGACGTGACGTTCGCGCGCAGGCTGACCTTCTTCAGGTAGTTCGGATGGATCTCTTCCGGGCGCAGCTCGGTGCGGCTCGTCTCCTGAAGCAGGATCTGCTGCTGCTTGTCCGGCATGCTATAGACCCCCGTCTGCCCATCGAGCTGTCCCGACACGAAATACGTCGTTTGATCGTTCCCGCCCGACACCTGCGCGCCGTACTGCTGCTGGTAGCCGGCTTTGAACGGCGACGTGGCGGGGTTCAGGAGTGGGTTGAACGACGCGATCCGGGCTTGGGTGCACACGGAATGCGCGACCTGGATCAGCTGGCACCGCGCGCCCGCGCTCGTGACGGCGTCGTAGTTGGCGGGGTAGTTGGCGACGTCGGTCTGCGCGCCCTGCTCGGTGTGGAAGTTCCAGGTCGTGCGCCCCGGTGTCCCCCGCTTGGTGGTAATGAGGACGACCCCGTTCGCGGCCTGCGTGCCGTACAGCGCTGCCGCTGACGGCCCCTTCACGATCTCGATCGACGCGATCTCGTCCGGGTTCAAGTCGTTGAGCCGACTCGGCTCCTGCCCCCCCACGCCGATCGAATTGCCCGCCTTGCTCTCGATCCGGATGCCGTCTACTACGAACAACGGATCGTTGGGGAGCGACACGCTGTTCGCACCCCGGATGCGGATGCGCGCTCCACCGCCGACGGTGCCGGTAGAGGGCAGGATGTTCACGCCCGCGGCGCGGCCGGACAGCAGGTCGGTCATGCTCGTGATCGGCTGCGTCTGGACGATGTCGGCGGCGTCGATGCTCGAGATGGCGTTGCCGTTCTCGCGCGCGCGCGCCGGGCCACTCGTGGTCACGACGACCGCGTCGAGCGACAGCGCCACCCGCTTCACCGTAAAGTCGGCGTTGACGCTTTCCCCGGCCCCCACCGTGACCTTCTTGGTGTCGCCCGCATACCCGATGATGGCCACGCGCAGCTCATACGTCCCCGGGGCTACGCCCACGATGACGTACTTGCCCTGCTGGTTCGTGACGGCACCCTGGTTGGTCGCGCCCAATAACACGCGAGCCGGTGACACGGGGCCACCGGCTTGGTCGACCACGGTTCCCGTGATCGTGCCGCTCTGCGCGTTCCCGGCGCGCCCGACGCCGACCAGCAGCGCGCCCAGCGCCAGGAATGCTTGCAACATCCGACGGTTGAAAAAGCCCATACGGAACCTCCTTCGAGGTGGCTTTCGAGGTGGCTTCAGACAGCGCCTCGCGGCGCAAACGCCCGCCGCTCGACGGGTGCGCGGCGAGGGCGGTTCAGCCTGCTCGAACGAAACCGAATGCGCACCGCTGCCCAACGGCTCGAGGGGACAGGGACGGTGCGATGTGTCACGCGCGCGAGAGGTTGAACCGCACGCTCCACGTACAGACTATTGTGCGACGCGGGCCGCAGACTCGCAAGAGCTTAAAGCAAACCATCATTCGAGAAATCCGCGTCCGCGTCGGCGGGTATTGTCAGGAAACCGTCATGACTGTTCTGCAACGGGCGGTGCGGTCGACCTGCGGGGCTCTCTTCCGCGCCCTGTAGGGTGACGCTAGGTTCGCAGATATGGGTCGCTCAACGCGTCGGCACATCACCTGGCGCGGGCCGGCGCTCGCCGTCCTACTCCTCGCCGCGCCCGGCTGCTTCATTTTCAACCGGGAAAGCAAAGCCGCTCCCGCGCCCGCCATCGACGTCCCCGAAGGCGAGATCGCCCTGAGCGTCACGAATCACAATTATCTCGACGTGGTGGTTTACGTGCTGCACGACGGATTGCAGACGCGGGTGGGAACGGTCACCGGATCGTCATCCACCGTGTTCTTCTTCCCGGGGCGGCTGCTGGGCCAGGGGCGGGAGATCCAGCTCTACGGCCATGCCATCGGCAGCGAGACCTACGCGCGCACGGACATTCTCATCGTGCAGCGGGGCCAGTACATCGAGTGGACGCTCGAAACAGACCTGCGCCGCTCGAGCGTCGGGGTGTTCTAGAGGGGCGGCGGGCGGCCGCTGCCAGGACGCGCGGATCCCCGACCCGTCAGCGTGAAGAGGCCGGTCGTGATAACGAGGCCGGCAGCCGATGCGCCTGCAAGCAGGTAACTCTTGCCCTTCGCCAGCCGACGCACTTCGAGGGAGGCGACGTAGTGCGCGGGCACGACTACCGTTTCGCCCTTCCAGAAGATCTCGTCACCGCGCTTCAGTTCCACGCCTGTCACGGACAGCTGTAATCCACTGTCGTCGCTGCTCAGGTACCGCCCGCGGACGCGCATCACATCAGGGCCGAGGTAGCGCGCCATCGCAGTCGAGCCCGAGTCGGTGAGGGTCGCGGCCAGGAATGCGCCTGGATCCGGGGTAGTCGTGGTGAGCGGGGCGTAGTTGTAACAACCGGCCGTCAAGCAGGTGGCGACGAGCAGCCAGGTAGCGCGCATAGCCGTGGATACCCCTTCAATGGCGAGATGCTTCATGTCAATGTGCGTTCCCCCCGGTACCGGACCCTCCAACCGCTGCACCGCTCAATCCGGGTCCGAACGCTTGGTAGGCCACGACGAAGCCCAACATGGACGCACCCGCGAGCAGGAACGTTTTACCACGCGACGCGCGCCGTTGCTCGACTCCTCGGACGAACTCCCCCGGCACCTCGACCGTCTCGCCGGCCCAGCGCGAGATATCCCCGCGTCGCGACTCCACCGATTCGACGGCGAGCGAGAGCCCCCGATCGGTGGCCCCCAAATAGCGTCCGCGCAACACGACCACGCCCGGTCCGAGGTAGCTTGCCAACTCGTCCGAGCCGGATTCGGTGAGGGCAACCGCAAGATAACTGGACGGCACGAGGCGGGACCGGCCCAGCGGCGAGTAGTTATAGCATCCCGCCGACAATACCGCTGCGACGGCCACCAGGAGGCGAAAACCCAAGCGCATCGCTCCCCTTCGGTTCGCGAGGTCCCCCAAGATACTTGAGGGGAGTGGACCCGAAACCACGGACCCGCCCCCCCCAATCATACGCGTTACCAACACCGCTGGCTACGGGCTAGGACAGGGCGCGATGTCGGCCTCAGTCCGCACTCCCGCGTTGATCTCCGCGCCTTCGGTCGGGATGTGCTGGGGATTGACGTTCCGCTCGTTGTTCGGGTAGAACAGCTCACCCGGTACCGTCGTGAGACTCAGGATATTACCCCTCACGTACGGGACGTTGGGGATGCACGTGCGACGGTAGTCCATGATGGTCTCGATGTTCTGGAACATCAAGATCCATTTGTCGATCATGATCGCGTTGAGCAGCGCCGCGCCGGTGATCCCCACAAGTTGCGGCAGCGCGACCTGAGGAGGCGTGGCCGGGTACTTGGTGTTGACGTACGTGCGCTGGGCGTTCAACTCGGCCAGCGCTGCCGCGTCATTACCAAGCCCATGGTTGGCCTCCGCGAGAATCAGTTGGTTCTCCCCATAGCTCACGAATGCCACTCCAGAGTCGGGAGCGAACCGTGGCGGTATGCAATCGAAGAACGAGACCGAAGGTCCCGGCTGGGCCGCGTTGAAGGCCTCACCCCCGTACCCTCCCGCGCCGTTCTTACAGAAATAAACGGGCAGTCGCGGGTCATTGCGGGCGTTCATCGTGTCGACGAGCGGCTTTCCCGCCGCGAGGTCCGTACCGAACCCAGAGCCGGTCTGGAATTGGGTCCACATGTTCCGCTCCGACGTCGCCTTCGTGTGGAACGAGCGGAAGTCACTCTTCCCGGACTGATCGCTGATGCCCAACGTGGCCGCCACGATGGCGTTGTTATAGACCTGCGCGGCAGTGAGCCCGCTCGGCAGCTTGCCCGCAGCCGCCGCCTCCGCCACGTGCATCCAATAGCGGGCCTTGAGCGTGTACGCCGTGGCGATCCACTTCGCTCGGTTCCCCTGGAAAATCAGGTCCGCGCCCGCCGGCCCGGCACCGACTCCGGAGCCCAGCTCTCGAATGGACTGCGTGAGGAGCGACTGCACCGAATCGTAGATGGCGAACTGGCTGTCGGTGTCAGGTTGAGCACTGGTCGCGGTCTGCGTGTAGGGAACGCTGCCCCACATATCGGCCGCAGTCCCGATGGTAAAAGCCTCCCAGATCTGGGCAATCGCCAGATACGTTGAGTCCTGGACCCCCAGCGCAGCCGCCTTGATATTGCGGATGTCGATCAATCCACCACCGGCGTAGATCGTAATCCAGTCACCGGAGTTGGCACCGATGTTCGAGCCGGCACCGTAGTTGTAGCGTCCTGCCTGCTCCACGAAGCGGGAGTTCTCGGCGCCGCACGCCTGCACCCACATGCACATCATCATCGCCACGGTGCCTTCTTGGAAGGCGAACTGTCCGGCCTGCACGGCCACGAACAGCTGCTGCGCCGAGGCGATCGAAGGCGCGTTCGGATCTACTGAGAGCTTTTCGCCCGTCAAGAAGCCGTTACAGCCCCCCATCCCGAGGAGCAGCACCAGCGAGGCGACCGCGACATTCATGTTGCGACGCATATGTCGATCTCCTCGGGGTTAGTGGTTCAACGTGATCGCAAACACGAACGCGCGCGTCTGCGGATTGTTGAAGTAGTCGACGCCGCTGGCGCCGGCCGCGGATGACAGGGCGCCCCCGAGGTTGGTCTCCGGGTCGTAGCCCGTGTACTTGGTCCACGTCTTCAGGTTCCGACCCGTGACGCGGATGTCGATGCTCGAGAAGCCGAGGCTCCGCTGCACCCACGGCGCGTCGATCGTGTAGGCCACCGAGACCTCGCGCAGCTTCACGAAGCCTCCGTGCTCGATGCACGGCTCGTCCACGCCCGTGAACGGGCAGGGCGCGATTCCCCCCCGGTACCAGTTCTCACCGATCGGAACGGCGGCGCCGGCACCCGGACCAACCACCGGCCCGTCGTACCAGCCGCCCTGGCCGAAGGTCTTCACGTTCCCGGTGCAGACGGCGGACGCGAGCGACGTCCCGGTGCAGGTGGCCCGCTCCTGGGTATCGCCGCGCGTGCCGTAGCTCCACAACGCACCCTTGGTACCGTTCCAGATCTGGCCGCCGTGGCGGACGTCGAGCAGCCCCGAGATTTGGAACTTGAGGTAGCGGAAGGAGCTCCGAACGCTCCCGGTCCACGAGTACTCCGGATTCATGACGATACGCAGGTCCGGATCCACTGTCGGGAACCCTCTGGCGTCGATGTACAAGGCGCCCGACGGCTTGCCGGCGCACACCGAGGCGAGCGTGCCTTGGGTACCCGCGAGGTCGATCGCCACGGAATCGGCACCGTTGGAAAGGCCGCACCGCAAGAGGCCCGTGCCAAGATCCACGCCGATCGGTTGGCCGACCATCGCAACCTGGTTGATCAACGACCCGCCGGTGGGCAGGGTGATGAATTGCTCGTTTCCGTTCAGCGACAGCACCTTGTTGCGGTTGCGCGCCCACTGCACTCCGACTTCCCAGCCGTAGTCCGCCTGCTGCAACGGCCGGATGTTCAGCGACACCTCCCACCCGCGATTCTGAATATTGGCGGCGTTCGCGGCCTGGAAACGGAACCCGGTGGAGGGAGCCACGTTTTCGAGCAGGATCACATCGGATGCCTTCTTGTTGTACCAAGTGACGCTCGCGTCCGCGCGGTCCTTGAAGAATCCGAGGTCCACCCCGGTCTCGAATTCCTTCGAGCGCTCGGGCTTGAGCACCGACGCGGCCCTGATGGTGTTGGTCGACAACCCGCCGAGTCCCGCCTGCGTCGGCGTGTTGCCCGTCCCCTGGGAGATGCCTCCCAGAATGGCGCTCGAGAACGTCTGCGACGTCAGGTAGGGAAGCGGCTCCACGCCGGCTTCGCCGTAGGCGATTCGCGCCTTGCCGTACGACAGCCACGACTGCTCGCCGATCGCCTTGGTGAACTCCCACGCCGCGCTTCCCTTGGGGAACCAGCTGCGGAGGTTCTGCCGTCCGAACGTCGACGAGCCGTCGTTCCGGACTGCGGCTGACAAGTGCAGCTGACCCCACATGTCGAGCGTGCCCTGGCCAAACCACCCGACGTCGTGAATCACCTGCTCGGCATCGATCGGGATGTCTTGAGCCACCGTGTTCGACAGCTTGTACGGTGAAAACCCGACGAGGGCGCGACCCACCGTGCCGAGCTGGCGCAGGTTGCGCGTATTCAGACTCTGACCCACCGTGAAGGTGCCGCCCAAGTCGGGGGTGATGTTGAAGTCCGCGGTCCCGGTGACGGTGTTGTCTATCAGATAATTGACGATCTTCCCCTCGATCACGCGACCGAAGGTGCAAGGGGACGCCGAGGTGACGGCACAGCCCTCCAACCGCTCGTCGGTGGCGTAATCGGCGCCGAGCGTGTAGTTCAGCTTGAGCCAGCCCAGCGGCACGTATTCAGCGGTCAGGTTGCCGTAGACGCGGCCCACGGTGGACGCGTTGAGATCTTGGTGCAGCGTCCAGAACGGGTTGTCGAAGCCGCGATCGATGGTCAGCGAGCCGTCCACCGGATGTTGTAACCGGAAGCTGCGTTGTTGGTCTCCTGCGCCGGTCTTCACCACGTACGGCAGATTGTTGAAGTCCGGCGGAGTGCGCAGATCACCCAGCTGCACGCCGTCGGTGTTGTTGCCGCGCTGAATGTAATGGCCGCGCGAATCGGCGTACGCCAGATTCGCCCCGATCTTCAAGTTGTCGACGATGCGGTGCGACCCCTTGAAGCGCACGGTCGTGCGCGAGAAGTAGTTGTTCGGCCCCAGGAACACGCCTTTGTCGTAGGTGTTGTCCCCCGACAGGTAGAACGTCGTGCGGTCGTTCCCGCCCGAGATCGTCATCCCGTTGTCAAAGGTGTGGCCCACGTGGTAGATGTCGCTCGCGTGGTCGTACACCGCAGCCCCAGCGGCGATGGGCGGACCCCACGACCGCCGACACCGCGCGGTCGTGCCGTTGTCGCACCCCCCGCCGGGCGTCGTGTCGGCGTGCACGCCCAACAATCCCTGCCCGAAGCCGGTCTGCAACGGGTAGGTGTGGTTGATGTCGTTGAACGAGGTGGACGACCGGAACGTGAAACGCGTCGCGCCCGGACGACCGCTCTTGGTGGTGATCAGCACGACGCCTGCCGCAGCGCGGGAGCCGTAGATGGCGCTCGCGGTCGGGCCCTTCAGGATCTCGATCGACTCCAAGTCATTGGGGTTCAGATCGGCGAGCCGATTCGTCGACACCGTCCCTTCGGACTGCCCGAATTGACCGACGGTCCCGCCCGCATCGTCCGGTGCGTTGAAGTTCGAGGTCGAGAAGCTCGAGTTATCGATCGGCACGCCGTCGACCACGATCAGGGGCTGGTTGTCCCCGAGAATCGAGCCAATCCCCCGGATATTGATGAACGAGCCCGCGCCGGGGTCTCCCGACTGCTGCAGCACGGTGACGTTCGGGGCTTTGGCCGCCAGGGCCTGGGTCACATTGACCTCGGAGGACCGGTTGATCAGGTCTGCCGAGACATTGTTCCGCACGTTGCCGAGCTTGCCGGCCTCGCTGGTAGTGCCCGCTCCGGTCACGACCACCTCGCCGAGCTGCAGCGGGTTGGCCGCAAGCACGAAGTCGTGCGTCACGCCTCCCGCGCTGAGGGTGACCTGGGCGCTCTGGGATTTGTAGCCTAGGCGCCGCGACACGATCGTCACCGTCTGACCCAAGACCCGGGCGCCCGGCACGACGATCGTGTAGCGACCGTCGTCCTTGCTCAGCGAGCCGAGCCCCATGGCCGGAATCGCGACTTCGACCTGCCCCAAGGGCTGGCCAGCGTCGCTCGTGACTTTGCCGGTGATGGTCACCGGCTCCTGCGCGGCGAGCAGGGCCGGTAGCGCGAGAACCGCGCTAAGAATGAAGGGAATGAACCGACGGGGTGTGAATTGCATGTCCCCTCCTGCGAGGTGATGTGACACGCTCCGGCGCCGCCTGTCTGGCGGTCCGGCAATCCAACAACGGCACGGCACCTGCGACATCAGTTGTGTTCACTCAAACGAACCGGGCACTCGCACGACGGCTCAGGCGGGGAGGCCGCATATCGCGCGGTGACGGCGCGGCTTATCGCCGCTTTTATATCATCATTTACGCGGGCGCGCTAGAGCGGGCCGGCTCCTGACATATGTTTCACTATGGAACGTAGCTGCCGTGGCGCCGCTACCCCCGACCGACTATGGTTGGTCGCCAGAAAACCCTCATGATCCGTGCTCTCCTCGTTGCCACCGCGTGGTTGGTCACCCTGCCGGGCCCTCGCCCCCGCCCGGGACTCCACCAGACGCCCGACCCCGACCCCATCGCCGCCCGGGCCAAGGGCCGCGTGGACGCGCCCGTGACCGTGTACGAGATGTCGGACTTCCAGTGTCCCTATTGCCGCGAGTTCGCCCTCGCCACGATGCCGCTGCTCGAGCGCGAGTACATCCAGCCGGGCAAAGTGCGCTTCGTGTACATCAACCTGCCCCTGTCAAGCCTGCACAAGAACGCCTCCTCCGCCGCCGAGGTCGCGCTGTGCGCCGCCCGGCAGCAGCGGTTTTGGCCGATGCACGACTTGCTGTTCCGGCACCAAGACCAGTGGGCTCCGCTCGCCTCGCCGCGAGCCATTCTCCTCGCGCTCGGCGACTCGGCGGGTCTCGACCGCGCGCGGCTCACCCGCTGCGTCGCGTCCGGGGCCACCGCTGCCGACGTCCGGGCGGACGCCGAGCGCGCGCGGCGCTCGGGCGCCACCAGTACTCCTACCTTTTATATCGAGGGCGCCCTGCTCGAGGGCGCGGCCCCGGTCTCGGTGTTCCGGGCCGTGCTGGACTCGATTTACCAGAGCAAGACGGCGGCCGCGCGCTGATGGGGGGGGCGCGCCCTTCCTTCATATATCGGCTCAGTATCGGGCTGGCGCACCGCGCCCTGCCGTTCGCGGCGCGCTTCGACAAGAAGCTCGCCCGCGGTCTCGATGCGCGCCGCGGGGTGACCGAGCGGCTGGCGGCTTGGGCGCGGGCGCACCGCGATCCCAACCGCCCGCTGCTGTGGGTGCACGCGCCCTCGGTGGGCGAGGGCCTGCAGGCGAAGCCGGTGCTCGAAGCCGTGCGCGCCGAGGCGCCGCATTGGCAGCTCGCCTATACTTTTTTCTCTCCTTCCGCCGAGCGGCTGGCGCGCACCCTGCCGGTCGACGTCACGGATTACCTGCCACTCGACCGCCCGGCCGAAGTGAAGAGCGTGCTCGACGCGCTCCAGCCGGCGGCGCTGGTATTCTCCAAGCTCGATGTGTGGCCCGAGCTCACGCTCGCGGCGGCACAGCGCGGTGTGAAGCTGGGCCTCATCTCCGCCACGGTCGCGCCGCACAGCTCGCGGCTGCGGTGGCCGGCGCGCGGCTGGGCGGAGCCCGCATACCGCGCGATCGAGCGCATCGGCACCATCAGCGAAGCGGACGGCCGGCGGCTCGAGCAGCTGGGCGCGCGCCCCGGGGCCATCGAGGTGACGGGAGACACCCGGTACGACAGCGTTGCCGAGCGGGCGGAGCGGTTCGACCGCTCGCGCGATCCGTTCGCGCGTCTCGCCATCGCGCCCGCCGGCACATTCACCATCGTGGCCGGCTCCACCTGGCCCTCCGACGAGGCGGTCGTGCTCCCGGCGTTCGTGGACCTGCTCGCCCAGGTGCCCAGCGCGCGCCTCGTCCTGGCGCCGCACGAGCCCAACCCCGACCACCTCGCCGGCATCGCGCAGGCCGCCGCGCGAGTCGGCTTGCCCCGCCCCGTCCGGCTGTCACAAGTGGAGCCCACGTCCTCCGCGTCGGTGATCGTCGTGGACCGTGTGGGGATCCTCGCGGATCTGTATGCGCTCGCTGACGTCGCGTTCGTGGGCGGCGGCTACCACCGGGCGGGACTGCATTCGGTGCTCGAGCCGGCGGTATTCGGGGTGCCGGTGGCGGTGGGCCCCCATTGGCACATGAGCCGCGACGCGACGCTGCTGATCGAGCGC
>WNFC01001659.1_pt1 | contig 35058 bp, 26 predicted proteins | sample 5400541 | NCBI WGS metagenome assembly WNFC01 (sample SAMN13153342, study PRJNA577476) | soil metagenome | isolation source: 120 cm saprolite under Douglas fir tree site 2 hole 2 replicate 1 | place: USA:California | collected 2015-04-18
TGAGACTTGGCGACCCAGTTTGAAATCACACATCATTCAACCAAGCTCCGGCTCGGTACAACTGAGGGAGAGAAAGAATGGCTTTCTGATTCCTGCGACACCAGATGAAGCACTTGGATTTTTGAGTTTCCTAGTTCGGGGGGACCAGGGGGTCGCACATAAACTCGCCCAGAACCTCGGCAGTTGTTTGAGGGGATTTCGGTGGTGCACATTTGCTGCACAGTTGTATCCGAACAAGACGATTGGTGCCCGAAAATGGGCGGCCCACTCCGACATAACCAGTTGAATCCGAACAGCAGGCCCCAGGACGGCTTAGTTTGCTAAACCGTTATACGGGCTAACACCTGTATCGAGGGTTCGAATCCCTCTCTCTCCGCCAGTTTTTCAACTACTTACGGACCGCACAATCCGTTTCACAATCCATTAAGGGCAAGTTCAGCAATTTTCGAGTTGGCTTGGCTCATCTCATCGGTCACCACGTCCCCGTAGATATTTAGAGTGGCGCGAATGTCTGAGTGCCGCATCAGCTTCTGCTGAACTGCAATAGTCGTCCCCACAGCATCCAGCCACGAACGATAGCTGTGCCGCAGAGAGTGAGTGCCCAATTTGCCGATCCCCGATTCCGCACCGGCTTTCTGGAACATCTGCCAGACCCAAGGGTAGGAAACCGGCAGACGGCCAAGCTGAACCGGGCTGGCAAACATCCAATCCTCATCCGATGAGAACTCGGTTGTTTGTTTCCAGGCTTTCAGGACTGCGAGAATCTCCGCGTCTATGGACATCGTTTTCCCTGAGTAGATGGTCTTTACGTCATCCACTCGCTGATGAACGATGGCCCGTTCAACTCGGAGCTTTCGGTTGAGCCAATCCACGTCTCGCCATTTCAGCCCAAGACACTCGCTGATTCGCAGACCAAAGCAGACGCAAACCAGAGCAATCGTGCGGACTGGTTCCTCAAGCTCCTGAACAAACTTGCGGAACTCTTCCACTGTGAGACTGCGCGGTTGGCGTGTGCGCTTGGTTGCCCCTTTGACCGTGACCAGTTCAATAGGATTACGTTGCGTGGACACGTCACTGCGCCACATGGCATATTCCCAAAGAATTCGCAGCATCCCGCGAATGTGCGCTTTGCTTTTAGGACCAACCGGCAGAGACTCCAACCAGAGTTCCACTGGACGCGCTTGCGTCTCAGTAATCGGCAATTCGCCCCATCGAGGAAGAATGTAGTTGTTTAGCCACAAGTCATAGCCCCGACGTGTGCTATAGCGTCGTGGCATCTTCTCCGCTCGATAGAGTTGCAGCGTCGTGAGCATGAGTACGGTAAAGATTGGGCCAGATGGTCGAAGTCTTTCACAGACATGCTTCGCAACTGGTCCCGGTGTATTTGCGTCTGGAATCTGCTTCTGGATGAAAACGGAAAGCCTGACATCACAGTTCCGACGCGGCCCAACAGGCGGGGAGGGCTCGTCTCAATCGATTCCAAATCGCAACAGCTAAGCTACAGCGGGAATTATTATGCGTTTGCTCATTATTCGAAGCTCATTCAAAGAGGGGCGCGCATTTTTGCATCCGGGGGAGATCTGCCAGGTATCGATCATGCTGCCGCCAGGAATACGGATGGCAGCAATGTGCTGGTGGTCACCACTAGCAACAGCGCTGAACAGCAGGTGCAGTGCACGCTCGGAACTCGCGCGCTGAAGCTGGTGCTCCCTCCGGACTCGATCACCTCGCTGGTTTGGTAATCGAGGGGTGTCGATTTACGAGGATGAGGCAACTGGGAAAAGTTCCACTATGCCGACTGACTAACTTCGAGGTCTTTCGTCCCGTCTTGAGTCTCTAGTGTCTCTGCTTCCTTCTGGTACACTCATGCCTTCGCATGTTCGGTACGGAGTGAACAGTGGTATGGCAGATAAGCGACTAAGATCACCGCTGCTGCAAATACCGCTAGCCTTTCTGGAGGGCGAAACCGGATTGAGTCGACACACCATTTTGCGAGCACTTCGAGGACAGCCGGTCCACACTAGATCGCTCCGGCTCTTTCGGATTGCGGCCCAAGCGATCCAGACAATCCGCAAGCGCAGCGCCAATGCGTCGTGGAGACTGAGCCTATCGCCTGCTACTCAAGGGCAAATCAGGTGCGCTACATTTCTGAGTGGCCCATCACCTGCAATTGCTACCTGAATGGTAGCGGTTCCCACCTGCCGCGGCAGGCATTCCGCAATTCAAAACTGGCTTGACTGTGACTTCGGCGTTCAGGACTTCAAACTGGTTTCGGGTTAGGTGGCGTAACATCGCCTTTACGCCTGTAATCGGAAAAACATCCTTGTGCGGAAAGCCTTGCCTTTCAGCACGCCGCGCATCATGCTGTTGTTGACAAAGTCACGCGTCGGAATCGCGATCAGGGATGAGCGAGCGGAAATAAGTCCTTGGTAAAAGAGCGCCTGTCGCGAGGCCGTCCTAGGAAAGGGGAATAAGCCATGCGACTCTTGGTCCCTTCGGCTGTTCTGAGTCTTATCCTTGGTAGTCTTATCCTCTCTTCTTCTGCCTCCCGTTCGACGGAAGCACCTACCGGTTTTGATAACAAGAGCAACGGCATCACCGACGATGCGACTCATCAGGTGGATCAAACGAAATTCGAGGAAGTCGAGCAGCTGAGCGATGGCCTCGGACCGCTCTATAATGCGCAGTCCTGCCGCGAATGCCACCAGAGTCCGGTTTCAGGTGCCGCCTCCCAGGTCGCGGAATTACGCGTCGGCCATCAGGGGTCAGAGGGACACTTCCGCAATCCGGAAATCCCGATCGCTCACGGAACCGAAGTGATCTCTGGCCGGTCCCTCGTGAATGATCGCGCTATTTGTCCCAACGCTGCTTTCCCTAATAACGAGATTCAAGAACGAGTTCCAGAGACCGAGACGATCCGCACATTTCGCCTGTCTTTGAATCTGTTGGGAGACGGCTTCGTCGAGGCAGTTGCCGATCAAACCCTCATCGATCTCGCCGGGCAACAATGCAAATCTTCGCATCGGAAAATCTGCGGGCAAGTTCTCCAGGTCCCAATCGTAGAAGCGCCCGGAGAGATGAGTGTAGGCAGGTTCGGTTGGAAGGACCAGCACGCCAGCCTGCTCTCGTTTGCCGCCGACGCTTACCTCAATGAGATGGGCATCACAAACCGCCTTCAACCGGACGAGGTAACCAAGCTTTGTAACACTGCTTCGGAGCCGAATGACACGCCAGGACGGGACGGCCTCTCCGACATTGATCACTTCGCGCGGTTTGTTCGAGCCACGAAAGCGCCGGCGCGTGACTCCCAGCTCGCGAGCAGCCCGGTTGCAAAGAAGGGCGAAGGCCTATTTGACAAGATCGGTTGCGCGACTTGTCACGTCGAGACCTTGACCACTTCTCCGGCGGGAACAAAGATCAACGGCGGAACGTTTACGATTCCAGTCGCGCTCGGATCAATCACATTTCATCCGTATGGAGATTTCTTGATGCATGACGTCGGTACCGGCGACGGAATCCTGCAGGCGACCCGGGAGCACTACGGGGACAAAGTCTTTCAGATGATGTCGGGGTATCTTTCGAAACAGGACTTCGAGAGCAGTCGGAACAAAATACGCACCGCCCCTCTATGGGGAGTCCGCTTGCGTCCGCGATTGATGCACGACGGCGCATCCCTGACGCTTCAGGACGCGATCCTACGGCATCGCGGCGAGGCAAGCCACGTCAGTCAGCAATTTGAAAAACTGAAGAGGGAGGACCAGGAAGCCATTATCGAGTTCCTGAAGTCGCTATAAACTCCCTAGGCTGTGGCTCTTGTCGGAACGTTCTTCTGGGAAGACTCAACGCAACGAAATGTGCCAGAATTCTTGCCTTTCGGTTCTTTGTGCTAGAAGTGAAGGCCATACGTACGCGTCGGCTGAGCGTCCAACTCGACCGTTCAAACTGATTGTCCGACCAGTTGCGATCAGTTGGATAAATCGCCTCTCTGACAATCGGCGGTGTCAAGCAGTTTTCGCGCACACATAGGGCGATGCACTCGGGTTAGAGCGCCATTTCGCTCTCCTTGAAAAAGTACCGAATCCAACCAAGGCTCGCCTCGTAATCCCTGCGGGTCAGAACATCGGTTCGACCCATGCATCTCTTCGGTCTCTAACTACGAACAAAGCGGTGGCGAAGGTGGCCGCAGCGCGCAAATTGGCGGTACGGCTCTACTGGATGCTGCGCAGTCAAGTTGGATATCCAGAGATCGTTCGCATCGAGAGCAGCTCGGGGTTGTCCCTGGTCGGCGCAAGCTAGACCGCAGGTGTTGATTGGGCGCTCTCGCATCCCGTGGCGGCGGGATGTTCGCATAGAAGAATCATGGTTGCTGTTTAGGCCGAATCGATGGTTGGTGGAACGAGTTCCACCGCAGAGTGATTCAGCGTGAGATTTCCAGAGTCTTGGTCCTCAACTCTCTCTGGCAAACCAGCGGTGCTATGCGCACCGCCCAGGACTACTATGCTCTTGACAACGCCTTCGCTCTTATCGAGGGGCAACCTCAGTTTTGGGTTGTGCAAAAAGGGTAGGCCTGCCCGAACTTATTGGATCGGGTTGGCGCTGTTCTGCCGGGAGACTCCCCACCAGAACTTAGTGTCCCGAACATGTCCTACAGCTGCCGAATGAGATCACATCGCGCGAGTTTTCGTGGTAGGGTGCGACTGTAAGTGACTGGGATTGCGTGGTGTGATCTCTCTAGAGAGAATTGCTAAACAGTTTTTCAATCACTTACTTCACCAACGATCCGTTACAATCCGTCGTGGAATGGAAAAGCAAGAGTGTGCGCTCCAAGATGCCTTATCAGTCGGAGATCTGGGCAGCCCACCCCTTGAAACCCGCAAAAGGTAGGCGAGGCGGCCGGAAGTTTGGTGCGCTTACTCATCTGATCACCCATTCCCGGCGCCTAAGGTCTCTAAGGTCTGTCAAAAATACCTGCACACCTTAGAAAAAAAATACTGGAATGTCCTTCTGAGTAGTCGGATTTCCTGGTTCGCGTCTTAGAATCGCCAGAACCCAAAACCCAATCCCTTTGTTCTCAATGATGTCAGGGGAGGTCTGACCCGATGAAGATGTTCGCAGTTTTCGTGGCGCTGGCGGGCGCAATCCCCGCGGTCGCAGGAGTCTCTGTCGTGGTACCGGTCAACAACAGCAATGTCGCGACCAGCGTTCAGTATGTTGCGACTGCGACCACGTCGTGCACCAAGGGAGTCTCGTCCATGGGCATCTATACGGCTCCCAATGTGCTCGCTTACACCGTCAATGGGCCCTCGCTGAATACGGAGTTGACCTTCAACCCGGGTACGTACCACACCGTAGTGCAGGAGTGGGACAACTGCGGCGGAGCCAGCTCAACTCCAGTAACCATTGTGGTTAGCGGCGCCGCTGCCCAGGTGCAAGTCACGACACCGACAAACAACGCAACGGTCGCCACGCAAGTGCAATACGTTGCCACCGCGAGCAGCGCCTGTCCGAACGGGGTCTCGGCTATGGGGATTTATACGTCCCCGGGCGCTCTCGCCTATAAGGTGAGCGGCGCTAGTCTGAATACAGTTCTCACGTTAAACGCCGGAAACTACAACACGATAGTTCAGGAGTGGGACAATTGCGGTGCATCTGCGCAAACTCCGGTCGCCATTTCGGTCGCTGGATCGCAGTCGGGCGGTTCTGTGCACGTCAGTGCGCCGGCGAACAATAGCACGGTCAGCCCCAGTGTCCAGTTCGTTGCTTCTGCCACAACCAGCTGCGCAGCGGGAGTGGGATCGATGGGCATCTACACAGCTCCGGGAGTGCTGGCTTATAAGGTCAATGGAGCCAACCTGAACACTAACTTGACCCTCGCCGCGGGGATCTATCACACCGTGGTCGAGGAATGGGACAAATGCGGTGGCGCCGCTACCGCGCCCGTCGCGATTACTGTGGGTTCCGGCGGGCCGTCCGGCCAATTCGTCAACCTTCACCAGAAGTCGGGATGGACGGGATATGGGCTGCTTCCGCCGTCGTACAACATTTGCTCGTCCTGTGTGCCGAGCGGACCGCTGGTTACGTGGGGTATGACACAAGGAGTCTCTTCGCCATCTCGCAGCGGCAATTCTTCTCGCATGGATGTGGGGGGGCAGACGGTTTATTCCGATGCTCTGTGGAACAATCACCTGATCGGTGATTTTTCGTCGCAGGGCCTCCCGGATTCCGGTCATACCATCGTTCCCAATGTCCACAATTTCACCTACGACGTTTATTTCTACGCAACGAACATAAGCGTCTCTGAGGCACTGGAATTCGATATCAATCAATTCGTCAATGGCCAGTCTTTTATCTGGGGGCATGAATGCCGCATTGTCGGAGGAAATCAGTGGGACATCTGGGACAATCAGGGACAGAAGTGGCATCCGACCGGGATCCCCTGCAATCCCGTGAACAACGCGTGGAACCACTTGGTCATTCAGGTGCAGAGGACCTCCGCCAATCACCTTCTGTTCCAATCGATTGCGTTGAACGGCCCGCCCGTGACGCTGAACTACGACGAAGCCCCAACCTCTACTAATTGGTATGGCATTACGATCAACTATCAGCAGGACGGCGAGTACAACCAAAAGCCCTACTCGATTTGGTTGGACAACCTGACCTTCACATACTGGTAAATCCTCGCTCTAAAACTGTCAAACTGTCGGCCATCTGCCCTCAGCTCCCGCTGAGGTATATGGTGGCTCTCGCGTGCGCGCTCATTCCCCGACGAGTGGTTTCCAATCAGGCAAGATCCTAGCTCTCTGAAGCGCTCACTTTATTAAGGTGTTCACCTTACCTACTTTGTAGGTATTTTCCTGCATACGTGACCTCCGTACTCTACTGTATTGGCATTTGCTCAAGTACGCTGTGCCAGGAAAGACCCCAACCCATCGCAAAGTAGGAGCTTCTGTAATGAAGTACAGTCTCTTTCTTCTGGCCCTCCTCGTGCCGCTCATCGGCTGCGGAGCGAACTCGAACAATTCCGCCGCGCCTCGTCTCAAGCCAACCGCAAATTACGAGCCTTCAACGACCTATGACATGCTCGCCTGGATGACGATGCAGCCGACCCTGAGCGCTACGCATCACATGGCGGGAACAGCAAATCCCCTCTACACAAGTGTCACGCCGTCTCGTTTCTATTGGACGAAGACCGGAGGTGGCTATCCCTGGGACATCCAGCTGTACGACCAAAAGTACATCTATCTTTGGGTGACCGAACTGAATTGGCAGAATCCCAACACCTTCAAAGCATTCAACAGCCCAACAACGGGAAAGTTCAATCTTCCCTTTGCCCCGCGATTTGCCAAGGGGGGATACCCGGGATCCAGCGTCAAGATCAGTGACTCCACCTACGAAATCCATTCTGACTGCAACACCTTTGTCACCAAGAATCTGGGCCACGTTATCAATGAAGTCTGGGGGCCCTACCAGGAGACGCTGGGGGGGCAACTTCCTCCTAACCTGAAAACTCTTGTGATCAGCTATCGCTATAGCTGCGACGCGAACTATTGGAACTGTGGGGATAAAGAGGAATTCCACCTCGCGCAGCCCTATGGCCTTGTGAAGTGGCAACACCAGAAGCTGGGAGCCAATGGGACGTACGATCCTCCCGACAATGTCACCTACTTCAATCGGGTTGTTACCGGGCAGGTCACGCCGATCACCACCTGCTTCTGACAGAAGGGGCTGGCTATCGGCGATTCGATCTGTGAGCTCGCGGGTAAGGTATTGCGACTGGCACTCGGGGACAGCCGTTCGGCCATTTGGCACTTCAGACAACCTCACGGGGACGCCCCTCATCCATCTGTCATCCGCGAGGTTGGGCCTTGCGATGGAGTGGTGAATGCGAGTCAATTTGGTTGGCGCATCGTGCGCGCGGTTGCGACCATCAACGTCGGGTAAGCCCTGTTCCGTGCCACAGTTCGTCACGCGCGCGTTAGTGGTCCGCCTGGTTGTAGCGGCGGCCTTTGTAGCAGGCGCATTCGCGCAAAGTAGTTCCGCTCCGATGGTTTCGCCTCCGGTATCAACTCCGCAACCCACGCCAGTCTCGCCCAGCTCAGCCGGCGCTTCCGCCACCTCCCCGGAATCCACAGGGTCGCAGCTCCCTCAGACCGAGGGCGGAGGGTTCGTCTTCAGGAAAGAGGTTGAAGAAGTAGCTCTGCGCGCAATTGTGGTTGATCAGCAGAATCACTTGATCTCGGGTCTGAACCGCGACGCTTTCAGCGTTTACGAGGACGGAAAGCTGCAAAAGATGACGTCATTCCGCCAGGAGAACGCCCCTCTCGCGCTGGGAGTTTTGATTGACAATTCAGGTTCGATGCGCCCCAAGCGGCAGAAAGTGAATGAGGCGGTGCTCAATCTAGTTCGCTCCAGCAACCCGGGAGACGAAGTGTTTGTGGTGAACTTCGGGGAACAGTACTACCTCGATCAAGATTTCACCGACGATGTCGCCAAGCTGACGGCCGCACTGAATAAGATCGAGACGCGGGGAACCACGGCACTCTACGACGCCATTGTGGCTTCCGCCGCGCATGTTAGGCAAGACGCGAAAATTCAGAAACGAGTTCTGCTGGTGGTGACTGATGGCAGAGACAATGCCAGTCAGGACTCTCTCGAAGACGCCATGCGGCAACTGCAACGAGGGAGCAACGGGCCGGTCGTCTATGTAATTGCCTTTATAGACGAAACCAGGGGCTCGACCTCGACCATCCGCGCGCTGCAGACGATCAGCCAGAACACTGGCGGAGCCGCTTATTTTCCCAGGGATCTGAACGAAGTGGATGCCATTACCAGAAGCATTGCGCATGACATTCGTTTTCAGTATGTAATCGGATATAAGTCTTCGAATCCGACAGGAAACCACGTTTACCACACGATTGACGTCCAGGCCAGTGATACCGGCCGTCAGAGACTTCGGGTGCGAACTAGAACCGGATACTACAGCGAGTCGCTCGACTCATCCCAGTAGGCGCGGTCAGCAACCATGCGGCTTCGTCCCCATTGTTTGCCGCGGAGCGGTTTACCAGATTCCCTTATCGTTTCCGGTGATCTTGTACGCGACAAAAGCTGCTGCCGCCAGACCTGGCAGCAGGGACAGACGGCTTACGGTTCGTAGATTCTTTTGCGTGCCAGCACTGAGAACCTGGCGCAGGAAAAGGCTGGCCGCTTTCGGCACAATCGAGATTCGCAGGAAATCTCCTCGCAACTGCAGGGCGTTTCCCTTGGTGGCCGAAGAGACGACCTCCGCGGGAAGCTCCAGCCTGACTCCATAGGTACGAACGTACTCTGCGACCGTCGTTAGAAAAGCGGCAACCCCCGGCCAGATGCCGCTGGACTCCGCCTCAGCCCGCAAGATGGTGTAGTCCAATTCCTGTGCTTTTATCAGCTTTGTCGTGTCCACGATATCGCACAGCCGACAATAAAAATGACGGTACATGCGTTGCAGGGTTGTAATGAGCACGCGTTCTTCAGGGGCCGGTGCGCGAAAGGTATGGCCTCCAACCGTCCGGTGAACGGAGCGGTTGGCAACGCAACGCGCCAGATTCAGATGCTCCCCGGTCTGTCCCAGGCATCCGACGTGTACTTCGATTGCTTCCGAGAGACCCGGTAGCCTAAAGTTCCACTTTTGCGCCAGACGGTCGCCCCAACTGCGAGGCTGGACTTCAGCGGAAAACTGCTTCCTCAAGATGCTGACGATCTGCTCTTGACTTCCGTTGGTGTACAGGTCTAAGTCTGAACCGATGTCCGGCCAGTGATCGAGCGACTTGATTACCATGGCAGGACATTCCGCACTCTCCAGCGCGTCACAGACTGCCTGGAGCACGCGCAACGCTTGGCTGATCCTTTGCTGCTCCTGCAATAGGGCCGCCGCACATTGGTTCGAAAAGCGGTTCGAAAACCGCAGGTTCAAAAAGCGTGGGCTCGACTGGCCCGGGATCGTGGTCTCTATGCTGGAACTCTGCAGCGCCTCCACAGAACGAACCAGTACGTGGTGTAAGTCCGCAAAGGCGAGAAATCGAGAGAGTTCTTCGCCATCCCCATCCGAGAGCTTTTGCAACTCATGACCCAGCGCGGGCGCACTCGATTCTGCCGCCTCACCCAAGAGGAGTCGGGAGAGGAGATGAAGATATCGGGCACGGCTTGATCCCGCGGCCTGCACGACTTGGTCCATCGTCAGAGGAACCATTTCACAATCCATTTCCCTGCGGCCGGTTTATTGCTCCCGTGCACTTGCCGACTCCCGATTCGATGGCGGTGCCCTCCTCATAATCGTTCCAGGTGGCGATCATCAGAAAGGGCATCGGCTCGAACTGGTTGTAGTAGCGAAAGAGCTGCAGAGTGTCCTCGAACGTCTTCCCGCAGCGCCCGTCGATGTGGCGATGCATGCTCCAGGAGGCTTTGCTATCGTCGAACCCCGGCCAGGCAGTGCCTACGGGGATCTTGCCGGGCCGGCTTTCCATCTTTTTATAGAAAGTATCGAGATACTCTTTACCCCAATCGCTTCCATCCCGTGCCCATTGCTTGGAGGGATGTACCCAGGCATAGTTGCCGTCGAAGGCATTCGCATACTCCGGCGGAGGATCATCCTTATAAAACAAGAGCGGGGGAGCGGGCCAAGTATTGAGTTGCGCTCGCACCCGGTTCCAATCGGTGTGGCCGCGTTTAGGGAAAATGAAAATCACCGGGCGTCGGTTGTACTCGAGGTAGGCGTCGCGGCCGGGAGCTCCTGGTCGAAGGTAGGCGTCATAGGCTTTGGCCATTGCGGCCAATGATTCTTCGGTGGCCTGGCCGTTGTCTTCCTCGGTTTCGTCGTACATAAGGGCCACTTTGAAGTGATTCTGGCTGGCGACCTGCTGCATCAATGCGTAACTGTGATCGAGAAAAGGCCGTCGTTGTCCATACCAGTCAACGGCGAAGACCTGCACTCCAAGCTCCTTGGCTTTGGCAATTTGCCGCCGCAGGACCGCGGGATCGTCGGTGCTGTATCCCACGTTAATGTGCTCCGGGTCGCCAAACCACGGCACATACACCGCCATCACCGTGGTGTCTTGCGAAGGACTCTTTACCGCTGTGGTCATGGCGCGGTAAGCGCCTTCGCGGTGACAGCCGGAGGCGATCACAAATGTCGCGATCATGCTGAGGATCAGAGGCAGCTTCGAGGTCGCCATTGGTCTTAGTCTCATTAAGATTACGGGCGCCATCAGCCATCAGGAAGCGGGCACATCCTGCAGCAGGCGAACCATCCAGCGATCGGCGGCCGGGGTCATCAGGACCAGAAATCTTGCGGTGACTGTCTGGCTATGCAGGAGCCTGGCCCCGTCGAATATCTGCACTTCATATTCAACGTTGTCCTGCAGTTGCATGACGCCGCCATCGGGTGAATAGAAGAGGGCTTACAGTTTGTGTCCGTGGTCACCGTAATGACGATGAATCCCGGTCCCGGGCTGCTTCAATAGTTCGGCACGGTTCTGCTCCAAACCTGTGGCCAAGGTTTTCCATGCTGCAGCGTAATCGTGCACGATTTTCTGCCGAGTCAGGTCTTCAATGTCTCGCGGTCCTCGCGACGCCGTAAGTTCTACGCTGGGTAACGACGAAGCCTGAGCGGCGCTGACCACGGCTGTTTGCGGCACTGCCGGCAGAGAGAAAAGCAGGCAAGCCGCAGCGCTGGCGAAAAGCTTCAACGTGCGCCTCCCATTTGAATGTCATTTCCTACGACGACACCGCAGGCAACCGCAATCGTCGCCGGCCCGCCGAAAGCCATTTCTGTCCGGGCCACACCTTTCTTAATTGGAGCGTCGACGGTACTTCGTCCAAGTTTGTCCAGCTTGGTAAACGTGACGATCGTACCGTCGGGCACCGGGTTGCCTCGGCAATCGCGGACTGGTTCGGTCTGCAAAACAACATGGTCCCCTTTTTGTTCCGCGGATACATGCAAGTGGCAAGGCTCCGCCGCGACTTGCTGCACTACTCTGCGCTCAGAGAGTTGTCCTAAGGACGCGCTGATCTCCACGGTTCCGTCTTTGAGTCCGGAATTCAGTCGCGTCCATGCGATGCCGTCGCGAGTCATTTGGGGTGGCGAAGAGACAACATTTTCTTTGGCGGTGGCGCGGAAAGTGACGCCTTCCGGTTGCACTATCAGATTCTGATAGCGATCCATGACCACTGTCACAGCGCTGATGGCATTGCGTTCTCCCACGGCGACGCGAGAGGGGTGGACTAGAAATACCAGGTCTTTCCCGCGGTCTGGAGCTACATAAAAATTTGTGCTGGCGCAATCTTCTCCATTGCAGATTATGGCTTGGTAAGTTCCAGCGGTCGCGATGTCGGCGGAACTGATCCGAATGTTTTCTGCTGACTGAATGTCGCGCTTGGCCACGTGTCCTGGCCCGATTAAGTAGAACGTTTCAGACCCTGTGCCGGTGTTGGGTAAAGCAATCGCTTCTCCGGCAACGACGTTGGCAGGCGGATGCAGCCTGGGCGGCGACTCTGCATGTGACTGGGCCACAAAGGCTGAAAACAAAAGGACGATGCTTCTTCCGAGGATACGCATCTCAGGATGCGCTCCGGGTGTAATGATTTACGATTACGCGAAAGCGCTGGACGTGCGCAGCCACATCGGGAGGAAGATCGACCGCGAAAGCCTGCGGAGTCATCGGGAGCAGCGCCCGGTCTATGTATCCATCGGACACCCAGATAACTTTGCCATTGTCGTCGTAGCAGGTGGCAAGCACTTGAGCGATGTTGACTGTCTGCCCGCTCTGATTCACCAGGTCGCCCGCCAGCAGCTTCTTTCCCAAAGCATCCGTTTCCATACGCTGGTTCATGACGCCGATCACTGGGTCGGCTGCGGCCGGAACTGCGGCGACTTTGGCATCCATGCGGACCTGCTTCACCTGATTCAGCCGCAACTGCGGGAAGTCGATCCGGTAAGGCGTGACCTGGCTGGGCAACAGAATGTGGGACACTTTGTCGAAACTACCCTCCTCGCGAAATTCCGCGCCTTTGCTATCAATCAGCGCAGCATTGACGTTGACATAGGCGGGAATGGTGTCTTCATTTACGACTTCACCCATTACGATCACGGAGTCGGGCCGCTCGATCGCATTCATAGAGATAATGCGCACTTTGGGGGGATCGATGCTGGCGGTGCCCCAGTCCCCCTCGGGCCCGCGATTCACCACATCCCATCGCAGATAGTTAACCGACATCACCTGCGCGGGAACTTTTGGAGTCTGGGAGACCGGCCACACTACCTTCCAATCGTCCCCGTCACGGACCATCTTCAGGTCGCGCGTGTCGGACACGGAACCGACGGCCGTGGACCAGTTCAATTTCACACGCACCAATGCTTCATCTGCGTTCTGGTGGAGCACGCTGACTTCGACACCCTCCAGTGTGGAGTAGGTGCGCAAGCTGCCATCACCGCCCGCCAAGTCATAGGCGAAGGCCGCATTGTCCACTTGGCCGGAGTTCGCCAGTTGGGCCTGCGCTTTAGACCAATTTCTGTCGCGCACCGCGCGGAACAGGTTCTGGACGGACTCTTCCGGACTGGTCTGAGGGTGCAGAGTGACTCCCGACGCTTTGGCGGACTGCAGCCAACCGACGACCGCCAGGGCCAGCGTCACCACGAGAAGCGCCACTGCCAGAGGGTATTTCATTAACTTCCCTCCCGAACATATAGCGCGTCATTAGCATTAGCATTAGTACTTTCATTGGTGCGAATCGGGACCATCACGACTCGAGGTACTGGCTGGCGGTCTGGCAACAGGATGAAAAGCAGAATCGTGAGGATAGCGCTGCCCATCGGCAGAATGCCCCACAACAATCCCTCCCAGGGCGCGGGCACAGCGTCTGATTCGATGGTTCGCGCGGGCGGGACATCATCTTTGGACCACACCGTAATTGTCCCACCCTCGTAAGTTTCCACTTGCCGCCAGCCGGCGAACACCAACAGCGGCTCATAGTACGAATCGTGAACGAAGATATACTTCAAGCCGTACCGGTTGGCGTGGTTCAGCATGGCGCGGAGCGAATCCATGCCGGCGGTCCCGAAGAACTTGGCACTGGTTAACTGCGCCGCGCCATAACTCGTCATTTCTGGAAGCAACCGCGCCGAGTTGTACTCCCCATCTACACTGGTCGCGTCAGCATAGGTGGAAATCTTGGGGAGAGCATTGCCGAAACCGAGCGTCAGATAGCGATAACGGTCGTGCCCGTCGCGGTTCAGAAAGGACACAACCGAATTCACATTCATGCCGCCCGTAGTACGGAATGGACTCAAGTCCACCCACGCCATGGCCAGACCGAAGGTCCCTACGGTGGCCAGGGACAGGCCAACTTTGGCGGCGCGTGGGTACCGGCGTAGCAGATCCACCGCTAACAAGCCGAAGATAGGCAGTGCGAGAAGCGATGCCCAAAGGGTGAAGCGTTCGAACGTCAGAATGTCGAAAGCACGCCGCAGCAGCAATTTCGGCAGAGGTGTGGTGCCGCCCAGTCCGAAGATAAACGCAAACCAGAAACTGATCAGCAAGGGTCTTAGCCGTGGCACTGCCGCCCCTCGAAAGAAGACAAAGGGGAAGCCGAGAATCATAGCGCCGTAGGGAACAACGAAATAATTAAAGCCGTAGAAGAAATTCAAAAGCAAATTAGACCGGCTGGCATGCGGAATCGGGATCTGCTCGATCGGGTGCTGCAGAATTGAGATCCAATAAGGCAACAGAACCACCGCCACCCCAACCGCCATCAGCCCCGCGAAAATAAATCCCCGCAACAGCACTCTTGTCCCCGAGCCTCCGGCTCTGCTTCTTTCCTCGCTCCAGGCCAGCCACAGCACGGGAATAGCGAAGAAGATTGCTCCAAACAGCAGCGTAACGTGGTGCACCGCCGCCGCCGCCAGACCAAGCATGACTCCTTTTAGCAAGGAACGAGCTTTGTCATGCCGGATCCAGTGGTAAAAATCCGGCACCGCATTCAGGTAAAGAGGGGCAGACAGCATAGTGGATAACTGCCCGGCCGAATACGTCAGGAACGCGGCGGAGCCAAGGAAGACGCTGCCCAAGGCGGCATAGCTGGCCGCAGTATCATCCACCCATAGTTTCGAGAAACGATAAACACCTACGGGTATCAAGAGCAGACCCAAGAACTGCACTAGCCCATACCCTGCATTCAGGCCCACGACGTAAGAGAGCAGCGCGATCAACTGGTGTCCCAGAGGCGGATACGTGGTCTGAGAGAAACCGGCAAACCATTTTTCGTTCCAGGGACTAAACCAGTGCTGGGCATAGTGGGAGGCGAAAAAGATGTGGAAATTCGTGTCGTAGGAGACCTTTGCCGGCAACTGCATCAGTAGCAGCGGCCCATGCACGGCCGCGACCAGCAAAAGAATCAACAATAGCGGGATCGGACGGCCTCCCGGACCTTTTTCAAGATTCACTGCAATCCCTCTCGGCAAACCGCTTTAGGCGACGGTATTGGATTCGAAACAACCCCCGGGGGTTTGCTCCGGAATTCACCCGTTTTCCGCTCAGATCAGCCTCCAGTCGGGGCCTTAAGCATCCGCTTCCGTACCCAATGGCATCTGAGAGACGCTGGTGCGTCCCTATTTCAATGGTGTGTGTGTTGGGAGGTAATAAGCCTGTGTCACTCCGCGTCGTGGTTTCGGCTGGGATGCTGCTCCTGAGCACAGCGCTTTCCTTCGCCCAAACCTTCGAAGTTAACCCCAGCAACGACGCCAAGCGCACGGCCAAAGCGCACGGCGCAGCGAAAGCGCAGGCGGAGCCATCCCTGGGATGGGGCTCCGGTCTCGAAGTTGCTCAACAGGCCCACGCAGCGCAGGAGGCGTTGGCGGCGGGAGATTATGCGGCTGCCAGTTCGCATGCCGAGCGGGCGGCAAAAGCCGCCCCTCAGAATGCCGACCTCTGGTTCCTGTTCGGATATGCCGCCCGGCTTGGCGGTCATTACCAAACCTCAGCCGACGCGTTTCAACACGGGCTTGCAGTTCGGCCTGGCTCGATCCAGGGCGTGGCGGGCTTGGCGGAGACTTACGCCAAGATGGGCCGGCACGAAGAGGCAAAACGCCTGTTGCTGCAAGTGATCGCCGCTCGCCCCAACAGCGCCAGCGATCTGCAACTCGCGGGAGAACTCTCTCTTAGTTCCGATCCTCAGCAGGCGTTGGACTCGCTGAAGCGAGCGGAAGCACTCGGTGCGAACCCGCGCACCGAATTGCTCATGGCCCGTGCCTATCAGACGCTGAAGCGCCCCGACGAAGCCAAGCAGTATCTCGAACGAGCGCGCCGCAGGGCGCCGCACGATCCCAGCGTCCTGCGGACAGTAGCCGCGTTCTATCGAGAGACTCAGCAGTACGATCTCGCGCTTTCCACGCTCCACCAAGTGACGTCCAAGACGCCTGACTATTGGGGCGAACTGGCCTATACCTACCAACTAGCCGGCAAAAAGAATGAGGCCGCGGATGCCTATGTGCGAGCAGCAAACGCGGCCAAAAGCGAGATTGGATACCAGTTGTCCGCAGCCGAAGCGCTGGTGAACGTGGGGAAACTCCAGGGCGCGACTGAACTGCTGGGACGCGCCCAGACGTTAAATCGCGACCACTATCGTTTGCACGCCATTCGCGGCCAATTGGCCAGCCTTCAAGACCGCCCCGACGAGGCCATCCGGGAATTCCAGACGGCCATAGCCCAGTTGCCGGAAGCCGTGCCCGAGGGCGTGCTTTATCCCATCGAACTGCACATCAGCCTGGCTGAGCTGTACCAAAACTCTGACAACACCAGCGCGTCATCCGAGCAAATTGGTTTGGCTGCAGCCCAGCTCACGAACATTGAAGCGGGCCAGGCCGACCGGACAGAGTATCTGCGACTGCGCTCGGTCATCGAATCGGCCTCTAATGACCAGGCAGCGGCAGAAAAAGATTTGCAGGAAGCCCTCTCCCTGGAGCCGAACAACGTTGCCCTCATTCTGAATTACGCGAATTTGCTCTGGAAAATGCAGCGCCGGGACGAGTCTCTCAAGGTGTTTCATCACGCCCTGGATCTTGATCCGGACAACCGCTCCGCTCTCACGTCGCTTGGTTTTTTGTCCAGAGATAGAGACAATCCCAAGGCTGCGGAAGAATTCTTTCTGCGTCTGGCTAAGCTGTATCCGAATGATCATGTTCCGTATCTGGCCCTGGGAGACCTATACACGTCGGAGAAGCTGCTTCCGCGCGCCGAAGCCAACTATCAGAAGGCGTATCATCTGTCGCCGAAGCGACCACTCGTAGTAGCCCGAGGCGCCAATGCCGCACTCGAGGCCCATGATCTTGAACTGGCCAAAAGATGGCTGGACCGCGCCGAGGGCGAAATGAACCGTGATGCCCAGGTGATGCGGGAGCGCGAACGCTATCTCACCCTCACCGGCCACTATCGTGAATCAGCGGACCTGGGATACAAGGTGCTGGAGAAACTGCCGAAGGACCCTGAAGCTCCCGTCTATCTGGGATACGATCTGGTTTTTCTCGGTCAGTATGAAGATGCGCTGGTCCTGTTCGGCAAGTACGAGCCCGTGCTGCCCAAGGACAAAGACCTCTGGCTGATCGCAGGACATTCTCACGCCTCATTGGGCGATAAAGATCAGGCGCTCACCGACTTTACTGAGGCGCTGCGGCGCGATCCCACGATGGCTACCGGCTACATGAATCGTGGTTATGTCCTTAATGATCTGAAGCAGCCCGACGCAGCTGCCAAAGACTTTGAAACCGCAATCAAGCTGCGTCCCGGATACGGCGAAGCTTATCTAGGATTGGCGATGGCGCACCTGCAACTTCACCGCGCAACTAAGGCGACCGAGGAAGTGAATGTCGCGGAGAAGATTCTGGGACCGTCTCGCGTCACGCATTTGACTCGCGCCGAGGCTTTCCGACAGCGACTGCGTTTTGCCGATGCGGAGAAAGAATATCGGGCTGCGTTGACCTACGCTCCTAACGATGCCGAAGTACAACTCGCGCTCGCCGACACGCTTTACCGCTTACGCCGTTACCAGGAGGCGGCCGATCTTTTGCGCCAGGTTTCTGCAGTCAAGCATGACGATGCGCTTATTTTCGCTCGTCTTGCGCAAGTCTATGCCCAGATGGGCAACCAGCAGGAAACCCTCCACTACGCGCAAGAAGCCGAGAGACTGGCGGTCAAGAGCACCGGCAAGGACCAAAGCGGCATCTTCCTGACCACCGGGGAAGTCTTCCTGGCACTCGGGGACCGGGACGCGGCAATGCAGCGATTCTCCCGCGCCCTGGATACTCCGCAGGGGGATACGATCGGGACTCGCCTCGCCATTGCGCGGTTGTTTGTACGCGAAGGCCGTTGGGAAGATGCCCGCCAACAAGTCGCTTTGGGTTTCGCTGAAGCTCGCGTTTCCGAGAACATGCCGATCCAGCCCGAGCACATGGTCGATGCGGCAGATATCTTTCTGTCCACACACGAATTTGAGTTGGCCACGATGTATCTGCAGCGCGCCCTCGCCGCAGGAGCCGACGAGGATGTGGTTGCCCTGCGTATGACAAGTGCATATTTGGCGGAAGGAAAAACTAACAGCGCCGAAGCGCAACTGGCTGCGGTGGGCGGAAAGGACGGCTCCACCGAGAACTACGACTACCTTATGGCGCAAGCCAATGTTTACCGCCAGCGCCAGGAAAACGTGCCTGCCATGATTGCTCTTGGGCGGGCCAACCAATCGGCCGGCGAGGACCAGACCGCCGAGCAGGCGCAGTTCGAGATAGCAGGCGAAGAAGGGCGGCAAATCAACGACAAGGTGAGCCTCTCGTCATCGGCATCGTTTGCGCCGGTTTTCGAAGATATCAATATCTACGTCTTGGATGCGAAGCTTCTCAACCTGACCTCAGGACAACAGCTTCCGCCGCCGCGCTCTTCGTTCGAGAGCCGGGCGGTCGAGGGTTATCATTTGCACTTTGACGGGCTGCCGACGGTGAGCGGCTTCGTGGGTGAACGAAATGATCGGGGCACCATCTCGATTCCCAGCAGCGACACCATCCAGGATCGCAACACATACGACACATTGTTCAATGCTGGAGTCAGCCCGAAACTAACCCTGGGGAACGCCAGCTTGCTTTTTAATACAGGAGTTCAATTCACGATCCGCCGAGACAGCCTTTCACCCTTCGCCATGAATCAGAACCTGTTTCGGCAATTCCTGTATTTATCCACTAGTCCGGTGATGAACTGGCTGACCGTTTCAGGCAGCGCAATTCGCGAAGCTGGCCCCTTTACGGAACAAAACCTGCACTCCAGAGACGCCGCTGCATCCCTTTCATTCAAAGTGGGGCGGCCCTGGGGAAAAACCGCGCTGATCACGGGTTATGGCGTGCGCGACGTGCTGTTTCGGCCTTTGATTCGCGAGTATTACACCACTGACGCATACATCGGGATACAACGCCGCATCGGTACGCGCTTTCAGTTTAGCGTGCTGGCGGATTACGATCGCGCCTGGAAAGTGCAAGACAACAATTTCGCGATCGCGCAGGCCCTTCGTCCGGCGGCCAGGTTCGAATACCACAAGTCTCTCCAATGGAGTTTTGAAGGGTCATTTGCGTTGTCTCGAGGCGAGGGCTTCCACACCTATGACAATACGCAGACTGGATTTCTGGTCTCTTACGTGAAATCGCTGCGCGGCACGCTTCGTGAAGGAGGCCAGGAAGTCCCTGTGGCTCACCCATTGCGCTTCTCCTTCGGCGTGCAACAACAAACGTTTTACAACTTCTCGGGACACGCCAGCAGCACTTTTCTTCCGGTCGTGCGGCTGGGCTTCTTCTGAACGGAATGGGCCAGCGTCAGACCGGACGACGTATTTGAAGAAATGGGGCATCTCCGAAGTGCAAGAAGGTACCGCCAATCGGCTTGGGTCTAGAAAATGGGTCGCATGAGCGGCAGCAACCCGGATTTTGTTTTGGCGACGGCGGCGGCAACCGGCGGGGCGGCGCCTTTATTTCCGGCGCCGCGCTCGCTGCGCGCTGCCATCTTGAGCGGGAGCATGACTCTCCTGGTTGGGTCAGGATTGGTGAGCATCATCAATCTGATCTACAACATTGTCATTGCTCGTGCGCTGGGCGCAACTGGGTTCGGCCACGCCGTCTCGGTTTATACCCTCTTGATGCTGTTGTCGGCGGTCACTCTTTCGTTTCAGTTCGTCTGCTCCAAATTCGTCGCTAAGAGCAATCCGCTGGCCGCCAAAGCCGCGGTGTACTCCATTCTGCACGGCAAGTCCTGGCAGGTTGGCGCCATCGTCGGAACTACACTGGGGGTTGCCAGCCCGGCAATATCACGCTACCTCAATCTCGGTGACCCCAGGCTGATCATCCTGCTCGCCGTCGGAACTGCCTTCTACATTCCGCTTGGAGTGAGGCGCGGCCTGCTGCAGGGGACGTACGATTTTCGGCGGCTCAGTATCAACTTCATTCTCGAAGTAGTGGTAAAGCTGGGCGCGACAATCGCATCGCTTGCGCTCGGCGTCGGCGTGAGAGGAGTAATAGCGGCAGTGTCGGCCTCGGTGGTGGCTGCCTACGTGTTCGCCGGGCCCAGCCGCGAGTTGAAAGTTGCGCCCCAGCCTGGACCTCCAGTGTCATTCTTTGAGGGTGTTCAAGCCATCGTATTTTTCGTTGGTCAAGTCATTATCAACAACGTGGATATTCTGCTGGTGAAGCATTTCTATCCGCCGGCAGAAGCCGGTCTCTATGCCGCCATAGCCGTGGTGGGACGGGTCGTGTACATGTCTTCCTGGGCGGTGGTCAGCAGCATGTTCCCCCTGTCCGCTGGCATACAGCGCCCAGAACCATACCGCCGGAGTGTGGTAATCACTCCGCTCCTGCTTGTCGTATTGATTGCCGCCCTGTCATTGGTTGGCCTTTGGCTGCTTCCCAATGTGGTCTGGAGAGGCCTCTTCGGAGCTGGCTTTCATCTGCTGGGTGGCCAGAATGGGTATTCCTCTTTGCCGGTTCTCTATGTCGCTGCCACCAGCGTGTATTGTCTCAGCGTCGTGCTGATCACATACGAAATGTCCAGGAAGATCGGAAACACCGGGTGGCTGCAACTGGCTTTTAGTGGCGCCATCGCGGTGGGCATCTACTGGTTCCATGGCAGCCTGCACCAGGTCATCATGGTGCAGCTGGTGCTGATGCTATTAATGCTGGCTTGCGTCTCCGTCCCATTTCTTCGCTTGGAATCGGCGCCGGTTTCAGAATTGATCTTGGCGCCAGGAAACACACCCATCCTGAAACGGTGCCCGATTGAAGAAGATGAGGTGATTGCTGAGTTTCTCAGGAACGAGTTTTATCACCCGGAATTCCACCGTTACTGGCAGAGGCTGGAGAAGATTGTGCTGTCCCCTGACTTCCAGGACGCAGATCAAAATGCATTGCGACGGGCATTGCTTTTCCGCAGACGGGGAAGGATGTGGCGCGAACTCCCTGCCGACACGCAGTGGTGGGAGGTAGAACTGGATCCGGCGGACCTGGCGAGGGTGCGCGTTTTCCCTCGTTCTCATTGGCGCAAAATCGCCAACAGCAACTTTACGCTGGGTGAAATCGCGCAAAATATTCGCGCCCGCGCTGGCCACGGATTGAACGGAGACTTCCTGGCTAAAATCCGCTCCTTGAGCACTCTTCTTCGAGAGGAAAAAAGACGGGCGACTGTGATCCTCATGATCGGAATCGACGAGAGTAGTCCGTTGACTATCATTGAAGGAAACCACCGCATGGTTGCCGCGATGCTGCTTTCCCCTCACACCGTCTGTCAGCGTTTCCGGTTCGTTTGTGGGTTTTCACCGCGGATGGCAGAATGCTGTTGGTACAAGACGGACATTTCCACGTTATGGCGTTACACGAAAAACACTTTCCGATACTTGAACCGCGATCGCGATGCGGCCCTCGAGGACATGCTGTTTAGAATCCAGCAGTCTCAGATCCACGAATAACAAACTCGCGCGACAAAAACCGCGCTGAAGATCTCCGATTCTATTGGCTTGGGGTCGCCGGTTTTGACTCGATCACGGGTGTGTTGTCGCGCCGCTTGAGTTGAATCGGAACGGGGTGGCGGCGTTTGGCTTCCCTTTGGGCGTCAATCGCCGCATTCACCTTTCGGTCGTTGTCTTGTACCAACTGTTCGAGCCTCATCCCGAGCACATCGCGGCGCGTTGCAGCGGTCACGCGCGCGGCCGTCCGCTCTGCCGTCTGGGCCTTCTGGTAATACATGTCCGCAGTCTCACGGTCGCCGTCAATTTCGGACAAGTAGCCCATGTTATTCAAGGCAAAACCATCGTTAGGATCCAGTTGCACCGCTTGCTCAAAGTACCTGCGTGCCCCTGCAAGGTCGTTGCGATTGATTGCGGAAACGCCCAAGAAGTTTAATCGCGCAGTCTTGTTCTGGACGCTGTCCTGCCCAGCCAGCCGACGCTTGATTCGCTCGGCGTTTCGTTCCGACACCTCGCTTATGGGATGCCCTTGCAGCGCACGATCCAGGGTAACGATAGCGGGGTCCTTGGAGTTTCGGCTGGACGATGCCTGGTAACTACTGAGCGCGCCCGGCAAATCGCCTTCCTTTTCTTTGACCAGACCCAGATTGTTTAGCGTAAACGGATTGTTCGGATCCACCTTGAGCGAAGTCTTTAATTGCTCCTCGGCGTCCACTACCTGGTTCTTCTGCAATAACTGCATGGCTTGCAGATTTGCCCGGTTCACCTGCAGGTCCCGATCCAGCATACTGGCTGCCTGCGCAACGGTCTTGCCGCGCAGGCCGGACTTATTGGACTGATCCACCACGGCGCCGAAAGACTGCTCCCGAGCCAAGGCGTAGAACCGCTGAGCTCGCTCGGCCGACCCTTCCAGTTCCGAGATATATCCCAGGTTATTCAGAGTGAAGGGATCATCGGGATCCAGGAGGTAAGCCTGATAAAACAGCTTCTTCGCCTTATCCACATGGTGCTTGTTGATCGCCTCGACGCCTTCGCGATTCAGTTGCTGCACGGGAGTTGTCGTCGCTCGCTTGGGCAGTGCGATCCGCAAGTCTCCGGCCTGAGCGGTCTGCGAAAATAACCCACCCATCACAACCGCGGAGATCAGCCCCGCGGACAAGCGGTATCTAGAGAACATAATCACAACCCTGCGCATGTCCAGAAAATGACACCATTTGGATGAAATCACAGCTACAGGGTTGCTCAGAGGAAGCGTCCCTTTTAAATTGGTTTGGGCTAACTCCAGGCTCGGGAAACTCATCCAAAATGCGTGTTCCGAGGACCATCCAAGATTATGATTCGCTCCGGCATCGTGCGCGCAGGTATGTTCCTGGCGACGTTCAGTTTAGCGTGGTCGCAGACCGCTCCGTCTCCGCATTCCATTTCCGCTTCCACTTCCAATTCGAATGATGCCACCGGGCAGTCGAGTGCGACCACGAAACCAGCACTGCTACCGCCAAGTCAAGCGCCAGACAAACTCTTTGATCTGCCGCCGCTGAAGCAGGGCCGGGCCAGCCTGATGGGAGGCTCCCTGGAAAGTATCGACCGGGTACGGAGTCGCTTCGTGCTCCGTCCGTTTGGACGAGGCAAGCTCACAATTGCTTTTGACCCGCGGACTCAGTTCCTGCGTGGCACAGAAGCAGCGAGCGCGCCAGACATGCATCCCGGAGATCGGGTTTACGTTGAAACGGTCCTCGACGGAACCGCAGTGTTCGCCCAGACCGTACACTTACCGACGGAGGCAGCCTTGGGAGCGGTCATTGGCCAGGTCATTGAGTACGATGCCGCTCAGGGAAGTCTTAGCGTCCGCGATCAACTCTCCTCCCAGCCAATAAAGTTTCGGGTCACCTCAAAAACGACTGTCACCGGCGGTGGTGTTGGTTCTGGGGCGCTCGTGCAGCTTAGCTTCCTGCCAGGTGAGGACCCCGCATGGATCCGCGAGATTCGGGTGCTAATTGCTCCCGGCTCGGTTTTCACATTCGCAGGCCGGATTACTTTCCTTGACTTTGCCGCGCACCAATTGGTGCTGGCCAGCGCAACTGACGACAACCGGTACGAAATTCAATTCAACCCGGCGACGGTCGGAGCCGACTCGGTAGCGCGTCTGCAGGAAGGCACCAGTGTGAACGTCGTTGCCAGGTTTAACGGTCAAGCCTACGTAGCCGACAGCGTGACGGTGCTGTCCCATTCTGGGGAGTAGAGGTAACACCGTGCCTCTTACGTCGAACCGTGTGACCAAAATCTCAACATCTTGATCGCTGGAAGATGAGGATACCGAGCACGCGGGGATTTATTCAGCCGGCCAGTCGCGGTGCCATGAGGTCGTAGTGCGCGATACGACGGAAGCCCACAGCGACCGCCCGGGCAACCAGCGAAGGAGCCGACGGGCTCGGGTTTCAGGAGCAAATACCTGTCTATGGTGGTCCAGGTCGAAGAGACGCAGATATTGCCGGACCACCAGCGGCATCGTCATGCGGAGCGACGCGGAGAAATTTCGTTCTGCCATCTCACGCTGCCAATCGGGGTGCTGCAGCACCGCAGTCAGCGCATTCGCCAAGCGAGTCGTATTTCCCGGTTCGTAAAAATAGATGGCCAGCCCCTCGGCGGCAGCCATATCACGAAATTCCGGCAAGTCGGCGGCCACAATGGGTAGGCCGAATTCGCAAGCCAGGTGAGCCACGCCGCTGGATCCCGCGGCAGAAGTATAAGGGAGGACCAGGAGGCTGGCTCTCCGGAACATCTGCGCTACGTCCTCTTCCGGAACGTAACCCGCGAACTCGATTCGGGGATCGTCGGCAAATTGCTGGGCCACAGATTCCACGTAGCCGGGCGCCTCCGGATGGTTGCCTCCAGCTATGATGAGTCGCACACCCTTCAGCTCGGCCGCGACCTCTTTAAATGCTTCAATCAGAGGTTCCAGTCGCTTATACGTTCCCCACTTGCCAAAGGCCAGAATGCGGTGTTCCGGATTACCCCGGCCTGCGAGGTCTGGAAACTCAGGCTGTCCGCTTAGGATTCCGTGGGGACGGAAGTGTACATTGTTTCTGCGATATTTCTCGATGAGGGTGCGACGGTACGCCGGAATGAGCACCGAAATGGAATTCGCCCTCAGCAACAAATGGGTCGCCATCCAACCGCCCAGCCGATAAAGCCTGGGATACTTTACCTTGGCATCGGCGAGGTTCATCATGTCCATGATCTGATGCAGGGTGACATGGGTATAGTAACCGCACAACCGAACCAACGATGGAGTAAGAAAGCCACAAAAAGCCGGCAACGGCCGATTACCGAATGAAGCGAATCCCACGTTGAACCACACCACGTCCGGCTGTAGGTCCTCGATAGCGCGGAGGAGGCGGGTTGGGTTCGTCAGAGCATTGAAGGACCAGCAACGAATCACATGAAACCCGTCTATCTCGGGCTCCGGAGTGCTTAGTTGATCCGCCAGGATGGTGAGATTGAGGCGCGGAAAGTTCGACAACGCCCGGGCAAGATGCAGCCCGTACTCATTTAGGCCCCCGCGGCTAGGGGGAAAGGCAGTAACCAGACAGATTTTCACGAGGAACCTGCCAACCTCGAGAAAGTGCTTCTTGAAAGACGTCCTAACAGCTGCAGGTAATCGAGGCCAACGCGCAAATTAGCTTTGCTCTTGCCGGCGTGTCGCAGCCCGAAGCGGTAAGGGATCTCAGCCACGGACCGGATGTTTCCGCGCACCAGTATCTCCAGCAGCAACTTGAAGCCCTCCGGTTGCAAACGGACTCCCGTAATACAGCTCCGGCGCAGCATGAAGAAGCCAGAAAGCGGGTCGCGTACCCGTATGCCTGGCTTCTGCAGCGGGACCGTAACCCAAGTACTCAGCCGGGAGATGGCTCGGCGCACCGGGTTCCAGCCGGCTATGCCATTCCCGGCGGAGTAACGGCTGGCGATGGCCATGTCCTGACCTTCCTGGATGGCAGTGACCAGCCTGGGCAGCAGTTCCGGCGGATGCTGCAGGTCCGCGTCGATCACGCCCAGCAGATTGGCGTCGGTTTGGTCCCAACCATAGATCACCGCGCCGGCCAACCCGCGGCATCCCCGCCGCACCAGCAGACGGATGCGTGGATCCGAACTGGAGTATCTGCGGACAACTCCCCCGGTGCCGTCCGTGCTGTCGTCATCAACCACGAGCAGTTCATAATCGATTTTCCGTCCATTGAGATTCGCGCGAACGCGGTCCAGCAACGCTCCAATGCTTGCTTCTTCGTTCAGCGTGGGAATGACCAGCCCAAGTTTGTCGCCCATACGTTTCTTCCGCCGGCAATTGCGCCAGACAAGCCATTCTTGGATGGGTGTGGTCGCTCAGATGTTGTACGAGAACCCCGCCTGATGCGGTGTTTCAAGAATCAATTTCAAGCGGGGTGGGACGCCGCCTGCCGCAGGCTGGGGGTACGGGCCGGACGACTGTAACTAGCTGGAATCGTGGGCCGTCGCTCGAGAAACGACAATTGCAAAACTGTTAGACGGGCTTACATCTGTGTCGAGGATTCTAGTCTCTCTCTCCGCCAGACTTTCAATCTCTTACGGCCCGCACAATCCGTTGCACAATCCGTGAAGCGCACATTCTTTGGTTATTACGTTGGTTTATTGACAAGCATCGCCACTGGCCATATAAAAGGTGCGAGTTCGGAGCAGAGCAGTTTCTCCCGTCCCGCCAGTCCAACAGCCACCATGAAACTCAACTACAGCAATTTGCTCGGCAAGCAAGCCTCCTGGCGTTTGCAGAAACGGATGCTGCCGAGCTCGGTGTGGAACCAGGAAGTCTATGCCAGGCTGCTGACCGAGCAACTGCTTCTAAAGCCGAATGCGCGCTGGCTGGACGCAGGCTGTGGTTGCCGGATTCTGGCTGATGGCCTAGAGCAGTTGGAGGACCTGGCCGTCGCCCGAGCAGGGTTCACCGTGGGCATGGATCCGGATAAGGATGGCGTCGCCACGCACCGGAATATCGAGAAAAGGGTGTGTTCTTTTCTCGACGCGCTTCCCTTCCGCGATCAGTCCTTCGACGTGGTCACCTGCAACATGGTGGTCGAGCATCTCGGTGATCCGCTGAAATGCTTTGCAGAAATCAAGCGTGTGCTTGCGCCCGGAGGCATCGTAATTTTCCACACTCCCAATCTCCGAAACTACATGGTATTTCTGAATCACACCGTGGGACGGTTACTACCGCGAGGCTTGGTCTTGCGCGTCATCCGGGCCGGAGAAGGGCGCGCGCCTGAAGAAGTCTTCCCCACGTTCTATCGAATGAATTCTTCCGGCCGAGTGCGCGACCTGACCAGCAAACTCGGTTTGGTGGTAGAGAAAGAACAATTTCTCCCCTCGCCGCGTCCCTTTTTCAATTTTTTCCTGCCGCTTGCCTTTCTGCAAATGTTGCTGACCCGGGCGATGGCTTCCCTGGGGCTACAGCGCTACGAGTCCACCATGCTATTTGCGCTGCGGAAGTCGTAGCCCGCTTCGCTCCCCGCCACGTTCGCCAACCGTCCCAGGAATTCGTCTTGTCTTCCCCGATGTGGTGAAATGATTCTGCTTGAGCTTATTTCAACCCATTCCGGGCGCTGCCAACCCTGGCGATCGCCGCAATCCTCTGGCTGACCGGATGCGTCCGCGTACGCTCGATGAGTTCGTGGGGCAGGAGCATCTGATAGCGCCCGGCAAGCCGCTGAGGGCGCAGATTGAGCGCGACGACCTGGGATCGCTGATCTTCTGGGGGCCTCCCGGCACTGGCAAAACGACGCTGGCGAAAATCATCGCCAGCTTGACCCGCGCCGAGTTCATCGAGTTCAGCGCGGTGCTGGCAGGGATCAAGGAAATCAAGCAGGTCATGGCCGACGCGGAACGGGCGCGGCAGTATGGCACTCGCACCCTGGTTTTCATTGACGAGATTCATCGTTTCAACAAAGCTCAGCAGGACGCATTTCTTCCCCACGTGGAAAAGGGAAACATCCGGCTGATTGGAGCGACCACGGAGAATCCTTCGTTCGAAATCATCTCCGCGCTGCTCTCGCGCAGCCGGGTGTACGTGCTGAAGCCGCTCACCGAGGCCCAGATCGTGCTACTGCTGCGGCGGGCGCTCGAGGACAACGAACGTGGCCTCGGGAGTATGCGGCTTTCGGCGAAGGATGACGTCCTGATGCGGATCGCAGCCTATTCCAGCGGTGACGCGCGCAGCGCGTACAACGTGTTGGAAGTCGCGGCCACGCTGGCGATGGAACGTGCGCATGTAACTGCCGGAGCAGAAATTACAACCGAGATTGTGCAGGACGCCCTGCAGAAACGTGTTCTGCTGTATGACAAATCCGGCGAAGAGCACTACAACCTGATTTCGGCCCTGCACAAGTCAGTGCGCAACAGCGATCCCGACGCGGCTTTGTACTGGCTGGCGCGGATGCTCGAGGCCGGAGAAGATCCACTCTACGTTGCCCGACGCGTGGTGCGCATGGCGGTTGAGGACATCGGCCTGGCCGACCCCAACGCGCTTTCGTTATGTATGGCGGCCCGCGATGCCGTGGATTTCATCGGAATGCCCGAAGGCAATCTCGCTCTGGCGCAGGCGGTGGTATATCTGGCGCTGGCGCCGAAGTCGAACGCACTTTATGACGCTTATAACAACGTACAGCAGGACGTCGAGCGCACGGCTGCCGAACCGGTACCGCTGCATCTGCGCAACGCGCCCACCGGGCTGATGAAGAATCTCGGCTATGGGCAAGGGTATCAGTATGCGCACGATCTGGAGAACAAGGTCGCCGACATGCAGTGCCTGCCAGACAACCTGAAAGACCGGCAGTACTATCAGCCGACCAGCCAAGGCGTGGAGAAGCGGATTCGCGAGCGGCTGGATGAGATCAGGAAGAGGCGGAACTCTTCAAAAGAATAAACTGCCATTCACCACAGAGACGCAGAGCCACAGAGAAACCAAATCAATGGCAAACACAGGGAGTTGTTATATCTCGAACTGCTTTCAGATGTCCTCTGGCGGCGTTGGTTTCTCTGCGGCTCTGCGTCTCTGTGGTGAATGGCGTTCTACCCGAAGCGCGCCCGGTGTTCCTTCAAAATACAGCGGTCCATGACCACGAACACTCCGGCCTTGCGCGCTTTCTCCGCAGCCCTTTCGTTAATCACTTCCTCCTGCATCCACACGGCGGGGATTTTTAGCTTGATCGCCTGGTCAACGATCTCCTCCACGAACTGCGGGCGGCGGAAGATGTTCACGATGTCGATCTTTTCATGTACTTCCGCGAGCGAGGGATGGGATTTTTCGCCTAGCGATTCGCGAATGTTTGGATTGACGGGAATGATCTTGTATCCCTGCGTCTGCATGTAGGCGGAGACGCCATGGCTGGGGCGCAGAGGACTGTCGGAGAGGCCAACCACAGCGATGGTTTTTGAGCGCTCCAGAACTTCACGAATGGGATCGGGTTGCAAAGACACGGCCTGTATTCTAGCGTAGGCGGCCTAATTCTTATTAGGGTGCTCCGATTTCTGTTTGAACATTCGCAACGCCAGCTTGCGGATGGTGTCGGAAACTTCTTTGTTGCCAGTGAGGTTGCGCAAGTCCGCGGCTAGAAGGTTCTTCATCAGCCCCAGAGAAATATCGATGGGAGTGCGCGGATTGAAGACCAGATTGCGCACCACGCCGTAGTTCTTCATGAACCGGCGCTTCAAGGGAATGGCGCGCAGCACGGCTTCCAGCACATTTCTCTGGCTGGCAATTTTTTCTACTTCGCCGTCACTGATTTTTGGGGAATCGAGCACTGCAAGGGCAACGATCTTAGTGCCGTCGCGGACCAGGATGGAGCGCTCTTCTTTTGAGCCCTTCATGGCCAGATGGATGCGGCCTTTTATATCAAGCCTGGCGATTTTTTGCAGCACGCTGCCTCGCTTCTCGTCTTCCGGGTTGGCCAGCTTCCTGGGAAGAACTGGTTTCGAGACCGGGGCGGGCGGCGCCGGAGAAGTCTGGGGCGAAGCGGCTTGCTCCTGACCGGCCGAGGCTACGGCCGCAAAACTCTTCGCCTCGGGTTCCTTTGGCATTTCTTCGTAAATGACGCCAATTGGCCGGAATGGCTTATCGCCCTCGGCCGCGATTTCGCTCGCGTGTTCCGTAAAGAAGGCGACTAACGCGTCTTCGGTTTCTGGATCAGTGTCCGCGCCAAAAGCCTGCGGAGCGCTCTCAACATTTGTCTCCACGGCCTTCTCCACCGCGGGTTCGGCAGGAGCCGCGGCAATCTCAGGAGTCGAATCAGGGACAACTTGATCCGGCACAGGTTGATCCGGCAGAGGTTGGTTCGGCAGAGGCTGATCCGGCAGACGATCGGCGGCCACTTGCGCTGCCGGGTTTGGTTCAGCTTCAACCACTACCGGCTTGCCGGTAGTGAGTTCCTGCACGCGCGCGGTTTGTGCCTCGGTCAGTTCTTTGTTCGAACTCAGATCGGCCAGAAGCGGCTGCGAGCCCTGCACCCGTGGGCTGGCGATCATTACGTCTATCCACTCGCCCTTCAGAGTGGCTGCCAGTTCCAAAAGTTTTCCGATCGGGACGGAGGGATTTTCGAGGAGCAGCGGGAATAGCTGCGGCCGTAAATTCCTCGGCGACAGCCAGTAATCAAGAATTTCCCTTGGACCGCTGGGATTGGAAGCGATGGTCTTCGCGGAAGCTTCGTCCCAGCCGGCAAGGGTAAGCCGGGCCTGTCCACCCATAATCTTATTGTGCTCAGCCAGATAGACGAGGATTTCGACCATCTCCTCCGCCGGCAGATGGAGAGCGCCCTTGGATGCCGTCATCATCTGGTGCCACGGCAGGGCACTGGCACGAACGAGATCAATCATGCGCGACATGGTTTGGCGGAGCGCGAACCGCGCCCCTTATAGGATCAACCAGACGACTCGACCTTTCCAGCAATTTCGGCCCAGGTAAGGTTACCGAAGGAACGGTGAGACTGTCCTTTAGGTCAGGCTCGTAGGTCAGGGCTTCATAGGCTTAGCCTAGGCAGGCACCGAACCGGGATCGCATCCCCCGCGTCGCATGCGCAGGTATGCGCGGATGAAGGGATCCAGGCCGCCATCAATCACCTTGTCCACATCCCCGACTTCGGTCTTGGTGCGATGGTCCTTGATCAGGCGGTAGGGCTGCAGCACGTAGGAGCGGATTTGCGATCCGAAATCAATATCGAGCTTCGAGTCTTCAATCTTTCTCGTGGCTTCGCGCTTCTTCTCCATTTCGAACTCGTAAAGCTTGGAGCGCAGCATGCTCATGGCGCGTTCTTTGTTTTTGTGCTGTGAGCGCTCGTTCTGGCAACTAGCGACCAGCCCGGTGGGAATGTGGGTGATACGCACCGCAGAATCTGTGGTGTTCACATGCTGTCCGCCCTTGCCGCTGGAGCGGTAGGTATCAATGCGCAGGTCGTCCGGCTTGATGACCACTTCGATAGATTCGTCAATTTCCGGCGAGACGAAAACGCTGGCGAAAGAAGTGTGCCTGCGCTTGGCTTGATCGAAAGGAGAAATGCGAACCAGGCGGTGCACGCCGATTTCGCTGGTCAGCAGGCCGAACGCGTATTCGCCATTCACGCCGAAAGTTGCCGACTTGATGCCGGCCTCCTCGCCGGGCTGGTAATCGTACAGCACGGTCTGGAATTTCTGGCGCTCGGCCCAGCGCATGTACATGCGCATCAGCATCTCAGCCCAGTCTTGAGACTCGGTTCCGCCAGCGCCGGGATGGATGGTAACGATTGCGTTACGCGCGTCGTTGTCGCCGGAGAGCAGGGTTTCGGTCTCCAGGCGATCCACGAGTTCGCGCAGGGCGTCAATCTCGCGGCGCAGGTCAGGCTCTACGTTCTCACCTTCGCGCGCCAGGTCGAAATAAGCAGCGATGTCCTCCGTGCGCCGGACCAGGTCGGTTTCGGTGGCTAGCAGGTGCTCCAGCCGCTTCTTCTCGCGCATGACCTGCTGGGATTTTTGCGGATTCGACCACAGGTTCGGGTCGGCGGCTTGCTTATCTATTTCAGCCAGATGCTGGCGCAAAGTGCTGGCGTCAAAGGTACTCCTGGAGTTCGCGGACTTTGACCTGCAACAACGTGTATTCTTGCTCGAAATCCTGGATCATTCTTTATTCTTTCCCTTTTTCTTTTCGTCTGCCGGTAGAGGAGGTGAGCGAAACCAAAATCGCTCCCAGTGAAATTATCGCACACGCGTAAGCCAGCCAGTCGCCGTGCCGGGTGTAGAACGTTGTGTCGGCGGAGAGCGCGTAGGGGGCTTCCAGGACGTTGCGAAGTTTGCGTGGCGCGCTGGCGACGACCCGGCCATACGGATCAATTGCCGCGGTGACGCCGGTATTGGTATCGCGCAGTAGCCAGCGGGCATTCTCCACCGCCCGCATGCGGGCCTGCTTCAGGTGCTGAGCGTAAGCGCCGCTGTCGCCATACCAGCCATCGTTCGAAATATTCACGAATACCTGCGCGCCATTCTTGGCGAACTGACGGATGTCGTCGGGAAAAATGGATTCGTAGCAGATGAAGACGCCTAGCTTCTGATACGCGGCCGGCAGCGGCTGGCGAGAGGCGCCGCGGGAAAAATCTCCGACTTCCTTGGTCAGGCCTCCGGCAAACGAAAACCAATTCTTGAAAGGAACATATTCACCGAACGGAACCAAGTGAATCTTGTCGTAACGGGCGCCCCATTCCCCATTGGGGGCGACCAACGTAGCCGAATTGAAGATTTGCGTCACGTGCTGCGGGGACATCATGGCGTTCTCCACGCCAATGTTTCCTACCACCATCGAGGTTTGCGCGTTCTGGGCGATCTGACTGACCGCGGTGCGAAACATCGGGTCTCCGCTGTAGAACGGCGCCGGCGACTCCGGCCAGACAATCAGGTCTGGACGCCGATGCAGCCTGCCCAGCGGAGTCAGGCTGAGATGGCTCAAATCGGCCAAAGTGTCGGCGAAATATTGTGTCGTCCAGTCGGCGCTGTCGAGCACGGGAATGTTCTCCTGTAGCAGCAGCGCGGTGTGATCGGCAGGGACTGGCGGCGCGGGAATCCAGCGCGCGATTTGCAGCACAAAAGTTGCGGTCAGCGCGGCCAGCAGTAGTGGGCGGCGATTTCGCCGCACCAAAAACGCCGCTGCAAACGCAGCATTGACGATCATGATCTCAAGCGAGACTCCATACACTCCCGTGAAGGTGACGATTCGCGCGAGAGGAATATTGTCCACCTGGGTCACGCCGAGCAGGTCCCAGGGGAAGCCGGTGATGCGGGTCCGCGCCAGCTCTACCGTCACCCAGACAAACGGCGAGAGCACGAGCGCATTGCGGAGCCCGGATTCCCCGCGCGCCAGCCAACTGATCATCAATCCAAATAGCCCGTGATAAAGGCCGAGATAGAGAGCGAAGAGAAATAGCAAGCCTGCGGCCTCGGGTGCGTTGAGTCCGCCGTACTGTTTCATCGTGTTGTACACCCAATAGCAATTTCCGCAGTACCAGAGGATTCCGGTCGCGTAACCGAGGAAAAATCCCTGCATGGGACTTGCCGGCAGGAACTTCTCTTCCCCTTGCAGTTGCAGAGTCTGAGGACGGCGGGCCCGCAATATCGCGATCAGCAGGGGCGCGACCGCAATCCAGCTCAGCCAATACAAGTTCGGCAGCGGGAAAATTACGACTTGCAGGATCGCTGACAGGATTGCCAGCAGCCACGCGCTTCTTTCAATTCGCAGCATCGAGGGGAAAGGATATCAGGAGTGGAAAGAATATCAGGACAGGACGTGCGCCGTGTGGGGCCCCACAGAGTTGTACACGTAGGGACGGACGCCCTCGTCCGTCCCCGGGCCGCAGGCCCGGCGTCGGGGTTCTATTCCCTCTTCCCCAGCTTCGCGAGCGCCGCCAACTGCTTCAAATATTCCCGCAGCGGTTTCGCCGGCGTTCCCCAGAACGCAATGCCCTTGCCGCGCAGAACTTTCTTGGGCAAGACCCCGGCTTGGCCGCCGAGCATCACGCCTTCCTGAATGCGGGCATGTTCGCCCACGCCCACTTGCCCGCCGATGACGACGTTGTTTTCGATCACAATGCTGCCAGAAAACCCTGCCTGGGCTGCAATGATTACGTTTTCGCCAATCAGGCAGTTGTGGCCGATGTGGACCAGATTGTCTATCTTCGTTCCCCGGCCGATGCGCGTGACATCAAGCGCACCGCGGTCAATGGTGGCATTGGCGCCGATTTCCACGCCGCCTTCGATTTCAAGCTTCCCGATCTGCGGAAATTTCTCATACCGGCCGCTCGCCTCGTCGCGAACATAGCCAAATCCGTCGCTGCCCAGCACGGCACCGGCATGAACGACCACGCGATCACCCAGCTTGGTGCCGGAGTAGATGGTCACGTTCGGGTAGATCTCGCAGTCTCCTCCGATTTCTGCGCCCTCGCCGATCACACAATTCGCGCCAATCCAGGTGCGATTCCCAACGCGGACGTCCGATTCCACGGAGGCGTGGGCATCAATCGAAACCTGCTGTCCCAATCTTGCCGATTTATGCACGGCGGCGCTGGGATGAGCTCCGGGCTCATGTCGGGCGAGGTCACGAACCAACTCAGCCGCTCGCGCAAAGGCAAGGCGGGGATGAGCGACGATCAGCAGTGTCTTGGAGGTCTTCGCGGTTTCCGCGAAGCTGCCGGCAATCACCGCCGATGCGCCGGACTTAAGCGCAGCTGCCAGGCTCTTCTCGTCTTCCGCAAAAACGATGTCTCCACTAGAGGCTCCGGCAATGCTGGCAATGCCGCTTACCTCGACGGCCGTATCGCCCACTAACCGCGCGCCGACCGCTTCCGCAATTTCGCCGATCCGCCGTTTCATTGCACTTTGTTTTATACGTTTGCGGCAGGAAAGGAAAGGTGGGTTTCTGGTGCTTCAATCAAAAAGCGGTAACCACAGAGGACACCGAGTCCACGGGGAAACCAGGCAGGGGGCTTACAATGGACGCGTGGAGAAGAAAATTTTCTG
>WNFC01000646.1_pt1 | contig 35019 bp, 33 predicted proteins | sample 5400541 | NCBI WGS metagenome assembly WNFC01 (sample SAMN13153342, study PRJNA577476) | soil metagenome | isolation source: 120 cm saprolite under Douglas fir tree site 2 hole 2 replicate 1 | place: USA:California | collected 2015-04-18
GATAGCCCAGGAAGTCGGCTATGATCGGCCGCCGCCGCTGCTTCGTGGCATCTAACAGATTAAGATCTCCTACTCCGAGCAATGTCTCGCGCTCCCGATTTGGGAAGGCACGTCGTCCGAGATTATTTCAGCCCTCAAATGCCGACAATGTACGAAAGTAACCGGCGCGACCTTGAAGAGTGGCATGGTTGAGAAGAACAGGCGCCGTCCCAGCGATCGGTGTCGAAGAACCCCGTTACCCCATATCCCATTTGTGAGATTGTCAGATTTCCATTTCTCTTCGTTTGAACCACCGGGTCTCCGGGTCGCAAACTCGGTTGCGATTACTTCCGTCATCTGGAGTTTGGGCAGCGAAGCCGATATGTTCAGCGTGGAACCATTTTCTGCGCTGAAAAAGAAATGTCTCTCTCTCGTAAGAAGGTATTGTGATGGGCCAGAAGGCCAGTAGCTTGGTCGTTGTGGCGGGATGCTTCCTGATGCTGACCGGGCTGTGCTTCTTGCCTGCGGCACTGGGTGCGCACCCCGATGAGGCAATTCTGGGTGCGGGCGTTTGCCTGTTCGCCTTAGGAGCACTAGTGGCCGCCGGCGGACTCTATCTGAAGGCAAGTGCTCTGCAGGCTGGTGCTGCCGCGGGCCCCGCCAAGTCCCAATCCAAGCGAGTTCGCGGGGGCTGCGACTTGTGCGGAACCGATTCTCCGGTGGTAAATTGCCGCGTGCATCAGCTTCACCTGTGCGGTGGCTGTGTGGGCGAGCATTATGATTTTCGCTCTTGCGTTTACGTTCCCAGCACCCGCCGCACGTCGCCAACCAAAGCGCCTGCAAGATTCGCCGCTAAAGCGTAATTCTGGATTTATTTAGGCAGGAAGCCAGCGGAGAAACCCGAGGGCTACAGCCAATTCCAGAGCAGACCGTTTAGCACGGCTGAAGCCGTCCCCTCCCGAAAAGCCTTCCGTGTCCGTCCGAAAACCACTCGAACAAGTTATCGGCTCGACGGGTCGAAGCGATGGTCCCATGATCTGGGTATTATTGAGCAGTCACTCCTGGCTGGAGGCCCTGTGGGAGAAATTCGTGCTCTGTTTTGGGATGTAGGCGGAGTTCTTTTATCCAACGCCTGGGACTACGAAGAACGCGATCTCGCGGTGACACAGTTTCTTCTTGACAAGCCTGAGTTCGAGGCGCGCCACAAAGAACTGGTCCCTGCATTCGAGGAAGGCAAGATCAGCCTGGATGACTATTTGGAGCGCAGCGTCTTCTATAAACCACGCACTTTTACGCGGGAGGACTTCAAACGCTTCATGTTCTCGCTGTCGAAACCGAAGGCGGCGGTGCTGGAGATCGCGCGGGCTCTTACCCGCAAATATTTCATGGCGACCCTCAACAACGAATCGCGCGAACTCAACCAGTACCGGATACAGACCTTTGGATTAGTGGAGTGTTTCGATCTGTTTGTGAGTTCGTGCTATGTCGCGATACGCAAGCCGGACGAGCGTATCTACCGTCTGGCGCTTGATCTTAGTCAGCACACTCCCGAAGAATGCTGTTTCATAGATGATCGTCCGGTCAACATTGAAGGGGCGACCAAGGTGGGGATGAGGACCGTGCTGATGAAAGATCCAGCGCAGTTGCGGAGGGACTTGCAGGGGTTGGGGGTGGAGGCGTGATTGGAAGCTATCTCGCAAATGGACGAGCCCAAGGTTAATAAGGTGTGGACTCAGATGATCGTGGGCAGTTGTGGAGGATGCACCGACGTTTCTTTCGTGATAGCCCACTTCGGTTCTGCTGGGCGAAGATCTTTGTGCTGACCTTTGCTGGATGTTTCTCGGCCTCAGTTTGCTCTACTCGGCGGGAAGGCGCGGATTGGTCTCTTTCATCATGCGATTCTCGATGCTCCACGAGTCTGCCCCGCATGCAAAAAGGGACGTCGAGATAAATTAGGAAGCGAATGTCCATACCCGGAACGTTGCCCAGTAACTTGGTTTGCTGGAAATTTCGTCCGCGGATTAGTGGCCTGGTCACGCCCGCCAGCATAAGCGCTGTCCCCAACATCTGAGTTGACGATTGCCGTCTCAGAACATTTCACTAGCCGCTGCCGCACAGCTTGTTCATGAGGAAGGGTTCTACTTGCCGCGCGGGGTGCGCGGGGCCGGGGCTGGAGCGGTCGGCTGAACAGGCTGCTTGGGGAGCGAGTCTATGCACCAGGAATCGGCCAAAATCTTCCACGCGCCGCCTTCGCGGCGGGCGACAATCAGGAACTTGCCGGTTTCTTCGTGGCGCTTGCCGGGGGCGGTGGGGACCAGCATACGGCTGCGGCCGGTGAGGCAGGCGATGTCGCCGAGGACGCCGGCGTCGGCGGCCTCAAGCTCTACATCTCCTAATCCGGACTGCAGCGCAGCCTGCAGCAGTTGACGAATCGCCGAACGCCCATGCGCCGGCGCAGCATTTGCCCGGAGCAGAATGGCATCGGGAGAATAGAGCGCCAACAAATCGTCCAGCCGCTTCGAGTTGCAGCACAGAGTCCAGTCGCTGACCAGTTTTTGAATGGCGGCTTCTGCCGCGGCGGCAACGGTTGGTTGTGGACTGGCCAATTCACCCGACAGTGCGGCGTCGGCATCACCGACGGCGTGCTTCCCCACGGACTCTGGAAAATCTGGAAAATAGTGATGATGGTGATGATGAATGTGTTGCTCGCGGGGCGGCTGCTCACGAATCTGCTGCTCCTGAATCAAAGAGCTCGGCGGCGCGGCAGTGTGGGCTGCGGGCTTCTCACGTCGGATTAGCAAGGCCCCACAGAATCCGCAAAAGCGGTTGGACCCGGAATTCACCGCGCGGCATTTCGGACAAAGCTCACCTACGGCTTGGTTCGGAAAACCATCAGCAGAAGAGTCTTCCGTTCCTGCTGCTGCCTCACTGTCATGTTCAAGGGCAGCATCGCTTGCCAGCGTCTGGATGGCATGAAGGGCTGCAGCCACGGCTTCTTCGCTGGGCCTTGGCCGGCGGAAGTCATGATTAATCTTCACGAAGAAATCATCCACGGGGGAATTGGGCAGCGGATCGTCGGCAGAGTTTTCCGACGGGACGCTCATCGGGTAACCCGGCATCGGTTGAGCCGGCATCGGGTTACTCAGCTTCTTCTCAGTATTATCGGCGTCCACAGGTAAGGCTCATTTTACTGCCAAATGGTTCAAACCCGACTAGATGACGAAAGTGTTGCCGAGTGAGGTTGCAAATATTTGCAGTGTCTCGCAAGTTTCTGCGATAGGTTATCCTGTCGTTCCTGAGCAATCCGCCGAATGCCAGAAGCGAAATCCATGAACGTTGCGATGGTGGGAACGGGATTCATCGCCCGTGCCCATTCCAATGCTTTTCACCAGGTGGGGCACTTTTTTGATGTTCCGTTTGCGCTGTGCACGAAGGTGGTCTGCGGACGCGATCCATCGAGGCTGGAAGCCTTTGCCCGGCAATGGGAGTGGCAGGAGACGGCGGGGGATTGGGAGTCGGTGGTCGGGCGTTCGGACATAGACATCGTGGACATAGCCGCGCCCAATGCGCTGCATGCGCCCATAGCCATCGCGGCGGCGCGGGCGGGGAAAATTGTTTTCTGTGAAAAACCGCTGGCGCTTTCGGTGGCTGAAGCGGAAACGATGGCGGATGCGGTTGGCAAGCTTCCCAATCTAGTGTGGTTCAATTATCGGCGGGTGCCGGCGATTGCTCTGGCGAAACGGCTGATCGAGGAAGGCAGGCTGGGACAGGTGTTTCACTACCGTTCGTATTATTTCAACCAGTCAGGGGTGGATGCCAGCAAGTCCCAGAGCTGGCGGTATAAACGCGCGGACGCAGGATCGGGAGCGATTGGGGATTTGCTTTCGCATTCGCTCGACACGGCGCGGTACCTGAATGGCGAGATTGCGGAGCTGGCGGCGAACACGCACAGGTTCGTGCCCGGACGCGAAGTAGATGACGCGGTGCAAGTCATGGCACGATTCTCGAATGGCAGCATCGGCAGCTTCGAGGCTAGCCGGTTTGGCGTCGGCCGGAGAAATGGCAACGGATTTGAGATTTACGGCTCGAAGGGCAGTCTGGGGTTTGATCTGGAAGAGATGAACCGTCTGCGATTCTTCGACGCTACGGAGCCGCCTGCCATTCAGGGCGAGCGCAATCTTCTGGTGACCGGACCGGACCATCCGTATTCATCTATCTTCTGGAAGCCGGGGCACGTTATCGGCTACGAGCATACGTTTATCGCGACCTTGGGGGATTTCCTGCAAGCCCTGGCGAAGGGCGAGGTATTTCATCCCAGTTTTGAGGATGCGCTCGGAGTTCAGCGTGTGATGGAACGGGTTGAGGCGTCTGCGGGGTTGGGGCAATGGATCAAGGTCTCGGGTTCGTGAGGTACCTCAGCGGCTGAAGCCGCCCGGAACAGACTGCTCTAATGCAGCGCTGGAAGCGCTGCTCCACCCAAACTCAGTGTGTCTCTGCTGACTTCCAGGACTTCAAATGAGTACTGATCACCGAAAGTCACCTAAGTAACTTGCCGCAGGTTACAGACGCCGCCTAGGATCAATTTGCTATGCTCCGCAGCCTGCTGGTCAGCCGTGACGATAAAACCGTGCACATCGTCAGGCGCGTGTTCAGAGACCTGGAGGTCGAATTCGAACACTGCTCGGAAGCCAGCATTGCTCTTGAAACTCTGCCCAAGAAGCGCTACGACGCGATTGTGCTGGACGATCAAATCGAAGAGGCGGCTGCCATCCTGGAGAGGGTAATTGTGCTCCCCTCCTGCAACAAGTCCGTGCGCATTGTTCTGGCAGAGCCGGTCACAGCCTTGCAGGCAGTTTTTAAAACCGGCACGCACGTGATCCTCTATAAGCCGCTGTCGTTGGAACGGGTGCGGCATGGACTTCGTGCGGTCCGCAACCTGATGGCGCGCGACCGCCGCCGCGGGGCCACGCGTATCCCCACGATGCTCTCGGGCCGGATAAGCCCCCGTCAGGCCAGAAACGCCGGCAAGCAAATCCTGGTCGCAGACCTTAGCGACTCAGGCGCCGCGATTCGATGTGAAGACGGAGATGTTCCAACGTCAGGCAATCTGAATCTGGAATTTACGCTTCCTGGTAATCCTGAAACTATCCACGCCACCGCTGAAGTGGTGTGGCAGGACAATGACGGCGCGGCTGGAGTGCGGTTCCTCGACATGCCAAGCTACTCGCGCAAGCGGCTTGTACAGTGGCTAAGAGAGCAGACCTTTGAAAAACAGACCCGAGCGGTTGCTACTCGCGCGGGAAAATAACCGCGTTACTCGAAAACCTCAGCATCCTGAAACCGCATCCCTTGCTGGTCTTTCTGCGAAAGCATCGGTTCGCCAGCATTTTCCCACCCAATCTTTAAATCCGGATCATTCCAGAGCACGGTCCGCTCCAGCTGTGGAAAGTAGAACTCCGTGGATTTGTAGAGTACGTGCGCGCTCTCAGACAACACATAGAATCCATGCGCGAAACCCACGGGAATCCAGGCCAACCGCCTGTTCTCGCCCGACAGTCGGACTCCATGCCAGCGGCCGAAAGTGGGTGAGCTTCGGCGCAGATCGAGAAAAACATCCAGCACTTCCCCGCTGACCACACGCACCAGCTTGCCTTGCGGCTTTTGCACCTGATAGTGCAGCCCGCGAAGAACGCTGCGCAGTGAGTAGGAATGATTGTCCTGGACAAAGCTCTCGCGGATGCCGATGCCTGCAAAAACTTCCTGATTGTAACTTTCGAGGAAGAATCCACGCGCGTCTTCGAAGACTCTGGGCTCGAGCACCAGGGCGCCGGCAAGAGGAGTTTCCAGGACTTTCATGGAAGTGTGATGGTCAGAATACTCGCTCTTTCAGCATTTGGAGAAGATAGGCGCCATAGCGATTATTTTTCATCGCGGCTGCCGCGGTTTCGACCTGCTCTGCGGTGATGTATCCGTAGCGGTAAGCAATCTCTTCTGGGCAAGCCACCATAAGGCCCTGCCGGGTTTCGAGAGTTTGAATAAACAGGGACGCTTCGAGCATGGCTTCATGGGTTCCTGTATCCAGCCATGCCATGCCTCTGCCCATAACGGCCACGTCCAGCAGGCCGCGTTTCAGATACTCGCGGTTAACGTCGGTAATCTCGAGTTCGCCGCGCGCCGAAGGCTTCATGGATTTCGCGATGTCCACGACTTGAGAGTCGTAGAAGTACAGACCGGTCACGGCATAGCGTGACTTGGGAACGCGCGGCTTTTCCTCCAGGCTCATCACTTTGCCCTGCGAATCGAACTCGACCACGCCATAGCGCTCGGGATCATGTACGGGATAGGCAAAGATCCGCGCGCCGCGCTCGACTTGCGCCGCCGATTGCACGCTCTTGGCAAGGTCGTGGCCGTAGAAGATGTTGTCTCCGAGGACCAGTGCGCAGGGACTGTTGCCGATGAACTCGCGGGCGATGATAAAAGCTTGCGCTATGCCTTCCGGGCGGGGCTGGGAGGCGTACGAGAAACTTAGCCCAAATCGTGAGCCATCGCCTAGAAGCTGCTGAAATTTAGGGAGATCCTCTGGGGTCGAGATCAGCATTATGTCCCGGATTCCAGCCAGCATCAGGGTGGAAAGCGGGTAATAGACCATGGGCTTGTCGTAGATGGGGAGTAGGCTCTTGCCAATGGCGTGAGTCACCGGATAGAGGCGGGTTCCCGAGCCGCCGGCCAGGATAATGCCTTTGTATTTTGAGGACTGCTCCGGATTAGGCATGAGGAATAGAAATCAAATGAATGCGTAACCTGGCGGCTAAGGCCGCGAGTAATTGTACGGCACTCACGGCACGGCTGAAGCCGTGCCCTTTCAAAGCAACTACTTTCAAAACGCCTACAAAGAATACTGTGTTGCCATCCACTGGCGATAGCTGCCGGTGGTTACGGACTGAATCCAGGCCGGGTTTTCCAGGTACCAGTGGATGGTCTTGCGAATACCGGTCTCAAAAGTTTCCCGTGGGCGCCAATTTAGTTCCGACTCAATCTTACCGATGTCCATGGCATATCTGCGGTCGTGCCCAGGGCGATCGGTGACATAAGTGATCAGCTTGCTGTGAGGAAGAACCGCATGTTGCGACCGCAACTCGTCGAGCACCGAGCAGATGGTGTTCACTACATCGAGGTTCTTCAGTTCATTGTGGCCGCCGATATTATAGGTTTCTCCTACCCGGCCGCGTGCCAGCACCAAACGGATGGCTTCGCAGTGGTCCGCCACAAAAAGCCAGTCTCGGACATTCTGCCCGTCACCATAGACCGGTATCGGTTTGCCGCTGAGGGCGTGAAGGATGACCAGGGGAATCAGTTTCTCGGGAAACTGAAATGGTCCGTAGTTGTTGGAGCAGTTGGTGGTGACCGTGGGCAATCCATAAGTGTGAAAATAGGCGCGGACCAGATGGTCTGAGGCGGCCTTGGACGCGGAGTACGGACTGTTGGGCGCATAGCGCGTGCTTTCGGAGAATGCTGGATCCGTGGGTCCGAGTGAGCCATAGACTTCGTCGGTAGAAACATGCAGGAAACGGAAAGCAGTCCTGGCTTCTCCCTCCAGGCCGGACCAGTAGGCGCGGGTCTCTTCCAGCAGGCTGAATGTGCCGTTGACGTTGGTGCGAACAAAATCGTCCGGACCGTGGATGGAGCGGTCCACGTGGCTTTCGGCGGCGAAGTGGACGATCGCGCGCGGACTGTGGGTGAGCAATAATTCCGCAACCAATTCCCGGTCGCAGATATCGCCTTGCAGGAATTTATAGCGGCGGTCGGATGCCACTTTCGCAAGGTTGGCGGGATTACCCGCGTAAGTCAGTTTGTCCAGATTGATGACGCTGGAGGCTTCGTTGGCGATCCACTGCAGCACGAAGTTCGAGCCGATAAATCCCGCTCCGCCGGTCACCAGAATTGTGTCTGCCTGCATAGCGAACCAGTCTGCCCCGAGAGCACATTATCATGCATTTTTCTGCAACGGTGAGGTTTCCAGCAAGGGCACGCCGGGCGCTTCCGGCATGAATTTGTCGGCCAGAATTTGAACGATTCTCGCACTGGCCCTGCCGTCCCACTTCTCTGGGATTTCCCGTGCTCCGCGAAAGGCAAGCTGCTGCCGAATGGCGTGCCGGATGGGTTCGCGCTTCCCGACTACTGTTGAACTGACGAATCGCTTTCAGAATCGGCGCCGCCTTCATGAAGTTCGGACGCGCGCCTACCACGATGAGAAGCTTCATTGCTGAAATCATCCCATCATTCGAACTGTTTGGCTCTCGATTTCGGAACCGTGAACCTGTGTGATAACGGAGACGATCCGGCGATGACCATTGCAAGCTTCTCAAATGTCAGGCGGATTAGGGTCTCTCTTAGGGCCATCGAAGACAAATTCCTGGATGAGCGGCGGATTCTGATCGAAGTCGCTGTAACGGATCCACTGTGGTTTGACCACGAAATACACAATCCCGGGCCATGCGAGCCGTGCGGGACCGTCAGGCCAGGCTTGGAAGTACACCTCCTGGCAGCGTTTCAACTCCGCGCCTTGAAGTTCCGTGGCCTCACCCTCGTATTGCACAGTCTGCTCGCCGGCCCAACCAATCACGAAAGAGCATTGTTGCCTGACAATGAGGTTTGGGTATTTCCGAGAACTCTTGACAGTGTCGAAGACAATCTCAAGATTGGGTGTGACCGCGATGCCCACCAACGCAGACTGCGGTGTGCCAGTTTCCGCAATGGTGGACAGTACCCCTAGCTTGGAGCGAGCGATGAATTGGTGAAGGTCTGCTTCGATCATAGGCGACTTCTGCAGGAGTTTAGCGCACTTCCGATAAAGCTTGAGTACGCGAGCAGAACGAAACAGTCTCGATCACTTCGCCGCAGGTAGGGTGATCACCGACTCGTAGGAATTCGCCCGCTGGTCTTGCGCACCGGCGGGTTCGGATCCCTTCGCCGGGCAATTGCTCTGCTTCTGCTCAGGGACAGCCTGAGCATTCGCAGGACTCGCTGCGCTTGGAGTTTGTATTACTTGCGCGCAGGTGGTGGTCGTCTCCTGCGGCGCGGCACCCTGAATGGATGCGATGAGCGAGCCGCCGCTTGGCGGTTCCGCAGTCGTGCCCGACGGTGGAACACCTGGCTTCTGAACACCAGGCTTAACCGTCTGAACTCTGGATCGTGGAACGGCGTTCGATGTCTGCTGTCCGAGCCTGCCAGCGACCCGGGTGGTCATCTGGTTGGTCGCGGTTCCGAGGGCTTTTCCCATGGCTGTACCGGTCGCGGTGGACAGCGCGTGCGTGAGCGCTCCCTCGGCCATTGCTTGGCCGAATGCGCCTGCCGAACACACCAGAATGCCCGCCAGCAATGCCAGTCTGCGCATAAGCCACCTCCGCTAAAAACGACTCTAGCCCTCGGGCTAGGCCTCGTCAATGGCCGCTTTCGGGTTGTTCCTGAAGCACTCTGGCAAAAATCTCGTGGTCCACGTTGCTACCGGTCAGGATCAGGCCCACCTTTTTGCCCGTGAGTGCGGTCTTTTCTTTCAGGGCCGCGGCCAACGACGCGGCTCCAGCGCCTTCGACCGCGTTGTGGGTATCCGTAAAATAGATTTTCATGGCGCGGCGGACTTCATCGTCGCTGACCAGGACTACGTGGTCCACATTTTGGCGCATGATCTCCAGCGGTTCGTCATCGGGGACACGGCAAGCCATGCCGTCGGCAATCGCGGTTGTGACTCGAGCCTCAATCTTTCTTCCGGCCTCAAAGGAAAGCGCGTAAGCAGGGGCGCCCTCGGAGACCACGCCAACAATCTTCGTCTTCAACCCCATTCCGTTGCGGACTGCACAGCCTGCAGAGATGCCGGATCCCATGCCAATCGGCACGTACGCCACATCCAGATCGGGAACAGCGGAGAATAACTCGACCCAGTAGCAGGCGACGCCTTTCACGATGTCGCGATGGTAAATAGGAACGACATGCAGATTTTGCTGGTCGGCGAGATTCTTGGCGTGCTCGCGGGCCGCCTGATAATCGTTGCCAAACTCGACCAGGTTGGCGCCCTGTCCGCGCATGGCGGCGTTCTTTTCAGAACTATTCCCATGCGGAACCACGATGGTGACCGGAACTTTGAAGCGCTGGCCGGCCAGGGCGACTGACTGGCCATGGTTTCCGCGGGTTGCGGTAATCAGCCCTTTGATTCCGCTTGAGTGTTTGAAAAGCTCGGCGGCGTACACGATCGCCGTACGGGCCTTGAACGCGCCGATGGGAGTGTGGTTTTCGTGCTTGACCCAGACGTTGGCTTCGAGTCGCAGGTTGAGCAGCGGCCAGGAAATCTGCGGGGTGGGCTGCATCACGGAATAAACGAGCTTTTGGGCCTGGTGAATTTCTTCAAGAGTGGGTAGGAGGGTGAGAGTGTCGAGCATGGGAGGAACCTTGGTTTAGGGTGACACATAGAGGGGCTAAAGACAAACCTGATCGTGCTCGCAATGATGGCGACTTGCCGGCAGAGTTTTTTTTACTCTGTTACTCGGTGCGCGACCCACTGGCCGACTTCTCGTGTCCCCAGGTTGCCGCCAATGTCAGATGTCGTCTTCTTCTGCCGTACCGCTTCCAGCACAGCGGTATCGATCTTCTGAGCGGCCACTTGGAATCCGAGATGATTCAGCATCATGGCGGCCGTGAGAATCGCGCCCAGAGGATTCGCAACGTTCTTCCCCGCCAGCGGCGGAGCCGATCCGTGCACTGGCTCGAACATTGACGTCTTGCCGGGATGAATGTTGCCGCTGGCGGCCATGCCTAAGCCGCCTTGAAGGCCGGCGGCGAGGTCGGTGATGATGTCGCCGAACATGTTGTTGGTTACGATTACGTCGAACGGCCGCGGGTCGCGGACCAGGGCGGCGCAGAGCGCGTCCACGTACATGTGCTCAGGCTTGATCTGCGGATATTCGGCGGCGATCTCTTTGCTGATCTCTTTAAACGTCCGCTGCCACAGTCCTCCGGCGTAGGTCATGGCGTTGGACTTGTCGCACATCAGGACGCGGCTGCGCGGGGTGCCGTCTGCTTTCTTGTGGTGCAGGCAGTATTCAAAGGCGTAGCGGATTATCCGGCGCACGCCCTTGCGGGTATTGATGTCTTCCTGGATAGCAACTTCGTGGTCAGTTCCCTGCCCGGTGACGCTGCCACGGTCCACGTAAACGCCTTCGGTGTTTTCGCGGATGACGACGAAATCCAAGTCCTTCGGTTCGACTCCCTTGAGCGGGCAAAGGGACGCGTCGAGCAGCCGCACTGGGCGGACGTTCGCGTACAAGTCCATCTGGAAGCGCATGCCCAACAGAATCTCTTTGGCGTGAATATTCGAAGGGACGCGGGGATCGCCGAAAGCTCCCGCGAGGATGGCGTCGAAGTCGCGGCCTAGCATTGCAAAGCCGTCTGGTGGGACTGTCGTCTTGTCTTTGAGATAGCGGTCAGCGCCCCAGTCAAAATAGGTCAGGTCAACGGGCGCGCCGGAGGCTTCGATCGCGCGGACGGCTTGCGGGATGACCTCTTGGCCGATGCCGTCGCCGGGAATGACGGCGATCTTCTTCTTGCTGCTCACGGGTGAAAGGTATCACAGGCAGTTGTCAGTGGTCAGTGGCTAGTGGTCAGTTCCGCGGGTAGTGGCCGTGGTCGGGATTCACTGGTTAAATGGCCACTGCCACTGGCCACTGCCTTGCGACCAGAAGTGCTTCGCTATAATCAAAGCTGTATGGGGATTGCAGCGCAGGACGAACCGGCTCAGCCGAGCGCTGCTGATTTTCGTGCAGAGTTTCAGGCGCTGGTTTCGGCTTGTGGAATCTTCAAGTTGGATCGCGCTCTTATCGCCTTGACTGGCTCGGACCGGGTGCGGTGGCTGAATGGGATGGTCACCAATAACGTTCGGGATCTGGCGGTTGGGCATGGGGTCTATGCCTTTCTGCTGAATCCGCAGGGCAAGATTCAGGCTGACTTGTATGCGTTCAATCGCGGGGAGAGTTTGGTTGTTGAGACCGAGAGTGCGCAGGTGGAGGCGATCCTGCAGATTTTTGATCGCTACATCATTATGGATGATGTCGAGGTCGGGAACCTAACGGGAAAGGTCGCGGTTATCGGATTGGCGGGACCGAAATCCGAGGCTGTACTGGCCGGGACGCCCGCCCCTTCGACAGGCTCAGGGCCCGCCCTGTCTCTCCAGAGAACGGAGAGACAAGGACGGGGCACCCTCGAGTTTGCGGGCGTGAAATGGGATGGCACAGAGGTTACGCTGCTTTGCGGGGACAATCCGGCGGGTCCAAATTACGAGATCTGGATTTCTGGGGAGCAAGGGGAGGCGATTTGGAATGCTCTGATACGGGCGGGCGCGCAAGAAGTCCATGCCGATGCGCTGGAAACGTTCCGGATTGCTTGTGGTATTCCGAAGTTTGGGCAGGACATACGCCAACGCGATTTGCCGCAAGAAACCGGGCAGGAGCGGGCTCTGAACTTCAGCAAGGGGTGCTACATCGGGCAGGAAATTGTGGAACGCATTCGCTCGCGGGGGGCGGTGCATAGGATGTTTACGGGGTTCGAGATAGAAGGGCCGAAGCCGTCACCGGGATTCAGGATTCAGGAAGATGGTAAGGACGTCGGGGAAATTACCAGCATCGCGAGCGTTCCTGGCGAACGGGGCGAGCGAATTTTGGCTCTGGGGTATGGGCGAAAAGAAGCAATGGTACCCGGGAAAGAGTTTGTTGCTGGTGATACGAAGGTTCAAGTTGTATCGCTGCCGTTTTCAGGCATTTTTGCAGACTCGAAAGATTGAGCGATCAAGAGGATCGCGGGCGAGGGCGCCCGCGCCACATTGCCGCAGTCACACAATTGAGGAGTTCAATGGCTGAGAAAAAGAACGAGAGTTTTACCGTAACTGACCGGCGGCTGTTTACTGCCGAAGGCGAATTGCGTCAGGAGACGTCTGAGGAGCAGGAAGTATCTGCACCATCTACACCGGCTGCGGTGTCGAGACCTGCGACGGCGGCGGCGGAAGTGCCTCCGGCGCAAGAGACTCCGCCAGGCCCTAGCGTGGCCGAGCAGAACGTACAGGCGGACGCCTACCGCGAGTCGTCGGCGGAGATGGACCGTCAAGTGGAGGCGGCGGGGCAATCGGCGAAAGACCTGGAGATTACGTTTGAACGGTTTCTGGCTTCGCTCTATATGACCGGCATGCTGCAACTTGGGTTAATGCGCGAACAAGGAGCGCCACCGCAACTGGATCTGATCGGGGCGCGGCAGACAATTGATTCTCTGTCGCTGCTGGCGGAGAAAACTAAAGGAAACTTAACTTCTGTTGAACAGAACTTCTTGCAGAATGCGCTCTACGAGATGCGTATGGCCTATGTGGAAGTGACCAATGCCATTGCGAAAGGCCCGCAGGTCCCGGCTGGACAATCGCAGAAATGAAAGCAACGCTGACGGTGTTGGGGAGCGGCACTTCCATGGGAGTGCCGACCATTGGCTGCGACTGCGCCGTCTGCCACTCCTCGGACCCGCGCGACCGCCGCACCCGGCCCTCGGTGATGATCGAATACGGCGGGCGAGCGGTTTTGATTGACACCACTCCGGACTTTCGCGAACAGGCGATCCGGGAGAACATCCGCAGTCTGGACGCAGTGCTTTACACCCACACCCATGCCGACCACATCCTGGGAATTGACGATCTTCGTCCGCTGAGTTTTCTGCATAAGCCCGGGCGACTGCCGCTGTATGCGCATCCCGACGCCGCCGAGTTCATTCGCAAGATGTTCCGCTACATTTTCGACGCGGACTACAAATTCGGCGGATTGCCGCAGGTGGAAATGAAACCCATTAACGGTGCGGTGGATTTGTTTGGGGCGCGCTTTGAGCCGGTGATTTTGATCCATGGTGAAGCGGAAATTTACGGATTTCGCTTTGGGTCTGCTGCCTACCTCACCGACCATAACGACATCCCGGAAGCGTCATTGTTGAAGCTGGAAGGCCTGGATGTGCTGTTCTTGGACGCTTTGCGGTACAAGCCGCATCCGACGCATTCGACAGTGGAGCATTCCCTTGAAACAGTGGCGCGGCTGAAACCTCGACGGGCCTTTTTTACGCACATTTGCCACGATTTGCCGCATGAAGAAACCAATGCTGCATTGCCGGAGAATGTGAAGCTGGCTTACGACGGGATGAAACTGGAGTTTGAGATTTGATGCAGGTCTTTCGCAAACTCGAAGATGTTCCCGTGGGCTTCGGACCTTCGCTGGTCAGCGTAGGCAATTTTGATGGCGTGCATCGCGCTCATATCCGGGTGCTGGCTGAAATTGTGGCCCGCGCGCGAAAGCGGGGAATGAAATCGGTGGTGGTCACGTTCGAGCCTCATCCGATGCGAATCCTGCGGCCGGACTCAGGTCTGAAGCTGCTGACTCCGACGGCGGAAAGACTTCGCCTGCTGGAAAAGACTGAGATAGACGCGGTGCTGCTGCTTCCCTTCACGCGCGACGTGTCGTTGATGAGTCCGCAGGAATTTGTGCGACAAATTCTATGTGAGCGGCTGAACGGCGCCGAAGTTCATGAAGGGTACAACTTTCATTTTGGACACAAGGCGTCGGGAGACGTAAGTCTGCTGACCCAACTGGGGCGGGAGCTTGGATTTGAAGTGGTGGTGTACCCGGAACTGCGGGTACGCGGCGAATCAGTTTCGAGTACACGAATTCGCGACCTGGTGCAGGCTGGCGAAGTCGCTCGCGCACGTGGGCTGCTGATGCGCCCTTTCAGCATTCGCTCCACACCGGGGCGGGGACGCGGTTATGGGGCGAAGTACACGGTGCCGACCATCAACCTCAGCCGATATGAGGAGCTTGCGCCAAAAGACGGCGTGTACATCACCCAGACTCGCGTGGGCGACGAATGCTTTGACTCGGTTACGAACATCGGGAACCGGCCTACTTTTGGTGCGGAATCCTTTGCCATTGAAACCCACCTGCTCGATTTCCATCCGCTGGAACTCGCGCCGGAGACGGAAGTTGAACTCTTTTTCTTCTTTCGGCTGCGTGACGAAATTAAATTTGCTTCGATTGAACGGTTGCGAGAGCAGATTGGCCGGGACATCGGGAAGGCGCGGCGCTACTTCGGGTTGATAGAGCAAAGCTTGATGCGGCAGAACACGGGAGCGGCGGAAGCTCGGCCTTAGTGAGGCAAATAGCCGTCTTCCATGGGCAGTTTTCCGTCCACGTGAACAATCTTTACGCGGTCTGTCACCGAGCGAACATCCACCAGGCCCACGGCCCCAGGGATGCTCTCCACAACGCTTAGGACGTCTTGGTCAGAATCCACCAGCTTCAGCGAATCGCGATGCTCCGTGGTCCAGGCTTGCAGCTGTGCGGGGGACATTTTGTTCAGGTGCTGCAACGTGATCATCTCTCCGGCTGATGCCCTGTGAATGACCAGCACAACCAGCTTGCCGTCGGACCATTTTTTGGTTTCGGCGCGAAACACTTTGCCCAGCTGCGCGGAGCTCATATTGTCCACGGCGTTTTCCTTCGAGACTACGACTGCCATGTGGTGGGCGAAGCACGGAGTGACCAACAATAATGCGAAACTCAACAGAGCAACTGAACGTTTCACGGTCTTGACCTCACGGCTGAAGATACTTTGAACTTATCGTGCGGCGAAAGATAACTTAAGTATCGAGGGAGTGTCGGTTTGTAAAGGAATTGTTAACAGGCGGCAGCACTCTGCTAAAGCCGAAACCTCTGATGCTGCAGACGCGGCGCTGGAAGCTGCTCTTCCACTGTGCTGCACGGACTCCGGAAGATGGTGACGAGTAGGATGTCCACAAGTCAGTCAACCTCCGAACCCACTGGTTATGTCAATCCACCGGGCCGGCAAGCGGCGGCAACGGTTGGCCGCGCGCTGGCCGTTGCACAATCAGAATCGCGCCCAGTACCATGGCAACGCCGACGCCCTGAAGCGGCTTGACGACCTCTTTCAACGCCACGGCTGCGATCAGGATAGAAAAAACCGGTTCCAGACAACTGGCGACGATGGCTTTCGTAGGCGACAAATGTTGCAGTCCGGCGAAATAGAACGAGAACGGAAGCAGAACTGACAGCATGGAGAACGTGGCGAGAAAAAGCCAGGTGGTCGCTGAGTAGTGCGCGGCGGCGATTTTGTTGGGCGGATTGATCACGATCCAGAATACAGAAGCCGACATGGTGACGTAGAGCAGCACCGTCCAGTGGTCGTAGCGCGCCAGGACGGAGTGTCCGCCGATGTTGTAGTACGCGAAGGAAAAGGCTGCGATCAGAGCGGCGCCCACACCAATGGGGTCAAGATGTGGCCGGCCTTGCCCGAAGAGTCCGATGACCAGAGCGATTCCTGCGATGGCCAGAATCACGGCTGCGGTTTTCGAGATGGTAGGCCTCTCGATGCCGCGCACAGCCATGTAGACGAGCACCCACACCGGAGCGGTGTATTGCACGATGATGGCGGTAGCAACGTTGGTTCGCTGGATCGCGAGATAGTAGAAATAGTTGGAGGCCGCTACTCCGGCGAGGCCGAGCATGAGGAGACGTCCGACATCGGCCAGCGGCAGACGCAAGCGTTTCCAGTTCCATCCGCGACTTGGAAACAGGACCAGGAGCACGGCCAGGAACGAGAACGTGGTTCGCGCCTGCGACAGGATAAGCGGATCCACGCGGCGAATATCTGATCCGGGCAATAGGCGTCCGGTGAATGCGGCGCGGCCCAGGGTGGCGGAGATTCCCCAGAAAACGGCTGCAGTCGCAATGTAGAAATAGCCCCGGTAGGGGTGGCGCCGCTCTGGTGGTCTGGACTCAATGTCGGCTGCGGCGCTGGCTGCGGCTTTCACTTTGAGTCCAGCTCGATTTCGTAAGTGATCTTCGCGGTCTTGTTCAGCATGGCTGCGACTGAGCAGTATTTTTCTTCAGAGAGCTTGACCGCGTCTTCAACCGCCTTACGAGCAACCTTACCTTTCACGCGATAGACCAGCTTGATAGCAGTAAATACGCGAGGCGGGTCAGCGGCTTTCTCGGCGCTTGCATGGACTTCGACTGCGGTAAAGGGTTCACGCTTTTTCTGCAGAATGGTGACCACGTCGGAGGCGGTGCATCCGCAAAGAGCGATCAAAACGAGTTCCATGGGGCTGTTGCCGGCATGGCTGCTGCCGTCCACGGTGAGGGAATGGCTGGAATGGCCTTCGAACTTCGTCTCGGTTATCCATTTTGTGCTGGCCTGGACCACGAATCACCTCCGGTTGTCTGTACTGGGCTCGGGATGGATGAGGACCCGGAATAACTCAGGGGCTGCTTGTTTGAAGCGGATTTCGAGCGCGGTAGATAGGTCGTGCACTCGCGCCAGCGGAAGCTCGTCGGGAAAGGTGCAATGGCAGGAGACGTACACGTGGTCGCGCACGCGCTTGACCTCGATATCGTGGGTGTCGAGGATTTCGGGGAATTCCGCCGCCACGGCCCTTAGTCGTTCCTCGAGATCGGCATTTCGCACAATCTGCTCTCCCGGTTCAATGGTGGCTGGTTCGCTCTCAATATGGGTGAGGATGGAAGCGATCTCGGGAACTTCTTCACGGATTTCATCTTCCATCAAAGTTACGCGGTCGTGCGCCTCCTTCAGCGGCAATTGCTCATCCATTTCCAGATGCTGCTCTACGTGAAGACTGCCGTCGAGGTCTTGCACGCTGACGTCGTGCACATTCAAGTTGTGGCGAGTGGCCACGGCACGGACGCGGTCGAAAATGTTCTCCGCGAGCGCCGGCCTGGGAACGGAGCGGACGACGACGTCGGTATTGGGAAGGACGCCGTGCACGGCTCTGGTGACCTCGTCGGCCACCTGCCCGGATCGCTGGAAGGTGACGCTGCGCGCCAATCCGATGGAAACATCGGCAAAGTAGCGGTTGCCGGCGCGGCGGATGCGGACACGGTCCACTTCGAGCAGTCCATCCACATTGCGAACGGCATTAATGATACGGCTGCGGGCACCGGCGGGAGCAGTGTCGAGAAGCGCGTCAATCGTCTTGCGGGCCAACCGGGTGCTGACGAACACAATGACGCCAGCCACGAAGAGCGCGGCGACGGGATCGGCGTCGAATAGCCAAGAGATGCCAAATTTCCTGCCGATGAGCACCAACGCCAGGCCGAAGGCAACAACGCCGCTTGACCAAATGTCGGTGGAGAAATGCAGGGCGTCGGCCTGCAAGGCCTGGCTGTCATATTTGTTGGCGATCCTGCCCAACGCACGAGAGCGCCAGAAATCTACCGCCATCGAAACCAGCATCACCAGAAAGGCGGCCAGGGTGGGCTCGACTTCGACGTGGTGGAAAAACAGGCGCTTGATGGCCTCGTAGATGATGACCACACAGGTAAGAAGCAAAAGGCCGGTTTCAATAAAGGCGGAGAAATTCTCGACTTTGCCGTGACCATACTGATGGTCGGCGTCGGCAGGCATATCCGAAACGCGCACCGAGAAGAGCGTGATGGTGGCGGCAATCAGATCCAGAAAAGAATGTGCGGCTTCCGACAAAATACCCAGGCTACCGGTGGTGATGCCGACGACGATCTTGAGCGCGGTGATGGCCACAGCTGCAAACACGGAGTTCGCAGCCACGGCGCGCTTCTCCGCCCGCATCGCCTCCGAACCGAACTCCGAGCCTAAGACCGCGGGCGCGCCCCACATGATGCAATTATCGCTTTGATCGCCAAGTTCCGCCAAGCCGCAAGACGGGGTGAACCAACCGGGCTCTGTGCTAGGATTCTGGTTTGGTCCTTACAACTTTCCGGAGGAACTCTTGAAGAGGCTTCAAACTGTAGTGGCCTGGCTATTGCTGGCGGGCGTGGCCCTTGCCCAGTCCAATTCATCTGGTCCGTCGCTGAAGGCGCGGCCCGCTTCGCCCACCCAGGCTCAGGGATCGTCGGCTTCGACTTCACCTGCGCCCGGTGCCGCAGCTTCCAGCGAGACATCCGCCGTCGCGCCTGACGCGGCGGTGATCACCATCCAGGGCCTGTGCGAAAAGCCCGGCGGAAGCAGCGCCACTCCAGCGGATTGCAAGACGGTCATCACGCGCGGCGAATTTGAGAAAGTGGTGAATGCGGTCCAACCCAACATGCCCGCTGCCGCGAAGAAGCAGTTTGCCAACCGTTACGTGGCGGCCCTTTACCTCGCAGAGAAGGCGCATGAACTGGGGCTCGATAAGGGGCCCGCATTTGACGAGAAGATGTATATCGCCCGGTTGCAGATTCTGGCATCGCTGGGGGGCGAACAGGTGCACCAGGAAGCGGCCAAAGTAACCGACGGTGAGATCGAGACCTATTATCACGACCATATCGCGGATTACAAAACCATCAGCTATGAACTCCTCAAAGTTCCAAAGCAGAAACAAGTGGATCCCTCCACTCAGAAACCCGGAGATCCCGACGCCCAGAAGAAACGGGAAGCCGCCGAAGCCGAGATGAAAGCGGAAGCCGATAAACTTCGCGCCCGCGCAGCCGCGGGAGAGGACTTTGCCAAGCTACAGCAGGAGGCTTACGATTTTGGCGGCTATACCCAGATCAAGGGATCGCCCGCTCGCATGGACAAGGTCAGAAGGGCTGGCATTCCGCCTGCCGATGCTTCAATCTTTGAATTGAAGGTGGGCGATGTCTCGCAAGTGTTCAATGATCCATCCGGATTCGTGGTCTATAAAATGGAGGCGGCCGAGGATGTGCCGGTGGCGACCGTGCATGACGAAATATCGCGCAAACTGGCAAGCGACCGAGAAAAGGGCGCAATTGAATCTTTGCAGAATTCGACCAAGCTCGACGATTCCTACTTCGCGACGCCGGCTCCGCCGGCACCACCGACGTTGAGAAATCCCGGCGAGGCACCTTCCGCGCCCACTCCACCTCCCGGTAAGAAGTAATGGGAGACGCGCTTCCGTCAATTGTGGTGACGGGAATTTCCGGAAACCTGGGGCAGCGCCTTCTGCCCATGCTGACGGGGTTCCGCACGGTGGGGGTTGACTTCAGGCCTCCGCAAACCGACCTTCCGATTCAATTTGTGCAGATGGATTTGGGGCAGGAGGCGTCCTGCCTGCAGTTACTGCAACTGCTGCGCGAAGTGCGGCCGGTAGCGGTGGTGCATCTGGCTTTTGTTCTGGATGCGGTGCGGACCGGAATTCTGGACCGCGACCGCATCTGGCAGATCAATGTCGCGGGCACGGCGCGGGTGATGGAGGCGATTACCGAGGCCAATCGGGAGTGGCCGATGGTCGAGAAATTTGTTTTCGTCAGCAGTGTGTCGGCATATGGTCCCAACCTTTTGACCCCCGCCGCCGAGGAAACCCCGCTGGCTGCACACACCTACGCATACGGAACTCATAAAATGGAATCGGACCGCGTGGTGCGGCAGCGCGGAACAGCCCTGCGGGGGTGCAGCGTGTACATTCTGCGGCCGCACATTTTCGCCGGAGCCAGCGTGGATAATTATTTTATGGAGGCCTTTCGCGGAATTCCCGGAGGCTCGAGCAAGCGGGCGGCCCGAATGCGAGAGCGGGGCAAGCGGCTTCCGTGCATGTTGCCGAGTGGAAAACAATACTTGCAGAACCGGATTCAGTTCGTGCACGTGGATGATGTCGCCAGACTCATCGCACACATTCTGCGGAAGAGCGAACCCGAAGCCCAGCGCCTGACCATTCTCAACGTGGCAGGGCGGGGCGGACCGCTCACCTACGAACAATGCGTCCAAATGGCGAACGCCAAACTGGTGCGGGTGCCGACGGAGAAGCTGTTCAAACTGGTATTGCAGTTCTTGTGGTGGGCGAGGATTTCCACGATCCCGCCGGATGTCGCTCCCTACATGACGTCGGAGACAGTGATGGATACTACCCGCCTGGCGGAATTTTTAGGAGCCGAGTACAAGAACGTAATCCGGTATCCGATCGCGGAAGCTTTTGCGGAGTGTTTTAAGAAGCAAACCCTCGCTGCTAAAACTTAAGGCCAGAAAAGACTTTAAGCGCGAAGGACACGGAGAATTTCGGAAAGGTCGCAAAGAGGAGCGCCCCAGTAGGTTCCCGGCGAGAATCCCGGCCCTGTCTCTCCAAAGAACGGAGAGACAAGGACGGGGCACCCGCGGCACCCGTTCCTTAGCGCTTCGCACGGAACAGGCCGGCGATACCGAAGGTGTAGGGTGTCCAGGAAACTTCGCGGAAGCCGACGGCCCGCATCCGGGCGAGCATTTCGGGCGGAGCGGGAAAGCGTGCGACCGAAGCGGGGAGATAGGCATAAGCGCTCGGGGCACCGGAAATCAATCGTCCGACTCGTGGAAGGATTGATTTGAAATACACGTTGTAGAGCTTCCCCAGAAAACCTTCCGGCTCGTTGAATTCCAAAATGCCATACTCCCCTCCCGGGCGAAGTACACGGCGGATTTCGTGCAGGCCTGCGTCGTAGTCGGCCAGATTGCGAAAGCCGAAGGCTGAGGTCAAGAGGTCGAAGCTCTGATCGGGGAAAGGGAGTTGGAGGGCGTCGGCCTCGATCCATTTCACGGGGTACTGGCCGGAAGTTTTAGCGGATGCGAGTACGAGCATGGCATGGGAAAAGTCTGCGCCGGTGATCCGGGCATCTGCACCCTCGCGGCGCAAAGCGAAAGCCATATCGCCGGTGCCGCAGCAGAGGTCAAGAACCTGAGCGCCGGGCTCCGAGAGAATCGTGGCGAAGGTGCGGGCGGTCCGCCGCCACCAGAGCTTGTCCACATTCGCGGAAAGCAGATGGTTGAGCAGGTCATAGCGCGGAGCGATCGCGGTGAACATCTCGCGGACGGCGCGGGATGCGGATTCGCGGTCGGTGGCGCCTTCGGGGGCAGCGCCGACTACCCGCTTCGGTGTTTCACTCATCGGAATTTCACGCACGCGATAGCCGCCTGATTTGCGCCAAGGCCGCGGTAATCGCTCGCTCGGGGACGTTCCTCACGATTTCGACTTTGCCGATTTCTCGGGGAAGCACGAAGTGCACGGTTCCGGCTTCGGTTTTTTTGTCGGACTGCATCAGCTTGAGCGCTTTCGCCGTCTGGACGTTAACTTTGGGAAGGGACCCCCAGGCGCGGGTAGCGTGGACAATGCGATCATGGATGGAGCTTTCGCAGAAACCCATCTCGGCGGAAATCTTTGTGGCGGCGATCATTCCCCAGGCCACGGCTTCTCCGTGCAGGAAACGGCGGTAGGCCGTGGCTGCTTCAAGCGCGTGGCCGATGGTGTGGCCGAAATTCAGGACGCGGCGAAGATCGCTTTCTTTTTCGTCCGCGGAAACCACTTGCGCTTTGAGGCGGGCGGATTCTGCGAGGACCCAGGTCAGAAACTCTCGGTCCTTGCGTAAAGTTTTCAGAGAGGAATTTTCCAGCCGGGCGAAGAGCTCGACATTTCCGATTACGCCGCACTTCAGGGCTTCGTACATTCCGGCGCGGAACTCGCGCGGGGGAAGAGTCGCAAGCGTCGCCGGATCAATCAGCACGACTTGGGGTTGATAAAACGTGCCCACCAGGTTTTTCCCGGCGCGCAGGTTGACTCCGGTTTTACCGCCGATTGCGGCATCGAGCTGGGCCTGCACGGTTGTGGGTATCTGCACCAGCTTCACGCCACGCATATAGACGGAGGCCAGCATGCCCGCGACGTCGCCGACTACTCCGCCTCCGAAAGCCAGGACGACGGCTTTGCGATCGGCGCCGTGTTTTAATAGCTGCTCTGACAGAGCTTCTACGGTAGAGAGTCGCTTGAACCGTTCGCCGTCGCGCATCTCGATGACTTGGGGAGCAAATCCGGACGACAGAAGCGAGCGCAGAAGCGGTTTTCCCCAGCGGCGGCGCACCGGAGGCACGGTTACCACAAACAAAGGCTGAACCCCGCCAAGCAGCTGGTTGAGGATTTCGCCGGCGCGGGAGATCAGACCGTCCTCAATTACCGCCTCGTACCCGGCGAACGCGGTCTTGATGGGGATGCGGACCATAGTCGAATCATCATAGCAAGCTGTCAGGTTTCAGCCGTCAGCCGTCAGCAAGACCACGCAGCTTTCCGCGGATTGCTGGAATGGCGGTGATTTGCGGTGATACCATTCCCTCAATGCCAGCCGCTGGGTCGGAAACTGATTTTCTCGTCATCGGCGCCGGAGTTGCCGGACTGCGCGCCGCCATTGAACTGGCCCCCGCCGGGCGCGTTCTTGTGCTTGCCAAGCGCGAAGTTACGGATTCGAGCACACAACTGGCGCAAGGCGGGATCGCCGCGGCCCTCAGCGACGAAGACGAAATCAGCCTGCACCTGCAGGACACGCTCAACGCCGGCGATGGGCTTTGCAATCCCGACGCCGCGAAGGTCCTGGTCGAGGATGCTCCGGAACGGATCGAAGAATTGATCGGGTGGGGCACGCAGTTCGACCGCGAAGGCACCAAGCTTACCTTTGGACGCGAAGGCGCCCACAGTCGCAACCGAATTTTGCATGCGCACGGAGATTCCACGGGTCGCGAAATTCTGCGCGCGCTGTATGCGAAAGCCAAGACGCTGCCTGAGATTTCGGTGCGCGAGTTTGAGTTCTCAACTGACCTTGAGATGCATGACGGGCGAGTTTGCGGCGTTCGAGTGATCAACGAACGCGGTGAGCTGAGCAGCATTAGCGCGTCGGCGGTGCTGCTGGCTACCGGCGGCATGGGGCAGCTTTACCTCAACACCACCAATCCGCCGGTCGCGACCGGAGACGGCGTGGCCATGGCTTATCGCGCGGGAGCGGAAGTCACCGACCTGGAGTTCATCCAGTTTCATCCCACGGCGCTGTACTTGAAAAAGGCGCCACGGTTTTTGCTTTCGGAGGCGCTGCGCGGCGAGGGGGCGCACCTGCGCAATCTGGAGATGTCGCGCTTCATGCCTAAGTACCATCCGATGGGCGAGCTGGCTCCGCGAGACGTGGTGGCGAGGGCCATCATGCACGAACTGGAACGCAGCCGGGCGAAGGATCCCGTCGTCTATCTTGACCTCACCGATCTCGATGCCAAGCATATTCAGCAACGCTTTCCGCGGATTTATTCCACTTGCATGAAATACAACATTGACATCACGGAGGAGCTGATCCCAATCCGCCCTGCGGCACACTACGCCATGGGAGGGGTGCGTACAGATCTGTACGGCCGTGCGAACTTACCCGGACTTTACGCGGCCGGAGAAGCCGCGGGGGTTGGCGTGCACGGCGCCAACCGCCTAGCCAGCAATTCCCTGTTGGAGGGGCTGGTGTTTGGGGCGCGGGCAGGAAAGAAAATGCGGGATGAACTGAAAGCGCAGCCGCATCCAGCAAAAACGCTTCCCCCGGCGGCATATTCGAACGGGCCGGTCCCGGTACCGGTGGAGGGAGCAGTTGGTCAACTCCAGGAACTCATGTGGAAAGATGTCGGCATTGTGCGGACAGGAAACGGGCTGAAGGAGGCGATCTCGCGTCTGGAAGAGCTTGGACAACAGATTTCGAAGCCGCGGAGCCGCCGGGAATACGAAGCGCGAAATTTGCAGATTGCCGGGCTGCTGGTTGCGAGGTCGGCGCTGGTGCGCGAGGAGAGCCGCGGCGCGCATTATCGTACGGATTTCCCGGACCACAACGACGTGAAGTTCCGCAAGCATTCGGTGGCGTTGGGGGAGAAGATTCGGTTCGAGTAGGTGGCACCTATTGCTGGCAAAACATTGCCCTGGCATTCTTGACGGTGGGGGCTAATTCCGGATGAGTGGCAATCGCCTGATAGCAACAGCTACGTCCACACGAATTGCCCCGGCCCATCCGGGAAAAGGTTGGCTTGGCTCACCTCATCCGTCACCACATCCCCATAGATATTGAGAGTGGTGCGGATGTCTGCGTTAGCTGGCGCTGTACCCGGCACAAGCTGGTGATGCCCGCCATCTAATATTATGTAGACAACGTACACACAATACTGTATAAATACCCAGCCTGCGATAACGGCGCAGGTTAGCTCTAAAGACCCTATGGCCGTCTTCAATCGTTCCGTCGAACAAGTTCCCTGCAGAGACATATTTGGTAGTACGCCTTTCTTCAGGCTCTGGCAGGGGTTCCTCGTCGCCATTCATGTTCAGGCAATGTTCCGTTTCGCGGCTGTGCATGTCCCCATGCACTGATCGTCCTCCGCGGCCCATTCGTCAGACTCCAAATCTCGTGTTGTGTATTCCGTTGGTCTTATCGGCGGAACTGGGGAAGTGACACGGGAACAGGCTGGGTCGCCAGTACTTCCGGACTGTTAAAAAAAGTTTTTTGTCGATCGAGTTTTACCAATTTTCGAAGGAGACCTGCCTTGGGCCAAAGAAAATCGTTGGGGTGTATTGCTGGAATCGTCTGGGTACTGCTGGGCTTGGTGTCAGGCCAGGCAGCCCTGTCTCAGACGCGCATTGCGAGCGCGGTTAACAACAATCAACGTGTGGTAATGCGCGGTACGACTCCGGCGTTAATCGCGAAGAGTACGGAAACCGGCCGCATGCCCGCTGGCCAGGACCTCGGCCGGATGATTTTGCAGTTGGCGCCGACGGCGCAACAGGATCAGAAAGCGGCGAAGGTCGTCGCGGCATTGCACGATCCGTCCTCGCCGTCGTACCACAAATGGCTTACTCCGGCGCAGTTCGGCCAGTTGTATGGCGTGTCCGACTACGACGCCGCGCAGGTTCAGGGCTGGCTGCAAAACCGGGGTCTCACGGTCCACGAAATCTCGCAGAGCCACCGCTTTATCGTTTTCAGCGGCACGGTGGCGCAGGTGGAAGATGCATTCGCGACGCAAATGCATAACTACAGCTACCAGGACAAGAGCTTCGTTTCGAATTCCACCGACATCCAGATTCCCGCCGCGCTGCAGTCCGTGGTGAAGGGGGTCGTGCGCCTGCACGGCGATCCCCGCACGCCGAACGCGTTCATGGGCGGCAAAGTCTTCTTTAAGAAGAGTCCCGGCCAGTTCAGCTTCGACGACGGTTCCCACTACATGACTCCGGCCGATTTCGCGAAGATCTACAACCTGCAACCTCTCTACGCCGCCGGAATTGACGGCACCGGCCAAACCATTGCCATCGTCGGCCGCAGCAACATCGATGTACAGGACATTCACGCCTTCCGTTCCCTCTTGGGATTGCCCGTGAACGACCCTCAGGTGATTGTCAACGGGGATGATCCAGGCATGACTTTTTATGACCTGCCCGAAGCCACGCTTGACGTCACATGGTCTGGCGCGGTTGCGCCGATGGCCACCATCAAGTTTGTGGTTTCTCAAAGCAACTTCGCCGACGGCGTGGATATCTCGGCCGCCTACATCGTGGATCACAACGTTGCTCCCGTGATGAGCACCAGCTACGGCGCCTGCGAGCAGAGCCTGGGCGCGGTTGGAACTGCTTTCTACAATTCGCTTTGGCTGCAGGCTGCGGCGGAGGGTATCACTTCCTTCGTCTCCGCGGGCGACAATGGCGGCGCGGGATGTGATTCGCCCGGCGCCGGCCTCTATGGAACGGGCGTAGCAGTCAATGGCATCGCGTCAACTCCGTACAACGTAGCGGTCGGCGGCACGCAGTTCGATGATACGGCCAACCCGTCTGCGTACTGGTCGGACACGAACGACCCGGCCACTGGGCTTTCCGCGCTGGGCTATATCCCGGAGAAGGTGTGGAACGACAGCACTGCCGGTCCAAACTATCCGCAATTGTGGGCGGGCAGCGGCGGGGTGAGCACTCTGTATGCGAAGCCAGACTGGCAGACTGCGCCCGGCGTTCCCAACGACGGCATGCGTGATCTTCCAGATTTTTCCCTCTCCGCCTCGGGGCACGATGGCTATTTGGTTTGCCTCTACCGTAATTGCGACTTCGGCCCCTACTTCTATTTTTTTGGAGGTACTTCGGCATCCAGTCCAGCGGCCGCCGGCATTATGGCTCTGGTGAATCAGAAACTGGGAGGACAGCCTCAAGGCATGGCAAACTACGTCTTTTACAGGTTAGCTACCGTGCCCGGGGTCTATCACGACACGGTCGTAGGCGACAACGCGGTACCAGATGCGAATGGACAATACACGCTCGGCTACTCTGCTGGACCCGGCTATGACCTCGCGACAGGTCTGGGTTCTTTCGACGCCAATGCCCTGGTGAATAACTGGCAGGCAGCCTCCGCTACTCTCGGTTCCACGACCACCTTGCAACTCGGGAGCGCTTCGCCCGTCGTGCACGGTACCCCGATCACTTTTAACGCCGCCGTCAAATGTTCAGGCACGGGCTGCACGGATCCGACCGGAACGGTTTCGCTCTCGGCGACTCCGTCTACTGGCGGTAACGTGGTGATGGCGGGTCAGGGCTTGCTCAACCCGGGGACGCCCACGAGCAATTCCACTATCCAGACCCAAAAGGTTCCCGGAGGCACCTATAACGTGACCGCCCGGTACAGCGGCGACGGGACTTACTATTCAAGCTCGTCAGGTCCGGTTCAAGTCACTGTGACACCTGAAGCCAGCCAAACGTATCTTGGCGTGCTGGGTGGCGGATCGTTCAACCTCACTCCCAGTTCGATCCCCTACGATGAACCGTTGCATCTGGGTTTTGTGGTGACCGGGAATTCTGGCTTCGGATATCCGAGCGGAACCCTCACCTTGCAGGAAGATGGGCAATCTGTGTCCACCGTTCTCGCCGACACTGTGACCCCTAGCCCTGTGACGTTGAACTACGGAGAAAATTCCCCGCTCCTGACCAGCACTTCGGCTACAGCGAGCCAAGCCAGCACCATCTCCTACCTCAAACCTGGATCCGCGATAGGCCTGCATCAGCTGGTGGCGAGCTATCCGGGCGACAACAGTTTCAGCAGCAGTACTTCAAATGCATATAGCTTTACGATCACCAAGGCACATTCAGTCATCGCTGACTTCTTCCCCAACGGAACGCCCGTAGCGAACGTTCCGGTGATGGTTGGCGGGCAGGTAGCCCTGTCCAACTTCTGTGCGCCCTACGGAGGTACCATAACCGTCTCCGACATGACCTCCGGAACTCCGGTAGTCGTCGGTTCGGGAACCCTGAATCCGCTGTATTGCGATTCCTACAACTTCCCGGTCACCTTCCCAGCGTCGGGCACACGTATTGTGAGAGTCGACTACAGCGGCGACAGTAACGTTAACCCGTCATTCGCCGTATATCCTGTGTTCCCGGTCGCGGCCAACGTACCGGCGTCCGTCTCGCTTAGCGCTGATTTACCCACCGCGACGGCAGGCACTGCCGTTACCCTGACCGCGGTCGTAACCTCAGATGCTCAACTCCACACGCCGACGGGCACCGTTACTTTTCTTGACGGTACTGCAGTTCTGGGCACGGCCGCGCTGGATGCTACCGGGACCGCTGTCTTCGTAACCAAGACGCTGGCCGGTGGCCAACACAACATCACGGCAAGCTATCCCGGCGACGCCATCACGACCGCTTCAGTTTCCAGCCCGATTACGGAGGTGATCTTGGACTACATCTTCCAAGCGCTTCCGGGAAGCTTAACCATCCAGGGTGGGCAGTCCGGAACGGCAGCGTTGAACGTCATTCCGCTGGGAGGATATTCGCAGGCTGTGCAGTTCTCCTGTGGCCCTCTTCCCGCGGGTGTGGGTTGCGTCTTCAGTCAATCGAGCGTGACTCCCGACGGCGTACATCCATCCACTGCCACGCTGACGATCAAAACCAGCGTGGTGATGGCGAGCCGCACCGGAAACAGCGCCTTCTGGGCTGTCAGTGCGACCGGGCTGCTGAGCGGAATGCTGCTGTTGCCGTTCGGCAAACGGAGACACGTCAAGGGCAGCCTACTTCTTTCGGGAACGTTGCTTCTGCTGCTCAGCGGTATTGGATGTGGCGGTAGCGCCAGTCAAGGGAGTAAGAACCCGACCACGTTCACGCTGAATGTTACGTCCACCAGTTCCACCGGAAGCAAGGCCGTGGCGCTGGTGGTGAACATCATCAAATAGTTCGGCGCTCAAATGCGCTGAATTAACGAAACCTCAACGCACGCTCCACAGCGGCCTTTTGGAGCAGGCCACAAACAGAACGGGCCCGACGCTCTTCGTCGGGCCTCCGAATTGAGCCGGGAAGATGCGGCTCAATTTTCTTTCCTCAAGGAAAGCACGTCGAACGACCTCGGGCCGCTTGCGGCTGTGCCGGTCGTTTACATACGCTCAAGCGCCAGTAGTTGGCTCGTCCCGGTGCAGCGCTGACACCACAATCGTCACCAGCAGAATCCCGCCGATTATCGCTAGCGACACATCCGTGCGGATCACGTAGTAGTGTGACATCAGCATTTTGAATCCCACAAAGACCAGCAGACACGAGATTCCGTAGTGCAAATACTCGAACACATCCATCAGGGAAGAGAGAGCGAAGAACAGAGACCGTAGGCCGAGAATGGCGAGGATGTTCGAGGTATAGACGATGAAGGTATTCAGGGTGATGGAGAGAACGGCGGGAATGGAATCTACGGCAAATATCACGTCGGTGGTTTCGATCAGAAGAAGGACCAGAAGGAGCGGTGTGGCGTAGAGTCTTTCGCGACGGACGAAGAACCTGCCGTCAGTGTCGTCGGTGACTGGAATGATCCGGCGAAACGCGCGCAGCACGGGATTCTTCTCCGGATCGACCTTGGCCCCATGCTGAAACAACAGGCGCACGCCGGTGAACACGAGAAAGAGTCCGAAAATGTAGATCACCCAATGAAACCTTCGGATGAGGCCAACCCCGGCGAAGATGAAGGCAGCACGCATGACGATTGCGCCGATCACTCCCCAGAACAACACCCGGTACTGCTGCGGTTCGGGCAGATGGAAATAGCGGAAGATCAGAAGAAAGATAAAAAGATTGTCCGCGCTGAGGGAAAGCTCGAGGACGTAGCCGGTAGAAAACTCAAGGGCGGCGGTGTGTCCCTGCCAGACGTAGATCAGGGCGGCGAAGCCTGCGGCAAGCGCGATCCAAAGCCCGCTCCAGATGAGCGCCTGCCGCAGCTTGAGCGGCTGGGAGGGCGGGTGAAAGACGCCCAAGTCCAGCGCCAGCATCGCAGCTACGAAAACATTGAACAGAATCCAGATCAGGGTCTGGTTCAAGAGCAGTCTCGAGTACTGGCCGAATTAGAAATGAAAATCATGGAAAGAGAAAGTGGGACGGACTATCGTTGATCCAGCAGACGGACGGTTTCCAGGGTCACTGTGCCGACGATCGCCAGACTTTTCGGGCTGAGCTTGTCAACTGTGTCCTCGGTCGTATGCCAGAAGACATTGTTGTAGCCATAACTGGAGTCGATCAAGTCGGCAGATGGCACGCCGCGCTGTACGAAGGGAGCGTGATCGTCCTCCTCGTAGATTGTGCGGGCGAAGAAATGTGATTGGTATCCCACGCGAGTTGCGGCTTGAAATATTAGGTCTTCCAGCCAAGCAGTTGAATGCTCGTCTCGGTCAAGGTTGAGATCGGCGTCGCCGATCATATCTTCGAGCACAAACGCTTTGACCTTCTTGAGCGTTCCGTCATCCTGCCATTCCTGTGCGAGATGGCGAACACCGTAAAGGCTCTCGGGATCATCCCAGGGCAGCTTCATGGATTCCTCCGCGTCGTCCCACAGTAGCCAGACGCTGTAACCTTCGCGTTTTGTGCCGCGCAATTGGTTGGCAATTTCGAGCAGCAGAGCGCTGGAGGATGCTCCATCATTTGCCCCGATGTATGGGATATTTCTCAAAGGCCAGTTAGTGTCGTAGTGGCTGGCGATCACAATGATTCCGTCTCGAGTGCCGGGGAACTTGGCGATGATGTTGTGAACCGGAAACTTGCCTTCTGATGCAGTGATCTCAAAATTGTCTAGCTCGACGGTATCGCCTTTGAGATGAGAGAGGATGTACTTCTCGACTTTCTTGTGGTTCTCGCTTCCGATGGGACGCGGGCCTAAGGCAACAATTTCCTTTACATATTGCATGGCGCGGCTGGCGTTGAATGCGGGCGGAATGTCGGCGACGGCTACCGCCTGCGACGGGGCATCGGACGTCGTGTTGGCGGCAAGGTCCGGGGGGGTGCTGCGTGCGCACGTAACTGTGCCGAGAAGCGCGCAGGTCAGCAATGTGGTGAGAGTCTTCATTTTTCTGAAATCGGTTTCCGTTCAGCTGCGAGCTAGGTAACCTTTGCCAGCGGCACCATCCGAAGTACCTCTGGGGCTAAAGCCCTATTTCTGCGGTCCTGTTAATGCAGGCCTGGAAGGCCTGCTCCGCCTGAGGGCTCAAGAGACTCATTGAATCACATAGGCTACGCTGGAGCTCGCCGCGCTTCGCGCGCCTTTCTCTGCGTTGGATGCACGAACCATGCGATCCCAATGCTCAATGCATACAGCGCCAGCATGGGGGCAGCGAACACGCACATGCTGGTAATGTCAGGCGTGGGGGCCAGGGCTCCAGCAATAATAAAAATTCCCAGGATGGCATAGCGGATGTTGCGCCACATCCAGCCGGCGCTGACCACGCCCATCAGGGCGAGAAAAAAAACTAAGATCGGCATCTCGAAAACCAGACCCAGGCCGAGAATCACGGTCAGAAACAGATCGGTATATTCGTGGATCGTGATCATGGGCATGAACTGCTTGCCCAGATGGATGAGGAAATTGAGCGCTTGGGGATACACGATGCGATATCCGAAATAGCCGCCGGCGGTGAACAAGAAAACGGTTGAAAACAGGAAGGGCCCGGCATAGCGCTTTTCGCGGCGGTAAAGCCCTGGAGAAATGAACAGCCATACCTGGTACAGCACATAGGGAGAAGTCAGAAACAGGCCCGCGAGGATTGACACCTTCAAGTAAAGGTTGAAGGGTTCGGTGGGGTTCAGATAGACCAACTGCTCGGGCAGGTGGTAGCTCCTTAGGACCTGTACGATGGGCCTCTGCATGTAGCCGACTAGCGCCTCGTGATACCACCAACAGGCTCCGGCGCCCACCGCCACCGCAACCAGCGAATGAAAAATCCGCTTGCGAAGTTCGTCGAGGTGTTCGAGGAAGCTCATGGCGGGCATGGGTTCCTGGTCGGGCTCTACGGGGCGCACCTCGGTGGTGGTGTCATGCATTGGTGGTGTCGTGGGCGGGGGAATTCACATCACCGGAGGGGACGGGCGGTTCCGACGAAATTTCTGTCGGAGACGAACTTTCCGGCGGAGATGAAAATTGTGAAGAGTGCACCGCGCCGGGCGGCGGCTCGGCTGGTGGGAGAATCTTTTGTTCTTGTTCCGCTTTCTTTTGTTTTTCCTGCAATTCGAGCTGGTTGATCTCGGACTCGATTTGCGCCTTGAATTCATTGGAGGCACGCTTGAACTCGTTGAGCGCTTTCCCGACCTGGCGCGCGATCTCCGGCAGCTTCTTGGGGCCGAAGATCAGGAGGGCCAGCACGAAGATGAAAGCGGTGTCGCCAAAACTCATGTCCCAATCATAGCGGAGCAGTTGGCGGGCAGCAACGCGACCGTTCTTCAGTCCCGTTGGCGTACTCATGCAGGGCATTCTCCGAGCTGCCAGACAGCTCAGAACAAGCAGCAAGCATCCAAAGTGGGCCCGAATTCGGCAGTGGAGAAAGGTATGAACAAACTCCATATAGACACCCGGGTTTTGTCCATGACTTTGGTTGCTCTGCTTGGGTTGAGCCTGGCGGTACGGCCGGCTTTGGCCGCCACCTATTACCCCATCATAGTTCCGGGCTCGAACATGACATCGGCTCGAGGCATCAACGTCAGGAGTCAAGTCGTTGGCTACTACACAGGCCCAAGCGGAGGGTTTCAAGGATTTCTGCTCAACCACGGAAAGTACTGGACGGTGAATTACCCTGGAGCTCCGAACACATTGCTCAGCGGCATCAACAAGCATGAAGCGATCGTGGGTTACTACGACGACGGCATCTTCATACATGGCTTCACACTGGTCCACGGAAAGTTCGCCGCGTTCGATTGCCCGGGAGCCAGCAACACGTATGCCTCCGGCATTGACGATACGGGGCGAATCGTTGGTTTCTATCAGGTCGGGGGCTTCACCGGCGGCCACGGATACGAGCTGGTTGACGGGAATTTTACAGCCATCGACGTGCCCGGCGCGTCCGCGACTTACGCCTCCGGGATCAATGCCGCAGGAGATATTTGTGGATCGTTTCTCGATGCAAGCGGCCAGCTACATGGATTCCTGCTGCACAATGGAACCTTTCAAACCATTGACTATCCCAATTCCGTTGGAACGAATGCAAATGGCTTGAACAACAGCAATCAAGTTGTCGGCGGCTATGTTCCCTCAAACCTTCACAACCAGGGCTTTCTTCTCTCCGGTACGAACTTGACGAGTCTGAGCTATCCCGGCTCCACCATCACCATCGCATCGGGTATCAATAACCGCGGCACCATTGTCGGGACCTGGAGCGGCACGGCGGGAAACCAGTGGGGTTTCGTGCTAATTCAAGCAAGGTAACTGATCCATCGGGGTGGGGAAATTGACTCGGCGATTCCCCCAATGGTCGCGAGCTCGAGATTCCCTTCCTGAGTGTGACGTGCGGGCCTGCGCGGCCAAACGCCAGCGGCCAGAGGTTCACTTCAAATCACAACGGAACAGTTTGGTAACAGAGCGATCGGTGCCAGGCCGACGAGGAGTAAACTTTCGCGTTGACTTCTGGTTTCAGAATGCCTAGAGTTTGGTCGCGTTTTGGGGAGGAATAGTCGTGAAGCGTTGGCTAAAAATCCTGCTGGTGGCGATCGTTATCCTCGCAGTTGTGGCTGCGGTTGGGGCGGTCAAGATGTTTGGACCGCGTGCGTTCTTGGGGGCAAGATCACGCCCTCTGACTGCGCGCACATTCGAGCGGACGCCTGCGCGGCTGGAGCGAGGAAAATATTTGGCCAACTCCATGGGGTGCGTGTACTGCCACTCTCCGCACGACTGGAGCAAGCGCGACGAGGCAATCCCGCCGGGGATGGAGGGCGCTGGTCAGCAGCTTCCCTACACCGATTTACCCGGGCGCGTGATTGCTCCGAACCTTACTCCAGACAAGGAAACCGGAGCCGGCGACTGGAGCGACGACATGCTGGCCCGCGCGATTCGCGAAGGTATTGGCCACGACGGCCGGACCCTGTTTCCGATCATGCCGTACTCGCACTACCGTCTGATGCCAGACGAGGATCTAGCTTCTATTGTGGTTTACTTGCGATCACTTGCTCCGGCGCACAATCCGCTGCCGCAAACCGAGATTATTTTCCCGGTGAAATACATCATCCGTAATGGGCCGCAGCCGATCGAGGCTCCGGTTCCCGCTCCCGACGTATCAGATCCGGTTAAGCGCGGCGCATTCCTGGTAAACCTAGTCGGGTGCGCCGATTGCCACACTCCTGTGGACGCGCATCACAATCTGATCGAGGCAATGGCTTTTGGTGGAGGCCAGATCATTCAAGGCCCCTGGGGAAAGGTTACGACCGCTAACCTGACGCCTGACCCTTCTGGCATCCCGTATTACGACGAAGCGTTGTTCATCCGAGCCATGCGCACCGGAGCCGTGGGATCACGCGAACTGAGCCGGGCTATGCCGTGGCTGGTAATGCGCAACATGACGGACCAGGACCTGAGTGCGATTTTCGCTTACTTGAAAACGCTCAAGCCGGTCCGCCACCGGGTGGATAATTCCCTGCCCCCAACGGTATGTCCACTGGACGGCGCAATGCATGGTGGGGGAGAACAGAACGAAAAACGGTAGGGCCGGGGGAGCATCTGAACCCTGCTGGTGCTAACCAGGGCTTCAGGGCATCTAACCCTTTAGTACGTTGACTTCCCTTCTGGTTCTCCCTAGATTGGAAGCAGTTCTTTGAATGGTCCATCCCAAAATGGGGGCGTCACGGTTTCGACGGAGATGCTTGCGGCCAAGAGGCATGCCGGGGTGCACACACCCGTAATCGCGTGCACAATGATAATTGCCAATCAAGAAATGGCATACGCAGCTTAATTAATTAAGTTGCCGTCTTCC
>WNFC01004364.1_pt1 | contig 34996 bp, 34 predicted proteins | sample 5400541 | NCBI WGS metagenome assembly WNFC01 (sample SAMN13153342, study PRJNA577476) | soil metagenome | isolation source: 120 cm saprolite under Douglas fir tree site 2 hole 2 replicate 1 | place: USA:California | collected 2015-04-18
AATGAGACCGCGAATGAGAATGGGTTGCCTTGCGCGGCCTCGGACCGGCTGCGTCGCTTCGCGGCACCACGTTCTGTGGTCGCCCTCGTACCTGGAGGCGGGTCCCGGCGAAAGTTTGGCTGTCTCGCCGCGCCAGGCGCGGTCAAACAGCCAAAGTTTGGACTCCGTGGCTTCTGCAAGGCACCTAAACGGGTGTTATGGGGAAATGGCGAATCCGAAGTGACCACAAAGAGTGGTCGCGATCTCCCCCATTGCCGCCCGCCGCCCGGGAATTCTCGTGTCAGAAGGTTCACCCCGAGCGAGGCCATCAGGCGGGGGTCCCCACCGGCGTCCCCACCGGCGTCCCCACCGGCGTCAGGGCGGGGGTGACCGCCGGGTCGAAGACCGTCGGCCGGTGGACCTCTGTGGAGACCGCCACGAGCGCCGTCTCCAGGAGCCGGCGCCGCCATGCCTTCTCCGCCGCCGGGTCGAGGGTGGGGTCTCCGGCCGGGTAGGGGATGCCCCGCGTGGGGACGATGCGCGGCGCCCCGACCCGCGTGGCGATCGGGACGAGGTTCACCAGCAGCGCGGTCGGGATCCCGGCCCGCTCCAGTTCCTTCGCAAGCGTTGACCCGCAACGCGTTCCGGTCCCTCAGGTCGCAGTCAGGATCGCCGCTTGGACGCCGGCCCGGCGGAGTTCGGCCGCCCACTCGACGCCGAAGTGCGTGGCATCCCCAACCGCGGTCCCGTTGCCGGCGGTGACGAGGTACTCGGGGTGCAGGGCCCGGATCTCCCCGCTCGCCTCCATCTCCCGGGCGACGTCGAGCGGGAGCATGCGGTTGGGGTCGGCGTTGGCCACGACCGTCGAGAAGCCACCGTGCACCGACTGGAACTCGCCGGTTGCCAGGGCGTTGCGCCCCGCCAGCGAGTACCGGAACCAGTGCTTGGCCCTCGCCGACTCCAGGCGGTCGGGGTTGCCGGCGGGCACGAGCGCACCCTCCGTGAGGATCGCGACCATGGCTTGTCGGGCATCGGCGATGGGGGCGGCGGGCGCCACGTGCGAGAAGTCGGGAAGCTTGATCTCGGTCCTGCCTCCGGCGGGGCCCCTGGCCAGGCGGTCAAGCGCTAGGAGCACCGCCCGGGTGGCGGCGTTGGCGGGTGCGACCGAGTTCCGGCGGGCGAGGGCGGAGGCGCCGGTGATGCGACCCTCGGCCTCGCCGGGTGCCCCGCCCCTGGCGAGCATCGACGCTGCCGCGGCCATCCTCGTCAGGGCCTCGCCCATGTGGCGGGCAGCGGGACCGGAGTCAATGGCCACCGCCGGTGCGACCTCGGGGAGGCCGGGGTTGGCCGGGTCCATCGCGGCGAGCGCCGGGATGCCGGCGCTCGCCGCCGCGGCGGCCACCCGAGCGCAGGCGATGCCGTAGCGGCCGCTCCCGAACGCCGGGCCGGCGATCAGCAGCTCGGCGCCGGCTTCCTGGGCCAGGGCGAGGATCTCGCCGGGTGCCCTGGGCTCGGAGGCGGCGTAGTCGTCGCCGCAGAAGACGGTGGCGACCACCTCGTGACCCTCGGCCTGCAGGCTGGCCGCCAGCTTGCGGCCCGGGCCGACCGCTCCCTCCCGGGAGGCCGGCGGGGTGCCCGCCTGGTCCTCCCCGCCGATGCCGGCGAAGAACTGGTTGATGTAGTGGACGACCTTCATCTACGAGATCACCTCCGCTCCTGCTGCCGTCAGCTTTCCCCAACCGAGCGGGCTGAGCGCGGCGACCACCACGGCCATGGGCACTTCCATCGCCGCCGAGGCCTCGATGTCGAGCAGGGCGAAGCGCTCCGCTCCGTAGGCCCGCTCGACGGCGGGGAGCTGGATCCGCTCGTCGTAGTTCCCGGTCGAGACCATCGCGGTGGCGGACGACGGTGGGGACACCAGCGGCGGTGCGGTCCCGTCCGGCCCGGACATCTCGGAGAAGAGGCCCACGCCCACGATGCCGGCCTCCTCCAGCGCATCCATCTTCAGGGAGATGTCAGAGTCGGCGTTGCCGCCACCCTCCTTCGTGATGATGGCGGCGTCCCAGCCGAGGGAGGCGCACAGCCGGGCCGCGTGGGCGGCGGTCAGCTCTTTCGCAGCCTGGTCCACGGGCTCGGGGGACAGGATCAGCCCGGCGAACTCCAGGGTGTCGCCGTCGGCGGCCCGCAGGGCGGCCACCACCGGGTGGTTCTGGTGGACGTAGGTGGGGTTGCGCAGCGCCGGGTGGCCGTACTGGCCGCTGACGACAGCCCCGTCGTCGACCTCGCACGCGTCGATGGCCACCGGGGGCGACCCTGCCAGGCTGCGCCCGTAGAAGAAGACGTCCTTGAAGGCCCCCTGGGTCTGGAGGTTGGTGATCGCCCCGACCCTCGGGAGGGGGCCGGGGCCGCTCCGGGGGCCGGGAGTGAAGAGCTCCTCGACTTCGTCGGCGGGGGCCTCGACCGAGGCCTCCGCCAAGCGACCGGCGACCCGCAGCATGCCCCGCCGCAAGGCGGCGTCGACGTCCTCCCACCCTGCCCCCTCGGCGGGCTCGAACTCGATGATCAGGTTGTGGGTCTGGCCGAGGGGGGAAAGCTCGGCCGCCGGTCCCGACATGTCGATGAGCGCCTCCTGCGCCCGGGGAAGGAAGCCGGCGACCACGACCGCCGCCCCTCGAAGGACGTGGGTCTCGCCGCGCCCTTGCACCTTCGGGGGGGCGACAAAGCCCGGGAAGGCGCCGCCCTTGGGACCTTTCGACCTCGGCTCGACGGCGTCGAGGACCTTGACGATCCTGGCGCTGTCGCCCGGCGACGCCCAGCTCAGCCGGACGGACGCGAGCGCCGGGCTGGCCATCAAGTCCTCGAGCTCGACCTTCGCAGCCGTGAGCGTGCCGGCTGCGAAGGCAGTGGTGCCGCCAAAGCCAACTGCCGTCACGCTGTGGATCAGCCGCCGCAGCGCGACTGGGTCAGGAACCGTCGGGGTCATGCCCGAAATCGTATCGCGACCAGGAGAATGTTCTGACCAACGCCCCTCCCGCCTTGCAGTGGGGCACGGGACCCCGGGTAGACTCCGCACCATGGACTCTGTGACCCGGATCAAAACCGCTTTAGCACTTGAAAAGCCCGACCGGCCCCCGTTCACCTGGTGGGGTCACGCCTTCAAGGAGGAATGGTCACCCGAGGCGCTCGCCGCCGTCACCGTCGACCGGGCGCGCCGCTTCGGCCTCGACTTCGTCAAGCTGCAGCCCCGGGCCTCTTCCTTCGCCGAGGCGTACGGCTCGCTGTACGAGCCCTCCGGCAACGCCGAGGAACACCCGACGCTCATCAAGGCGGGCGTCGTGACCATGGGGGACTGGGTGAAGCTGCCCGAGGTCGACGCCTCCCATCCGGCCTTCGCCGACCAGGTCGAGGCGCTGCGCCTCGTGGTCAACGAGCTCGGCCCCGACGTGCCGGTGATCCAGACGGTGTTCTCGCCGCTGACCGTGGCAGGGCACCTCATCGGCAAGGACCCGGCAGGGGTCGTGCGGATGCTGCTCGACCGTCCCGACCTGGTCGGGCCGGCCCTCAAACGGATCGCCAGGGGCCTCGTCAGCTTCTCCGCGGCGTCGGTGGCGGCCGGCGGGGCCGGGATCTTCTTCGCCATCTCCGGGTACGCGTCGGCCGACATGATGTCCGAGAAGGACTACCGGAGCCTGGCGCTCGACCACGACCTCGAAGTGACCGGCCTCCTTCCCCATGAGGCATGGTTCAACGTCGCCCACCTCTGCGGGCCGCGGCTGCATTTCGACATCGCCAAGGCGCTCGGCCTCCAGGCGGTGAGCTGGGCCATTCACGAGCCCGGCAATCCGGGGCTCGCCGAGGGCCGGGACCGCACCGGCATGGCGGCCATGGGCGGCCTCGGCCACAAGACGACCCTCGTCGACGCCACGCCCGACCAGGTCATCGCCGAGGCCCAGGCGGCGCTCAAAGGCACCGAGGGCCGGGGCGTCATCCTGGCCCCAGGGTGCTCCGTGGCACCCAGCGCGGGAGACGAGAACCTCGCCGCGATCGCGGCGGCGGTGGCGGCGTGAAGTCGGTGGCGGCGTGAAGTCGGTCGCCGGCCTGGCCGAGATCGTCCTCTGGACCCACGACATGGAGAAGTCGCTCGTCTTCTACCGTGACGTCCTGGGCCTGGAGGTCATCTCGCCGCCGGACTTCCCGAAGCTGTTCCTCTCCACCGGTGTCGGCCCGGCCGGCATCCCCGAGATGATCGTCCTGATGCCGCACCCCGAGCCCGGAGGCGTGTTCCCGGCTCCCAAGCTCGAGCGGGTGCTGCACCACATGGCCTTCGCCGTGGACCCCACCGCCTACGACGACCTGGAGTCCCGGTGCCGCGATGTGGGCCTGGACGTCCGCCAGGGCATCCACCCCGTCCTGAAGGGCGTCCGGACCTTCTACGTCGACGACCCCGAAGGCAACGAGGTGGAACTCATCGCCCTGGAGAACGACCCCCCGCCGAGGCGCCAGATCGGGTTCGGCTAAGGAGGCCGCGCCTCAGGCGGTCCGCAGGGGCAGGTCGAAGGACTCTCCCGGGCCCGCCACGAAGATCTCGGCCCCGGCCGGGCGCACGGTCGCCGTGCCCCGGCCCTGGATCTCCCAGCGGGCACCGTCGCCGACGACTGCCGTGTCCTCGTCGACGCCGACGAAGGCGATGTCGCCGGGCACGGCGGCCAGCATCATGGCCTGGGACCCCGGGTGCCAGCCCTCCATGGCGTCCCAGTGGGGCCCGAAGACGGAGGGGAACCAACCGATGCCGGGCACCACGATGTCGGGCAGCCCGTTGGCGGCCGCCACCGAGTCGATGGTGGTCACGCCCAGGAAGCCGATGCCGGCGCTGGACCCGGCCAGGGCGCACCCGCCCTCCAGCTCGGCGACGACGCCGTCCCAGAAGGGAGTCCCGGCCAGCGACCGGACCAGCTGGGCGGGGTTCCCGCCGGAGAAGAACACCAGCGACGCCCCCTCGACCTGGGCGACGACCTCCGGCCGGAAGGCGTCCTCCCGGCCCTTGATCCCGACCACCTCCGGTGCGTATCCGAGGTCCCGGTAGTGGTCGATGCCCATCGCCCCCCAACGCTGGAAGACGTCGTCGCCCTCGGGGGCCGCGGCGGTGGGCACGACGAGGACGCGGCCGGCGTCGCGGCGGGACGACTCCACGAGCCACCGGTCGACCGGCCCGGCCCAGGGCAGGAATTCACCAGACCCGAACAGGCCGTAGCTCCCGGGCACGGCAGCCTTAGCCGACCGGGGCGCGCCGGGCGGTGGGGATGACGAACTTCTCGGCGGTGAGGGCCGCGGAGAAGGCGACCACCTTCGTGTCGACCAGACCCGCCGCCCGCCCGGCTTCGAGGACCTCCATCTCGCTGATGTCGGGGCTGCCCTTCGGCCGCAGCACCCACAGAGCGCCGTTGGGCTTCAGCTGGTGTTGCAGGCTCGACAGCTTCTTGAGCGCCGTGCGTTCGGGCGTCCCCAGGAAGATCAGATCGCAGTCGTTCGGCGTGCCCGAGGCCGGGGTCCCCGTGGGGGAGAGCGCGACGACGGCGGCCCGCTCGGCGAGCTGCGCCCGGAACCCCTCGTCGTCGATGTCGACCAGCGCCACGAGCATGCCGGGACGGACCCCCAGCTTGTCGATGACCGGCTTGGGCTCCATGATGGCCTTGAGCCACCGCGGTGCCTTCGCACCAAGCTCGAACTCGGCCACGCCGCCGGGGAAGGTGACCGACAGCCACCCGTCGGTGGCGGAGGTGGCGGTGATCTCCTTGAACGGGATCGCCAGGCGGAACCCGCCGCGGAAGATGAGCGTCTCCGTTTCGAGATGCGCGCTGCCTACCGACTGGTCAAGGCCGGGGTCCCCTTGGGGCAAGGAAGAATCGAAGCGCACGGCGCACCGCACCTGGTCACCCATCGCGTCAGGAGTCTACCGCCGCAGCCCGCCGGCTCCGGCCGGCTGCCAGGAAGCGGGGATATCCTCCACAAGATGCGGCTCGCCGCGATCTGCCTGCTGATCGCCACAGTCCTCGCCGTGGGCGTCCCCGCCCACCCGGCAGCCGCGGCCGAGCCCGTCCTGAAGGCCGACCTGGTCGACTTCCGGCCCTGGCTCGGCCCCAACAACGACCTGACGGCGAAGATCCACCTCACCAACAACGGCTCCAGCCCGCTGCCGCTCTCCGGGCTGCAGATCCACGTCGAGGTCTTCGCCGGCCCGGACAACCGAACCAGGCTGGAGGACCAGTTCCAGGGACGGGACCTGACCCAGCAATGGGTGGACACCGAGTATCTCTCCCTGCCGGCCCTGCCCCCCGGCGGGGGCGTGGACGTCCTGTTCGACCACCAGGCTCCCCTCTCGTCGATCACATTCTTCAAGACCGGGGCCGACGACCGGGCCTACCCGCTGCGCTTCACCGTGGGTGCGGGGGGCTACACCGCCAGCCCGATCAACACCCAGCTCCTGTACTTCACGGAGGCCCAGGGCGTCGATCACCCGCTCGGCCTCGCGCTGATCGTCCCGCTGGACGCGCCCAGCGCCTTCGACGCCCAGCGACGGGAGACATCCATGGCGCTGGAGGATGCGATCGCCCCCCAAGGACGGATCACCCGCATCCTCGATGCCCTCGAAGACCCGCACCATGCCGAGGTCACCGTCACCGTGGCGCCGTCCGGCAACCTCCTCGACGACCTCGCGTTCATGGCGTCGCCCGCCGGATTCACCAGGCTCACCCCCTCCGGCGCCGGCCAGCAGGTCCAGCCCTCCGACCCTCCCGCCCAGGCCGCCGTGGCGACGATCGCGCGCCTGAAGAACCTGGCCTCCCGGCCCGGCGTCCGGTTGATTGCCTCCGCCTATTCCGACGCGCCGCTGCCGGGGCTGATGAGTAACGGGCTCGGCGGCGACATCGGGGCGCAGTTGGACGCCGGCCGTGCGGAGGTCAAACAGGTGCTGGGCTTCGATCCCCTCCCCGGATGGTTCCTTCCGTCCGACGGCCTGGTCGACGAGGCGACGCTGAGCCAGCTCGCCACCCTCGGCATCGACAACGTCGTGGTCTCCCCGGCGTCGCTGCAATCGTTCACCCCGCCGGTGCTCACCCCTGGTGCCCAGGTGGAACTCCGCGGACCGACCTCCCGCACGGCGGGCCGGGGCGACGGCCCCACCCTCGCGGCACTTGTCGTCGACGACGTCCTCACCTCCCGCCTCCAGGGCGGACCGGGGCTGAGCGCGCTGCAGATCCGCCAGCGATTCCTTGCCGAATCGGCGGTGATCCTGCTCGAGCAGCCTGCCAACGCCCGGTCGATGGCGGTGCTCGCCCCACCGGACTGGGACCCCAGCGACATCGTGATCAAGGGCATCCTCGACGCCCTGACCCCGGCCACGGGGTCGCCGTGGATGACCGGTGCCGCCCCTGACGCCATGATCGCGGGGGCGACGGACACCCCGGTCCGCACGGTCGCCCAGAGCGTGTCCTACGCCCTCCCCCAGTCACCGGGGAAGGACTTCTTCGACCAGCTGCGGTCGGCGCGCGTGTCTCTCGATGACTTCTCGGCCATCGGCCCACCCCTCGACGTGATCGCGGAGCTCACCCGGCGCCTCCTCATCGCCGAAGGCTCCGAGTCGTGGGGACAGAACGGGGCCCCGGACCGGGGCCGAGGATTCGCCCGGTCGGTCCTCGACGCCGTCAAGGGTGAGTTCGCGAAGATCCAGGCACCGAGGGACCAGCTGATCGTCCTCACGAACCGGCACGCGACGATCCCGCTCGCCATCACGTCGAAGACCACGTACAAGGTCCACGTCAAGGTGGGCCTGGAGTCCGACAAGCTCGCCTTCAAGGATGGTGTGCCCTGTCACAGTCCGAGCCTGCCGGCCCAGACGACCTGCCTCCCCCTCGACCTGTCGCCGGGGGCCCAGACGATCCAGGTGAAGGCGACCGCCAACTTCACGGGGAGTTTCCACGTCCAGGTGGACCTGCTGACCAACACCTCGGCGCCGGCGAGGATCTCCACGGGCCGGCTGTCGATCCGGTCCACCGCCTACAACATCGTGGCCCTCGCCCTCATGGCAGGCGCCGCGCTGTTCATCCTCTTCTCGTGGGCGCGCAGCGTGGCTCGCCGCCGGGGGACGGGCGCTCCTGCCTCGGGGCCCGGCACGCCGCTGTTCGAGGGTCCCGTCGTCGGTCCCTCTGCGGTGGCCCCGCCGGACTGACCGCTAGACTGGGTCGATGATCGACGTCAGGCTCGCCGGCCGGTACCGACTGGAGAGCGAGATTGGCGCCGGAGGGATGACGGTTGTCTGGCGGGCGGTCGACGAGGTCCTGGAACGACAGGTCGCCGTCAAAATCCTCCACCGCCACCTCCTCTCGAACGAGGTGTTCTGCGCGGAGTTCCGCCGGGAGGGCTTCTCGGCGGGGGCGCTCATCCACCCCAACATTGCTGCGGTCTATGACACCGGGCACTACGACGAGGCCCCCTACGCGGTTATGGAGTACCTGGGCGGCGGGTCGCTCGCGCGCCTCCTCGCAGAACGCGCTCCGTTGCCCCCGGCCCGGGTCGCCGCCATCGGCGCCGATGTCTGCGAGGCCCTGGCGTACGCCCACCGCTCCGGGGTGGTCCACCGGAATCTGAAGCCAGCGAACATCCTGTTCTCGGAGGCCGAGCAACTGAAGGTCACCGACTTCGCCGTCGCCGGGGCCGCACTGGGGGGAGATCTGGCGGCGACGGGTGCGCTGATCGGGACCCTCTCCTTCCTGGCCCCCGAAGTCCTGGAAGGCGGCGAACCCGGCCCGGCCGCCGACCTCTACGCCCTCGGGGTCGTGTTGTTCACCGCGCTCACCGGACGCTCGCCCCGGGTGGCGGGCAACGATCTCGCCTCGCCCACCGGCAAGGTCCGCCCGCAACCTGCCCACCCCCGGGACTTCCGTCCCGACGTCCCCCGCGACCTCGACGCGGCCGTCGCCCGGGCGCTGTCACCTCTGCCCGAAGAGCGCTTCGACGATGCCGCGGATCTGGGCCGCCTGCTGCGCCCGGTCGCCCAGGCCCGCCCGCCCCGTGCGGCCCCCGTCCCGCAGGTGGCTCGCCCCGGTCGTGCTGCTGGTCCTCGTAGCGATCGCGGTCGTGATCGGAGTCCTCCAGCTGTCCGGCAAGGTTTCCATCATCGGTGGCAGTGGCAACCCCACCCCGGCGCCGAATCCAACCTTCAGCCAGGTGCCGCTGAAGGCCGGCGGCACCCTGAAGCCAAACCCCACGGATCCCAACGATCCCTTCGAACACCAGGACCAGGTTCCTCTCGCCTTCGACGGCTCCGTCACGACGTCGTGGAGCACGCAGTGGTACCCCGACCCCACGTTCGGCAGGCTCCGCGACGGCGTCGGGATCTACGGGGACGCCGGCCAGCCCGTGTCGATGAAGCGCATCGAGGTCGACACAGCCCTGCCGGGCTGGGTGGGCTCGATCCGGTATTCGGACGATGCACAGACGTGGAGCACTCCCGGACCCTCGGCCACGGTGGCCGCCCAGCAGAACTTCGACGTGAGCGGGATGGGTTCGCACCGCTACTGGATGGTGTGGATCACGAACCTCGTCCCCGGGCAGGGCAGCCCGCCGTTCCAGGCGTCGATCGCGGAGATCAAGGCCTTCCACTGAGCTTCGGCGGTCCCCATACTTGGGCGACACCCATGTGGATCGCAGATCTGGAGGCATTGAGCGACGAGGAACTCGTCCGCCGTTTCGTCTCTGGCGGCGTGCCCGAGGCGCTCGACGTCCTCCTCCGCCGCCACCGTGACCGGGTGTTCGGGCTCGCCTTCCGGATCCTGGGCAACCGTGCCGACGCCCTCGACGCGTCCCAGGAAGTCTTCGTCGGGGTGTTCCGCAAGGCGGCTTCCTTCCGGCAGCAGTCGGCCTTCACGACCTGGCTCTACCGCCTCACGGTCAACGCCTGCTACGACCACGCCCGCCGGCGCTCCCGCCTGCCCGTGGCGACCGAAACGATGGAGGTCGCCTCGCCGGACGCCATCGGCAGGACCGACGACCGTCTCGTCATCGCCGGCGCCATGCGCAAGCTGCCCTTTGAGCAGCGCAGCGCGGTAGTCATGCGGGACATCATGGGCCTGACCTACGAGGAGATCGCCGCGGCCACCGATGTCGCCGTTGGTACCGTGAAGAGCAGGATCGCCCGGGGCAGGGCCGCCCTTGCCGGCAGCCTGGCTCCGGGTCTGGCCCCCGGTCTGGCTCCCGGTCTGGCCCCTGGCCTTGCTCCCGGCGGGGCTCCCGGCGGGGCTCCCGGCGGGGCTCCTGGTGGGGGGGAACATGCCGACCAGCCCGGCCGTCTAACCCGTGACACCAAGCCATGACCCCACACGCCGACACCGAGTTGCTCAGCGCCTACCTCGACGGGGAGGTCCCCGGGTCCGAGCGCGCCGGCCTGGAGCAGCACCTCGCCTCCTGCTCGGAATGCTCGGCGAAGAAGGACGCCCTCGAAGGCGTCGTCCGGTCGCTGAAGGGGCTCCCGGAGGTCCGGCCGACAGGGGCGGAGGTCCGGGCGCTGCGCCAGGCCGTGCTCGAGGCTTCCGGCCCCGCAAAGGCCGGTGGGGCGGCGAGGAGGTGGCGCCGGACCGCCGGAGGAGCGCCCGCCGGCACCGTGTGGAAGGTGCTCGGTGCCGCCGCCGCGGCTGCCGCGGTGCTGGTCGGGATCGTCACCTTCGCGGCGAACAAGGTGTCCGGCCCCCCCGCGACGACGGCGGCAAAGCAGGCTCCGGCGGCGCCCGCTCCCTCCCCTCCCGCGACCGTCCTCGGCAGTGACGCCGATGTCCGGACCTACGCCAGGTCCCTGACGGGCGTCAGCACCTTCCTGGGGCAGGCACACGCCGCACCCAACGTCGCCCCGGCGCCTGCGCCGCAGGTCGCGCCGGCGCCGACCTTCTCCTGCTGCGCTCTGGGTGCGGGCCGCCAGGATTCCACGACCCCGACGACCACCGGCGGGCCCGCCACATCGGCGAAGAGCGATACACAGGCCCCCTCACCCCTCTCGTCGCCGGTGACCCTTCGCACCTGCACCCGGGCGATCGTCCCGTCCGGGGCGGCCGTCCTGGGGGCGTCGCCGGTCACCTACCAGGGCACCCCGGCGTGGCTGGTCGCCTACGCGGCGCCGTCGTCGAACCAGGGCGTCCTCGACCAGGTGATCGTCGAGGTCCGCTCCCAGGCCGCCTGCGCCCTGCTGGACCGCTCGACCCTAGCTCCCTGACCACTGCTCGAGGCCGCCACGCTCGCTCAAGGAACATAAATGCGACATCATTTCAGCGCAACCGGCTGGGTGGCTGTTTAACCGCGTATTTCGCGGTCAGACAGCCATTGAGCTTGCTCGGACGGCCGGGCCCGGCCCCCAGGGTCGTCGTGGCCGTGGCGACCACGTAGAATGCGTTCGGCACAGGAGGTGACCTATGGCAGTCGTGAAGACCATCGACCTGGTTGGCGTCTCATCGGAAAGCTGGCGCAGTGCGGCCAAGGAAGCGCTCGCAGAGGCCGCCAAGACACTGCGCGGGATCGAGGCGATGGACGTGCTCGAGACCTCCTGCACCATTGAGAACAACGACATCACCGAATACCTGGCCCACGTGCGGATCAAGTTCCGCATCGAGCGCTAGCGGCCCCCGGGCCGCCGGCGGGCACACCAACACATGAGCCGAACACCGAGACGAATGGCAAGGGGACAGACATGCCTGGCATAGCCCTGTTGGGCACCCAGTGGGGAGACGAGGGGAAGGGCAAGGTCACGCACCTGATGGCCGACGCCATGGACATGGTCGTCCGCTACCAGGGGGGCAACAACGCCGGCCACACGGTCATCGTGGGCACGGAGACCTTCAAGCTCCACCTGTTGCCCGCCGGCATCCTCTACCCGCACATCACACCCGTGCTGGCGCCGGGGGTGGTCATCGATCCCTCCGTACTGCTCGAGGAGATCGACGCCCTGGCCGCCCGGGGCATCTCGGCCGAAAAGCTGCTCATCTCGGTCAACGCTCACCTCATCATGCCCTACCACCGGGAGCTCGACCGCCTCACCGAGCGCCGCCTCGGGAAGATGAAGCTGGGGACCACCCGGCGGGGTATCGGCCCCGCCTACGCCGACAAGGCTTCGCGCATCGGCATCCGCGTCCAGGACCTCCTCGACCCCAAAATCTTCGCCGCCAAGCTGGACGTGGCCCTGCGGGAAAAGAACCTGCTCCTCACCAAGATCTACGGGCGCCTCCCGATGAACGCCGACACCATCCTCCAGGAGTACCTGGCGTACGCCGAGCGGCTGGCCCCCCACATCACCGACACCGTCGCCGAGGTCCACGCCGCCCTCGACGACGGCAAGAACGTCCTGTTCGAAGGGGCCCAGGGGATGCTGCTCGACCTCGACCACGGCACCTATCCATTCGTGACGTCGTCGAACACCGTCGCTGGCGGCGTCTGCACCGGAGCCGGCGTGGGTCCCAGGATGATCGACCGCATCATCGGCGTGACGAAGGCCTACACGACCCGCGTCGGCGAGGGCCCGTTCCCGACCGAGGACCTCGGCCCCGGCGGCGAACTTCTGGGGGACCGGGGCGCCGAGTACGGCGCCACGACGGGCCGGAAGCGACGCTGCGGGTGGTTCGATGCCGTGGTCGTGCGCTACGCGGCCCGGGTGAGCTCCCTGACCGAGATCTTCCTCACCAAGATCGACGTGCTGTCGGCCTTCGACCGCATCAAGGTCTGCGTCGGCTACGAGCACGAGGGCAAGACGTACACAAGCTTCCCGCCGCACCAGACGATCTTCCACAAGGCGGTCCCCGTCTACGAGGAGTTGCCCGGCTGGAGGAGCGAGATCCGCCAGGCCCGGAGCTGGGGCGACCTCCCCCGGGCCGCCCAGCACTACGTCGAGAGCCTCGAGGAGATGGTGGGCGTGCCCATCACGCAGATCTCCGTGGGCGCCGAGGCCACCGAGACCGTGACCAGGCTGGCCCCCGCGACCCCACGGAGCGCCCAGGCCTGACGCCGTCGTGACGCGGATGGTGGCGCCGGGAGGCGCGAGCACATGAGGGTCCTCGTCGTCGGGGGCGGCGGCCGTGAGCACGCACTGGTCTGGAGCCTCTCGAAGAGCCTGCTCGTCGACGACATCCTCTGCGTGCCCGGCAACCCCGGCATCGCCGAGTCGGCCCTCGTCCGCCGGATCGCCGTCGACGACCTCCCCGGGCTCGTCGCCCTGACGGCGAGGGAGCAGGTCGACCTCGTGGTCGTGGGCCCGGAGGCCCCCCTCGTGGCCGGCCTGGCCGACGCGCTGGTCCCGGCGGGCATCCCCGTGTTCGGGCCGGGCGCCTCGGGAGCCCGCCTCGAGGGGTCCAAGACCTGGGCCAAGGCCCTCATGGCCGCGAAGGGCATCCCCACGGCTGCCGCGGACAACTTCGAGCGGGCCGACGAGGCCATCGCCTACGCGGAGCGCCTGATCGCACGCAGTGGCGGGGTCGTGGTGAAGGCCGACGGCCTCGCGGCGGGCAAGGGGGTGACGGTGTGTGACGACGCCGCCCAGGCCGCCGGCGCCATCAAAGACGCGCTGGAGCGGGGGATCTTCGGGGTTGCCGGGAGCCGCGTGCTCGTCGAGGAGCGCCTCCAGGGCGAGGAGCTGTCGGTTCTCGCCTTCTGCGACGGCAGGACGGTGCTGGCGATGGAGGCCGCCCAGGACTTCAAGCGTGCCCACGACGGCGACCTCGGCCCCAACACCGGTGGGATGGGGTCCCACTCGCCGGTCCCCGCCTGCACGCCAGAGGTGGCAGGGCGGGTGAGCGACGAGGTCCTGGAGCCGATCGCGGCCGCGCTGGCCGAGCAGGGCGAGCCCTACGTCGGCGTCATCTACGCCGGCATCATGCTGACCGCGGACGGGCCGAAGGTGCTGGAGTTCAACTGCCGGTTCGGGGACCCCGAGACCCAGGCGCTCCTGCCCCGGCTGGCCTCCGACCTCATGGAACCCATCCTGGCCTGCACCGAGGGTAGCCTCCGCGGGGTCCGGTTGGCGTGGCGCCCGGAGGCGTGCGTCGCCGTGGTCGCCGCCGCCGCTGGCTACCCGGGCTCCCCGGCCACCGGGGCTGTGGTCCGTGGGCTCGACGAGGCGGCCGCAGTCACCGGCCTTCCGGTGTTCCAGGCAGGCACGGCGTGGGGCCCCGACGAAACGGTGGTGACGTCCGGGGGCAGGGTCTTGTCGGTGGCGGCCCTGGGGGATGATCCGCTCGCGGCCCGCCGGCGGGCATACGATGGGCTCGCCAAGGTTTCCTTCGATGGCATGTGGTACAGGTCGGACATCGGCCCCCGACGTCCGTCGGGGCCCGCCGGGCCCGGGGCCGAAGAGAGGAGTGGGGAGTGACGAAGTCGCTTGACGACGGCGATCCGCTTGTCGGCATCGTGATGGGGTCCAGCTCGGACCAGCCGAAAATGCAGGCGGCCAACTTCATCCTCGAGCGCTTCGGCGTCCCGTTCGAGTCCAACGTGATCAGCGCCCACCGCACGCCCGAACAGGCGCACGAGTACGCGAAGCTCGCCGAGGACCGCGGTCTTGAGGTCATCATCGCCGCCGCGGGGCGGGCCGCCCACCTCGCGGGGGTCATGGCGGCCAACACGATCCTGCCGGTGATCGGGGTCCCGATCTACACCGAGCAACTCGGCGGCGCCGACTCGCTTTACTCGACGGTGCAGATGCCCCCTGGCGTGCCGGTGGCTACCGTCGGCCTCTCCAACGCCACCAACGCCGCCATCCTGGCGGTCCAGATGCTGGCGCTCGCCCGGCCCGAACTGCGCCACCAGCTCCGCAACTTCAAGAAGGAGCTCAGCCAGGGACTCAAGATTTGATCGACCGCTACTCGCGGCCCGAGATGGCCGCCGTCTGGAGCGAGGTGCGCAAGCTCTCCCACTGGCTGCGCATCGAGATCCTCGCGGTTGCCGCCCGGGTCGCCCGCGGCGAGGTCCCCGCAGCGGACCTGGAGGAGATCCGCGCCAAAGCCGCCTTCGACCTCGAGCGGGTGGCCGAGATCGAACGCACGACCCGCCACGACGTCGCGGCCTTCCTCGACAACGTGGCCGAGTCCGTCGGCCCCGCAGCCCGCCACCTCCACTACGGGATGACCTCTTCGGACGTCCTGGACACGACGCTGGCCCTCCAGCTCGTCGAGGCCGCCGACCTGCTCCTCGCGGGGATCGTCGCGGTCCGTGACGTCGCCATGGCCCTGGCCCGCACCTACGCGGCCACACCGATGGTCGGCAGGACGCACGGCATCCACGCCGAGCCGACGAGCTTCGGGCTGAAGGCAGCCGGCTGGGCGTTCGAGCTGGAGCGGGGCCGGGTGCGGATGCAGCGGGCCAAGGAGGCGGTCGCGGTCGGCAAGCTGTCGGGAGCGGTCGGCAACTACAGCCAGCTGCCCCCCGGCATCGAGGCGTACGTCTGCGCCCGGCTGGGACTCGCCGCCGACCCGGTCTCGACCCAGGTCGTGTCCCGGGACCGCCACGCCGAGTTCTCCGCCGCCATGGGCGTCGTCGCGGCGAGCATCGAGCGCATCTTCACCGAGGTCCGCCACCTCGCCCGGACCGAGGTCCGGGAGGTGGAAGAGCCGTTCGCCGAGGGAGCGCAGAAGGGCTCCTCGGCCATGCCCCACAAGCGCAACCCCTGGCGTTCGGAGCGGCTCTGCGGCCTGGCCCGGATCGTGCGGGCAGGCGTTGTCCCGGCGCTCGAGAACGTCGCTCTCTGGCACGAGCGGGACATCTCGCATTCCTCGGTGGAACGGGTGACCCTGCCGGACTCCTGCCTGGCCCTCGACTTCATGCTGGCCGAGGCCGCCGAGCTGCTCGAAGGCCTGCGGGTCTATCCGCAGCGGATGCTGGACAACATCGAGGCGTCGGGCGGAGTCGTGTTCTCGCAGTCGGTGCTGCTGTCGCTCATCGATGCCGGCATGACCCGGGACGAGGCATACCGCATCGTGCAGGAGGCGTCGATGGAGGCCTGGCGCACCGGCGGGCACCTGCGGGACCTGCTCAAGGCGTCCCCGGCTGCAAAGGTGCTGGAGCCGGAGGCCATCGACGCCTGCTTCGATCCGTCACGGTACCTGCAGCACGCCGGGCACGTCATCGCCCGCCTCGACACACTCGATTCCACCGAAGACAAGGCTGGCAACAAGGGGAGCGCCGACACATGAGTGAGACCGCTGTCACGTCTGTTGAGCTGGCCCTTCCCCACCTCTCGTCGGGGAAGGTCCGGGAACTGTTCGACCTCGGCGGCGACGGGCTGCTGTTCGTGGCCAGCGACCGCATCTCGGCCTACGACGTCGTCATGCCCCAGGGCATCCCGGACAAGGGCCGCCTGCTGACGGGCATGAGCATCTTCTGGTTCGGGGCAACCTCGGACATCTGCCCGAACCACTTCGTCTCCGCCTCGCCGGCGGAGCTCCCCCGGGCGGTCCGGGCTCCGGTGGAGGCCCTGGCGGGGCGGCACATGGTCGTCCGCAAGCTGGAGATGCTGCCCGTCGAGTTCGTGGTCCGTGGCTACCTGGTCGGGTCGGGCTGGAAGGACTACCAGCGGACGGGTGCCGTCTGCGGCATTCCCCTGCCTGCGGGGCTCGTCGAGGCCGACAAGCTCCCGGAGCCCATCTTCACGCCGGCCACCAAGGCGACCGAGGGGCACGACGAGAACATCAGCGAGGAGCAGGCCGCCCAGCTGTGCCCGCCCGGGACGCTGAAGGTCGCCCGGGACTACGCGGTGGGGCTGTACAAGCGGGCCGCCGGCTATGCCAAGGGCCGGGGCATCATCCTCGCCGACACCAAGTTCGAGTTCGGGCTGGCCCCGGACGGGACCCCGACCGGCGAGGTCACCCTTGCCGACGAGGTCCTGACGCCGGACTCCTCGCGTTTTTGGCCTGCCGACCGCTACCAACCGGGCGCGAACCCTCCGTCGCTCGACAAGCAGTACCTCCGGGACTGGCTGGACGCCGAGGGCTGGGACCGCAAGCCTCCGGCCCCGCAGCTCCCGCCGGAGGTCGTCGACCACACACGGGCGAGCTACGTCGAGGCCTACGCCCGCCTGACCGGGAGGCCGTTCTAGGTCAGGGGGGTCCAGGGGGGAGTAGCAGCCCGGCGGTGCGCAGCGGAGCCGGAAAGCTGCGAATCCCCCCTGGTCCTATTCGACTGGAAAACTAAACCGTTCGGCGGTACTTGCGGACTGCCAGCGGGGCGAAGACCAGCAGGATCCCGCCGCACCAGGCGAGGGCCTGCAGGACCCACGAGGTGGTCGGGCCTCCGAGGACCAGTGCCCGCACGGCCGAGGCCGTGACCGATACCGGCTGGTGGGCGGCGAAGCCTTGCAGCCAGCTCGGCATCGACCCGACGGGGACGAACACGGACGAGGCGAACACCAGGGGAGCCAGCACGGGGAACGCCGCCGCCTGGGCCGTCTCGGGGTCCCCCACGGCCAGGCCGACGGTGGCGAACACCCAGCTCATCGTGTAGCCGAACAGCAGCACGAGCCCCAGTCCCGCGAGCAGGGCCAGCGGGTTCGTGTGCAACCGGAACCCGACGGCGAAGCCCACGGCCACCATCAGGGCCACCACGAACACGTTGCGGGCGAGGTCGGCGGTCGTCCGGCCCGCCAGCACGGCGGATCGGGCCATGGGCAGCGATCGGAACCGTTCGAGGAGGCCGCTCTTCAGGTCGGCCGCCAGCCCCACGGCGGTGCCGAGGGAGCCGAACACGGTGGTCTGGACGAAGATGCCGGGCATGAGGTAGTCGACGTAGGGGACGCCGGGCGCCTTCAGCGCTCCGCCGAAGACGTAGCGGAACAGCAGCACGAAGATCACCGGCTGCACGGTCGAGAACACCACGAGCTGGGGGACACGGGTGTAGCCGATGAGGTTGCGGGCGGTCACCGTCAGGGCGTCCCGCAAGGGCCGCAGGGGCTGGGGCGGCGGGACCGGCCGCTCCCGCACGGGCTGGGTCGCCGCCAGGTCGGTCACCTCGGTGCTCATGCGTCACCTCCCCGGCGCCGGCCCCGGCGCCCCTTGGTTGCGGCGCCTGCCGCCGTGCCGGCTGCGGCGCCTGCCGCCGTGCCGGGCGCGGCGCGGTGCCCGGTGAGGGCGAGGAAGACGTCGTCGAGGCTTGGCTCCCGCACGGCAAGCGTGGCGGGGACGAGGTCCTCGTTGTCGAGCGACCGGAGCGCGTCGATGAGGATCCGGGATCCGTCGTCGGAGTTGATCCGGATGGTGGCGCCGTCCCGGTCCGGGGGGGACGGGAGCACGTGGGCAAGCAGGTTCTGCGCCCGCGTCGCCCGGTCCTCGGTCCCGATGCCCATCTCGATCACGGTGTTGCCCAGTTCCTTCTTCAGGGCCGCCGGCGAGTCGTTGGCGATCACGTGGCCCCCGTCGATCACAGCGATGCGCGAGGCAAGCACGTCGGCCTCCTCCAGGTACTGGGTGGTCAGCAGGACGGTCGTGCCCTCGGCGACCAGCTCCCGGATCGTTCCCCACAGCTCGTTGCGGCTCGGGAGGTCGAGGCCGGTGGTGGGCTCGTCGAGGAACACCACGGGGGGGCGGGCCACCAGGGCCGCCGCCACGTCGAGCCGCCGGCGCATGCCGCCGGAGTAGGTCCGGATCGGCCGGTCGGCTGCCGCCACCAGGTCGAAGCGCTGGAGCAGGTCGCCCGCCCGCGCGCTGGCGTCCCTCCCGCTGAGCTGGGCGAGCCGGCCGGTCATCCACAGGTTCTCGCGCCCGGTCAGGTTGGGATCGATCGCCGCGTACTGCCCCGCGAGGCCGATGCGCAGGCGGACCTCGTCGGGGTCCTCGGTCACATCGAAGCCCAGCACCCGTGCCCGCCCGGCATCGGGGGCCAGGATGGTCGACAGGATACGCACGGCCGTGGTCTTCCCGGCTCCGTTCGGGCCGAGCAGACCGAAGATCGTTCCCTCGGCCACGTCGAAGTCGACGCCGTCGAGGGCAATGACGTCGCCGAAGCGCTTGGCGAGGTTCTCCACCACGATTGCGTTGTCCATGTGAGGGATGATGCCAGAGGTACTTTGATGGTGTCAAGTATCTGAGCGATTAAAACTTCGGATGGATTCAAAGCTTGAGGTGGGTGTAAAATAGATACGTGAGCGCTGATGGTTCAGACGCGGGCGTAGCCCACGAGGTCTGGGGCCAGGTCCTCAACCTCGCGATGAACCAGCGGATGCGCTTCGTCCAGACCCTCACCGATTTCGGCTTCTCCTTCGGCGACTTCCGTGCCCTCCTGGTGATGGAGCCCGACGTGCCAGTGCCCATGGGATCCCTCGCCCAGGCGTGGAACTGCGATGCCTCCAATGCCACCTGGGTGGTGGACCGCCTCGAGGAGCGGGGCTTGGTCGAGCGCCGGGTCGTTCCGACGGACCGCCGGGTCAAGGCCGTCGTCCTGACCGAGTTGGGCGTGAAGACCAAGGGCGAACTGTTCGCTGCCCTCTACGCCCCTCCCAAGGAGCTCCTCGCACTCGACCCCGACCGGCTCGAAGCCCTGCGTGGCGCCTTGCTCCTGCTCCCCGACTCGCTGCGGGGCAGCCACGGCCGCTCCCTCGCCGGCGTCAAGTCCGGGCTGACCGGCTCGGTGTGCCCCGACGCGCCGGGCTCCCTGCGCCCCTTCTGACCCTTCGCTGACTTACGCCGGCGGCGCCAGGCGCAGCCTTGCCACCGTGGCGGCCTCGACCGCGGCCTCGGAGAACGGTAGCGGGTGGTAGCCGCCCTTCGCCCAGATCCCGAGCAGGTCGTTGTAGTGCGGGCCAATCGGACACGTCCAACAGCTGTCGCCACGACGGCACGATCGACACCTTGTAGCCGAGGTCCGGTTCGTGGAGTGACTGAGCGACGGTCTGCTCGTTGCCCCCCATCTCCACCACCCCGCCGGTGAGCAGTTCCTCGAGACCGGGCACCATGCCCAGTTGCCCGGTGAAGGTCGCCGTGTGGAGCGCCCCCCAGCGCCAGGCGGCCACGTCGTCGCCCAGGCGTTCGGTGATGTCGTCGAGGGCAGCATCGAGCGCGGCGCGCAGGACCTTGTCCCGGGCCTCGACGCCGTCGGCGCCGAACCACCGGGCAGAGGGGTACGCCAGCATGGTGGGCAGGGCGAGGAACTCGAAGGCGTTCGTCCACTGCCGCCGGCCGTGGAAGTGGACGAAGAGCTCCTTGCCGAGGCGGGGGAGCAGCACGTTGCGGGCCAGGTGGTTGCACCAGGCCTCGAAGATCGCCGCGGGGGCCGAAGAGGCGGCGAGGTCGTGGTCCCATTCCGCCAGCAGGCCGAGGGCCTGCTTCTGGCGCTCGTCGGCGGGTGCGACCTCGAGCAGGTAGGGCAGCACTTCCTGGACGGCCGGGGACCTGGTGTCGTTCTGGATCGCGGCGAAGCTCTCCAGCGAGTGGGTCTCGGTGGCGCACAGCAACTCCGCGATCCTCATGACCCGGAACGGCGGCAGGAAGTCCCCGGAGAGCAGGTGCGGGTAGCTGTCGTGGTGCGCCTTGTTGTTGGCGTTGGCGAGGAACCCCTCCGAGGGGTTGAAGGCCCAGGGCAGCTCGGCGGACGGCACGTCGCCCACCCACTCGTACTGATCGGTCCACCCCGGCACCGGGACCGTGCCGTCGCCGTTGCGCCGCACGGGATGGCGTCCCCAGAGTTGGTAGCCGATGTTGCCGTCCACGTCGGCGTAGACGAAGTTGAGGGCCGGGCACTCCCAGCCATGCAGAGCGGCACGGAACTGCTCCCAGTTCGCCGCCGTGTTGACGCGGGTGAGGTTCAAGGGCTGGACCGTCGCCTGCGATGCCGTCCACCGCAGGGCGTACGCCTTGGTGATGCCGCCCTCGATCGACGCGGGATCGGCGATGCCGATGAGATACGAGTCCAGCAGCGGCCCGTGCCGCGTCTCCTTGACGTCGAGCACGACGTCGTCGCCGTCCCGGACCTTGATGGTCTCGGTGCGGACCCGTAGCGGCTCCCAGGCCCCGTTGTACTCGGCAGCGGTGCCGTCGTCGGAGATGCGCTCGAGGTAGAGGTCGGACACATCGGACTCGGTGTCGGTGACACCCCAGGCGATGTGGTCGTTGTGGCCGATGACGATGCCGGGGGCGAATGGCAGCGACGCCCCCGCGGCGTGGAAGCCGGGGCAGCGGAGATCGCACTCGTACCACATGGCCGGGAGCAGGATCGCGAGGTGGGGGTCGTTGGCAAGCAGCGGCTTGCCCGTAGCGCTGCGCTCACCGGCGACCACCCACTCGTTCGACCCCTGGCCCGAGGTGGGCAGGTGCGCCCCGGCCAGCAGGGCGGTGCGGGCCGGGTGGGTGCTCTTGCCGGCCTGGATGAACGCGGGGAGGTTCTGGACGTCCGGGAACAGATCGAGCATGGCGTCGACGCCGAGGCGCTCGGCCACCTCGGCCCGCAGCAGCTCGGCGTCCCAGTTGCGGGTGAGCGTGTAGCCGAGGAGAAGGGCGAAGCCGGCGGTCGCCAGGCAACCCTCCTCGACCGTCGGCACCCAGGGGTCGGCCTCGAGGATCGCGTACTCGACGGGCGGCGCCGGCATCTGGCTGCCCCAGGCGGCGATCCCCGACCAGAACGCACTGACGTTGTCCCTCGACTCCTGGTCCCACCCGGCTACGTGACGGGCGGCCATCTCGGGCCAGCCCAACGTCCGGATGAAGCGGTCGAGCGGCATCGTGAGCGCCCCGATCAGCTCGCAGAGCTGCCCGGTGGAGTACCGCATCAGCAGCTCGATCTGGAAGTACCGGTCCGAGGCGGCGACGAAGCCCTGGGCGAGGAACAAGTCGTGGAGGTTCGAGGCAGAGATGTGGGGGACGCCCCAGCGATCCCGCCGGACCTCGACGGGGCCGCCCAGGCCATCGACCCGGAGCTCTCCCTCCAGCGGCGGTAGGGCCTCCCGGGCCGCGTCGCGCAGCATCTCCACTACCTCGTCCGCCATGTAGGACCTCCTGTCGTCGTTGGCCCCACGGTAGTGCGCGTCCGGGGACCGTGGGGCCGGATGCGGAACCAGTTTCGTCAATAATGGCGCCGGGCAGGCTGTTGCAGCATCTCTACGTGGCCTCCAGAGCCTAGGCGGTCGAGTTTTTTGGGCTGCTTGGCTGTGGAGGGGGGCTCCGCCACATTCGAGGCGATGATGCCGGCCCGGCGCATCTGAGCCCGAGTGATGACACCGTGCTGCCGTGTAGCCACCTCCATCCAACGCTCTATAGCACTAGTCTACAACTTTGAGTATATCTCGGGGTATAACACCGGATTTTACTCAAGGATGTTCCGGGCTGGCGTCACATTCCGGCGCCCGGGCCGGGGACTGCTGGGGATCAGTCCGGCTGGTCCGGGGCCGGCAGCTCCGCCGGGCCTCCGGTGATGACGGCGACGACCGCCGAGTAGTCCATCTCGCCGAGGTCTTTCGCCGCTGCATCCTTGAACCACGACCTGGCAGCCTCGGCCACCCGCAGCTCAAGGCCGAGCCGGCTGGCAGTGTCGTGCACCAGGTCCATGTCCTTCACCGCCAGCCGCAGTTTGAAGTTGGGCGGGTACCGCCCGCTGGCGACGTTGTTGCGCTTGCTCCGGGCGGTGATGCCGATGGGGGAGCCGACGAGGACGTCGAACACGTCCTTCTGGTCGAGGCCGAGCCGGTCCGCCAGGGCGAGCGCCTCGCCGAGGGCGGTCATCAGGGCGCCGAGTGTGGAGTTGGCGACCAGCTTCATCGAGGCGCCGGACCCCAGCGGCCCGAGGTGGAACGGGGTCCCCAGCGCCCCGAGCACCTTCACCCAGCGGGCGAACTCTTCCGGCGATGCGCCGACGAACACCTTGAGCTCCCCGTCCTCGGCCTGGGCCACGCTGCCCAGCACCGGGGCGTCGATCACGCGCAGGCGGGGCCGGAGCCGCTGCGCCACCTCCCGGAGGGCGTCGGGGCCGACCGTCGACATCTCGATGAGCGTGGCGCCCTCCGGCAGGCCCTCGGCGAGGCCGTCCGGCCCGAAGACCACCTCTTCGAGGGCTGCGGGGTCGGCCAGCATCGTGATCGCGGCCTCCGCGTCCCGGGCTGCGGCCGCCGGCGTCTCGGCCAGCGTGGCCCCGAGATCGACCAGCGGCTTCGCCTTGTCCGGCGACCGGTTCCACACGACGACATCATGGCCTGCGGCCACCAGCCGGGCGGCCATGGGCGCCCCCATCTGCCCGAGTCCGCAGAAAGCCACTCGCGCCATCCCAACAGGCTACCCAGAAGGGAGAAGCGGTTACCATGGTTGGGGGTAACTAGGTAGGACACACTAGACCGGAGCCCCGTTTCAATGAGGTCCCCGAAGATCCTGGTCGTCGAGGACGATGAGCCCGTGGCCTCGATGCTCTGCTTCCTCCTTGAGGAGGAGGGCTACGGCTGCATCCAGACGGGCAACGCCGAGGACGGCTGGAACGAGGTGCTCGCCCAGTCCTTCAGCGCCGCGGTTGTGGATTTACGCCTCCCCGGCCGCGACGGATGGTGGCTGCTGCGCAAGATCCGCAACGAGCAGCGGACCCACCGCCTCCCCACCGTCCTCATCACAGGGTTCCTCGATGACGACGTCATCGTCCGCGCCGCCGAGCTTGGCTGCGAGTGCCTCGGCAAGCCCTTCTCGCTGACCGACCTCAACGCCAAACTCGGGAGCGCAGCCAGCCTGGCGGCCCGGCTCCGGGACTGGACTCCACCCCGCCCGTAATCGCCAAGAGTTGTTCCATTTGCTCTACCTGGGGTCTACAATGACGGGCCCCCGGGCCAGCGCTGCGCCGTAGCGGGGAGACTCGCCAGGGGGCCACGCCATCCCACACATCCCAGACAATCCCTCGTCCTTCTCCGCATCGATCCGCCGCGTCCTCGGCCCAGGGGTCCGGACGCAGGCGATCCTTGCCTCGGCGATCGTCCTCACGGTCATGGCGTCGGCAGTCATGATCGCCCGAGCCCAGTCGGATCCCGAGCGCCCTGCGTCCCGGGTCGTCGCCACCGCCTCTGCATCGCCGTCGCTCAGCCCTTCCGCCTCCTCGACCCCTACGGCCTCGCCGTCGCCCACGCCGACCATGACCGCTGCGCCGGCCCCCGCCGCCGTGGTGGCGGCACCGCCCACCCCGCCGCCGTCGCCCAAGCCCACCCCCAAGCCCACGGCCCCGGCCCCGAAGCCAGCGGCCCCGAAGGCTGCGCTGGCGACTCCCGCCGGCCTGGTCGCCTACCGGGGTCTCGGCGCCTGGGTGAGCCTCTACGACTTCGTGTTCACGAAGGCCCCCATCGACCCCGCCGAGGCGACGCAGGCGATGGCCAACCGGGGCGTCCAGACCCTCTACCTCCAGACCAGCCGCTGGAACCTGCCCGACGACATCACCGGTGGCGACCAGACCGCCCAGTTCATCGAGGACGCCCACGCCCACGGGATCCGGGTGGTCGGCTGGTACCTCCCCGGGTTCGCCGACATCAACCTCGACGTCCGCAGGTCCATGGCCGTGATCAAGTACACGACCCCCAAGGGCCAGCACTTCGACGGGCTGGCACCCGACATCGAGGACAAGAACGCGGTCAACCACAACGTCACAGCCTTCGACGCCGGCATCGTTGCGTACTCGAGGGCCCTCCGGGCCGCGGTCGGCTCCGGCGCCGCCCTGGGGGCCATCGTCCCGGACGCCGTCAACAACCAGCGCTTCCCGCCAGGTTGGGTGGGCTTCCCCTGGCAGGAGATCGCCAAGGACTACGACGTCATCATGCCGATGGGCTACTGGTCGGTCACGAAGTCGGGGAACTGCGGCCAGCAGTACGACGCGGGGGCCTACACCCGCAACGTGGCCGCGACGACCACCTCCCTGATGGGGACGAGCAAGCCGATGCTCATCGTGGGCGGGGTCGGGGACTGCGACACCGTGGCGGAGGTGCAGGGCTACGTGGCCGCCGCCAACGTCGTCGGGATCGGGGCAGGCGTGTACAGCTTCGAGACGGTGGAACGCAACGCCGGAGCGACCGCCATGTGGAAGGCGTTACAGACCGCCGTGCGGCACTAGGTTCCCCACAAGATGGGGGGCCGCGGCATCCTAGAATCGAACTGATTCTGAGGGCCCCCGTACCCCAACGGTCAGAGGGCGGAGACTTAAAATCTCTTCAGTGTGGGTTCGAATCCCACCGGGGGCACGTACGGCTCCTGACGTATTCCGTCTGGACGACTGAATTCCTCCATACTCATACAGCGTCAAAGACGCGTCGAGAGCGCTTTCTGCCGGGTGGTAAGCGATGTCGAGGGAGCTGCTCGGACAGGCCGCGCAACTCCTTGCCGGCAAGTCGTTCAGGCTCTCGGCCAGGACGGGGAGCCGATCGAGCATCCAGGCGATGTCCGACGCGGTCGATGCTTCGGTCGCCGCCTGCCAAGGCCAGCTCTCGGCAGCGGCGGCGCCACTCAGCGATTGTTTATTCCGGCTCCCGCGCCCCTGTGGCTGACGTGCTTGCGGGAGGCTGGGCGTTGTGGTCGTCCGCCTACGGGTCTCCGAGGCCGGGAGTCTCCTCGGCCCGCATGCCGGGCGTGCTCGCCTCGAAGGTGGCGAGAAGGCCTTCGGCGGCGGGCGACCGCAGAAGCATCCAGCGCCTGGACACGCACGGCCGCCTCGGCGGCCCGCTGGTTGGCCTCATCCAGGCGGACAGCGTGGTCGGAGCCCGCTTCGACTGCTTCCAAGTCGGCACGCAGCTGTTCCCAGGCGGCGCGCAATTCGTGCACCGGCGTGTCCGGCGCCTCGCCGGCTGGTTCGACCCCGACTTCGAGCTGGCGTTCGCGGTGCGCTTCGCCTTGGGCACGGGCGGTCGCGATGCGGGCCTGCGCGGCGGCGGCCGCCTCGTCGGCCGCCTCGCGGGCAGCCCGGCCGGCCTCGAGGGCGACTGTGGCCCGGGCCCCGTCGGCTTCGACGGCGGGTCGGGTGGCGGCCGCGGCAATGATGGCGTCGTTGAGCTTGTTCGGGGCACCGGTGACGTCGCGCTCGGCCTCGATGCACGCGGCAGTAGCGGCGTCGAAGGCGGCGGCGGCCGACGCCAGCTTCTCCTCGGCGACGGAAGCGGGCCAGCGGCGCGTGAACTCGTCCAGTTTGACCGTCGCCCGCCGGCAGTGGCCAGCGCTGGTGCGGGCTGTCTCTGCAGTGTCGAACAGGCGGTCACGGCGGGCGCGCATCTCCTCGCGGGTGCGTTCGGCCCACTCACGGTCCCATAGCGCCCGGTGCGGTTCAACGACGAACCCGGCGGCCGGCTCGCTGCGTGGTCCTGTGTCGCTTGACGGGGTGACGAGCACGGCGATGCGCAGGTCGAGGGTGGCGTGGTCGAGCGCGGCACGAGCGTCGGCCAGGCGGGCGGCATCGGTGACGATGACGCCGTTGGCGACGTCCGGCGCCGCCGCAATGCGGCGGCGCCGTTCGTCTGGGTCGGCGATGTTCCGGGCCATCCACTCCCAAGCGGTGACGGCACCGACGCCACGTTCGACCAGACATCGACGCACCGCTTCGATGTCCTCGCGGGTGGCGAGAAGGTCGCCATGCTCGAGTCGGGCCAGCTGTGTTTCGACCTCGGCCAGTGTAGTGTCCCGCTAATAAGCGCGCGCATGAGGTAGGATCCGCTCATGCCATCGAGACCTCCCGGGGCCCTGGTCCTGTCGGACGAACAAAGGGAGTTCCTGGCGTCGCTGTCGAAGTCCCAGACCAAGTCCCTCCGGCTCGTGCTGCGTGCCCGGGTTCTGTTGCTGGCAAGCGCGGGCCTCGGCAACAGCGAGATCGCCGAGCAGGTGGGGGTGTCCCGATCCAGCGTGATCTCATGGCGGGCGCGCTTTGGGGAGGAGGGCACCAAGAAGCTGGGCAAGGTGCGACCCGGTCGGGGACGCAAGCCGACGATCACCCCCGAGCGGGTGGAGGCCATCGTTGCCGACACCTTGCACACCAAGCCCGCAGGCGAGACGCACTGGTCCTGCCGTTCGATGGCCCGGCATGCGGGCGTGGGCCACGCCACCGTGCAGCGCATCTGGTCGGCCCGGGGCCTCAAGCCCCACCAGGTGGAGACCTTCAAGCTGTCCAACGACAAGCGGTTCGAAGAGAAGCTGATTGACGTGGTCGGCCTCTACCTGAACCCGCCGAAGAAGGCGGTGGTGCTGTGTGTGGACGAGAAGAGCCAGATCCAGGCACTCAACCGCACCCAGGCCTCGCTGCCCATGAAGAAGGGCCGGGCGGGCACCATGACCCACGACTACAAGCGCAACGGAACCACCACCCTCTTCGCCGCCCTCAACGTCGCCACCGGCGCCGTTCTCGGCACGTGCCTGCCACGACACCGCCACGACGAGTTCTTGCGGGTTCGTGGGGCGCGTTGACTGATTCCCGGACGTCGCCACTGTGCGTGGTGGCTTCCCAGCCTGAGCGACGACCCGCTGGAATTCTTTGAGTACAAAGCGTCGCTCTACGCCATTCCATACTCAAAGAAACAGTCAGGCCCATGGGAAACTGGACGATTTGGTCTTAGGGTGGGCTCCCTGAAGCCTGAAAGACCACGCTCCGTGAGAACGAAGCGGGATCGTGAACGTTGCGCCCACGCCCGGCACCACTCCCTCGAAAAAACGGCGCCGAGTGGGGGGCTAGCCTGAGTTTCCGGGCTCCGGGCAGCGTAAAGACGACAACCGGGGCGCGAACCGAGTCGAGCTCCAGAGACCTTCGGCACGGCCCCGGCCGCCCTTGTGCGGGTTGGGTACAGGCAGACGAATTGCTCGGAGCATGTTCCTCGCCGCCCCCCCCGAGCAGAGCTTAACGGGTCATAGCTTGCCGTGGCTGCTGTAGTGCTCGAATCCTTCGGGTAGGCATTCTACTAGCGTCGGACGGTCCACCTCGGGAAGGCTCGAGCAATGTTCGCGCAATTGGTCTTCAGTGACTCTGCCTACAACCCGGACCGCCAAGTGGTCGATCCCGTTCACTACCCGAATGCGCACTGCGACATCCGCCACTCCTTGGAGATCCAAGATGTGACGTTCGATCTGGCGAGGATAGACCGTGATGCCGTGTAACTTCTCCCCGCCATCCAGACGTCCATCCAGATAGAGATTTCCAGACTCATCGAAGTGACCAAAATCCGTGGCGGCGACTGAGCCATCCTGCCGTTTCAGGGTTTCGTCCTGCAGCCAATAGAACTCTCGGCAGTCGACACCAGACGTCGCGATGCGTCCCACACCATCTTCGTTGACATCCTCCAGCCAGACGGGTTTCCCGAAGATCGGTTGGCCGACGTGGAAGCCTTTGCCCGGATCCCGATCGATCGAAACAATCCCTGTCTCCGAGGCGCCGTAGCAGTTCATCAGGGTGACGTCACCGTACGTCTCCCTGGCCGTTCGCAGGCGTTCAGGAGTCAGGTAGCCCGAGGCCATGATCAAGGCTGCCTTTGGGAGGTGGACCAGCTCCGGCGTGGCGGCTCTGGCTGCCGGGATCAACGAGGGGACCATCAGGCACACAACGAATTCCCGGCTGGCCGCGGCACAGAGTTGGTCCCATCGGTGGGGCGAGAAAATCAACAGATCCTTCTTCAGGAACAGCGCCGGAATGAGGATCATGATGAACGAGGCCGCATATTGCAGCGGCAATGCGGTTGCGAGAACATTGACTTCAGGCTCCCCTGCAAACGAAGGCAGGTACGCAGCATGGTAGTAGTGGAGAGCGATGAGTTCCAGCATGTCACCATAGGCCACCGGAATTTTAGGCGACCCGGAAGTTCCTGATGTTAGCGTCGAGTAAAAGGGTCGGGTCGCCGAATGCTTGGGGGATTCTGCGCAGGCGAATAAGCCGGCGGCCACCGGGGAAAGGGGAAAGGGAACATCGGCGGCCTTCGCCCAAAGAACGTTGGTGTCGGGCGTGCTGGCGATGGCAAGGAACGATGCAATGCCATCGAACCCGCAGCTTGGGTCAGCAACATAGGAATGCCCCGGAGCGAGTTCGCCCGCCCGCTCCCGGGCGGTCTGGGCCAGCGTGTCCCAGGACACGAAGACGCCGTCCATCGTCACCCCTCGTTCCGCTCCTGACGGGTGGTCTAGCCAGGCTTTGAACGCTGCTCTGCCCATCGCAACCATTCTCCGATCGTCTGGTTGGCTGCAGCCTCGTCGAAGTCGACCTGAACGCCTCGGGACATCAGATAGGACATAACAATGGCCATGTCGAGGGAGTCAAGCGGGCGACCGTGATTTCGCTCACCGAGCACGGACTCCAGGTTCCGCTGAAACTCAGGTAGGTCAGGAAGCATGCCCTACGTCCCCCACCCGCCCCCAGAAGGCCTCGACGATGATGTCGAATGTCTTGGGCTGGTCTTGGCTCGCTATGTGGCCGGCAGATGGGATGAGCCCGCCCTGGATCAAGGGATTGCATTCGGGCAGTTGAGCGGCGGCTAAACGTTCCTCAGCCTTGGCACTTCCGTTCAGCACCAGGGTTGGGACACGCAGTCTCTGGAACGTGGCAACGGGCTCGGAGGCAAGGGTGGGATTCTCGCGCACGTCCGACGTCACAACATCCAGTGTTGTCCGCCAGCGCTCCCCATGGAGCTTATTGTATTCGACCGCCGTTGAGGGCCGAGCCGCTAGGATGTGGAAGCTCTGCGCCCACACTGTAACGATGTCTGCAGGAACCCCAGGCGCGTACCCGGTCAGCACGAGGCTCTTCGTGAGCATTGGGGTCGCAACCGCACATCGCACCGCTACCGAGCCCCCGAGGTACGAAGCGCCGACCATGTGACCGGGGCCGTGCTCCTCCGCCGTGCGCTGCAGGTACTGAAGCGCGGACGGGTAGTACGGCCTGCTCGCGTCCAAGGCGCATCGCCCGTGTCCCGGCAGGTCGAGGGGAACCACGCGGTAGCTGTTCCGCCAAGCCCTGATCTGCGGCCCAAAGTGGGCGTACGAGGTGCCGAGGAAGCCGTGAAGCATGTAGACGGTTTCCATGTGCCTGTCTCCCGATGCTCGCCTCCAGTGCGGCCGATGTGCGATCGTGAACCGCGGAATGCAGGATTACTACTCCAGTGACGTTCGCAGATGAGCGGTCCCCTAAGAGCGGGGCCGATTGGCGTCAACAATCATCACGTAAATGACCGACTCGCTTAGGCCGTCGAGACCGATCCAGCGATCAACGTCCCGATCAAGGTAGTCTCCCACGCACCGCGCGTGGAGGCCTGCCGCGGCAGCGGCGTCGTAGGCCCTTTGCGCGACGTGTCCGGCCTCCAGGAGCGCGAATCGGTAGCCCCGATCGCCGTCCTTGAGGGTGCAGCGGAGGAAGATGGCGCTGACGAACACGACGGCGTCGGCAGCGTCCGCCTCCCTCCCGACGATCGTGCCCAGGTGGCTGGACGCGTCCCCCAGTCGGAGGACGTCGAGCGTCAAGTCCTCCGGGTCGAAATGGTAGAGACCGGGCTCCAGCCCTTGCACCCGGCGCGCGTGCACATAGAGTTCCAGCGGGTAGCACGCGCCTTCAGAGAGGGCCGGGCGCGAGGGCCCCGGAGCCCGCTTCGCCAGCTCGTGACCTCCGGCGAGCACCTGCGCGAACTCCTGCAACCCCATCGAGGTACCTCGGCGAGGGAGGGCGGTCGTATCCTCGCCGGCTCGCTCCACCGGCGGCGGCAGGCCCACCTTGGGGAAGTCCGTGTACGGCTTCACCCGGCGCAGGCTTTCAGCGAAACGGCCAAGAGCAGCAGCCCGGGCGGCCACGACCCCTGCGGCGCGGGTGTGGCGATCTGTCTTGGAGTTCTCGTGGAACAACTCCCAGTTGGCCGAGAGGTCTCCCTGGAGCCAAGCATCGACGGCGTGAGAGGTCATGGGCCGCCCTCAGGGAAAGGGGTGAGGATAGGGATTGTCCCGGCCCACCCCGATGCCGGGGAAGCCGAGCTTCTGGGGCACGGTGTAGAGACGTCGTCCTCCCAGGGCGCGATTGCTGTGGCCAAGGTAGAGCGGCTGCAGCCCCGGCACGACGACCTTGACGACACTGAGGCCCAGCAGGGAGATGTCCGGTGTGGTCACGTCGCACGCTACTGGGTGCAGACCCGCAGCGACAACAGCCTCCCGAGCGGCGGCCAAGCCTTCGCGGTCGGGAAGCTGTTCTGCACCCACCACCGCCGGGAAAGGGCGCAGGTCGACGGAACCCCAGAGAAACTCGGCATATCTCACGGACTCTTGGGGACAGTAGAAGCGGAGGTGGTCACGCTGGTCCCTTACGAGCGGGTGTTGGCCAGCGAGGTCTACGGGCAGCGGCGGGAGCCGTCGATGAAGCTGGCGGGCGAACCTGCGGGTGTGCGCGAGTTCCTCGAGGCTTTTGAGCGCGGCCACCTCGGCCGAGGGATGCGTGGCCGTTGCCACCGCAAGCGCGGGGGAGGTGGCCGCTTCGCCAAGCGCCACGGTGAGGATCGTCGGGATGCGGATGTCGCAGGTAATGTCGACGATCTCGACGCGCAGCCCGACAGCCTGGAAGCGCGCGACCATGTTCTGCACCGACGGCGGGGCAGTTGCCGCAGCAATGCGGGGATGGCCCATCCGTGCTTGCCAGGTCAGGGCAAAGGCGTCTCGTTCAACGGCTTCGCAGAGACCCCCGAGGGCGGCCGATTCGTACGAAGTGCCGCACGCCAAGCCGGTAGAGATTGACTGAGCGACGGGCGAGTCCGGGCGACTTCCCTCCTGTGGGAACGGAACGTGCACCATGGCGGCCGGAACGAGGGTGTCGTCGTCATGTTCCAGGGAACGGCCCCTCACCCAGCAGACCCGAGTGTCCCGGGTAAAGGGCTTCCAGGGGAAACCTTGGGCAGCGTACTGCTCCGTCGTGTAGAGAATGAAGTCCTCCGGAGGGGTTGCCTGCTGCCGGAGTTCCTCGAAGCTGGCGCAGAGCATGCCTTCACGGTCGAAGACGGCGGAGCAGTAGCGCTCGACGGCCTCCCCGACCGCCTTCGCGATGGCTCGGTAGCGCACCGTTGACGCCCCACCGCAGCGCCGGGAATTGGGAACGCCACCAAAGCGCCCGGCGTCGCACGCTCTGGACGCGTAGTGGAAGAATGCTGGCTCGTCGTCATCGGGGCTGAGCTCAGAAACCTCGCCCACAATCCCTACCTTTGGATCGACGAGGTACTCCCACAAATCCAGGAGCGGTCCGGGCTCGGAGTCCGGCCGGGCTTGGGCGATGATGGAACCGGAGCCCGGCACTACCGCGGTCCGTCCATCTGTGCGACCGCACTCCGCCACATCCGGTCACTGCAATCGGGGCAACGGGGCAGCTTCAGGACGCGCCGTACCCGGGCGGCGAACGTCACCAGATTGATCTCGATCTGGTGACCAGCCAAACTGCGGGAGGTCATGCCGACGATGAGCTTCACGCCTTCCATCGCTGCTATGTCGCCAACCACCCCCGCCATGGGCGGCAGGAGTCCGCTGCCGTCGCGCAGGGCGGGATGTGACTTGAGATACTGGCGCTCGGCCAGCACAACGTCAGGATACGGGTCGTTGGATTCGACCCGTAGCTGGTAACAGCGCAGGCAGGCCGTCTCGAACGGGTGGGTCAGCGGACCGACATACCCCACGTGCTCCGACACCCAGGCGGGGAGGAAAGGAACTCCGGCGGCGAGCGCCACCCGGCCTGCCGAGAGCAGCGCTGGGGAGTCGCCAGCGTCGCTGGTGGCGCAGAGCAGCGAACACCCTGCCGCGCTGAGTGCGAGGCCCCCATCGGTATCGGCGACCCTGGCGCTGTCCGTCCAGCTGGGGCTACCGTGGCCATCGAGAAGCGGGTCGCTGACCAGTTCCACGGATCCCACGGTTGACTCGGTGAGCCCCTGGGTCAGCCGTCGGCTAACCAGGTTCACGCCTGCGACGACGACCCGCGCCTGGGCAAGCGCCTTTTCGGCTTGTTCTGGTACCAGACCCACCTGGGCCAGGAACGACCGGAGGGAGGGTTGGGAACCGGTGGACGAGGGCTCGTCCAATACGAGCCGGTGTTCCACGAGAAGGGCCAAGCCTTTGCGGGCTACTCCTCGCCGCTCCTCGGGGAAGCGGGCCACGACGTCCTCGGTGGTCGTCGCCCCATCAAGGTGTCCCAGCAGCTCAGAGAGCAGAAGCCCCGACGCCCCGCTCACCAGGAGCTGGCGTCCGCCTCTCTTCACGAGGAGTTGCCCGTCGCCCAGAGCAACCGCATGCAGGCCCGACGAGTCCAGCGGCACCGGCCCGTCCCTCACCGCGAGCCGATGCGGGGGGCAGCCACGACGCCGTCCCATTCGACTGGCAACTGGGTGAGGGCAGTCACGACTCCGTTGCGAATGGTCTTGACCCGCTCAGCGGGGTGGAGACGAAGGCTGGGAAGCCGAGTTGTCAGGGCCTCCAGGGCAACCTTCATCTCCAGCCGGGCGAGCGGTGCCCCGAGGCAGTAGTGGATACCGTGACCGAACGTGACGTGCTTGCCCATGTCGCTGCGGTGTGGATGAAACGCATCGGGGTCCGCGAACACAGATGGGTCTCTGTTGGCTTCAGACAGCACCAGATACAGGTGCGAGCCGCCAAGGATATTCACGCCACCGACGACCGCGTCCTCCATTGCCGCGCGCATCAGCCCTCGAACCGAGCGGTTGCAACGGAGCGCCTCTTCGACAACTCCCGAGATAGTGCTGGGATTGTCGAGCACGTTTTCCCAGAGGCGACGGTTCCGAAGCAACCGGTACAGGCACGTGCTGAGCGAGTAGGCGGTGGTGTGCGTGCCCGCTGCGATCAACTGGGCCAGCATGTTCACCTGCTCCACCAGGCTGACTCCCTCGGGACCGAGCCGGCTCACATTGGCGAGGAGGCTCGCCACGTCGTCCCGGGGTTCTTCGTGCCGCTGCTCGACGAGATCTCGCAGGTAGCCGTGGAGGCGGTCCACGTCTTGTGCCCGTTGCAGTTGCTCTTCGACTGGGACCTCAGTAAGGGTCAAGCGGCCCCAACTGTCGAACCACTCCTTGACCTGGCCGGCGCCCCCGCGCGGCACCCCGATAACCGACAGGATCGAAAGCAAGGCGAGTTGTGCCGCAAACTGCGAGACGAGATCGCCGTGGTCGCCATGAGCAAGCCCGTCGATCAGCCCATCCGCGAGGTCGCGAATCCGCGGTTGTGCGGCGGCGATCCGCTGTGGCGTGAACGCATTGGCCATCGTCCGCCGCAGCCGAGTGTGATCCGGTGGGTCGGACGCCGCCATGTGGAGCGTGGCCAGCGGTACCGTCGCATCGACAATCTCTTGAGCGTCTGGAGCCAGCGAGAGGAAGCTGGAGGCGGTCCCGTAGACGCGAGCCGAGGAAAAGCGTTCAGGGCTACGAAGGATGCCCAGTGCGTCGGCGTACCCGGTGACCACCCAGGCCTGCAGAACGGGACTGTAGAAGGGGGGATGGGCGTGAGCCATCAGTAGCCGCTCCTATTCGGTCCAGGCAGTATTCATCACGATAGTGCGAATAATAGCAAAGGACACACTTGGGGCAGGGTGGGGACAACGACGCCCGAAGCGTGCCGGGTGCAAAAAGAGCCCCATCCAGGGCGTACGAGCCCTAATGCTGTGCCAACCGATACCGTTACCTTCAGCGATCATCGGTCGCCTCCGACCAGGCAGCCACCTCTTGCGAGACGGCAGTGCCGGTCTCACCCGACTCTTTCGAGCCGGTGCCGGCTTCGCGGTTCGCAGAGGAGCACCGCCCGTTGCCGGGCTGCAACCTCTCCTCTCCCCGCGCGTTCGCCCCGCTGGCGGGGCGGGTTCCCGGGCCACTCCCGGTACCAAGCGATCCTACGAGTGCCTGCAGGTTGAGCGACGCGTTGAGGTCCCGGTCGATCACGAGACCACACTCCGGGTTCTCGCAGTGAAACGTCCGCTCGGACAGCGACAGGCTTGGCTTTCGCCAGCCGCAGCCCGAGCACGTCCTGGAGCTGGGGTAGAAGCTGGCGGCTACCACCAGCGTCGACCCGTACCACCGGCACTTGTAGGC
>WNFC01001205.1_pt1 | contig 34982 bp, 28 predicted proteins | sample 5400541 | NCBI WGS metagenome assembly WNFC01 (sample SAMN13153342, study PRJNA577476) | soil metagenome | isolation source: 120 cm saprolite under Douglas fir tree site 2 hole 2 replicate 1 | place: USA:California | collected 2015-04-18
AGGAGCGGCGCCGCGTCAGGGTCGGCCTTGACTGCGGCCTCGATCTCCCTGTCGGTCATAGTGTCGACCCGCACCCAATCGGTCTTACCGCGGCGGCTACTTGGGGTACGCTTCACTATACGCTTTTCGCTCACTTCTGTGCGCTCTCCTCGCCGATATGATCCTACGGCGCTGGCCGCGCAGAGTGTAGACAACCGCGAGCTCGCGTTGATGAGCGACGCCGAAGGCTATGATGCGTATTTCGCCATAGTCCTTACGGGCGTCGGCCTTTTGCAAAACCGGCCCGTCGAAGATTCGAATCGCGTCCTCGAAGTCGATCCCGTGCTTAGCGATGTTGGCCGCGGTTTTGGCTTTGTCCCACTCGAACGAGCCATCTAAGTATACACAAATCGAATCGACATTTCGCGGCGCTCACCGAGCTCGCCGACGGGAGGGTGCGGAAGCAGCTGAGCGCTCTTGTGCCGGTCAGTGGGGCCCAATTGCCGTGCCTTGCCGTTCCGACTCTGAGGCGATACAAGAAACGAAGCTCGTTACAGCGACATTTTGTCCGAGTCGCAGAATGTGGAACAGTCTTTCCAGGCTGGTTCTCAACCGGCTGGAAAGTCGACCCGACACGGAGGTCATCAATGGAGAAAGCATTGGCTGGCGTGAAGGTTCTCGACCTCACACAGTTCGAAGCCGGCACCTCGTGCACCGAAATGCTGGCATGGCTGGGCGCCGACGTTATCAAAGTCGAACCGCCCAAAATGGGTGAGCAAGGCCGCTGGATGATTACCGAAAAGCCGGGCGTCGACTCCCATTATTTTATCCTGCTCAATGCCAACAAGCGCAGCATCACGCTCAACCTCAAATCCGAGCGCGGCAAGGAAATCTTCCGGGAATTGGTAAAGCAGGTCGATATCCTGTCTGAGAACTATTCGCTCGGGACGCTCGAGAGCTTCGGCCTCGGTTATGACCGGCTGCGGGAGATTAACCCTCGTCTCATCTATCTCACTATCAAGGGATTCGGCACTTACGGCCCCTACAGCAAGTTCAAGAGCTTTGACATGATCGCCCAGGCGGCCGGCGGCGCAATGTCGCTGACCGGATTCCCAGGCTCGCCGCCGCTCAAGCCCGGCCCCACCATCGGGGACACCGGTACCGGCATTCATGCAGCGTGTGGTGTGCTCGCGGCCTATATTCAGCGGCAACGCACCGGCAAAGGCCAGAAGGTTGAAGTGGCAATGCAGGAGGCGGTGTTCAATTTTGTGCGGGTGCCGATGATGGACACCTATATTACTCACCAACCTACTCAGCGGCGGGGCAACCGGCTGGGTGGCGGCGTAGTCGGTGACATCTTTAAGTGTGCGCCGGGCGGACCCAACGATTACGTATACATGCTCTGTACCACCCCCGAGATGTGGCAGGCACTGTGCAATATCATTGGCCACCCGGAAGTGCCCGAGGATCCTCGTTTCAAGGACCGCAAGGAACGTGAAAAGTATATCGAGGAGCTGACCCGGCTTATCGAGGAATGGACCAGCAAGCACTCCAAACAGGAAGTGATGATGGTGATGGGCGAGGCCGGCGTACCATGCGGCGCGGTGCTGGACAGTGTTGAGCTGCTCAACGACCCACATCTGAAAGAGCGTGGAATGGTGGTCACCGTCGACCATCCGGTACGCGGCAAATTCACCATGCCCGGATGTCCGGTGAAGCTCGAAGACTCGCCGGCCGAAGTGAGAAGTGCTCCGCTGCTCGGGCAGCATAACGGTGAGATCTATGGCGATATGTTGGGGCTGAAAAGCTCCGACCTCGAGCAGTTAAAACAACAGGGCGTGATCTGAGCCGTCTGCCAGTTATCCTGCGCGCGGCGCACCAGGCGCGGCGAAGTCGCGCCGACTAACAAATCTGCGTGGTGGGTAAACGACACCAGGCGGAACGAAGCGGAGCCGGTGAGCCGAGGCCGGCGAAGCCGGCCGAAGCCCTGAGCGGAGTCGCAAGTACACGAGTCTGCGAGGTGCGTAAGCGAAACGCTCAACGCGAGCCATGCTCTTGTGTTGGGGACGTGCGCCGAAATCGCTCCGCCCAGATTCGTCCCCTTCGGCAGGAAGTCGGTATTTGAGTTAGTGTTGCGCTCAGGGCTTTGGCTCACCCGCTCAAGGATGAGAGAAAAGAGAACTCTCGCCGTTAACAGTTTATTAGCTCCCCGATGACCACCAACGACATCTTCGGCGCGATCGATTTCCTCAAAGAGGCGGCGGAGCCGGCGCTGCGGCGCTTCGTGCGCACCCATCGCGGCGCGAACTACGCCGAAATGCGCTTCGAGGCAATGTTCAGCCGTGCCGCGGTCGCCAATGACGGCGAGCCGCGCGACAGCAGCGAGAGTGAAGCGGCCGCGTTCGGCGTGACCGTTAATTATATGGCGGCCGCCGGCGTCGCCGGCCATGGCCAGACCGGCACGGAGATCGGACGCCTCGCGCTCAGCCACAACAAACTACTGGCGGCGCTCAATGCGGGACTTGGCGATGCCTTCGAGCGGGCCAGGGCGAATGCTCGGGAAAAAGCGCGCGTGATGAAATTACTCGCGGCGGGAATGAAGGGCCTCGGCTTCCCGACGATCGAGCCATCGACTATTCGCGATGAGGTCGAGGCAATCTTTAAGCACGATCCGCGAACACTCAGTTCGGGCGAAATCATGGCTCTCAGCCGTGAAGCCTCGGCCGCGGTGAGCGGGCTTGGCAAGGAGATCGCGTATAACGCGGTCGCGGCGACTACCGAACTGCGCCGCGAATTGTTCATCAACACCGCGGGCGCAATGATTTCACAGGGTTTCGCTTTCGCCCAGGGCGATTGTTACGTAGTCGCTCAATCGCCGGACGGGCACCAGGAGATCTACGACACAATTGGCCAGCAGCGCGGATTCGAGGCACTCGCTGAGGGCTGGCGCGACGAGCTAATACCGAACCCTGAGTTGCAAACGTTCGCGCTCCAACTCGCGGACGAAGCGCGCCAGCTTGCTCGCGCGCCGGTTTTGCGGCCACCCGACCGTGAGGTGGTCGTAGTGACTGACCCGCATTTCAATGCCCTTGTCGCCCATGAGATCGTCGGTCATCCATCCGAGGCCGACCGCGCCCTTAAAATGGAGGCGGCGTACGCGGGACGCAGTTGGTTGCTGCGCTCGCTTGAACAGAATGAAATCGGCCGGCCGATCGGCTCTGAGCTGTTGTGGGCCTGCTCGGATCCCGGCCTCAACGGCTTTGGCCATTACCGTTATGACCAGGAAGGCACGCCTGGACGCCGAATCGTACATATCGAGGGCGGCGTGTTTCGCGGCTTTTTGAATTCGCGGGCGACCGCCGCCGCGCTCGGAGTCGAACCCAACGGTTCGGCGCGTGCCAGTGAAGCCTGGCACGTTCCGTTGGTACGGATGTCCAACACGTTTTTCATGCCTGGCGAGAATGATCCACAGCAGATAATTGCCGATGTTGAGCACGGCTATTATGTGTGCGGCAATTCGATCCCGTCGATCGCAGAATCGCGCGAGAATTTCCGCATCTCGGCTCGGCGCGTGTACGAAATCGAGCATGGGCAACTCGGCCGTCTTTACCGCTCGGGCAGCGTGATGGCCGACTCCAAGCGCTTCTTCACACTGGTCGACGCCGTCGGCAACGATCTGCGGCTGATTGCCATTCCGAACTGCGGCAAGGGCCAGCCGATGCAGGTAAAGCGCATGTCCAACGGCGGCCCGACCTTGCGCTCACGCGCCCGCTTGGGTGGCGGCTAAAAGGCAATGGCGCATAAGGGCCCGGCATATCCGGCTCAAGACGATGGAGGCGGGTGCAAGTGCGCAGCCTAAGCGACCTGAAGAAATTTGCCCGCGACGCCGCGGCGCTGCTCGCCCGCGAAAAGGATTTGGCCGCCTACGAAGTCTATTGCTCCACGGGCGAGCACAAGGTAGTTCGGCTCAACTACACCTCGGATATCCCCTCCCGTGGCATCGAAGAATTCAAATCTCTCGACGCCGATGGGTTTGCAGTTAGGATTGTTACCCGCCGTGATCCGCACGAGACAGGTTCGGCTTCGGTTGCCGGTGACTTGAGTGCCGCGGCGGTGCGTGAGGCCATCTTCCGGGCCCGCCATGCATTGATCATCGATCCGCATTTTCCCGGATTTCCTACCGAACCTCGCCGCCTTGACCAGGCGATGTCCTCAGGCGCGGAGCACTCGGACTTGCTACGCGCCAAGGATACCGTGCTGGCAGCAACAGCATGGGAGATAACCGGGGGGGCAATTCGTGAGTTCGAGCAGCAAGCACCGCTGAAGCTCGCCCATCCGGGGTTCGTGCTCGGTGGTGACGTGTCGCTGATGCGCGACCGCGTTGCGATCACTAACTCGGCGTTCGAGGATATTCGAGTCGACGAGAGCGCGCATTTCGTCTCGTCGGTGACGGTGCTGATCGAAGGTTTCGATGCAAAGGGTACCGCGACCGCGCTTGGCGGCTCGATTGCCGAGATGCAAAACAAGGCCGCCCATCTTGGGCGCGAGGCGGTAACTCGCGCGCTGGAACTGCGCCACGGCGAACGGCCCGATGCGGGCCAATACTGCGTAGTTCTGGGTCCCCAACCGCTTGCCGAGATCCTCAACTACGTGGTGATGCCGTCGCTCACCACTCGCGCATTCTATGCGGCGAGTTCGGCCTATCAGGGGCGTTTCGGCGCCGAGGTAATGGATACACGTCTATCGCTCATCGATGAACCGCAGGCGCGCCAGAGCCCTCTCCGCCGTCGAATCACTTGCGAAGGGTTGTCGTCAGGCCGCACGGAATTAATTCACGATGGTCACCTGGTTGGGTTACTTTCTACGTTCTATGACAGCCATCGGTTGATGAGCGATGAGCATCGCGATGGGAAGCTCGGGCCCGCCGCCGCGGAACTCAAACCACATTTCCCGCCACGCAGCGCTTATCGTCTCGGTGAAGGAGCGGCACGCCGCTTCGACGCCCATCCGGGCGCGAATGCCACCAGTGTCATAATGGGGACACGCGATGGCGTCGACCAGGCGGACCTGCTCGCCGCGGTGGGTGACGGCCTCTACATCGGCCGCGTGTGGTACACCTACCCGATAAACGGTCAACGCGCCGGCGACGTCACTTGTACGATAAGCGGGGATTCCTATGTGATTCGCGACGGCAAGCTCGCTGCGCCGCTGGCGCCCAATTGCCTGCGCATCAACGCCAACATCGAGCAACTCTTCGTGCATCCTTTGGCGGTCGGCAGCAAATCAGAAGCGGCGGTGGTTTGGGGAGCGCCCGAACTCTACTTCGTTCCATCGCTCGCAGTGAAGGATCTGACGTTAGCCGCAATCGGCGCCAGTGAATCCGATTGAAGTTGCATAGCGGTACTACGAGCCTCGCGCTGCCGCGGTCACAGGCTCATCCATGTTTTCTGCTTCCTAGGCTTCCGCGGGCTTTCATTCAAACGAAATCCCGAGCAGATCGCTTATTAGGCGGCGCAGAACAAACACTTCAATGCTGTTTGCATCTTCCCGCCAAAGCAGAAACTGCGTATACTGCCTGTCGGCCGATGGGGGTTTGATAGTTAGTGTTCGGGTGTCTGCGCCGATTGCAGTAACGATCCCTTCGTTGTCTAGATCGGTGTCCCAGCAGACAATATACCGCACATTTCTCAATGAATGATTGAAAGATGCAGTCAAAAGTTGCTTGCATTCAACGTAGAACTTAGCGGCATCATCCAGCGACAGCTCGGTCGTATCCCGGGCTAAAAGGTCGAATCCCTCGGCGTTATTCCAATCAAGGACGCGGAAAGGAAATAGTTCCGGAGCTACCGCAAGTAACTGCGCCAACAACGCCACTACCCCCAGTTCGCGCTGCGGTTCGCGAAGTTCCACATTCTTATACATTCTGCTGGCAGCCGCTTTGGCTTGTTTAACACGCCGTGTGTAGTCCTTCTGTTCTTGCTGAGCGGTCCGCTCGCCAAACTCCGCTTCGTCCAGCGACTCCAGCAATGCAGCGACTCCCTCGTCTTGAAGAATCTCTCTGGCAATTTTCAGAATCTGCTCATCAAGGGCCGCTCTAATGTTCGGCGGTGTTGCGCCTATGGACGTCCTGTCCGCCGACAAGCGTATAGCCTGACAATTGAAGAAGGCATGGAATTTCAGAAATTCCGAACCCTTGCCTGGCAAAAGAAGATTTACCCTCTCGACAGGGATGAAGTCTTTGGATACCCAAATGCCGTATCTTTCGGCTACTTTGTAGGCTCCGGCTGGAGCAGTATAGTGCTGGCGTCGGAGCATTGGGTTCATGTCATATTTTGTTCTGTTGCCTTCAATCGAAAAAACTGCCTGCCAGCGATTGCCTGGAAAATGTTCCAGCGCACCTTCCTTTACAAACCGGCGACAGTAGAAATCCGTAGGGCTAGCCTTCCTGGCTTTAGCCCTTTCACGCAACGCTCTCCCGTCGAAGCATTCTTCCGGAAATGGATGGCCGAAACGCAATAACTCTGACTTTGCCATCGGCTCGTTCGCGTGCTTCGTCGCGTCGAATCCTAGCCCGCGGAGCTGGAGCGTAAGACCAGCGAGTTCGCCCTTAACATTGTCGTATCTGGGGAACATTTGCCACAGGAGCGGCTCTATCGATCCAAATTTAGTAAACCAAAGGATGTAGTCCCGAAGCTGGTCGTGCCCCAGCTTGGACCCATCGTTGTGGTTATAGCCATAGATTAGAATGTGGGTGCCAGGATTCCTGTTCGAATTGGTGGCAGCTTCGTACCGAGGCGGCTGGCCCCCGTAAATCCGCTCAAGGTGCCCTTCGCTTACAGCCCCTAGCCTCACACCGGTTTTTCTATCCGTCGTGTGAACTTCGACTCTGCGGCTGTTTAGGTATATCTTGGTCCCGAAACCTTTTTCCCCGATGAAACGTTGGCCCTCTCCCTCGGCTTCGTTCTTGAGGTCACCTTTTTCGGAATCACCCAGGTTGAAGAATCGGGCCATCCTGCCTTGATCCATTCCGTGGCCATCGTCGCTGATGGTGATGCGAATCTCCGGCTGTCCAGTCGGGCCCGTCACCTGGTCGACAAGTACGGTTATCTTTGCTGCCATAGCATCAATTGAGTTGCTGATCGCCTCGCGAACGAACTCCAACGGATTAGAAAAATTAGTAATGATCTGGCGATAAGCGTTGGCGGGATTTACAGTTGCGTCCGTCATTGGTGATTTTCCTCAAACGTCACTGCGCTTGCGGGGTCTGCTCAATGGGCTGTGCTCCAACAGTCAAGAGTTGGGCATTAAGGAAGCTGGAATCCGGGCAGCCGCAGTGCCTTGTGGTCGAATGTGAGCGTTCGGACACAGCCGGCTCTCGCTCCGAGCGCTGCGATTAGAGCATCTGCGAATGAGCCGCGCCCCTCCTTGAGGGTGACCATCGCGGTGAATACTTCTTGCTCGTCTTCGACAATAAGGTAGTCGACCTGAAGTGTGCGCTCGACCGCTTCGGCGATTTCACGGTCTGCAAAACGGTAGACGCTGTCAAGCACCCAAACAGTCTCAACCATCGCCACTACGCTAACGAAGCCGGGGTTATTCCGGGTCAACCGGCGTTCAATTATTTCCGTCGCCTTCGGCGACTGCACTGGGTCATCTTGCGTCAGGTGTCGGACAAGAATGTTGGTGTCGAGGCCGATCATCGGCGGTCGGAACGCCGAGCGACTCCGGCCCCGGCGTCAGCGATGGCGGCATTCATCTCCTCGATTGTGGCTGGGGGACGTCGCGGTTTGAGAAATCCTCGTAACGCTGATGCCGGAATCTTCGGCAGTATTACGACACTGCCGTCGGGATGGATGAAAAACTTAATCCGGTCCCCTGGCTTCAAGCCGAGATGATCCCGGATGGGCTTCGGAATCGTGGCCTGGCCCTTGACGGTAATCGCAGATTCCATAAGCAGTCCATTACCTTCGGTCATATGTAATACCCCACCAGCGAATCCACAGCAACGGGTTCTCGGGCGCGTGTGGCTCGGACGCCGGGACTTCTGCCTACGCAGGCGTCGCGAGTTGCAGAAGTTGTTTGCCCAGGTTGGCACCGGTGAATAGGCGGAGCAGTGCTTTGGGGGCATTCTCGAGACCGTGAGCCACGTCGAGCTGGTTCTTGATCTTGCCTTCCGCGTGCCATTTTGCGAGTTCGGCAACTGCTTCGGGAAAGCGCTTTGCGAACTGGAGCACGATGAAGCCTTCCATGCGGGCGCCGCGAAGAATCAGGTTGAAATAGTTCCTGGGTCCCGCACCGAACATCCCTGGTGGATTGTTGTATTGAGATATTCCACCGCACAGAACGATGCGCGCGCCACTTGCCAGCCGATCCATGACTTTTTCAAGGATCTCGCCGCCGACGTTGTCAAAGTAGACGTCGACGCCGTTAGGACACAGACGAGAGAGCGCCGCGCCGACATCTTCGTTCTTGTAGTCGATAGCACCGTCGAAACCGGCTTCGTTGACGAGCCAGGCGCATTTCGCCGGCCCTCCGGCAATGCCTATAACCCGGCAGCCTTTGATCTTTGCGATCATGCCGGCGACGGAACCGGTCGCGCCCGCTGCGCCAGACACCACGAAGGTCTCTCCCTGCTTCGGCAGTCCGATGTCGAGCACCCCGAAATAGGCGGTGAGGCCCGTAAGTCCAAGCACGGAGAGTGCAAGAAGCGGATCAGTTCCGGGTGGCAATTTCTCCATCGAGAATATCCCGCGGCCATCGGTAATCGTGTAGTCCTCCCAGCCCGCCATACCTTGCACGAGATCCCCAGGCGCCAGACCGCTTTTTCTCGAGTTCACGACCTGGCTGACGGCGACGGCGCGCATCACGGCGCCCAATGGAATCGCCGGCACATACGTATCCATCGCCATCCATCCGCGTTGCGTGGGGTCGCACGAGAGGGCCAGATTGCGCAGGAGGACCTCTCCGTCCTTTAGTTGCGCGAGCGATGTTTCATTCCACCGGAAATCGCTCTCCTTGACCATTCCGAGGGGGCGTGCGGCCAGCAGCCATTGACGATTTTTCACTTCCGCCATCACTTTGTTCCTCGTGGTTTAAATGGGAAATTGCAGACTATTTTGCGAGTTTCCCGTCCTGGTAAACCATCTTATGGCTAGTGAGGCCGCTCGGATCCCATTGGGTCCAGATACCCTGGCGTTTGCCATTGTGGTACTCGCCTTCGAGCGCTTTTTGACCGTCCGCGTACCAGCTCGTATGCGATCCGTCCTGCACCCCATTACGGTAGTAGTCAATTGAGGCGCGTGCGCCGTTCTCATACCAGAGCACCCATTCGCCATCCTGAATGCCGTTGCGGTAGACGCCTTCGACCATCTTGCTCCCGCCGGTGGTGTAAACGATGAACAGTCCATCTTTCACCGGTCTTCCATCCACACTTTTCTGACACCAAACCTCAGCGCCTTTGGGCGGCGGCACACCCATGAGTTTGGCGCCGGGTGGACATGACGGCGGAGCTTCGACGTGACGGCAAGCAAAAATAGGAAGAGTGGTGAGCGCGGCCAGCAGGGGAAGGGCGGAGCTCTTTCTAGAGAAAAGCGCTTGATAAGGAGCGAGAAAACGGGAACAGAGCCGCAAGGTCGCCAACTCTTTCTCGCTTCTCACTCCTATCCTGCGCCCCCGTCGTCTCTTGCTCAGCTCTGGCCAGTCGAGCCCAGCAGGTTACCGCCCAGCGTCGGATGGCCGACACTCTTGTCGCCAATCACGTTGACCAAGGCGGTCTTGCCGGACTTGAAGGCGCGTTCCAGCGCAGGGACGATGTCGTCGGGATTCTCCACGTGCTCGCCGTGACATCCCATCTCGGCGAAGACCTTGTCGTACCTGATATCCTGCACCATGTTGAACGGGTCGGTCCGATCCTTCAGCAATGGCATCGACTCGAAGCTCGGACCCCAGGAGCTGTTGTTCCACAACAGGCAAACTATCGGCAGCTTGTAACGCGCCGCGGTTTCCAGATCGAAGCCGCCGATGCCCAGTCCGCCGTCGCCCATGGTCAGCACCACTTGCGCTCCTGGGCGTGCGAGCTGAACGCCGACCCCCATGCCGAAACCGTGGCCGACCGGCGCCAGAGGACCGGCATCGATAACCTGGCCGGGGAAGCGGCAGACGAAATTCTGCGACATCCATCCCGATAGCGTGAAACTGTCGATGACTACAGTTGCATTCTTATCCAGCACCGACACCAGGTCCCTGGTCAGGCGCGCCGGATGAATCGGGCGGTTAGTGTGGAACTTCTTGGCGTTGTCAATGACCTGGCGCTCGAAATTCGCCCGCACCTCGGCCAGCTCTTTGGTCCAGGTGGAGCCGCGGTTCTTCGAAAAATCGAGCTTCAGCTCTTTAATACGGTTGATCATCTGGCGCAAAACCAGCTTGGGATCGCCCACCACCGGCAGGTCGGCCGGCACCTGCCATCCGATGCGGTCCGGGCTCGGATCGACCTGGATATACTTGGCCTTGTCATTCCATGTTGGCGGGCGGCCGAAATGCTCTCCGCTCCAGAAGCGAAAGCCCAGAGTCAGCACCACGTCGGCGCGGCCGGTGAAGGGCTTTTTGAAGGCGCCGCGAATTGCCAGCGGATGCTCTTCGGAAACTGAGCCTTGGCCAGCGCGGCGCGCGTACACCGGGATACTGGTCAGCTCGACGAATTCTTTCAATTCCGGCGCGGCTTGCGACCAGAACAGTCCGTCGCCGCCGGATATGAGCGGCCGCTCGGCGGCGTGCAGCAGTTCGACTGCGCGATCAATCTTGGACGGATCACCTGCCGAACGGGTGTCATCAATGGTGAAGTGCATACCGCCCCGGCGCTGCTTGGTGTCGTCGCCGGCAGCGTACAAGATATTCTGAGGGACTTCGACTAGCGCCACGCCTTGAGGCGGCGTCAGTGCCTCACGAAATGCCAGCCGCATGTCGAACTCAATAGTACTCCAGTCGGTTACGCGCTTGGTGTATTTGGCGAAGCTGCGCACGACATCGGAGCCGTAGGCTTCCTGGAACGAGCCCTGATGGTCTTCGGTGTTGGGATGCTGACCGGATACGCACACCACCGCGCTGTTGGTCATCGCCGCCAGACACAGTCCAGTGACCGCGTTGGTCAAACCGCAACCCGCGGTGACCATGCAGACGCCAACTTCGCCAGTCATGCGCGCGTAGCCGTCGGCCGCATAAGCCGTAGCCTGCTCGTGGCGCATGTGAATTAACTTGATTTCGTGGTTGCGCAGTTGCGCCAGGATGGGGAACAGATGTCCGCCATTAATCGCGAAACAATAGCGCGTGCGATTTTCGCGCATGATTCGCGCGACCAGTTCGCCGCCGTCCGCTTTGGCCATCAGGAGATCCTCCTTAACTGCTCTGCGCCGGCACCACAGGCTGCCGGGTGATCGGCTGGCTCTTGCAGTGCGCAGCGCTCGTCTGTGCACCGAATCCTTACACATTTTCAATCGAACCAAAACCGTGTGTTTTAGCCTGCCGTCCGCGGTGAGCCGTTCCCCAGGGATTCGATGGATAGGACGCGATCAATGAAGCGGACACCTCGACAATCGAGTCATCGAAAAGAATTGATCCCGGCTGCCGGGGCTGTAAACTGGTGACCTTTATAGTCAACATGAGCGCCAAACTGGTGCCCCGGGGCGGGGCGAAACCGAAAGCTTTTTGGCATGGTGAAATGAAACGCCTGTTAATCCTGGTCGTGCAGTTGTATGCGATGTTATTCCTGGTCATGCCGGCCCGCGCCTTTACCTTGCTCGACCCCAACACCTGGCCGCCAGCGCTCAATCCGCACAATTGGCCGTTCGATTTATTCCCGGTTCCTGAGGTTGCCACTAATCCCAACGGCGGCGTCACCTACGGCATCCTGCTGGCCTTTTTGTTTAAGGACCAGCAGAACCACATCGCCAGCATTCTTGCCCCAGACGTGAACGAAGACACTGCGCTCGGACCCGGTGGTACGGTGCGTTACTTTGCGTATCCCTCGGAGGATACCCAATGGTATGCACTGGCTGGCGCCCAGGAGAGAATCGCGCGCACGGTCGATCTGAATTATGCGACCGGGCGCACACATGAAAACTGGTATTCGCTGGAAGGCCGGCTCTTCTTCGAGCGCGATCCGACTGACCGCTTCTTCGGCTTTGGCAACGATTCGCGGCTTGGCGGCGAAAGCAATTATACCACTGAGCAGGTCTATTTACGCGGCCTGTTCGGCTGGAATATTACCAGGGACCTGCAACTTGCCCTGGTTGCGCGTCCACGATATGTCAGGATCCTGAACGGTGCGTTTACCACTATTCCGCAAACCACGATCTTTTATCCCGAGGTTAAAGGAGTCGGTGGCGGCAGTGAGATCTGGGGCGAGGTGCGGGCGACCTACGACACCCGCGACTCAGTAGACATTCCCCGGCACGGGGGTCTGGCCCTGATCTATGCCGGTGCGGCGCAGAGAGTTCTCTTCAGCTCCTCTTCCTACAACCGATTCGGTGTTGACCTGCATCATTATTGGCCACTGGGTTCACGCATCACGTTGGCCGCCCACGGCTATATCCAGTACATGCCCTCCGGCAATGAAGCTCCGTTCTGGGCGAGGGGCCGGCTTGGTGGCGAGTCCAGCTTCGTCTATGACCAGGAAACCCTGCGCGGTTATGGGGCCGGCCGATTTATCGACAACAATCTCTCGGTCGCCAATTTAGAGGTGCGCACTCGCGTTTTCGAATTGACCATTATGAACACTCCCGGCATTCTCGAGCTGGCGCCGTTCTTCGAGGCCGGGCGTGTTTTTCACGATATGTCCGGCGATCCTATCGCCGCGCTTCATCCGGTCGGCGGCATCGGGTTTCGAGGCATCGCCGAACCGTTCGTGGTGGGTTTCGTCGACGTTGGGTTCGGCGGTGAGGGACCGACTGTTTTCGCCGGCATCAATTATCCGTTCTGACACCTCCATCCTTCGGCAACGCTATCCGCACGCTTCGCGGCGGCCCCACCACCCGTTGACTCACTTTCAAGGTCCCGTTTACTTACCAGGTAGCGCAGCTTGAACCACCTGCTAACTAGCCGTTAGCAATGTGATTCCGTGGGGTGGCAGCATGACCTATCGGACCAAACTGTTCACACTACTGATTTGTCTCGTTGTTATCTCAAACGGACTGTTGGCCAGCGCTAATTACCTCGAATTCAAATCAACCCTGCAAATGGAAATCCATCGCAAATCGCGCGCTATCGCCGCCACCATTGCGGGTCTGCTGAATCCTGAGATGGTCGAGAGCATCAGACATCGCGCTGATGAGACCACGCCCGTTTACGCGAACTTGCAGAGCGAACTGCGAAAGGTGCGTGACCTTAATAGAGGCAACGACACCTGGCTCCAGAACGTCTTCATTTTGATGGGGGCGCAGCAGGACCCGCGGGTAATAGAGTACGCAGTCGACGCTGAAGAACGTTTTGAATATGCCCATCATCCGGGCGACATCTATCTGCGTAATGACCAGCCGGTCAGCATCGGCCTCGATGAGATAGAGAAGCTTGCCAAGCAATTGAATGGTTACCAGGCTGGCTACAGATCCGGGTTTGCGCCCATCCGGAATCGTTCGGGGGCACTGGTCGCGATGGTCGGAGTCACGACGATCCCGGCGAAATACAGCACGATGTACCGGTTGATGCCATCAATTTTGGTCTCGTTTGCCATCACTCTCGCGTTGACGATCGCCTTCGCGGTGGTCCTCCTGCGAGCGGTGAACCGACCGCTCGAGACCCTGCGCGGCTTGATTGAAGCAGTCGGCAATGGTGATTTCAGTATCGCGACCTCAACCTATCCATCACTGAGCGGCGAATTCCGCCGGATCGCGGATTCTGTCAGAGCAATGGCCGCTGGACTTCGCGAGCGCGATACGATCAAACGCGCTTTCTCGGGCTACATCTCGCGGCAGGTATTGGACGCAATTATCGCAAAAGGGGAATTGCCGGCCCTTAAGGGTGAACGGCGCCGCGTTACGGTGCTCTTCGCCGACATCCGCGGCTTTACTTCGATGGCTGAAGCGATGCCGCCCGAAGAGGTTGTCCAGGTGCTCGGCGAATTCTTCGATCGCATGGTTGAGGTCATCCTGCGCTATCAGGGAACAATCGATAAGTTCCTTGGTGACGGCATGATGGTAATTTTCGGCGCACCATTGGATGATCCCTACCAGGAGGAACACGCGGTCTCCGCCGCCTGCGAAATGCAAAAGGAGTTGCGCTCTTTATGTGCCAAATGGGAGGCCGAAGGACGCGCCAGGCTCAAGATGGGCGTCGGCATCAACTCCGGAGCGGCGGTCGTCGGTAATATCGGCACCGCGGAGCATATGGAGTACACAGCAATTGGTGACGCGGTCAATCTGGCGGCAAGACTTGAATCCGCAACCAAAGAACTGGGCGTGGAAATAATCGTCAGCGAGCATACCTACAGCGCAGTGCGTTCGCTCTTTCGCTGGAAACCAGCCGGCGAAATCACTCTGCGCGGCCGCAGCGAACCCGTTCGCGCCTATACAGTTGAAGTATGAACGCAGGGCTCCGTGGCCGCACAATTACCGCCTGCGTTGAATTTGCACCGATAGCAGGCTGCGGAAAAAAGGCCTACCGGAGCCTGCTTTCCCTCTCTGTAATCTCCCCCAGAGGGGGAGAACTAAACACTAGCGGAGCCGAAAGGTGGAGCGAGTTAACGAGTCCGCGAGGTGCGAATTAAAAAGGAAGGAAGCCAGTTTTATCACCGGATGCGGAAAGACTTTTCATGAGCAAATAGGTTTTTCCGCACCCTGCTAAAGGCGTCGGGAGTGGTTCAAAACCAGTAATTCAACTTTATCGTAACCTGCACAACTGGTTGGCCGACCTTAAATTTAGCGTCGTTGAAAGCCGGCTTTCTCAATGTACCTGGGTTATCGGAGAAGCCGAAGCCCTCTTTAGGCATTCCCAGCCAGTTCTGATTAAATTCGCCGTCGTGGTTTTCGTCATGAAATGCCACGATCGCATAATTGCCATATCGTACATTCTTAAAGCTGCAGGTAGCCTGCCTATTTGCTATCGGGACCGCCATCGTCATTCCCTTGCGGCTCTGGTCGGGGAATCCATCCGCAGGTGTAAATAGCGTACATATCACTTGCCCATGATTGCTCCGCAGCTTGACGATATGCGCCTCGATTGTACCAATGCCGGCCCTTGCTTTCGGCGCTGGGCTGATGGCAACCGTTAGAACTGCACCGAGGAGCGCGACCACTCGCCACTTTTCCAGCGGTGTGATTGGGTTTCGGCCCGGCATCTGCTAGTGCGAGCAGGCTGTTGAAAAAGTCTTCACAGCCTGCTCCCCCCTCTGTAATCTCCCCCGAAAGCGGGGGAGAACTAAAGGAAGGAAGCCAGCTTTAACGCAGGGTGTTGAGGCCGATCTTTCAGCAAATGCCACTGGTAATTTTTCTCAACACTCTGCTAAGAGGCAACTTTGGGCAATTGTGCCAGCGCCGAATTGATCGCTTCGTCCGGGTATGCAGCATCCTCGAGCTGACCGGCAAGATAACGTTCGTAGGCACTCATGTCGAAATGGCCGTGCCCCGATAACGTGAAGAATATAGTTTTTGGCTCGCCAGTCTGCTTACAAGCCAGGGCCTCGTCGATTACTGCGCGGATGGCATGGTTGGTTTCCGGCGCCGGAATGATCCCTTCGGTCCGCGCAAACTGCAGCCCGGCCTCGAAGGTTGCCCGTTGTGGGACCGCGACCGCTTCGACCAGTCCTTCATGGTGAAGCTGAGAAACGAGTGGTGAATCGCCGTGATAGCGCAGGCCACCGGCGTGGATCCGGGGCGGCACGAAGTTCCGCCCCAGCGTATACATAAGCATCAACGGCGTAAGTCCGGCGGAATCGCCGGAGTCGTATGCATAACGGCCGCGGGTCAAGGTGGGGCAGGATTCGGGCTCTACCGCGAGCAAACGGACTTGTCGTCCAGCTGCCTTGTCGGCGAAGAAGGGAAAGGCCGTGCCGCCGAAGTTCGACCCGCCTCCGCAGCATGCCACAATGATATCCGGATACTCATTGATTTTTTCGAACTGCTTTCTGGCTTCCAATCCGATTACAGTCTGATGGAGCAGTACGTGATTGAGAACTGAGCCTAATGCGTAATGAGTATCATCGCGCGCCACCGCCTCTTCGACCGCTTCTGAGATAGCGATGCCGAGCGAGCCGGGGGAGTCCGGGTCAGAGTCCAACACCCTTCTGCCGCAATTGGTTTCGCTGCTCGGGCTCGGAATCACTTCGGCTCCCCAGGTTTCCATCATCGACCGCCGGGAGGGTTTTTGCTCCCAGCTCACACGCACCATATAAACGCGCACCTCGAGCCCGAACATCTGTCCGGCCATTGCCAGTGCCGACCCCCATTGCCCAGCGCCGGTTTCAGTAGTCAGGCGGCGCGTCCCGGCGAGCTGGTTGAAGTAGGCCTGGGCGACCGCAGTGTTCGGCTTATGCGAGCCGGCCGGACTGACCCCTTCGTATTTATAATAAAGCCGCGCCGGAGTGCCGAGTGCCTGCTCGAGGCGAACTGCGCGGTAGAGCGGCGTTGGCCGCCAGAGCCGATAGATTTCGCGGACGGGTTCGGGAATGGGAATCCAGCGAGCGCGTGAGATTTCCTGTTCGATGATGGGAGCTGGAAAAATCACCGACAGTGCCTGGAGACTGATCGGCTTTCCATCCTGCGCAAGCGGCGGCGCCGGCGGCCGTGGCATGTCAGCCACCACGTTGTACCAATGAGTTGGAAGTTCTGTTTCGTCAAGCAGAATTTTTATCTGTGGCATAGGCATTGATTAGCGAATTTTGTATTTTCAACAGACACGGTTCGACGATAATCTCCAAGGCGAGAATTTTAAGCCAAACTGCGACTCGAGAGGCAATGACGAATGCCCGCCCCGGTTTCCTCCATCGATACGTCCGACTTCGGTATGCCGGCGAGACTGGCAGAGTTGATGGGCCTTCATCGACGAATCGGACCTTGGTTCGGTGCGCTGTATACGCAAGTGATGTTGGTCCCCGGCAGCTTATCACGCCAGGAACATGCAAAAATCGCGGCCGTTTCAGCTACGGCGCAGGACTGTACCTACCTGGCGGAGTCTCAGGCTAAGTGGTTACGCCTTGAAGGCGTTGACCCGGAGCCGGTGACGGCAATCGGGCAGCAGCGGCCAGAACCTACCTGCGCTTCCGCTCGCGTTCAGGCGTTGTGCCGAATTGCCGCGAAATTGAGCAGTACGCCCACAAGGATGGGACCCGACGACTGGCAGCCACTCATCCAGGCAGGCGTCGATCCGCTTGGACTGCTCGAAGTTGCATACGTGGTGGGCGTTTCCAACTACATGACGCGGTTGGCCGATGGCTTTGGGTTGTCCAGCGGCCAGCCGGCGATTGCCGGCGAAACCGCCGACCCCATTCCGTCCGCTCCGTTATTCGACAAGGAGGAGAGTAAGGGAGGGGGCGCAGCGCGCCGTGCCGCTCCAGTCGAAGGCGTCGGCGTCCGCAAGCGCGCCAATAATGAGCCAGACGGGGAAGTGTCTCTCGGCTGGTTTTTGAGAGTACGTGCAATGGGTGCGCCCAAAGATTCGCCCTATAATTTCGGTTATCGAAGCGAGATGGGCGCCTTGCTGAGCGCTCATCCGCGAATCGGCCCGGCCTTTTGGGCACTGTTCAGCGAAATCATGTTTACACCAGGGGCGCTGACGCGCGCCGAGCGTGAGATGGTGGCAGCAGTGGCGGCCGCCGCCCAGGACTGTCACTACTGAACGCAATCGCACGCAGAGTTTCTGCGTGTCGAAGGCGGCGACAAGGGGTTGATTGAGGCAATCAAACGGCGGCGTTGGCGTGAAGTCCGCTATCTCAGCGAGCGCAGCCGCGCACTCTGTCATATTGCGGAAGAAATGAGCGCGCGGCCGGCCCGCATGACTTCGCAGGACTGGCAACCGCTGCGCGAGTTGGGGTTCGACGATCAGATGCTCCTTGAAGTCGCTCATGTCGTCGGTATCTTCAATTGCCTCACACGGCTCGCAGATGGTTTCGGACTGCGCATCGCCGCGGCGATCGAAGAGGCCGGGCGCACCGGTGTGCCCCTCAAGCGGGCAGCAAATTCATCCTGACAGCTTTGCCCCGCCGCTTATCGGCATGCCAACTGTCTCGCTCCGCCTGGCGTGGATGACAAGCAGCTCAAACGTTCTAGTCAGGATGCTTGACACCCTGCCGGTGATGGAGAGGATGAAGGTCTGTTCGCTTGATGTAAAGTCTCCGCAGGAATCGGATGCAGGCAGAGAGGAAGGACCCCCGATGCTTTCGCCCTATCATGTAATCGATCTGTCGGATGAGCGCGGCCAACTGTGCGGCCAGATCCTGGGCGACCTGGGTGCGGACGTGATCCTGATAGAGCCACCGGGCGGTTCACGCGCTCGGCAGCGCGGACCATTTTACCGGAATGAGGGGAACCCGAATCACTCACTTCATTTTTGGGCCTTCAATCGCAACAAGCGCGCAATCACGCTGGATCTGGACAACCCTGACGGTCGTTTCCAATTGAAACAACTGGCCGCCGGCGCGGATTTTCTAATCGAGTCGGCTGAGCCTGGTTATTTCGCGCAACGCGGGCTTGGATATGCGGACCTGGCGGCGCTCAACCAGGGCTTGATCTACGTTTCAATTTCGGCCTTCGGCCAGAATGGGCCCAAAGCAAGCAACGTGGCAGCCGACCTGACCCTGGTCGCGGCAGGCGGCCCGATGATGCTCCAGGGCGACGACGATCGTCCGCCTGTTCGTATCGTCGTGCCCCAGGCCTACCTCCACGCCAGCGCTGACGCCGCGGCAGCGGCGCTGATTGCTCATCATCAGCGGGTGCGCTCCGGCCTCGGCCAGCATATCGATGTGTCCGCTCAGGAAGCGGTATCGATTGCGGCCTTTTCCCAGCCGTTGGTTCCAGCCATTGGTGCTACCCCGACCCACCGGATGTCGGGCGGGGTGAAAGTCGGAGGACTTGTCGCGCGCCAGGTGTGGCCCGCTCGTGACGGGCACGTAGTGCTGGTGCTGTGGTTTGGACCGGCTCTCGCGCTACCTACCCAACGCCTGATGCAATGTATTTTCGAGCACGGTTTTTGTGACGAGGCGACGCGCGACCGGGACTGGTTGACCTATGACGCGCGTCTAATCTCTGGCGCGGTGGCAGCCGAGGAATATGAGCAGCTCAAACTGATAGTTGAGCGCTTCACTCGCAGCCTGACCAAGGCCGAGTTGCTCAAGCTGGCGCTGGAACGTGCACTCCTGATCGCACCGGTTGCAACCATCGAGGAAGTCGTCGAGAGCCCTCAACTTGCCGCGCGCGAATACTGGCGGCCGCTCGAGCATCCCGAACTCGGCACCGCCATGCGCTATCCGGGTCCGTTTGCCCGCTTCAGTGAAACGCCGATTACGTATCGGCGGCGGCCGCCGACTATCGGCGAGCACAATCAGGAAATTCTCAGTGAGGCGGATCACTCCTCGACAGGGCCAGCACCCTTACCCCCTCACGCCAGTCACCCTCACCTCGCCTCTCCCGCAACTGAAAACGAGAGGGACAGGCCCGAGCGGGCGATGGTAGCCCGAGCGCAGACCAGCTCCTCGATCACGAACCAGTTGCCACTGAGCGGACTCAAAATAGTTGACCTGTTCTGGGCGATGGCCGGTCCCGCCAGCACCAGGGTGCTGGCTGATTACGGCGCGACTGTGGTGCGAGTCGAATCAAAACGCCGACTGGACACCTGCCGTACGATTGGTCCGTATGTGAGAAATCGGCCTGGGATCAACAGCTCCGGAATCTTCATCAATCTTAACGCCGGCAAACTGGGAATAACTCTCGATCTGAGTGAAGAAGAAGGCCGCGCAGTCCTCCGCGATCTGGTCCGGTGGGGTGATATCGTCACCGAATCATTCTCGCCCAAGGCGATGCGCGCCTGGGGACTGAACTACGAAGCGCTGCGCCGGCTCAAACCAGACTTGATCATGGTCAGCAGTTGCCTGATGGGACAAACCGGACCGTTCTCAAAGTTTGCCGGCTACGGCAACCTGGCGGCCGCGATGTGTGGTTTCGGCAATCTGTGCGGATGGCCAGATCGGGCGCCGGCGGGACCTTATGGCTCATATACTGATTGCGTCGCGCCGCGCTTTACCATTGCGTCAATTCTGGCCGCGCTGGAGTATCGGCGCCGCACCGGCCGCGGGCAATACATAGAGCTGTCGCAGGCGGAAGCGTCGATGCATTTTCTCAGTCCGGCACTGCTTGACTTCATCGCGAACGGCTACGGACAGACGGCGCAGGGCAATCGCGATCGGTATTTTGCGCCCCATGGAGTCTATCCGTGCGCCGGTGAAGATTCATGGATCGCAATCGCGTGCGCCACGGACGAGCAATGGCGGGAATTGAGTGAGCTGATCGACGAATCGGAGAAGCGAAGCGCCGGGGAGAACCGCGCCATTGGCTCACGATTCGCAAACCTCGCAGAAAGGCTTGACAATCAGGACGTTCTGGACGGGATTATCGGCGCGTGGACCCGGTCCTTCAACGCTTGCGAACTCGAATCGATTCTTCAGTCGCGCGGGATCGCTGCAAGCAAGGCCGCAAGCAGCGAGGACATGAGCCGCGACCCGCAACTCGTCTGGCGTAAGCATTTTGTCGAAGTCGACGATCCGAACCTCGGCAAAGCTGTGGTCGAACGCTCTTCGTATATTCTCTCCCGCACGCCGGGCGGGCTCGCGCGTTCTGCTCCGACGCTGGGCGGCGACACTGCTTATGTTCTCGAAAATATACTCGGCTACAGCCGCACGCGAATCGAGGAACTGAGGGCACGTTCGATTCTGCAATAGAGTTACGTGCGGGCAACCGCTGACAAGTCCAAATCCAACAGCCGGCGCGCAACTCGGTCAGCGTAGGCTGATGCTTGTCCTCGATGCGCGCCCAGCAATGCCTGTCGCGTCGCCAAGGCAACGCATCAAATCATTCGAGCGGCACGATGTGCTTATCAACTCGCCTCGGGGCGTTGCGCGGCCTCGGGGCGTTGCGCGGCTTCGGGCTTGCTTGTTTGGATCTCAAATTTTGCTTTTCCGCTGTTGAGGACCAGCAGACCAGACGCCACGGCTGCACCGCCAGCGATGGCAAGTATAGGGAGGGATTCGAGCACTATTGCCATAACTGCGATGCCCGATGCCGCGAGGGCGGCCATCGGAGCTGCGTTTGCGAAGCGGCCGGGCAATCGGAGCTGTTGCAACACGTGCGCGGCTTTTCCTTGTGTTTCCTTTGCGGACTCTTGAACTGAGGTTATAACTTTCTGTGAGCCCATTGCAGCGCCTCAATTTTACGACCCAGCCTTGATACTAGCGCTGTCCCGAATTTCTGAAAAGCGGTCTCCTGCACGGAGATTAAAAGCGCCGCAGGAGCCAAACCACAACTGCCATGCTAACCACCCCGACGAAATTGCAGAAAAGTGCCAGCCAAAAAAATTGAGCGAAGCGACTCGGATTTGGAACTTGGGCCGGGGAAGATTCAAAGTACTGATGTATTTTGACGACCACCAGATATATTCCCATCGAGCCCACAATATATAGCCCGGTCCATAGAAGCCCGAGGCCGGCACGGCGAAGATCGGCTTGGCTGGGGACGGCACTTCGAGTTAGGAATACACTCCCAAAGTCGAGGAAGTGGGCCAGGTCTGAGCCTAGGCCAGCGAGTACAAGCTCGGGGCCCATGAAAGAAAGCTCTAAGCTCCACCCTCTGCGCACAAGCCATTTTCCAAGCACCCCGAATAAAAGCAGTAATATCGGGACGCCAAAGTCCTTGACCTTGTCCATGTTGCCTCCCCTGCTTGCTACCGCCCTCTCGCTAGACGCTAGTGACGATCGCGGCTGGCGATCCCGCCAAGATAATACGGGGGCGAGATTATCAACATCGTGTCGTGAGGTATCGAGGAATTTGGACGAGGGGGGACGCGTTGGTCGGTCTACTCTCGTGGATGCTCGCAGAGCCCACTTGCCTTGTTGGCGACCCGCACAAGAAACGCTTGAATGAGAAGCCTTGCAGCGGTGCTTGCTGACCATCGGTGCCAAGACCCAAGCCAACCGCACCGGCCGGCTGCGTCGCTTATGCTAAGCCTTCACTAATTGCTTGGTGCGCGTTCGCCGCAACCGAAGTCTTTGCCGGTTGGCGCTCGTTTCTTCGGCAGCCGCTAGGACCCGACCACCGGAAGATCCATTTCGCGCAGTCGGCCGATCTCCCGCGCGCAAGTATGACCGCCTGCTTCGAGAGCGGCGTGATCGTGCTCGAGGTAAGCGAGATAGCGCTCGCCCAGGATGCGGGCGTGGTCCAGCGCGGATTCAATCCGCGCACGCTGCGCGTTGGTGAGCGGCGCAATTCTACAGATGATATCTGCGATTCGCTCACGCACGTGTTCGAGCGCGGCGGGGTCGGCGGTCTCGCCAGCAATCTCGCTGAGCAGGCGCTGTACTTCGACCACGCCGCTGCGAATCTGCTGAACGTCGAGCGAGGCGCGGTCGGCATCAACCGTCGGCATCAGCATGTCGAGTAGTTTCTTAGTAGTAATCCCCAGCGCGACCGCAGCGCCCAGTCCGGTCACCATCGCAGCGCCAGCCGGCAGAATGAAGCCACCGCCGAGCGCAATCAGGCCGGTAGTGATTCCCTCAACCGACAGGCCGACAGTTCCGAGAGGAAACAGTATCGCGGACGGCACCCCCACTGCCGCCACGCTTTTTTTGAAAATCTCCAGCCGGCGGTCGTCGAGCCGCACGATATGACCGCGCTTGCCGAGGAGCGCCGCAGCACGATTCTCAATATCGGTCAGCTTCTCCAGCAGCCGCGTCAGCCTCCGCGAGTTGCTTGGCTTGACATTCAAGTGAGTACGAAGACGGGCAGCGTAGTTAGATGCTTCTTTTGACGGCGCTTTGCTCGCGAATACCTCGGCCTCTTCAACCAGTGAACGCCGCACTTGTCGATCGCGAAAGATGGGAATGAGTTCCGGTGCTGGTGGCGGCCAGCCTTCCAGCGCGGTCAAGCACTCAAATCGTTCAGGAGCTGGCATTTCCATAAATGCGAAGAGCTGATACAGCCGCCGCAGATTTCGCCGTTCAAGCTTGCGTCTACCGCGGACCAGCGGAACCAGCGCCGCGATGTATGCTTTTTTTTCTTCCGCTGCGAGCGCGGCTAACGCCGCCTCGGGAGCCATTCGCCACGCCGAGACCGGTTCCGGCGCTTCGCGTTTTCCGAGAATGCGCGCGGCAAAACCTCTGAGGTCTGGAAGTTCGCGACGTTGCGAGCCTGGAATGGGAAGATGTTTCACCAAACGCCTCGCGGTTATTGTAGCGACTCTGGCACCTCCGATCATGCTGCCCTCTGCGCAAGGCTTGGGCGTGTTAAACTAAAGCGGGAAGCGGACGCCAAAGACGGCTCCTATATCGCTGGAGCGAAGCGAAGGATCTGCACGAAGCGATTTTCTTGAGGACCCTCACCGTGGCGCCAAAAATGCGCGACCGCCTTTCCCTGACCGGGCGAGGCCTTGCGGAGCTATTCGTTAAATTTCCAGGTGTGTTCGGCGGGACCGCTGATGCGCCAGCGCGGCATTACGATTTTGGGGTCGTTGGTTTCTTCGTAGTGCACTTCGCAAGGCAGCCCGATCGCCACCTCGGATTCATCATTGGTCAGGACCCCCGCGATTCGCGTCACCGTGCCGTCGGCTTCCTTGCAATCGTCGAGCTCGATGATGGCGACGATATACGGCACCGTACCAACGAAGGCGCCGACAATCGGCTGCACGACCACTACGTAGCTATGGAGGATGCCCTTGCCGGCCGTTTCGAACCAGCCGATATCCATCGAGGCACATTTGCCGCACGCCGGAAAGGTCGGCGGGAACCACTTATGCCCGCACTGGTTGCATCGCCGCACCAGGTATTTGTGCTGGCGCGTGGCCTCCCACCATTCGCGCGTGTCGAAGTCGGGAATGATTCGGAGTTTGGTGTAGTCAATCGGTCCAGGCATCGCCCTCTCCGTGCTCTCTTACTGTCTCGTTCGTACCGCGCGTGGTGCAAAATCAGGCTCTTGAGGGCGGTTCGCGAACCGCCCCTACAGGAGCTGCACATTATTATGCGGCAATCCCGCGCAGAACCAGGCAGCTCGCCATGTTTTCGTATCCCCACGCCATGCCGCAGCAGATGCGCGCGTTGCGTAATTGGCGGCATCCAGCTTTGCGGTCGTAGCTGTGGACGCCGTCCGCCCATCGCAAGCATGCGTCGTCAGCGCGATGGCGTAGCTGGCGCACGTTTTCGATCACCATCTGGATACCATGGGTATAGCCTTCAGAAAGATGACCACCGGATAGATTACTTGGCAGTTCGTGATCGATTTGCAGGCGCCCACCTTTGACGAAGTCGCCGGCTTCGCCGCGGCCGCAGAACCCGTTCGCTTCGAGCTGAATCAGAGTAGTGAAGGTGAACGCGTCGTAGCAGGAAACGAAGTCCACATCGCTATGGCTGATTCCGGCCATCCCGAATGCGCGCTTCCATCCATAGTTCCCTGCCACGTAATGGATTTCCTTGCGCGAGTAATTCCACTGCGGATTATCGGTCATCGTGCGCGCGTAACCGCCCATGATAAATACCGGAGGATGGCGCAGGTCGTAGGCGCGCTCCCGCGAGGTCACTACTATCGCGGCGGAAACGTCGGTTTCCTGGCAGCAGTCCAGCAGCCGGAACGGCTTCACCACCCAGCGCGAGCGATGATGATCTGCCATCGTGATTGGCGTGCGATGGATCGCCTTGGGGTTGAGGCTCGCGTGCAGCCGGTGCGCAATCGCAATCTCTCCGAAGGCGTCGGTGGTGCATCCGGTATCATGCAGATAACGCATCGCGCTCATACCGAAACGTTGGGCGGGCGTGGTCCAGCCCCAGCTCATATTAAATTGATTGTCGCCTTCCGCGGTCGCGACTGGAATGGGACCGCCAGGAACCTGCCCGCCCATTCGGCGGCCCGAGCGGCCGTTCATGGAACGGAAGCAGACGATGGTTTTGGCGTAACCGGCTTCGAGCAGGCCAATGGCATGAGCAACGAGCGCCTCAGTACTGGAGCCGCCACCGAGTATATCGAGTGAGTAGTTGAGCCGCATGCCGAGCGAGGTGGCGACCGCCGCCGAGGTAGTCGAATCGCCTGCCTGATAGCTGGTCATGCCATCGATGTCGGCCGGCTTTAACCCCGCATCGGCCAGCGCCCTGCTGACCGACTCGCAGGCCATTGAAAGGGTGGTGCGATTGGACGGCCGCATATGCGGCGTCTCGCCCACTCCAACGATGCAATATTTATCTGTCAAAGCTCCCATCTGCCCGAAACCTTTCGCGATGCGGGCGCGCACTCGCGCACCCGCATCGCAAACATCCGCGTTTATCGCGCCATCTGGTTAAAACCGTGAGGCCGATCAGCCAAGCAAGCACCCTCACGCTGCCCTCTCCCGCAACTGAGGGGGGAAGCGCGCTAAGAGCAAACGCCCGAAAATTCCCCCTAATCCCTCCCCTTGACCAGGGCGAGGATAGGTGGGCGGGTCTTTTCTTTACTGCTGCCGTTCAGTCCCGCTTCTGGCTTCAGCTACACAGCACGTCGTTAGCGTGCATAGTGTCGAGATATTCTTTCACCTGTTGAATTTGGCCGTCTCGCACTAGCAGGAGGAAATGATATTTGTTCTGGTAAGTTTTGCCATTTTTCATCTTGGCATAAGATTCGGCCTCGACCGCTACGCGGTCGCCTTCCGCGGTCACCCCGGTCGGAGTCACACGCATGCCGCCTTCGATGCTCTTGCCGAGGGAGCCGACCAGTTCGGCAAATTGGGCCTTGGTCTTGGTGCCTGACAGCGGGAAATTGCCAGCCACCCACCACGTCGCGGAATCCGCCAACGCCCCTAGTACGCCGGCGCCATTGCCGGCACTCAAGTCCTCAAAAAATTTCGCCACGATCTTTTTGTTGTCTTCAACGCTCATGATTCCTTACCTCCATGCTATTTTATGCGCACCTCGCAGACTCGTTTGCTCGGCTCCGCTTCGCTCCGCCTAGTGCCGCTGGCAAGCAGCGAGATTATTCGGGAACCTTACTGCGGTCGGCGCATCGAGCGCAAACGGCGGCGAACCAGCTGATGCGGGCCGGGCCTTAATTAAGACTTGGGCCAGAAATCCGCGTCTGTTATCTGCTCGAAAGTCCACGAGCTATTCGGCGGGAAGGTTCGCTCGGCCAGCATCGTTTCTCGGGCTGCCAGTAGACGCGCGAGTGCATAAGCTGCCGATAAACTTTCTCCAAACGTTCTTTTGAGGCCCGGATTCTGGCTCATTACTCTGGCAACTCGCTGACGTTGCTCACGAATTGTCAACCGCTAGCTTCTGCGGCGCTTTTTGGGCTGATAACGCCATTTGAGCAGATGAACGAGCAACACCTCCAGGCGACTTTCCAGCTCTCGCACCTCGCCGCGACCCAAGCCCTCAACCTCCTCTGCCAGGTTTTCCCAATCGAGAGCTTCTGTGCGCCGAGCCCGCAACGCCTGGGCTTGTTCCAGCGCCCACGAATAGTAGTCGCGTTCATAAAGATCCTCGCGAGCTTCCGAGCCCGGAACGTCAACGACGTGGTGCGCCATCGGTCTCTTTCCCTTTTTTGCCGTGGAGAATGGCGGCGCATTGGCCCGAGAGATTTTAATCGGATTCGGCGGCCATTTCAACCGACTCCCGATTGATAAGGATATCATCGTGCGATGCCAGCAGGAGTTTATGGCTCTCGGGCTTGATCAGCGGCACGCTCTGCGGTTCTTGGGCGAAATTGATGGCGATCACGATGGCGCCGCGCGACATCGTCAGCCATCGCGCTTCTTCGTCGAATTTCACGGTGACCCGGTCGAGACGGCCGTCGGTCAACTCGGCCGATTGCTTACGCAGCCGGATCAGTTCGCGATGCCATTGCAACAAGTCCGCATGCGGTTCCTGCGCGAGTTCTCTCCAGTCGAGCTTCGAGCGGATAAAAGTGTCCGGTGCTTGCGGGTCAGGAATTTCGTCGGGGTTCCATCCAAACGAGGAGAATTCGCGCTTTCGTCCCTCACTCACCGCATGCCCGAGTTCCGGCTCGGGATGGCCGCTGAAATACAAAAAGGGCGTAGACGCACCCCATTCCTCGCCCTGAAACAACATCGGAACGAACGGCGCGGTCATCACCAGCGCGGCCGCAATCTTGAGCCGGTTGGGATTCATCAGCATCGAGCTGCGCTCGCCCTTGGCGCGATTTCCGACCTGATCATGGGTCTGCGAATAACCAAGAAAGCGATGGCCGCAAACCCCGATGGGCGGCCGGCCATGACGGCGCCCTCGATACTGCGAGTAGCATCCATCATACACATAGGCATTACGTAGTGCCTTGGCGAGATGCGCGAGGCTGCCGAAGTCCGCGTAGTAGCCCGACCGCTCGCCGGTCAGCCAGCAATGCAGCGCATGGTGAAAATCGTCGCTCCATTGCGCATCGATGCCGTAGCCGCCCGCCTCGATTGGGCGCACGACGCGCGGATCGTTGAGATTGCTTTCCGCAATCAGCGTCAGATGACGGCTGAGCCTCGCCTGTAAAGCCCCGACTTCCGAGACAAGCTGTTCCAGAAAATGAATCGCTGAGGTATCGACGATCGCGTGGATCGCGTCAAGCCGGAGCCCATCGAAATGATACTCGCGCAGCCACATCAACGCGTTGTCACACAAGAATCGCCTGACCTCATCGCTGCCCGGTCCGTCGAAATTGACCGCATCGCCCCACGGCGTGCGGTAATGATCAGTCTGATACGGCCCAAATTGCGACAGATAATTCCCCGAAGGCCCGAAGTGGTTGTAGACCACATCGAGGATCACCGCGAGCCCTCGCGCGTGGCAGGCGTCCACCAGCCGCTTCAAACCATCGGGGCCGCCATAGTCATGATGGGGCGCATACAAATCGACACCATCGTAGCCCCAACCCCGCTCGCCGGAAAATTCGGCCACCGGCATCAATTCGATGTGGGTGACACCAAGTTCGGTCAGGTGCGATAGCCGCCCGATCGCAGCCTCGAACGTTCCGGCGGGAGTGAAGGTTCCAATATGCAGTTCGTAGACAATCGCCGAGGACAGCGGCGGCGGATCCCAGCGCAGGTCGCTCCAGCAAAACGAGCCGTGGTCAATTATCCGCGATCGCCCGTGAACGCCGCCAGGCTGCCATCGCGAGCGCGGGTCTGGCAGCGGGGCGCCGTCGTCCAGCACGAAGGCGTAGTCAGCGCCGGGCGCCAGAAGCTCGGTTTCGATTGACCACCATCCCGCGCTCTCCGGCTTCATCGGCAACTGCTGGCCGTCAACTTCTACTGCAACCCTGGCTGGCTTCGGCGCCCATACGCGCAGGAGGCTCATGGTTCGGCGCCACTTTCTGTCATTCCCGTTAGTGGGGCAGGCGTCTCGCCTGCCATCATCGCGGGCGGGACGCCCGCGTCCACTAAAGCTGCCGCGCGCGGGGAATCCCGCATCTTCATCCCTGCCGACGCGGCGCCAAGCTCGCCGCGGGCAGCGCACTCTGTAGACTTGCGGAGTCGCCGCTCGCCAAGCGCCCTCCGAGATTCTTCGCGCGCCGAAAGTTGCACCCTCTCCCTACTCTCTCCCGCAAATGAGCGGGCGAGGGGCAGACACGCGCGAGAAAGACAAACACAGAGAGCGGCCTCGTTTTCGTTATCGCCCACTTACCTCGCGCGCTGTTCCCTAAGAGGAGACAGGGGATTCTGCTGGTCGGGAGACTAGCTCGCACTTCGATTTGCCTGCTCTACGCTCAGTTTTTTTCATTCGAAGCTTGTGGGTCGCTGTCCGTCTCCCGCACAAGCAGACACACCGGGAACCGCGCCAGCAGGCTCGATACTGCCGTCTCGCCACCGCGCAATCGCTCGCCGGTGAACGCGTTGCGCCAATCGCCGCGTGGGATTTCGAGTGTGGTATTACGCCAGTCACCGCCGAGTTTCATCACCAGCCGGGGGACCAGCGTGATTACCTTCCCGCCGCGGCAGAAGGCTACGGCATGCTCGGCGCGCGCGCCACGTGCCCACATTGGGGTGAACGCGCCGTCAGGGCCGAACGCTTGTGGACAGCGCCGCCGCACTGCCAGACCTTGCTGAATCATCCATAACTTGGGCAATCCATCGTCGATTCGCCGCATGATCTGCTCGGGCGAACAATCCTTCAGTTCGTCCAACAACTGCCGCCGTATTTCGTAATCGACCGGCCGTCGATTGTCAGGATCGACCAGCGCGAAGTGCCACAGCTCCGAGCCCTGGTAGAAATCCGGCACGCCGGGCGCGGTGAGCTTGACTAATACCTGCGCCAGCGAATTTAGCCTGCCAGGCAATATTAGCGCGCCGACGAAGCGCTGAAGGTCGGCGAGGAATTCGCGATCTTCGAAAACCTCGTTGACGAAACGCAGTACCGCGCGCTCGTATTGCGGATTGGGATTAGTCCACGAGGTATGCTGTTTGGCTTCGCGGATCGCCTTTTCAATATAACCAGCGACGCGTTCATGCTCGATCGGCCATGCACCGGCCAGGGTTTGATAGAGCAGATACTCGAGATTGCGATCCGGCGCGGTGCCAGTCCAATGCGGTTGATTAAGCCGGGCCCAGCGATGCACCGCAGCCTCCCATTCGTCCGGTATCTCCGATAGCAGCGTCAGCCGCGCACGGACATCCTCGCTGCGTTTGGTGTCGTGGGTCGAAGTCGCCAGCATCGTCAGCGGCCAATGGCGCTGGCGGTCGGCGCAAGTGCGATAGAATTGCTCAACGCTGGTGCCGAATCGGCTTGGGTCGCCGCCGACTTCGTTCAGGCAAACAAAGCGGTTGAAGCAATAGAAGGCCGTGTCCTCCACCGCTTTGGCCATCACTGGGCCGCTGAACTGTTGGAAGCGCAGGGCTAATTCCGTTTCGAGTTGGCCGGGACTCCGCAGAAGAAGAATGTCGCGCAGGAAATCCATCAGCTCGCGAGCGAGCTCAGGCCGGTCTTCTTTCGCCGAATTGACTGCTGCGCGCACATAACGTTCTTCATTAGCCGCCGCCTTCTCTCGAGCGTCGTGAAAATAAGTGCGGTAGACCGGCAACCGGAGCGCTACTGCCTTCAACGCCTCGTGCAGCTCGTGGCGGGTAAAATCCCGATAGCGAGGCTGTTCTTCGCATATATCGACGAACATCGCGGTCAGCCGATTCAGATCGCCGCCGAGCACCTCGCGCATGATGAAATCTTTTTTTTCGCGCGCCACCGCCTGGAAATCGGCAATCTCACCGGTAAAGTCGCTGTAGAGCCGGGTGAGACGCTCCTCTTCCGTCGGATCGATGAAAATTCCAAGCACCTGATTGAGAAAATCGTAACCGGTCGTCCCCTGGATCGGCCACGAATCGGGCAGTTGTTCGTCACGCTGGAGAATCTTTTCAACCACCAGCCAGGCCCCCGGTGACGCCGCGCGTAATCTCTTTAGATACTGTTCGGGATCACGCAGACCGTCGATATGATCAATCCGAAGGCCATCAAGCTCGCCAGCCGCCAGCCACTGCAGCAAGAGTTGGTGTGTGTCGGCGAATACTTGTGGGTCCTCCATCCGCAGCCCTACTAGAGTGTTGATGTCAAAGAAGCGCCGATAACCAAGATCGCGGCCGGCCGACCGCCAATAGGCGAGCCGGAAGTTCTGCCGCTCCAGCAGCGCATGCAGCGCCGCCGGATCCTGGTTCATCTGCCGGATAACTTCGTCGATCGCGGCGGCGCACCTGGGATTCTCCTGCAACAGCCGGTCTATCAGCGTCCCAAGTACCGCCTTGTCGCGATGGCGGCGGCGCAGGCTCGCGTAGTCGACCGCCGTAGCCAGCGGCAATTGTGAAAGCGAATCGGCAATGAAGGCGAGATCCTCAGAGCCGCACCGGCTGGCGGCCTCTTCGAACAAGGCCGGCAGCGAACGCGGCGCCATCGGGAACTTGTGATCATAATAGCGGATGACGAACGCCGCGCCCTCGCGCACGATTTGGATTTCACCGGCTTCGAGTGCGCGCCCGTATTGTGCTCCAAGCACAGGTAGAAGGACGCAATTGCGCAACCGCGCCTCCGGCGGTTCCCAATCAACGTCGAAATAGCTGGCATAGGTGCTAGAAGGGCCGTTCTCCAGCACGTCCCACCACCACGGATTGCCCGGCGCGCTGATCGCCATGTGATTCGGCACGATATCAAGAACCTGCCCCATCTGGTTATAACGCAGTGCCGTGCACATCCGCGCATGACCTTCGGCGCCGCCCAATTCGACGTTCACGCGCCGCGGATCCATGACATCATAGCCATGCTGGCTGCCGGGGGCTGATTGCAAATAAGGCGAACAGTAGAGATGGGTGATGCCGAGTTCGCGCAGATAGCCGGTCAATTCGGCGGCATCATCGAAGTCGAAGCCGGGATGGAATTGAACGCGATAAGTGGCTTGCGGGTGAAGCATGCTCGGTCCCAGATAATCCCAAATCAATCACCATCCGGCTCGTTCCGAGGCCGCACTCCGTCGGATTAGCCTCTCGCCGTGCCGTATGAAGGATTTAGGCAAGCCACAGTGGCTGTAGTTACCCCCTGCTTGCTACTAGAAATTTCTTGTCCGCGAACTTCCTCCTTTAATCATCAAATTTGGGAAGGTCACTCCGTCTGATGTACTGAGTTGCGACGCCGGCCGGAGTGCTTGATGAGTTCGTATTCGACATCATTACTGTCATACAGAAGCGCGGCTACCCAACTGAGCTATGCGCACGTCGCAGACTCCTGACCCTTCGACTTCCCCCTCGGCATCGCTCGGGGCTTCGGCTCACCAGGGCTGCGGCCGGCTTTCGCTCGGCCTCGGCTCACCGGCTCGCTGCGCTGCGCCTAGTGTAAGAGAATAGCACGTTCGGACTCTCCCGCGCCGTTTTGTTTGCCTTGGACAAGCCGAGGTTTTAAGGATGGGGAAAACAACAGCGCTATGCGTGACTATCCGCGGCTATGTGGGGCGAAGGACTCGATAACGTTAATGGTGGATGGTAATTCGAATCAGTCTGATCTAGCAGGGTGCGGAAAAACCTATTTGTTTATGAAAAGTCTTTCCGCACCCTGCGATTAAACTGGCTTCCTTCCTTTAGTTCTCCCCCTCTGGGGGAGATTACAGAGAGGGAAAGCAGGGTGCGGAAGGCCTTTTTCCGCAGCCTGCTAGCATCCCGGGGCTGCTCAGCGACTGTGTTTTTCTAAGTGCCGATATCCATAACGCTTCGGGACGGTGACACCTGTCATCCAGCCGCCTCTACGCTGAAAAAGGCGCAGGGTCGGTAGTTGATGATTGGAAGTTTAAGCACGTGCCGCCCATCTGCGTTTCGATGAAAACCTGCCGAATTGTCCGTCTATCTGCGTCCATCTGCGTCGAGATGCGTTTAGCATCCGCCGAGGATCGCTGACCGCTGATGCGTTATCATTCACATCCGGTTTAAGCATTGGAGCGCCGATTCCTCGACCTCCCGATCGACGAGCGCGGCGCATTGAGCAGCCCCACAGACGTACCCTAACTGCGCCGGGATGGCGGTTCAACGGATGACGGTGTCACCCGTCAGCCGCGTCGAGCTTCGCGCATGGGAGCATGGTCTTCGAGCGCGCTCATTCACTCGTGAAATACAGTCACACCGCTCGGGCTTCGTGTTGCAACGAATCGCGGAAATTCGGGTGGCTGATTGCGAGCATGCGGCGAATACGTTCCTCCAATGGCTGGCCGCGCAATTCGGCGGCGCCGAATTCGGTCACCACGATGTCGGCATCGCTGCGTGGCGTGGTTACCGGCACGTCCTTCAAGACCGGCACAATCCGGCTGATGGCGCCATCGCGAGCGGTCGCCGGCAGCGCGATTATCGAATGACCCCGCGCCGCCATCATCGCGCCGCGGACGAAATCACCCTGTCCTCCGGTGCCGCCGACGTAAACCCCCGACGCGGTCTCCGCGTTGACCTGACCGGTCAGATCGACTTCGACCGCCGAATTGATCGCGACGAACTTGTCCAGGCGGCAGAGCACTCGAGCGCTATGGGTGTGCGCATAGGTAAACAGGCGGATGGCCGGATTCTTGTGCGCAAACGCGTAGAGGCGGCTGCCGCCGGCCAATATCGCGGTACTGGTAAAGCCGGTATCGAGCGGCTTGCGTGCATTGGTGACGATGCCCTGCTGGACCAGATCGGCGATGCGATCGGTGATCAAGCCCGAATGGACGCCCAAATCACGACGCTCGCCGAGGCCCGCCAGCACCGCGTCGGGAATGGCGCCGATACCGATCTGGATCGTTGTCCCGTCGTCGATGTAGCGTCCGACGTGACCGGCGATCTTTTGCTCTAACGGGCCGATCGGGTCCGCGGTCATTTGCCCCGGTCTACGCGACGTGCGCACAATCAGGTCGAGCCGGGTCGGGTCCACTGGCGGTTCACAGAACGTCCATGGTAACTGATCGTTAACCTCGGCAATCACGATGCGAGCATGGCGCATCGCGGCCGGCGCATAATCGTGCGTCAGGCCGAAACTGTAGTGGCCGTTTTCGTCAGGCGCGCTCAAATTCACCAGCACGACGTCGGCACGCAACACTCCGCTCTCGAACCAGGCGTTCAACGCCGACAGATGAGCGGGAATCACGCGCAGCACGCCGGCTTTGGCCAGCGCCCGGTTGCCCATCGCGCCGAAACTGGTGAAGCTGAGAACGTCAGCCTCTTCCGGCTTGATTCGGCCGCCGGCGAGGAAAACCTCAGCAGGACCGATTCGACCTCGTTGCTCGAGCAGTTTCGCGACCAGGGCGGGTGGCCCGGCACCCCATACAATATGGTCACCGGGACGGATGATTGATGCAAAGTCGAGAGCGTCGAGCCGAACTTCCCTCGGTATTTTTGGCATATCGTCCAGACTCAGCTCTAACCCGCATCGCGATATATCCGTCCGGCAATCGCCCTTACCAGTGCACGCGGGAAAAGACGCGCGGCGACGGCACCGGCGGCATTCATCATGCCGTTGATCCGGACCCTCCGTCCGCGCGCGACCGCAGCGAGCGCCTGCCTGACCACGGTATCGGCGTCCAAATACAAAAACGATGGCATCAACGCATTGTCATTTTTCGCCACCGCCTGAAACTCAGTGCGGACCGGGCCTGGACACAGTGCCAGGATGCGCACGCCGCTACCGGCGGTTTCCACCGCAATCGCTTCGGTGAAGCTCAGCACGAACGCCTTGCTCGCGGCGTAAGTCGCCATGTAAGGAATTGCCTGGAAGGCGGCGGTCGAGGCGACGTTGATAATCGTGCCGCGCCGGCGCTCGATCATCGGCGGTAGAAACAACCTCGTCAACCGGACTAGCGCGGCTACGTTCAATTCGATCTCTTCGATTTCGCGCGCCAGCGGCAGCCGCTCGAAACGGCCGGTGGTGCCGAAGCCGGCATTGTTTATCAGGTAGTCAACCTCTATCGGCACTGCCGCCAGCCGCGCTTGTAGTTCGAGCGGCGCAGCGCTGCGCGCAAGGTCAGCGGCGACAATCTCGGTGCGGCCGGCGCCCATTTCCCTGGCCTTCGCGGCGACTGCGTCGAGCCGATCCTCGCGCCGCGCTACCAGCACCAGGTCGTAATTCTGGCGCGCCAGCGCGTAGGCGAAACTCTCGCCAATGCCGCTGGAGGCTCCCGTTATGAGTGCAGTCGGCATCTTAAATCATGTGTCCCCGGGCATGCAGAAGACAGGCTGGAGAGCCTCTCTCTCAAGACTCTACATTCCGGGGCTAGCGGCGCTAAAGGCAACGCGGTCCGCTGCCCGAAAAAAATTAGTGGGACAGGCGTCTCTGCCGATAGCCTGCCCTGAGGAGCCAGGCGGCGACGAATGGGATG
>WNFC01000673.1_pt1 | contig 34955 bp, 30 predicted proteins | sample 5400541 | NCBI WGS metagenome assembly WNFC01 (sample SAMN13153342, study PRJNA577476) | soil metagenome | isolation source: 120 cm saprolite under Douglas fir tree site 2 hole 2 replicate 1 | place: USA:California | collected 2015-04-18
AGCCCAATGGTCACCGGCACCAGACCCGCCTGGACCACAATCCGCCAGGACGCGTTCTTGAAGCGATCGAACACTTTGGCGACGAAATAGGCAATGGTGCAGGTCGGCCCGCACATGGCGACCGTCGTGATGAGCGCGCCGGGAATTCCGGCGATGTAGTGGCCGAGCACGGTGACGAAGACGACGTTCGGACCGGGCGCCGCCTGCGCGATCGCGAACAGCTCGCTGAATTTCCGATCGCTGATCCAATGATGGACATCGACAGCCTGCCGATGCATCTCGGGCACCGCTGAATTCGCGCCTCCGACCGCCATCAGGGAGAACAGCGCGAAATTGAGGATGAGCGCGAGGTAGAGATCGGAGTCCTCGTTCATCGCCGCTCCCGCCAGGCGCACGCAATGCTGATCGGGATGAGCACGGCGATGACGGAGAGCAACGGCAGGCGCAAAATTCCGGCGGCCACGAAGGTGGCCGCCGCGACGATATGTCCCGGCTTGAGCCCCGGCCGGACCATGGCCTGCGCCATCTGGACGGAGGTCGCAATGATCAATCCAGCCGCTGCCGCCGCGAGGCCGGCAAGCACCCCCTTGAGCTCCGGCAACTCTCCGTATCGGCGATAGAGAATTCCGGCCGCGATCATGAGGATGACCGGCGGGCCGATCAGACCGAACAGGGCGGCAAGCGCACCGAGCAGGCCGGCCGAACGGGAGCCGAACATGACTGAGAAGTTCACGATGTTCGGGCCAGGCAAGCGCGATCTTGGCGAAGGCGCGGAAGAGCTGGGAGACGGTCGGCAACGAGACGAGGGAAGGCGTCAAGGCGGACTCGCACGTGGCATCTTGCGCCACGCGTGGCGCGGACAGGTCCACTTGCTCGGTCCCGCGCCCGCCCAGCGGGCGTCGAGCGTGCACGGCGCAGTTGTCAATTGCGCCGATACAGCGGCGCGGCGAAATTCAGCGAGATGATCCTGGACGGCCTAACGCCAAATACGGCGCCGCGTCACTTCATCGATGCCTTGCCGGTTTTCTCAACATTCAACTGGTCTTGCCTGCCCATCGCGTTGCGGAGCGAGCCGTCCATGACAAGAATGGTGGCGATCCAGGACGCCGCAAAATTAGCAAAGAACAGCGCCAGAAATACGATGAGGCTGACCGCGGATGAGGTTTCCTTCTCGACAAAGTAGCCGATAAGGGCGGCGACGACGGCGCCGGAGATCACGAAGCAAACATAGATAATGAGCGCCTTCACGGCATTTCCTCCGAGTACAGTCGCCCCAAACCAATCGTCCAGCAGCCGTGCGCGCTACGTGGATATCTGCCACGTCCATGGCAGTCACCGCGTGCAGGCCGCAATTGCAAAAAACTGTATATCGCTGCGTAGCCGATCACAAGATCGACGGCGGCGCGACGACAGCGGGCGCGGACGCATATTCCTGCGCCCGCAAGCCCGCAAATCAAGGCTCTGATGAGCCGAAGTCCTGCCCTAAGCTCGAATCCCGGCCCCGGCGATCGATTCACAGGGGAGCGTGATCTCGCTCTTTTTTCGTCAACCTTCAGCGCCTATATTCAGGCTGCCGGCGCGAGCCGGCTATGGCGATAAATGGCCGTCGTAATAAACCTTTCGGACCCGGGGGCAGTACCCGGCGCCTCCACCCAAGCCCAGCGTTCGGCTGGGTTTCGGCGGGGGCGAAATAGGATCGACGAGGGCGTAAAGGGCGTGCTTTTGCTCGGCATGGTTCCGCCGTTATCGGGCCACCTTCATAGTTGCAAACGACAACTATGCTCCGGTTGCTCAGGCCGCGTAATGCGGTTTGAAAGACCGATCTAAAGCCCTGGCGTCTTAGCAGCGTCAGGCGGGGTTCGGGGGCACCTGGCAACAGAAGCCCCCACTCTCTATCCAGCGGTCGCGCATGTTGGTCGTCCGCGCGCCGTCCCACTTCGCCGAACGGACGCTCGATTGCGGACCATGACCGTCGATTACATCCGCTACGATATTCTCACCCAGGACGCCCTGCGCGGAGTCGTACGCGCGGTGCTGACCGATGTCGCCGCCAAGGGTCTGCCCGGCGAGCACCATTTCTTCATTTTGTTCGATACGCAGGCCGAAGACGTCCGCCTCTCTCCGCGCCTCAAGTCGCAGTATCCGAAGGAGATGACCATCGTCCTGCAACATCAATTCTGGGATCTGGTCGTCACCAATCAGGGTTTCGAGGTCGGCCTCTCCTTCAACGGCGTTCCCGAACGTCTCGTGGTGCCGTTTCTCGCGATCAAGAGCTTCGTCGACCCTTCTGTGCAATTCGGCCTGCAGTTCGCGACGATCGGTGAAGCGGAGGACGCCGCGGAGACTGCGTCTGACACATCCGTCCGGCCTCCGGCCAAACACGACCGCACGCCGCAGTCCGCCGAGCCGCTTCCCGTGCCGGCCAACCCCGCTGCAATCGCGGCCAAGCCGGATGACGAACCGCCGGAAAGCGGCGGCGAGGTGGTTCGGCTCGATCGTTTCCGCAAGAAATAAAGCTCATCCGCTCGAGGCCGTCGGACGCGAGCGGCCGCAAGGCACGCACGCATGACGAAGACGCGCACGGAGAGGGACACGTTCGGTCCGATTGCGGTCGAGGCCGACCGCTATTGGGGCGCGCAAACCGAGCGGTCGCGGCAGAATTTCCGCATCGGCACCGAACGCATGCCGGTCGAGTTGGTCCACGCCCTCGGCATCGTCAAGCGCGCGGCGGCCGAGGTGAACCACGACCTCGGGCTGCTCGATCGCCGTCGCATGCGCGCGATCGTGCAGGCCGCCGACGAGGTCATTGCCGGCAAGCTCGACGATCATTTCCCGCTCGTGGTCTGGCAAACGGGCTCGGGCACCCAGACCAACATGAACGTCAATGAAGTGATCGCCAATCGCGCCAACGAGATTTTGGGCAGCAAGCGCGGCGCCAACACGCCGGTGCATCCCAACGATCACGTCAACATGAGCCAATCGTCGAACGACTGTATTCCGACCGCAATGCATATCGCGGCCGCGCGCGAGATCACCGCGCGGCTCATTCCAGCGCTGGAGCATCTGCGCAAGGCGCTGCACGCGAAGGCGAGAGCATTCGATCGCATCATCAAGATCGGGCGCACGCATCTGCAGGACGCCACGCCTTTGACGCTCGGCCAGGAGTTTTCGGGCTACGCGGCGCAGGTCGGCTCCGCGATCACGCGCATCCGACATGGCCTCAAGGAGCTCTATCCGCTGGCGCAAGGCGGCACCGCGGTCGGCACCGGCCTCAATGCGAAGCGCGGATTCGCGCGCGCGTTTGCGAGAAAGGTCGCCGACTACACGCGCCTGCCCTTCGTGAGCGCGCCAAATAAATTCGAGGCGCTCGCCTCGCATGACGCCTACGTGTTCGCTCACGGCGCGATCGACGCCGCGGCCTGCGGCCTGTTCAAGATCGCGAACGACATCCGGCTGCTCGCCTCGGGCCCGCGTTCCGGTCTCGGCGAGATCAGCCTGCCGGAAAACGAGCCGGGCTCGTCGATCATGCCCGGCAAGGTCAATCCCACGCAGTGCGAAGCGATGACCATGGTGTGCTGCCGCATCTTCGGCAACCACACCACCGTCTCGGTGGCGGGCAGCCAGGGCCATTTCGAGCTCAACGTCTACAAGCCCGTGCTCGCGTACTGCATGCTGCAATCGATCCGGCTGGTGGCCGACGCGGCGCGCTCCTTCACCGATCACTGCGTCGTCGGAATCAAAGCCAATGAGACGCGCATCAAGGAACTGATGGAGCGCTCGCTGATGCTGGTGACCGCGCTCGCGCCGGCCATCGGCTATGAGCGCGCCGCCCAGATCGCCAAGGCGGCGCATGCGAGCGGCACGACGTTGCGGGAGGAGGCGCTGCGGCTCGGTCTGGTCTCGGAGCGCGAGTTCGACCGTCTGGTGCGGCCGGACCGGATGGTCCGTCCCGGGTGACCGAACGAAGACGAAGCGGATCAATAGCTTGATGCCGCGGCGGGATGGCGGCGGTTTTGGATCAGTGAAATCACAAACATTTTACGGGTAAGGAGGGCAGGTCAGGCTTTCCTCTGATGCATATGTCGCGGTGCGAAATACGCATGCTCTGTCATGAAGACGCCGTGAAAAAATCTCAATAACGACATCGAAATCCACATGATTTATTTGCGTTTCAATGTATATTTTTATAACGAACAGTAATGAGCAGGCGCGGTTTCAATGCTTAACCAATACAGGGTCTGTTTTGTTCATCACCTTTTCGAATTTCAGATCGATATATTATATTTTTCGATCCCCTCTACTTGGGGCCGTTTGCAAACAACTCGCTACAATTTTAGATAGGCACCGGAGAAGCCTTGAGATCAGAGATGATCCAGCGCCACGGTATAGGCGTAATTCACAGAGAAGAAGACGGGGTCCAACGGCCCACAACATGTACCGGGCTACCATCGAATCCACAATGGCGAAGGTCATCAACCTGAGGTTAGCCCGCAAGCGAACGATTCGATCGCAAGACGAGCAACGTGCCGCCGAGCGTCGAGTTCACTTCGGGATGCCAAAGGCTGAACGGCTTCACATGAAAACGCGGGCCGAGAAGGCCCGACGGGATCTCGAAGGTCACCGGATCGAAGATGGAGAAGGTCGATGAAATCGCCGGTCGTCAAACGCTCAATCGTCATCGCCGGCCACAAGACCAGCGTGAGCCTCGAGGATGCGTTCTGGAAAGGCCTGAAGGAAATCGCGGGGGGGCGCGACATGACATTGTCCGACCTTGTCTCCACGATCGACTCGGATCGCCGGCATGGCAATCTGTCATCGGCCATCCGCCTTTTCGTCCTCGACCATTACCGGTCGCAGATCCCGGCTCATCAGGCCGAGCACGGCGTCGCGCGTGATGGCTTGGGCGCACGCACGGCTGAGCCTGCGTTGCGCGCCGACTGAAGCGGGCGGACCGCGCTGAGCGGATCCGCGTTCTCAAACTGAGCTATTGCCGCGGGTCAGGCGGCGTTATCACCAGTGGCGGAGCCACGGGCGCCATTGTCGTCGCACGCTGAGTGTGCGGCGGCGGGGGCGGCGTCCGACGCGGCTTCACCTCGGCCGGTTTCGCCTGCGTTCGGCCCGGAAGCGGGCGGATCTCGATCGGCGCCGGCAGGGCCGGAAGCTTGTCGAAGGCCGGCGCGCCAGCGCCGGACAAGGGTGTTGCCGCCGTGGATAGCGGCAGGGCCGCTTCGTGGGCCCGGCGCGCTGTCTCGGCGGCTTCGGCGGCGCGCTCTGCTTCCTGGACCCGACGTGCTTCTTCGGCGGCTTTGGCGGCGCGTTTCGCCTCCGCATCGGCGAAGCGTCGGGCTTCCTCTTCGGCAAGGCGCCGCGCGTCCTCCGCGGCCCGCCGCGCTTCCTCGGCGAGCCGCCGCGCCTCTTCCTGCGCCTGAATGCGTTTGGCCTCCTGCTCGGCCGCCGCGAGGCGCTTCGCCTCCTGCTCGACCGCCCGCATCGTCAGCCAGTTGACGAGCGACGCGACCTCGACGGTCCGGCGCGGCGTGTCAACTGGGCCCTTGAGCGCGATCGAGATTTCCGGACGCTGGCCGCCGGGCGCGTCCGCCTTCAGCGGCCCGATCAGGCCGAAGCGCAAGTCCAACGCGTCGGCGCCAAGGTCGTAGCTTCCACTGATCCCGACATCGGCGCCCGCGGCCGGCACGGTGAGCGGCGACAGCGTCGCGCGGCCGGCCTCGATGGTCACCACCGCGCTTGCCGCCGGAATGTTCAGACGACCCGCGTCGAGCCCGCTGCGCAGGACGTCGCCGATCCGCACCGCGTCGATGGCAACGCCGCGCTGGGCCGCGCGCGAGGCGGCCTCGATCGCCGCCGGATCAAAGCCGGAGATCTGCAGGTTGTCGATTGTCGCGGTGCCGCGGCCCGACAAAGCGCCGACGAGCGCGGCCGGGCTCATCCCCGTTCCTTGCGTCGTGAGTTCAAGCGTGATGCGGCCGGCAACCTGACCGAGCGCGCTGCGGGGCATCAGCGCCGACAGGTCTGCGTTGGCGAGCGAGACACGCGCCTCGCTCGAGACGCCCGACGAGGTGGCGCGGAACTTGGCCTGCGCCGCGAGCCGTCCCTCGCCGATGCTGCCTTCGATGTTCTCGAGCGCGATCGCCGATCGCTCGAGGCGGGCAACCCCGCGCAGCTGTCGGCCGACGATGCCGCCCAAGACGGCGCGCGTGATGGCGAATTCGATGCGTCCTTCCACGTCCGCAAGGGCGCTCGGAACGAAGGGATCAGGCGGCCATGCGGTCTTGCGCGATGTCGGCGGCGTCCCGATGGCGGTGGCGATCACGGCGCTCGCATCAGCCGTGTCGGCCTCGATGCGACCGTCGATGCGGGTCGGATGCCCGAGCAGCAGCGCAAGGCGCCCGTTCACCTGGGCGCCCGCGATCTTTCCGTTGAGGCGGTCGAGGGTGAGCCGGTCGCCGTCGATCCCAAGGCGCGTGGTGAGCGCCACCGGGATGGCGGCGCCGGCATCGCGTCGCGGCAAGCGCGCATCCGCGGCCGTGAACGTCACGTCGAGCGCTCCGGTTGGTCCAGCCGCCGCAAATCGCAGCGCGCCGGCCGCTGTCGCATCGAGCCCGGCGCCGGCGAATTTTGCATCGACGCGGAGATCTCCGTCGGCCGGGCCGTTGGCGTTGAGCACGAGCCGCGCCGGCCGCCGCTCGAGCGTCGCGAGCCGGTCGAGGCCGACGAAGGCCGCGAGGCTCGCGCCGTCATCGGCTTCGAGGCTTCCATTCACGCGAAGATCGGCCGCGGCAGGCCGCGCGGCATCGCCGTTCCCCTCTGCCGTCATATTGATGCGGATGCCCGCGATGGCGCCGGCGAGGGCGAGCGTGGCCGAGGTCTTCGGCCCGGCGGCTGCAAGCGGGGCGACGTCGAGCTTGGCTGAGAGCTTTGCCGACGATGACCTCTGCGTGAGGGCCTGCAGCATGTCCGCGATGTGCGCCGGCGCGAATTTCGCGGCCAGGGCCGCGACGCCGGTGAGCCGTTGCGCCTCGAGCGTGAGCGCGATCGATCCGCGCGGCGAGGGCGAGGTGGTGTCGATGCGGCCGCTCGCATTGATCAGGGCACCGCCGAAATCGGCGACCGACAAGCGCTCGATGACGAGACCGCTGGCGTCGAATTTGAGATTGGCGGCCGCGCCCTTCGCCTCGATGCCCGCATAGGTGGCCCTGCCGAAATCGAGCGCGAGTGCAATCTCGCCCGGCCGGTCGAAGGTCGCGCCGGCGAGATTGTTGAGGAAGGCGAGCGCGCCATCGATATCGAACTCGGCCGCGTTGATCGCCGCGTCAAGCCGCGCCGGCCGCTGCTCGGAGGCGAACGCATAAGCGAGCCGTCCCGCAACCATTTTGCGATCGAATTTTGCCTCGAAGCGGTCGATGGCGAGACGTTCGCCGCCAAGCGTCACCTCGCCGCGCGCCTGCAATGGGCCGATCGGCGCACGCGCGGCGTCAGGCCGGCCCTCGAGCCAGGCAATCAGGGCTTTCGGATCGGTCGATTCGACGTTCGCCGGTCCGCTGAATTCCGCGACTTTGGCTGCCAGCTTGAGGCGACCGCTCGCGCGTACCTGCGTCGCGCCGGGCGCGCGGAATTCGAAACTGTCCAGGCTCCAGGCGTCGCCGTCGCTCAGGATGTCGCCACGCACCGTGGTCAGCTGCGCGCCGCCGAGCGACAGGCTGTCGATGCCGAGCCCGATCTTCATGGGCAAGGGCGGCCGTCCGAGATCCGACAGGGTGTCCGTCATCGTGCGCAACAGCGCGATCGGCGAGCGCTTCACCGCGTCGGCCGCGAGCAAGGCGCGATCGAGATCGACCTGGCGCGCGGAGAGCACGCCTTCGAACCGCGGCTTGGCGCCGAACTTCAGGTCGGCGGTCCCGGCAAGCTTGATGGCCCGATCGTCGGGGCCGTATTGGATATCGATCTGCTCGAACAGCACGGCCGCCGAAGTCGCCTTGACGCGGCTCGTGGTGCGCCATGGCTCGCTCGCCACCGCCTGGCCGCTCGAGAGCACCATGCCGGCCGGGCGGGCGAGCACCAGATTGCCTTCATAGCGTGGAAGCTCGCGTTCGACCCAAAGCGTTCCATCGGTCTCGATCGCCAAGGGACGATCCGACGGATCGACCGAGAGCCGCAGCCGCATGCCTCCGTCGTCGGCGCGCCGGCTGCCCGAAACGCGATAACCGTAGAGCTGGCCCGCGGAGACGAACGCGCCCTCGCCGCGGAACGGGCCGAGCAGCGAGCGGATGTCGCCCTTGAACCAGAGCTGGTCGAGCACCAGGCGTCCGCCGCTCGCCGCGTCGGAGAGCACCGCGCGGCCGTTCTCGATGACGACGCGGTCGAACGAGAGCGCGTCCGGATCGAAGCCGATGGCGGCCCGCGGCACGTCGATACGGCCTGCGCTGTCGATGCCGACCGCGACTTCGGGTCCATCGAGATGCAGCTGCGAGGCGCGCCACTCTCCGCGCATGAGCGGGCCGAGGCCGAACTCGACGCCGAGGGAACGGGCGCGCAGCTTCGGCTCCCGTCCGGGCGCGCCGATCTCGATGCCGTTAAGGAACAGCGACGGGGTGGGCAGCAGGCGCGCATCAATGCCGCCTGCGACTCGGACCGGCATGCCGACCAGACGGGTCGCTTCCGCCTCGAAGGCGGAGCGATAGCGGCCCCAATCGATGAACAGCGGCCCGACCAGCGCCGCTACCAGCGCCACAATGATCGCGACCGCCAATCCAAGCAGCGTCGTCTGCACCCGTGTGCTCCGAGCCCGAATCTTCCGTAAACGCCCCCGGCCTATCCAATATGGGTTACGACTATTCTAATCGTACCAGGCCACGCCTGCTGGACGGTCCAGCGCGGTCCGTATTGTCCCGGATCGGGAAAAACCGCGCTCGGTTCCTGCGTTTACGCGCTTTTGTTACGGCGAACCGGCATTCCACTCCGAACCAAGGCCGGAGGCCCCTCGCCACGCACAGCGTTTCGTACGGTTTAGCGGCGATTATGTGTCCTGACCACCCCAGATCACTCGGCCGTGACAATCTTGCCGGGATTCATGATCCCCTGCGGGTCGAACGCCCGTTTGAGCGCCCGCATGGCGGCGAGCGCCGGATCCCCATGCTCGGCCGACAAGTACTTCATCTTGCCCTGCCCTACCCCGTGCTCGCCCGTGCAGGTTCCCTCCATGGCGAGCGCGCGCTCGACCAGCCGTTCGCACAGCCCTTCGGCGCGTCTGACCTCGTCGGCGTCGTCCAGGTCGACCAGCAGCGAGAGATGGAAATTGCCGTCACCCACATGGCCCAAAATGGGGGCGACCAGCCGGCTGTCCGCGATGTCGCGCTGGGTCGCGGTGAGGCAGTCGGCGAGGCGCGAGATCGGCACGCACACGTCGGTCGCGACCGCGCTCGCGCCCGGCCGCAGGCCGCGCGCGGCCCAGTAGGCGTCGTGCCTCGCTTGCCACAGGCGCGTGCGGTCCTCCGCCTTGACCGCCCAGTCGAACGGACCGCCGCCGAATTCGCGCGCGATCTCGCCGAACTGCTCCGACTGCTCGGATACCGAGCGCTCCGACCCGTGGAACTCGAGGAAGAGCATTGGGCGCTCGGGCAGGCTCAGCTTGGAATAGGCGTTGCACGCCTGCACCTGCAGCGCATCCAGAAGCTCGATGCGCGCGACCGGGATGCCGGACTGGATGGTGGCGATCGTCGCGTTGCACGCCGCCTCGACCGAGGGGAAGGGACAGACGCCGGCGGCGATCGCTTCCGGAATGCCGGCGAGCCGCAACGTGATTTCGGTGATGACGCCGAGCGTGCCCTCCGAGCCCACGAACAGGCGCGTGAGGTCGTAGCCCGCCGAGGACTTTCTTGCGCGTTGCGCGGTCTTGATCAGCTCGCCGTTGGCGAGCACGGCTTTGAGCGCCAGCACATTGTCCTTCATGGTGCCGTAGCGCACCGCGTTGGTGCCCGAGGCGCGCGTCGCCGTCATGCCGCCGAGCGAGGCGTCGGCACCGGGATCGATCGGAAAGAAGACGCCCTGGTCGCGCAGCTGCTCGTTGAGCGTCTTGCGCGTGATGCCGGGCTCGATGACGCAGTCAAGATCCTCCGCGTGCACCGCGAGGATGCGGTTCATGTCCCGCACATCGATGCAGACGCCGCCGCGCGGCGCGTTGATCTGCCCTTCGAGCGACGTCCCGGTGCCGAATGGAATCACCGGAACCGCGTGCGCGGCGCAGATGCGCACGATCTCCTGCACGTCCTCGGTCGATTGCGGAAACACCACCGCATCGGCCGGCTGGTTCGCCACCCAGGTCGTGGTGTTGGCGTGCTGCTCGCGCACCGCCGTCGAGGTCACCAGGCGGTTGCCGAATTTTGCCGCGAGCGCTGCGATCACCGCCGCGACCGCGCCGTCGTCGCGCCGCGCGCCTGCCTGCTGTCCCGAGACCACCATTTCTTCCGCTTTCTCACTTCGGCCGGACGTTAACAGAAGGCTCTCCGATACGGCCAGGGGCGCGCCCGCCACAACCGGCCAAGTCACGGGCCGGGCTCAAGAATTCCAGGGACTCGGCGGCAAAATCCTGCAATAATGTATCCCAGGAGTTGCCATGCTCGACCGCGTCGACCTCGAACCGGTGTTCTTCGCCCCCTTCGTCTCCTCGGTGATGCGGGTCGAAGACCATTGGATCGACTACAACGGCCATCTCAACATGGCCTACTACAACGTGCTGTTCGACCGCACCGTCGATGAGGCCTACGAGCTCATCGGCGTCGGCGCGGACTACGTCGCGAAACATAAGCACTCGTTTTTCACCGCCGAGGCCCATCTGCGCTATCTGCGCGAGCTGCATGCGGGCGATCCCGTACGGGTGACGTTCCAGCTGCTCGACCACGACTCCAAACGGCTGCACACGTTCGAGCAGCTGTTCCATGCAGAGAACGGCTGGGTCGCCGCGACGTCGGAGAACATGTCGCTCCACGTCGACATGACGTCGCGCAAGACCGCGGCGTTTCCGCCGTCCGTCGTGCGGCGGCTCGCCGCCATGAAGGCGTCGCATTCACGGCTCCCGCGGCCGGAAGCGGCAGGGCGGCGGGTCGCAATGCCGGCTAAGGGCTAGCGGCGAACCCGGCGTTATCGCGCCCGACGGCGGCGTCTCCTCTGAATCTCGCGGCTCCCCTCGTCAAAGGGCGGGGTCGATGCCATTTTAGGGCAACAGAATCACGGAAAGCTGATTTGGTCGATCCCTGGAAACCTGCGCGGTCCGAACCGCTTGCGCCGCATTCGTCGACATCTGCCGCGGCGACCGGCGGCATCGCGGCGCGCGCGCGCGCGGCGGCCGGCGCGCCCTATCTTGCCGGGTTGAACCTGGAACAACGCCAGGCGGTCGAGACGCTGGACGGCCCGGTGCTCGTGCTGGCCGGCGCCGGTACCGGCAAGACCCGCGTGCTCACGACGCGCATCGCTCACATCCTGAGTCTCAGCCGCGCCCGGCCGAGCGAAATCCTGGCGGTGACCTTCACCAACAAGGCGGCGCGCGAGATGAAGCAGCGCGTTGGCGCCATGGTCGGGCAGATCGTCGAAGGCATGCCCTGGCTCGGCACCTTCCATTCGATCGGAGTCAAGATCCTGCGCCGGCATGCCGAGCTCGTCGGCCTCAAATCCGATTTCACCATCCTCGACACCGACGACCAGATCCGGCTGCTCAAGCAGATCATCGAGGCCGAGAACATCGACGAGAAGCGCTGGCCGGCGCGCGTATTCGCCGCGATGCTCGACGGCTGGAAGAACCGTGGGCTCACGCCCGCGCAGGTGCCGGCCGGCGAGGCCGCGAGCTTTGCGGGCGGACGCGGGATCAAGCTCTATGCCGCCTTCCAGGAGCGCCTGAAAGTCCTCAACGCCGCCGATTTTGGCGACCTTCTGCTCGAGACCATCCGCCTGTTTCGCGAGCGGCCCGAGGTGCTGCGCGAGTACCAGCGCCGCTTCAGGTTCATCCTGGTCGACGAATACCAGGACACGAACGTGGCGCAGTACCTTTGGCTGCGCCTGCTCGCGCAGGCGGTCGCGCCAAGCACTCCGGAAACGCCTCTTCTCGCAGCCGGCGAGACGGAGCAGGCGGCGCCAGCGGCGAAGCCTGCGCCGAAAAACATCTGCTGCGTCGGCGACGACGACCAGTCGATCTACGGCTGGCGCGGCGCCGAGGTCGACAACATTCTGCGCTTCGAGCACGACTTTCCGGGCGCGCAGGTCATCCGGCTGGAGCGCAACTATCGCTCGACCGGCCACATCCTCGGCGCCGCCTCGCACCTGATCGCGCACAACGAAGGCCGGCTCGGCAAGACGCTGCGCACCGAGGGCGAAGAGGGCGAGAAGGTCGGCGTCGTCGCCGCCTGGGATTCCGAGGAGGAAGCGCGCGCGATCGGCGAGGAGATCGAGGAGGCGCAGCGCGCAGGCCATTTGCTCAACGAGATCGCGATCCTGGTGCGCGCCTCCTTCCAGATGCGCGAGTTCGAGGACCGCTTCGTCACGCTTGGCCTGCCCTATCGCGTGATCGGCGGCCCGCGCTTCTACGAGCGCGCCGAGATCCGCGACGCACTCGCCTATCTGCGTCTCGTCAATCAGCCGGCTGACGACCTCGCCTTCGAGCGCATCATCAACGTGCCGAAGCGCGGCCTCGGCGACGCCACGCTGAAGGTGCTGCACGAGCACGCGCGCGCCGGCCGCACTTCGCTCATGGAGGCGACGCGCGCGATCGTCGAGACCGACGAGCTCAAGGCGAAGCCGCGCCAGTCCTTGCGCGACGTCGTGGCATCCTTCGACCGCTGGCGCGCGCAGAAGGATGCGCTGCCCCACACCGAGCTCGCCGAGATCGTGCTCGATGAATCCGGCTATACCGAGATGTGGCAGAAGGACCGCAGTGCCGACGCCGCGGGCCGGCTGGAGAACCTCAAAGAGCTGATCCGCTCGATGGAGGAGTTCGAGAACCTGCAAGGGTTCCTGGAGCACGTGTCGCTCGTCATGGACGCCGACAAGAGCGAGAACAGCGACGCCGTGTCGATCATGACGCTTCATTCCGCCAAGGGGCTGGAGTTCGACACCGTCTTTCTGCCGGGCTGGGAGGAAGGCCTGCTGCCGCACCAGCGCTCGCTCGACGACCAGGGCCGCGCCGGGCTGGAGGAGGAGCGCCGCCTCGCCCATGTCGGGCTCACGCGCGCGCGCAAGCGCGCGAAGATCTACTTCGTGTCGAACCGCCGCATCCACGGCTCGTGGTCGTCGACGATGCCGTCGCGCTTCATCGACGAGCTGCCCGAGGGCCACGTGGAGGTCCAGGAGTCGAAAGGCGGCTTCGGCGCGTTCGGCGGTTATGGCGGCTACGGCCGCTCGCGCTTCGACGAGACGGAGAGTTTCGGCTCGAACTACGCGACTCCTGGCTGGCAGCGCGCCCAGGCGCGCGGCCGGCGCGGCGGGTCGGAGGACGACACGGCCCGGGACGTCGATGATACGGGCGGCGCCGGAAACTGGCGCAGCGGCGGCGCCAGGTCGCCGCGCGCGCCGCAGCGCACCCAACGCCGCGCCCCGCTCACCATCGAGGGCGAACTGGTCGCGAAGTCGACCGGAACAGTGTCGCCCTTCGCGGTCGGCGACCGCGTGTTTCACATCAAGTTCGGCAACGGCGATGTGATCGCGGTCGACGGCAACAAGCTCACGATCGCGTTCGACAAGGCGGGCGAGAAGCGGGTGGTGGACAGCTTCGTGGAGAGGGTGTGAGCTTCGCTCACTTCTTCTCCAGCATCAGCGTGCCCTGCTTGCGGATCACCTTGCTGGCGGCTTCCGCGAACTTATGCAGCAGCCAGGGCAGCTGCACGGTGAGCACCACATGATCCTCGCGCACGTCGATGCGCCCGCTCGCCACCTGGCCGAGCGCCCGCGCGCGAAAGCTCAGGCAGCTCTCCTCCCAGCGCTCGTCCTCGATCGTGAGGATCTGCGCGAAATGGGTGCGCGCCGAGGTCAGGCCGGATTTGAGGCGGCGCACCGCCTCCTCGCGGCCGAGGCGGTGCGAAATGGATACGACGAGCGGCTCCGACATGCCGCTCTATATGGGTGCGCACCGACTGATTGGAAGTGATCTTGGGTAGCGCGGCGCCGATCCGCGCGGTCACCCCTCCCCCGCCTGCCTTCGGAAAGCAAGCGGGGGAAGGGTGTGCGCCCCTCCGCGCGCGCCCGGACCCCGTGAAACCTACATTCTTTGGCGCATGTCCTCGTCGGCGAACCGGCGGCCACTTCGCCGGGACATGCGCTACGCCGCGCGCTTGTGCATCGCGCCGGCGGCGTCAGCCAAGCCGCGGATCGCCTTCACCGACTTTTCGATCGCCGACCACAGGCGCGCGATCTCGGCCGCCGCCATCGAATCCGCATCGTATTCCTTGACCCCCTCGCCTTCCGACAGCGCCAGCACGAAATTCGCGCGCGTCGTGATCTGCCCGCCCCAGACCGGGACCCGCATGGCGGCGAGGCTCTCGCGCGCCTGGACCACGAGTGGCGAATCCTGGTTCTCGCGCCGCGCCGGCGCGCCGTTGATCACGACCGCGTAGGGCTTGCGCAGCTCGCGGGTGAACTGGATCGTCTCCTTGACGGCGTCGACATCGAACACCCCCGGCCGCGCCGGCACGACCACAAGGGTCGCGGACTGGATCGCGTCGGTCACCACCGCCGACATGTTCGGCGGCGTGTCGATGAACACCCATTCGATGCCGTCCTGCTTCGCCTGCTTGACGAGGCCTTCGACGCCGCGCGACGCCGCCTTGAGCGGCGGCTGGCCGGTGCGGCGCAGCGCGTGCCAGAGCGTCAGCGAACCCTGCGGATCGGCGTCGATGAGAAGGCACGGCCGCGAGGATTTGTGCGCGTAGGCACCGAGATGCGCCGCAAGCGTGCTCTTGCCAGAGCCGCCCTTGCGTGAGGCGAAGACCACAACGTTCATGGGTGACTCCTCCATTGCTTGTGTCGCAAATCGAACCTGAATCAATTTGTTGATTCGCGAAAGCGCAAAATGCGACATCCCAAAGGCAATTTGCCGCCACTTCCCTATTTCTGAGATGCTGCAAGGGCTGCTCAACCATCCGGCGAAACATCGCCGGCCTCCGGTCGCACCGGGCCTGGAACAAGCACCCTCCCGCATGGTTGAATGAAACGGCGCGGTGCGGGTGGCCGCGCGACGAGGGCACGGTCATGCGTCACAAGAGCTGGACTGTCTGCGGCGCGTTCGCCTGCGTGCTCGCGGCCGTCAGTGCCGCGTCTCCCGCGCGCGCAAGCATTGTCATCACCATCGACAAGTCGACGCAGCAGATGACGGTTGCGGTCGACGGCGCCGTCCGCTGGTACTGGCGGGTATCGACCGGACGCAACGGCTACGACACGCCGAGCGGCAGCTTCCGCGCATTTCGGATGGAAGCGGACCACTATTCGAAGGAATGGGACGACGCGCCGATGCCCCATTCGATCTTCTTCACCAAGTCCGGGCACGCCATTCACGGATATCTCGACACGCGAAACATCGGCGTTCCCGCCTCGCACGGTTGCGTGCGGCTGCATCCGAGTAACGCCGCCCAGCTTTATGCGCTGGTAGCGAAAGAGGGGGTGCTCAACACCACCGTCGTTTTGCGCGGCGATACCGCGCTGGCGCGACGCAACGCCCCGACGACCCGTCCTGCCAGCACCGTGGCGGCCGCACCCGCGCCGCCTCCGACGCAGGCGGCTCCGTTGCAGCTCGTTCCGTCCTATGCGGGATCGAACGACGACCGGTTCGCACCGCAGGTGTACCGGCAACCGGAGTTCGCGCAGCCCGCTCCGCCCTATCCCGGCCGCCCTGCCCCGTTCGGTTACTCGCGCTGACATTCTCGCCGCTCTGCGCCGCCTGAAACCGCTCGCACGGCTGCCCGTACATGGACCGAAGGCCGCCGGAGCGGCTGGCCATGGAGGGCGCCGATGAAATTCATGCTCAGCTTTGCGATCAAGCCGGAAGCCAAGGGGCGCGACGAGGCGATCGCGCGCTTCAAGAAGTCCGGCGGTCAGGCGCCCAAGGGCGTAAAGCTCGCAGGGCGTTGGACCGCGGCGGATTTCTCCGGCGGATTCGTCCTCCTGGAAGGCGACGACGCCGCGGCCCTCACGTCCTTCGCCCTCATGTGGAGCGATCTCATGGAGCTCAAGCTTGTCCCCGTGATCGAGGACGCACAGCTTGTCGAGGTACTGGGGCGCGCCGCGAAGTAGGCGGCGACGCGAACCCGCGCGGCCTTCCGGCGTTCTTCATGGCAGGAGCCGGAGGTGTCGCATGATCCGCAAGCTCAAGTCGGGCCAGTATCGGCTCTATTCGCGCAAAATCAATCCGAAGACAGGCCGGCGGCGCAATCTCGGCACGTTCTCGTCGCGCGCGGGGGCGGAACGACGCGAACGCGCCGTGCAGTACTTCAAGCGCCGCGGAGGCTGAGCGCCGGCGGTTGCAGCCGGCGATGAGTCCCAACGGCTGCCGCATGCGCTAAGCTCTCCTTCTGCCGCCTCGACGCGGCGGCTTCGCCACGAGGGAGAGTTCGCCCATGTCCGCATCCATATCGGCGTACCGGTTTGCCGCGCTTGGACTCGTCGTTGTGCTCGCCACGCCGGCGAGCGCGCAGCTGCTCCAGCGCAAGGATCTGTCGTTCCCAATGGCGCTCGCGATCGCGCAGGGCGCATTGGCCGATTGCAAGGCAAGAGGCTACGCGACGGCCGTGGTGGTGGTCGATCGCGGCGGCGACACCATGGTGGCGCTGCGCGCCGACGATGCCGGCCCGCACACCATGGAGAACGCCCGGCGCAAGGCCTACACGGCGCGCACCTTCAAAATGACAACGGAAGAATTCGCCAAGGCCGTGGAGACCAATCCGGTGCGCCGCCAGCAGACGACGTTGCCGCATGTGATCGCCATTCCGGGCGGCGTCCCGATCAAGGTCGGCAATGACGTGATCGGCGGTGTCGGCCTGTCCGGGTCGCCGGGCGTCGACGAGCCGTGCGTGCGCGCCGGGCTCGACAAGGTCGCAGATCAGCTCAAGTGAGAGGCCGGCCCGACGCGGGGACAAGGCAGCGCCGACCCGCTATCCTCTCCGCACAAGCCGCCCCCGACGAGGAGCGGCTTTGTTTCAGGGAGGAGTCATCATGTCTGCGTCTGCCTTTCGCTTCGCCGCGACCGCGCTGAGCGCGGCGCTTGCCTGCGCGCTGGCCGCGCCGGCGAATGCCGAACTGCTTGCCCGCAAGGATCTGTCGCTCGACACCGCGATCGCCATCGCGACGACTGCGGCCGCGACCTGCAAGGGCCAAGGCTATCGCGTCTCGGTGCACGTGGTCGGGCGCAACGGCGAAGTCCTCGTCGCGCTGCGGGGCGACAACGCGTCTCCGCACACGATGGAGAATTCGATGCGCAAGGCCTACACCTCGCGCACCTTCCGCATTCCGTCGGGCGAGATGGTCAAGCGCCTCAAGGACAATCCGCAGCTCGGCGCGATCCACCTCACCAACGTGGTCGCGGCGCAAGGCGCGCTGCCGATCATGATCGGCCAAGAGGTGATCGGCGCCGTTGGCGTCTCCGGCGCGCCCGGCGGCGACAAGGACGAGGTCTGCTCGAAAGCCGGGATCGACAAGGTCGCCGATCAGCTCAAGTGAATTGCGTTTTCGTCCTCTCCGCGCCGGTCAGCCGGCGCGGAGCACTGCGAAGACGGAAAGTTGGGTTGACTAGCGCCTCTCCATGGCGGCGCGCACGCGCGCGACGACGTCGGCCGGCGTCGCGTTGATCTGCTTCACCAGTTCGGCGACCTCTTCGCCGGTCAGAGGATCGATCTCGACCTTTGAATGCTCGGCCTCGGCGAGCAGCGCCGGGTCCTTCATGGCGGCGTCGAAGGCGCGGCGCAGCGCCTCGACGCGCTCGGGCGGCACGCCGGGCGGAAGGAAGAACGGCCGGCCGTATTCGAGCCGCGCGATGCCGAGACGCAAAGCCTGCTTGTCGGCCTCCGTCTTGGCGAGGTCGAGGATCAGCGGCACGTCGGGCAGGTCGGGATGTTTCTTGAGACCCCACTGCACCAGCACCCTGACCTTCTTTTCCTCGATCCAGTTCGAATTGAGCAGCTTGAGCGTGGTCCAATTGGTGGCGCCGTTGCCATGCACCTCGCCGCGCTCCATCGCGAGATGAATCTTTGGCGTGCTCTCGTAGCCGGTGACGACCTTGAAGCGGTAGCCGAAGATCTGGTTGGCGAGCATCGGGAAATCGTATTGCGTCGAGCCCGGCGCTTGCGCGCCGACGATCAGCTCCGTGGTCTTGAGATCGTCGAGCTTCTGCACCGGCGCGGTGTGCCAGACATAGGTGACCTGGGTCTCGCGGTTGGTGCTGCCCAGCCAATTGATCTTGGTCGGATCGAAGCGCGCCGCCGCGGGCTGCAAGAGCGGCGCGGTCGGCATGCCGTTGAACGAGGCGCCGATGGCGGTGCCGTCGAACGGGCCGGCGGCGAAAAGCTGGTTGGTCATCGCCAGGCTGCCGGCGCCCGGCTGGTTCTGCACGATGACGGCCGGATGTCCCGGAATATGGTTGGCGAGATGGCGGGCGAGCAGCCGCGCATTGAGGTCGTAGCCCGAGCCGACGCCAACGCCGACGATGATGCGGACGGTCTTGCCCTTGTAGAAGGCGGCGACGTCCTCTTCGGCGCATGCCGGGCCGGCGAGAACGCAGCCAAGCAGAAGGAGAGCGATACGGATCTTCATGCGGGATCTCTGTTGCGATGGCATCGGTAGGGCGCAACCATGATGTCGAAACGGGAGGATTTCAAGCGATAGCCTGTCGCGGACATGGTCTCGGACCGTGCGTCGAAAGCTGTCGACATCCTTGTTGATAACCAGTGGACAGAATAGCGAACAGTGGGGATATGCGGTCACGCGACGACGCGCTCGGAGCCAAAGCCGGCTTGTGGCTAACTTCACGCAAAGTGCCGCGTTCGACTTGCGGCGGCCCCCGATAGGTCGCCAATCCCCGCGTGCTGTCAGCGAACTGATGTGAGCCCGCTCGAACGCGCCGAAACGAGATCTTCATCGGACAAGCTGTGGATATGACGGGACAACCATCGGATCGATCGGTCACGGTCGTCGCGCGCGTGAGTTGCGATGCAGAACTAGCGCGCCGGCTGTTCGACGCCTTGGGAGAGATGTTGACGCCAGGCGAGGCCGCGGTCGCCGCGGTCGCCGATGCGGGCGGAGATTGGAGCGTCGAAATCCACTTCGCTCAGGCGCCGGATAAACCCGCGGTCCGCAAACTCATCGCCGCGATCGCCGGAACCACCACCGCAGACGCGCTCACGTTCGAGACCGTCGCGCCGCGCGACTGGGTCGCGGCGAGCCTGGCGGGCCTCAAGCCGGTGACGGCGGGACGCTTCCTGGTGCATGGCGCGCACGACCGCTCATGCGTGCCGCCCCACCGCATCGGCATCGAGATCGAGGCGGCGCTTGCCTTCGGCACCGGTCATCACGGCACCACGCGCGGCTGCCTGCTCGCCCTCGATGCACTGCTCAAGCGCGGCTTTGGCGAGGGCAGACGGAGGGCACGCGTCCTCGACATCGGCACCGGTACGGGCGTGCTCGCCATCGCGGCCGCCAAGGCGTTGCGCAGCCGCGTGGTCGCGAGCGACATCGATCAACGCGCGGTGACGGTCGCCCGCGCCAACACGCACGCCAACCGTGTCGGCACGCTGGTCGAGGTCGTGCACGCGGCCGGCCTCGCGGCCGGTCCGTTGCGGGATGGCGGCCCCTACGACTTGGTGCTCGCCAATATCCTGCTCCCACCGCTCACGCGTCTCGCCGCCCCCGTCGGGCGGGTGCTCGCGCCGAATGCGCGCGTGATCCTGTCCGGCCTTCTTCGTTCGCAGGCCAATGCCGCCCTTGCCGCCTATCGGGCTCAGGGCCTCACCCTGGAGGCTCGCATTCCTCTCCACGAATGGGTCACCCTGGTGCTCAAACGGTGAATGCGGCCCGAGGGAGAAGATGCGGAGGACGATTGTCGGAGCAACGCCGGACAGATAGGCTTGGGTATCGAAGCGTGGCGCATACCGGCAATGCGCACGCCAACACGGGGGTATCCATGAATAAGGCAAGTCTGTCCGTTGTGCTGATGACGACCACGCTGGCGCTCATGCCCGCGCTCGCATGGGCGGAAGGAGCGCTCGCGGTCGGTTCCACCGCGGACGTCTCGAAAGACGGGATCGCGTTCGGAACGGCCATCAATTACAAGACGCCAGCGGCGGCGCGCGACGCGGCGCTCGAGAAATGCCGCGGCTACAAGCCCGCGCCCAAGGCGGCCGCGGAATGCCAGCTGGTTGGAACGTTCCGCCGCGAATGCTGGGCGATCGCGATGGACCCGAAGCCGGGAACGCCGGGCGCCGGCTGGGCGATCGCGACCAACAAGGCGACCGCAGAGCAGCGCGCGCTCGACGCATGCAAGACGACGGCCGGCGCGAAGCGCCGCAGCTATTGCGCGGTGGACAGCGCGGACTGCGACGAGAACGAGTGAAGCACCTGCGCGGTCGCGGCCTCCATCGGCCGTTGCGATCTGCTGCGAACTCCAATGACGCCAGCGCCCCGGACGGCCACCGTCCGGGGCGCTGCGTTTAGCTCCTCACGCTGCCTCAACGCACGAAGGGAAGCTGATCCTCGGTGCGCGGCATGAGCCTGTTGCCGGCCTTCTCGAGATCGTGCGGCAGCAGGTGACGGTGCTGCGCGATGACTTCCCTCGCCCGGCGCATACGCGATTCCTGCAGCGCCACCAAAAGACGCACGAACCAGCTCTTGCGGCGCGACCGGCGCGCGACCTCCGAGGGCGAAAGATCCAAGCTGAGCGCGGACATGGCAGTTCTCCTTTCGAACGAAGTTGTCAGGCCTCCCTGCGTCGCTTTGCGTTTCTGCACTGCAATATAACCGGTCTGAGTGCTATCAAGGACGTGTAAGCACGCACGGGATCATTGCAAAAACAGCATGATTGCTACGTTTCTTGTCATCATCTGATCACGAAAGATTCATAATGCCCGCGTCCGCCGCGGCGAATTTTATTGCTATGCACAAAGATCGCTCATGGATGCGATCACCGCATTTCATGCGGCTCGGTTGCCGCTCCGGAGCGTGGCCCATATAGATGCCGCCATGACCGATCTTCAGTCGTTCGAGGACGTGACGGACCGCGCCGCAAGTGGACCGCGAATGGCCCGGTTACGCGCCGAGCTTGCGGCTCGCGGCCTCGATGCTTTCGTCGTGCCGCATGCCGATCGCGATCAGAATGAATATTTGCCGCCGTCGGAGGAGCGGCTCGCCTGGCTCACCGGGTTCACCGGCTCGGCCGGCACGACCGTCGTGCTCAAGGAACGCGCGGCGCTGTTCGTCGACGGGCGCTACACGCTGCAGGCACGCGAGCAGGTCGATTCGAAGCTGTTCGAGATCGTCCACCTGACCGAGACGCCCATCGAGCAATGGCTCGAAAGCGTCCTCGGCCGGGACGAGAAGCTCGGCTACGATCCCTGGCTGCACACGATCGAGGGCGCCGAAAAGCTCACCAAGGCCTGCGCCACCGCCGGCGCGAGGCTTGTCGCCGCCGATCCGAATCCGCTCGATGCGATCTGGGACGACCGTCCGCCGCCGCCCCTCGGTGCGGTCGTCCTGCACGAGGAGAAATTTTCTGGCGAGCCGGCGGCGCACAAGCTCGAGCGAGTCCGCGACGAGGTCGCCAAGCTGCGCGCGGACGCGCTCGTCGTCGCAGATCCCCAGGCCGTATGCTGGGCTTTCAACATTCGGGGGAGCGACGTCGCGCATACCCCGCTGGCGCTCGCCTCCGCGATCGTGCCGCGGGAAGGTCGCGCTTCCCTCTACATCGACGGCCGCAAGCTCACCAATTCGGTGCGCCGCGCGCTCGACGAGCTCTCCGAGCTGAACGAGCCCGACGCCTTCGCGCGGGATCTCAAGTCACTCGGCGCGGGACATCGGACGGTGCGGCTCGATGCATCGGGCGCGGCCGACGCGATCCAGCGGCTGATCAATGCGGGCGGCGGACGCATCTCGCGCGGTCGCGATCCCATCGCGCTGATGAAGGCGGTGAAGAACGAGACCGAGATCGCGGGCGCGCGCGCGGCGCATCGGCGTGACGGCGCGGCGATGACGCGCTTCCTCGCGTGGTTCGACCGCGAGGCGCCGACGGGCAAGCTCAGCGAGATCGACGCGGTGGTCGCGCTGGAGAAATTCCGCCGCGAGACCGGCGCGCTCAAGGACATCTCGTTTCCCACCATTTCGGGCGCCGGCCCGAACGGTGCCATCGTCCACTATCGCGCGACGGAACGCACGAACCGCCGTATCGCGCCAAGCGATCTTTTCCTGATCGACTCGGGCGCGCAGTACCAGGACGGCACCACCGACATCACGCGCACCCTGGCGGTCGGTGCCCCGAGCGATGAGATGCGCGACCGCTTCACCCGCGTGCTCAAGGGGCACATCGCCATTGCGCGCGCGATCTTTCCCGACGGCACGACCGGCGCGCAGATCGACAGCTTCTCGCGCACCCCCCTGTGGGCGGCGGGCCTCGATTTCGATCACGGTACCGGCCACGGCGTCGGCAGCTATCTGTCGGTGCACGAAGGCCCGGCCCGCATCTCCAAGCTCGGCCACGCCGCCCTCAAGCGCGGCATGATCCTCTCGAACGAGCCCGGTTACTACAAAGCCGGCGCCTACGGGATTCGCATCGAGAACCTGGTGCTCGTCATCGAGGCGCCGGCAGTCGCGGGCGCCGAAAAGCCGCTGCATGCATTCGAGACGCTCACCTTGGCGCCGATCGACCGGCGCCTCGTCGCGCCGGCGCTGATGACCGGTGATGAGATCGCGTGGCTCGACGCCTATCACGCCCGCGTACGGGCGGAACTCTCGCCGCTCCTCGATGCCGAGAGCCGCGATTGGCTCGCGCGCGCGGCCGCGCCGCTCGGATGAACCGCAGATGTCCGATGTGTCGCAGCAGGGCCGCAGCGGCCCCGCGCTGGAAACGCCGTGGCGGCTGGTCGGCCTGCTGATCTGCATCACCGCGATCGGCCCGACCACGCTCAACATCCTGGTGCCGGCGCTGCCGAGTCTCGCGGTCGTGCTCGCGACCGATGCGGAAACCGTCCAGCTCGCGGTGTCGCTTTATCTGATCGGCCTTGCGAGCGCGCAACTGCTGGCAGGGCCGCTGTCGGATCGCTTCGGCCGCCGGCCGGTTGCGCTCGGCGGCCTCGCGCTCACCGCGATCATGAGCCTGGCCGCGCTCGCAGTCGGCAATATCATGAGCCTCGTCGCCGTGCGCATCATGCAGGCGGTCGGCGCGGCAAGCGGCCTCGTGGTCGCGCGCGCCATCGTGCGCGACCTGTTCACGCGCGAGCGCGCCGCCGCAATGCTCGGCCTGATCGCCACCGCGATGGTCATCGCGCCGACCTTCGGCCCGCTGATCGGCGGGATTCTCGAGACCGTCTTCGGCTGGCGCTCGATCTTCCTGTTCGTGGCCATGGCAGCATTTGCGGTGCTGGTATGGGCGGCGGCAGTCCTGCCGGAGACGAAACACGGCCACGCTGCCGCGGCGGCGCCGCCGGCCTTCTTGGCCGAAGTCGCGGCCCTGGCGCGCAGCCCGACCTTTCATGGCTACGTGCTGTGCGGCGCCTTCGCCTCGGGCACGTTCTTCGCCTTCCTGGGCGGCGGGCCTCATGCGGTGGTGACGATCATGGGCCGCAGCTCGGCCGAATTCGGCATCTGGTTCGCGGCGAGCTCGTTCGGCTACATGGCGGGAAATTATCTCACCTCGCAGCTATCGGAACGGCACGGCATCGATGCGATGATCTGGTGGGGCCTGGTCATCGAGGCGATCGGGACCGCCGGCGCGGTGATGCTCGCGGCCTTCGCCCATTCATGGGGACCCGCCATCATCTTCGTGCCCCAGCTCGTCATCGGGTTCGGCAATGGCGTGATGCTGCCGAACGCAATCGCCGGCGCCATCAGCGTGCGGCCGCAGGCAGCGGGCACCGCCTCAGGATTTGTCGGGTTCACGCAGATGATGGCGGGCGCCGCCTTCGTGCAGCTCGGCGGCCTGGCGCTGGCCCATGCGACCACGGTGCTGCCAATGGCGATCCTGCTGGCCGCCATCGTCGCCGGCTTCGCACTCGCCTTTCTCCTGCTGGTCCGGCCCAGATACGCCGGGAACTAGATCTCCCAGCCGAGCTTGCGATCGAGCGAATAAGGACCGCCGCCGCGCAACGCGATCGCGAAGGTTATGAGGCCCCACATCAGCACGTATTCGTAGCCGGGACCGGTCCAGCCGAATTTCGGCACATAGAGCGAGGCGATCACCGCCATCTCGATCGCGATGGACGCCGCGACGAGACGCGTGAGCAGACCCGCCGCCAGCATCACCGCGCCGATCGTCTCGTTGAAGACGATGACGTAGGCGAGCGGCAGCGAGGGCTCGATGCCGCGCCGGGCGAGGCCGGCGGCCGCGAAGGCGGCGATGCCCTGGTCGAAGACCTTTGGAATCCCATGCGGCAGCAGCATGAGCCCAGCCGTGAGCCGGATGATCAGCCAGGAGACCTCCGCCGCCCAGTCATAGAAGGACCGCAGCGCCGGTATGATCAGCCGCGTCTCGCTCGCCTTGGAAGCCCCCGTCATTGCAGCCATGTCGCCCTCCCCCGTGAAAGCCCCGATTTTAGGGTTCCGCACCGCCCGGACAAGAGCTCAACCGTACGCGGGCAAGCAAGAACGCACTATCCGGGGCCTCTTTGGAATGGTTTGATCCGCGGCAAAATAGCGAGGCCCACATTCACGTTATTGATCTCGACAAGCAGCATGGAACTTTTCTAAAACAAGTCCGTACCTCGATGGCGGCCGCCTGCGGAGACATCTATCCATGGACTACGGTGCGTATTTTTCCGCTGCGCTTGCCCGCCTGAGGGATGAGCGGCGCTATCGGGTGTTTGCCGACCTCGAGCGCATCGCGGGCCGCTTCCCGCATGCGGTCTGGCATTCCCCGCAGGGGCCCCGCGACGTCGTGATCTGGTGCTCCAACGACTATCTCGGCATGGGCCAGCACCCCAAGGTAATCGGCGCGATGGTCGCGACCGCGACCCGCATGGGCACCGGCGCCGGCGGTACCCGCAACATCGCCGGCACCAACCACCCGCTGGTCGAGCTCGAGCGCGAGCTCGCCGACCTGCACCGCAAGGACGCGGCCCTCGTCTTCACCTCAGGCTACGTGTCGAACGAGACCGGCATCTCGACCATCGCCAAGATACTGCCGAACTGCCTGATCCTGTCGGATGCGCTCAACCACAACTCGATGATCGAAGGGGTGCGCCAGTCCGGCGCCGAGAAGAACATCTTCCGCCACAACGACCTGGAGCATCTCGAGGAGCTTTTGCGCGCGGCGGGCGGGCGGCCCAAGCTCATTGTGTTCGAGAGCCTCTATTCGATGGACGGCGACGTTGCGCCGGTCAACCGCATCTGCGACCTCGCCGAGCGCTACGGCGCCATGACCTATGTGGACGAGGTGCACGCGGTGGGCATGTACGGCCCGCGCGGCGCCGGTATCTGCGAGCGCGACGGCGCGATGGAGCGGGTCGACGTGATCGAAGGCACGCTCGCCAAGGCGTTCGGCTGCCTCGGCGGTTACATTGCGGCAAATCGCGACATCACCGACGCGGTGCGCTCGTACGCGCCGGGCTTCATCTTCACCACGGCGCTGCCGCCATCGGTTTGCGCGGCCGCGACCGCGGCGATCCGCCATCTCAAGGCGTCGAGCTGGGAGCGCGAACGCCACCAGGACCGCGCCGGCCGCACCAAGGCGGTGCTCGCCGCCGCCGGCCTGCCGGTGATGCGCAGCGAGACCCATATCGTGCCGCTGTTCGTCGGCGATCCGGAGAAGTGCAAGGCGGCGAGCGACCTGCTGCTCGAGGAGCACGGCATCTACATCCAGCCGATCAATTATCCGACCGTGCCCAAGGGCAGCGAACGGCTGCGCATCACGCCCTCGCCCTATCACGAGGACGCGCTCATCGACGCGCTCGCCGAGGCTCTGGCGGATGTGTGGGAGCGCCTCGGCCTGCGCCGGGATGCGGCGCTCGCGGCGGAATAGCGCCGCCAAGCCCCTCAGGCGATGCGCAAGAGCAGAGCCATCGCGCAGAGCGCAATGGCCGCGGCCGACGCGCCCTCGGCGAACCGCAGCGCGAGTTCCGCGAGGTAATTGTGCGCCCACCGGAGGCCCGCATATCCGGCCGGCCGCTCGCGGGGCGCGATGGCGCGCCACGGCTCGGTGCGCGCGATGCGCTCCTCGGTCAGCCAGCACGCGTAGATCGACAAGGCGACGGCGAAAATGAGCGCCACGTTGGCGCCGATCAGCAGCGACACCCCGGGCGCGTCGCCACGCGCGACCAGCACAATACCCACCAGGCCGGCAAGCCATGCGCGCCAGGCAAAGAGATAAAAAGCGCGGTCGCGGAATGGGTTGATGGCGCTCTCCCGCGCGGCGAGGGGCATCCGGCCGGCCCAGCCGCTTCCCTCGAACTAAAGTAGTATATACGAAAGTATGATTCGGCGCATCGGGTTCCCTTCGAAGGGCACCCTGAGAGCGATTCGACATCGCTCATCGGCGTCGGCGCACGCGCCAGGTCCAGCGCCCAGTGCTGAAAAAAGAGAGCGCGCGCTCACCGGGTGAGCGCGCGCTCGTGTCGTCCGGCGTCAAGCTATGCGAGGGCCTTGTTTTTTTCCGGCTCCCAGATGCTTATGCGGCGCGTCTCCGGCATCAGGAAGAGAGCGAGCACGAAGCACACCGCGGGAACGGCGATCGGGTAGAGCAGCGCGTAGCCGAGGCTGCCGGTTCCTGCGTACGCCGCCGAGGTGATGAACGGCACCAGGCCGCCGCCCCAGCCGTTGCCGATGTGGTACGGCACAGACACCGAGGTGTAGCGAATCCTGCCGGGGAAAAATTCCGCCAGGAACGCTCCGACCGGGCCGTAGACCATCCCGACATAGCAGACCAGGATGACGATGATGAAGATCGCGATCGGATAGTTGATGTTGCCGGGCTGCGTCACCGTCCCCAGCCACGCGTAGAGCGGATAGTAGGTGACCGCCGCGAGCAGCATGCCGCCCAGGATGACCGGCTTGCGGCCGATCTTGTCGGACAACCAGCCGAAGAGGATCAAGCTCGGCGTCGCGATGAGCAGCGCGGCCATGACGATGTAGCTCGAGGTGAACACGTCCACCTTCGAGACCTGCTGCAGGAAGTACAGCGCCCAGAACTGCCCGCTGTACCAGACCACGCCCTGACCGATCAGCACGACGCAGGCGATCCCCACGTACTTGATGTTCGAGCTGAGGAACGCCTCCTTCCAGGGATTCCTGGTCATCTGGCCCTTGGCCTTGATCTCCTCGAAGATCGGCGTCTCGCCCAGCTGCAGGCGGATGTAGATGGCGATCGCCACCAGCAGGAAGGAGAACAGGAAGGGGTAGCGCCATGCCCCCCAGTCCTCGTTGAAGGCAGCGTCGCCGAAGTACCCGCGCGTGCCGAGGACCACGCCCAACGCGACCACGATCCCGAGCGTCGGCGAGGTCTGCAGCCAGCCGGTATAGTAGCCGCGGTGCTCATCCGCCACGTGCTCGGCGACATAGGTGATGGCGCCGCCATATTCGCCACCGAGACACAGGCCTTGGATCATCCGCAGGCCGAACAGGATGAAGGCCGCGGCTACGCCGATCGACGCGAAGGTGGGGATCATGCCGATGCAGCCCGTGCCGATACCCATGCCGGTCAGGGTGACGAGGAACGTGTATTTGCGCCCGACGCGGTCGCCCAGCCATCCGAACAGGAATGCCCCCAGCGGCCGGATCAGGAAGCCGGCGGTGAACAGCGCGATCGTGCTCAGCAGCGCGGCGACCGGATGGCTCTTCTCGAAGAACTTGACCGACAAGACCGCGGCCAAGCTTCCGAAAATATAGAAGTCGTACCACTCGATGACGTTTCCCACAGCGGCGGCGATGATCACGCGCCGGAAGTCCTTAGGAATCTGGGGCCCAGCCATATTTCTTCCTCCCTATGCCCAAGCTTGGTATGCGATGCCACGCCTGCGGAACGGCATCGCGAGTGTCGCCTGCATCCCCCGTCTTCGCGAGGTTTCACCCCAGGCGAATAAGTTTAACCACCACATATCTGTCGGGCCTTATAAGACTTTGGGCTAATACGGTCAGCGGCGAACTGCGCACTATGTCGCACATTCAGCACCTCGGCGTGGAAATACAACCGAACACTCAATCCCCGAAGCCGTCGCCCTTGGGTCGGATCGGCCGGCCGCTCCGCGTCGTTTGCGCGCCGGAAGGCGATGTCGCGCGCACGATGACCGGCAGCGCGAGAGTGACCGTGAAGACGCGCGCGAGATGGTGCGCGCCGACGAAGACCGGATCGAGCCGAAGCGCCAGCGCGAGAATCATCATCGCGTCGATCGACCCTGGCGCATAGGCAACGATCACGTCCGAGATGCGGAGCGACAGCAGCGCGGTCACCGCCAGCGCGAACGCGGCGGTGATCGAGATGGCGACAGCGAACGAGCCGATCGCGGCGCCGAGATAGCTCAACACGAGGCGGAACGGCGTGCCGGCAAAACGAGACCCGCTGACCGCGCCCAGCGCCACCATCGCAAGGTTCGCGAACCACGTCGGAAAGGTGACGTGTATCAGATCGCCGCCATGAAGGATCGCCGACACCACCATGGGGCCGAAGATCAGCCCGCCCGGGAAGCCGGATTTGAGGAGGACGAGCGCCACCGTCACCGAGAGCCCGACCATGATCGCAAACTCGCCGGGCGCATCGGCAACGGTGAGCGCCCCTTCCGGAAGACGCGCCGGACCGGTTAGCCCGAACAGCGCCAGCCCGGCCGGCACCCCGACGGCGAGGATCACCACGCGCATGGTCTGCACGATGGCGATGGCTCGAAGGTCGAGCCCGCGCTCGGCGGCGAGCGCCATCACCTGGGACAGTCCGCCCGGCAAGCCGCCGAATACCGCGGTCTGCGTGTCCCAACCGTGCACCCCCTTGAGATAGACGACCGTGCCGAGCGTCACCGCACCCATTGCGATCACGACCGCGAGGATGCTGGCGGGCCAGGTCGCCATTCCGGCCACCGTCTGCGGCGTCGCGACGGCGCCCATCGACATTCCGAGCACGATGTAGAACGCGCGCGCCAGATTGTTCGGGATTGCGAGCGGACGGCCCGCCAGCGAAGCGGCGGCGCAGAACACCATCGCGCCGGCGAGCCAGCCGGCCGGAAACCTCAAGAGGTCGAAGAGGAATCCGCCCGCCCCGGCGATGAGCAGGGTTTCGATCACGTCGCGGATTCGGTGCGCACTCGGATGGGGCATGGGCGGTTCGCGCGCGACGGCCCGACACCGCCACGGGCATGATCAATGCAGCGCGCCGCAGGTCACGTCAAACGCAACGGACCGCAGGCCAGCCATGTGCAAGCCAGCCATGTAGACGAGGAGGTGCTTAGCCTCGTCGGCCGCGGGAAAGGACGATGCGAACGAGATCGGCGGCGTTTTTCGCCCGGAGCTTCGCCATGAGATGCGCGCGGTGCAGTTCGACGGTGCGCGGACTGATCCCGAGGCGGCGGCCGACCTCCTTGTTCGAAGCGCCGTCAGCGATCAACTCGGCGACTTCCTCCTCGCGTGGAGTCAATCGACTTTCAGCCACGGCCATCGCGATCCGCCCGCCCATGCATCTTTCCTAGCGCAAACCGCGACGACGCTTCAACTGGCCTTGTCGGCCGCGATGATGTCGCGGCGCATCGTCACCGCACGTGTTCAGGTCGGCACGCCGGCACTTCACGCCTTCACGTCTTCCCAGTCAATGCCTTCGCGAGCGCGGACGCGTTCAGGTCCTTGACGAACTTGTCATGGATCTCGCTCAACGTCGTTCGCATCGCATCGCGCAGGAGCGCGTAGTCGTCGCGTCCGAGCTTCTCATGGATCGGCATCAGCGCAAGCATCGGGCCGGCGAACGGGTCCACCATTTCGTTGATCGTCTTGGGCGGATACTGAATGACTTCGCCGAGCCAGCGCGCGACCTCGCGCCGCGCCGCGTTCCATGCGGAGAGCGCGACCGCCGGCGGCGCCCCGCGACGATCGAACGCAACCTGCACCGCGGCGATGACACCCTGCAACTGTGCGAGTCGATCATAAGCCTGCGGCGCGAGCACGCCTTCGATCATTTCTGCGATGAGAGTGAGCGCGATTGGATACGCTTCGGCACAGGCTTTCTCCACCATGCCTGCGATGTCAGGCTCATCGAAGAGCGTGTCGGCGTCCTGCCGTGCGCGCGCGCGGGTGTAATTCTCGACTGCGCCGCGAGCGAACGCTTGCGCCTGCTCGTCCATGAACGTGGCGAGCGCGTCGCGATCCTGGATCGCCGGTCCCCGACGGGACCCGCCGAATAACGCCACCTGCCCCTCCCGGGCACCCCTCCCGGCCAATTTTGAGCATGTCCTTGCTGGCACACGGCTTTTTGCGTCGCCGGAACATGCGCGAGCCCCCTACGCGGATGGACAACGGCGCCCGGCCGTGGTCACGTGTCGGGGTGGACGGCAAGGTTGCGGAACCCGGCCGTCGCCAACCCTCAGGGTGACCCAGGAGCGGCCGTGCTGCAAGGCTGGACCGTCATCGCCATCGCGCTCGGTTACATCGGGCTGTTGTTCGTCGTGGCGAGCTATGGCGACAAGGTGCGCGTGCTCGGTCGCGAAGGGCGCTCGCGCCTGCTCATCTATCCGCTGTCGCTCGCGATCTATTGCACGTCCTGGACCTTCTTCGGGTCGGTGGGTCTCGCCTCGCGCACCGGCTACGACTTCCTCGCCATCTATGTCGGACCCGTGCTGATGATCGGCCTCGCCTGGCCGCTGCTCATGCGGATCGTCCGGCTGGCGAAGACACAGAACATCACGTCGATCGCGGACTTCATCGCGGCGCGCTATGGCAAGCACCAGGGGGTCGCGGCCATCGTCGCTCTCATCGCCATTGTCGGCACGATCCCCTACATCGCGTTGCAGCTCAAAGCCGTATCGAACTCGCTCGGCACCATCCTGGGCCCGCTGGCGCACGGTCCCGAGATCATCCAGCCGGTGTTCGGCGATCTAGCGCTGCTCGTCGCGCTCTCGATGGCGGCCTTCGCGATGCTGTTCGGCACCCGCCATATCGACGCGACGGAGCACCAGCACGGGTTGATGCTTGCGATCGCGGCGGAATCGATCGTCAAGCTGATCGCCTTCCTCGCGGTCGGCATCTTCGTGACCTTCGTGGTGTTCGACGGGCCGGCCACACTGCTGGCGCGTGCGCTGGAACAGCCAGGAACCGCCGCGGTCCTCACGAGCGGCCCGACTTTCAGCACTTTCGCGACGATGACGCTGCTGTCGCTGTTCGCGATCCTGATGCTGCCGCGCCAGTTCCACGTCGCGGTGGTCGAGAACAACAACGAGGACGAGATCCGGCGCGCCGCCTGGCTGTTTCCGCTCTATCTCGTGCTCATCAATCTGTTCGTGGTACCGATCGCGATCGCCGGCCTGCTCACTTTCGGTCCGGGCCAGGTCGACAGCGACATGTTCGTGCTCGCCTTGCCGCTGGTCGCGCGTTCCGATCTCCTCGCGCTCGCCGCCTTCGTCGGCGGCCTCTCGGCGGCGACCGCGATGGTGATCGTGGAGACGGTCGCGCTGTCGATCATGGTGTCGAACGATATCGTGCTTCCCATGGTGCTCAAGCGGCGCGAGGCCTTCATCACCGGCCGCGGCGATGTCGGCACGCTGCTGCTCAAGGTGCGCCGCCTCGCCATCTTCGCGATTCTGGTCCTCGCCTATTTCTATTTCCGCTCGGCCGGCGACGCGCAGCTCGCTTCGATCGGGCTCTTGGCGTTCGCCGCGGTGGCCCAGCTTGCGCCTGCGTTTTTCGGCGGTCTGATCTGGCGGCGCGCCACGGCGCGCGGCGCCATCGCCGGCATGTCGGCCGGCATTCTGGCGTGGGGCTATACTCTTCTGCTGCCGAGCTTTGCCGATGCAGGGCTGGTCGATGCCGGCATTCTCGCGCACGGCCCCTTCGGTTTCGCCATACTGCGGCCGCAGGCGCTGTTCGGCCTCGATCTTCCGCCGCTGGTGCACGGCGTGATGTGGAGCCTGTCGCTCAATCTCATCGGGTATATCGCCTTCTCGCTCGCGCGCGCGCCGGCATCGATCGAACGGCTGCAGGCCGACCTGTTCGTGCCGCCCGACCTCACGCCCATGACGCCGAGCTTCCGTCTGCGGCGTTCGTCCGTGACGGTCGCGGAGCTGACCACGACGGTGGCTCGCTATCTCGGCGAGGAACGCACGCGCGCCTCGTTCGAAAGCTTTGCGGCGAGCCGGCGCATCGGTCTCGCCGCCGATGCCCCGGCGGACTTCCAGCTGCTTCGGCACGCCGAGTATCTGATCGCGTCGGCGATCGGGGCCGCCTCCTCGCGCATGGTCCTGTCGCTCCTGCTGCGGCGGAGCACCGTGTCGACTCAAGCCGCGCTCAAGCTTCTCGACGATGCGAGCTCGGCGATCCATTACAACCGGGAGATCCTGCAGAGCGCGCTCGATCACGTGCGGCAGGGTATCGCCGTGTTCGACAAGGACATGCACCTGATCTGCTGGAACAGGCGGTTCGGCGAAGTGCTCGATCTGCCCTACGAGATCGTCCGCATCGGCGCCGGGCTCGACGAGCTGCTGCACTTCAACGCCGAACGCGGCGCCTTCGGCCCGGGCGACGTCGAAGCCCTCGTCGATCGGCGGCTCGCCGGCTATGTCGGACCGGCGCCCTTCCAGGACCGCTTCCCCGACCGCGGCCTGGTCCTCGAGGTGCGGGCGAACCGCATGCCGGACGGCGGCATCGCGATGACCTTCACCGACATCACGCCCAGCGTCGAGGCGGCCGAGGCGCTCGAGCGCGCCAACGAGAACCTGGAGCGACGGGTGCGCGAGCGCACGCGCGAGCTGGAACTCCTCAACAAGGAGCTCGGCCGCGCCAAGGCGATCGCGGAGGACGCCAATATCTCGAAGACGCGCTTCCTCGCGGCCGCGAGCCACGACATCCTCCAGCCGCTCAACGCTGCGCGGCTCTACGTCACGAGCCTGATCGAGCGGCAGGGCAGCGGCGAGGAGGGACGCCTCGCCGGCCATGTCGACGCCTCGCTCGAGGCGGTCGAGGAAATCATCGGCGCGTTGCTCGATATCTCGCGTCTCGACACCGGCACGCTCAAGCCCGAAGTGGCGAGCTTCCGCATCGACGAGCCGCTGCGTCAGCTCGAGGTCGAATTCGCTCCGCTGGCGCGCGAGAGGGGACTCGAACTCGTTTTCGTCTCGTCCTCACTGACCGTCTCATCGGATCGCCGGCTGCTTCGCCGCGTGCTGCAGAACCTCGTCTCGAATGCGGTGAAATACACGCGCGAAGGGCGCGTCCTCGTGGGCTGCCGCCGGCGCGGTGAACGCGTGCGCATCGACGTCTACGACACCGGCATCGGCATCCCGAAATCGAAGCAGCGGGCGGTGTTCACCGAATTCCATCGCCTGGAGGAAGGCGCCAAGGTGGCGCGCGGGCTCGGCCTCGGCCTTTCCATCGTCGAACGCATCGCCCGCATGCTCGGCCACGAGGTGCGCCTCGAATCGATCGTCGGCCGCGGCTCGCATTTTTCCGTGGAGGTGCCGCTCGCGCCGGCGGCAGTCATTCTCGACCGCCGCGAGCCCGACCGCGTCGACCTGCGGCAGCTCACGGGCATGACCGTGCTCTGCATCGACAACGATCCGAAGATTCTCGACGGAATGGAATCGCTGCTCGGGGGATGGGGCTGCCGCGTGTTCACCGGCTCCGCCGTACCGGCGGCGATCGCCAACCTGCGCGCGGCGAAAGCCGCACCCGCCGGGCTGCTGGTGGATTACCACCTCGACGGCGAGAACGGCATCGCGGCAATCGCCGAATTGCGCCAAGCCTATGATGCCGATCTTCCCGCCATCCTGATCACCGCCGACCGCACCGCGACCGTGCGCGATGCCGCGCGCGCGAACAACATCCAGGTCCTGCACAAGCCGCTCAAGCCGGCGGCGTTGCGCGCCCTCATGGCGCAGTGGCAGGTGCAGCGCGTGGCCGCGGCGGAGTAAGAGGCAGTCAGCGCGATCGAGGCGCGGCCGCCGACGCGGTCACTGCCTGAGCACTTGAAACGGCCACCGGCCGGTCTTCTGCTGGAAGCAGGCTTCGAACGCGGGAAGTGCCATCATGCTCCCGGCAGTACCACGATATCCCGCATACTGGCCGAGGCATTCCCGCCAGGCTTGCGCGTAGGAGGCGCGCGTTGAGGCATTGAGACTCTGTCCCCTCGCGCGTGTCTGCGCGTCCGCCGCGCTCGATCCAACGATCACGGCGCACGCGATCGAGCAAAGCAAGAATTTCGTCATGGCTATCCCCCACCCCGACGGGGAAAGCATATCTGCAGCCGCTGCTATCGCAAGATGTAAAGGCGCAGCCGACAACTATTCCACAGTTCACCTTCGTGTTGGCCCGTCACTGCAGGGATGCGGTCTGCGGCCACTGGCCCACTTCGATCTTGGCGGCCGCGATCACCGCCTGGGTGCGGCTCTCGACGCCGAGCTTCTGCAGGATGGCCGAGACGTGCGCCTTGACGGTGGCTTCCGACACGCTGAGCTCATAAGCGATCTGCTTGTTGAGGAGCCCTTCCGACAGCATCATCAGCACCCGCACCTGCTGCGGGGTGAGCGTCGCCAGCCGCGCCAGCACGGCGGTCGTCTCGACATCCGCCACGGCTGAAAGATTGACGTCGGGCGGTGTCC
>WNFC01001119.1_pt1 | contig 34952 bp, 36 predicted proteins | sample 5400541 | NCBI WGS metagenome assembly WNFC01 (sample SAMN13153342, study PRJNA577476) | soil metagenome | isolation source: 120 cm saprolite under Douglas fir tree site 2 hole 2 replicate 1 | place: USA:California | collected 2015-04-18
GACAGCACCAGCGGCTCCAGCCTGGTATCTCCCATCCCTCCAGCAGAACGCAACCGTCACCCAGGCGATAGCCCGGGCACGAACTTGGGACACAAGACGACTCACGAGGTGACCGATAAACTCAAGACCCGCTCACTAGTCCAGTACCGGACGGACGCGGCGCCGGCTCTTCCCCGCCCGCCGATATGACGCTCCAGCAGCCACACACGCCCTCGCGGGAGGCACTGGACCGCGTCGAGCTCCGCTGTTATGCCACGCCGCAGCTCGCCAGGCCAGCCGGTCTCGAACCGGAAGGCACGGATCTGGCCGCCGAGCTCGAACCCGAGCGATCGGACGTCGCAGGGCTGATCGCCAGTACGTTCGGCCCGTTCGGTTACTTCATCTCGGTCAGGGGACGTTCCCCTTCAACTTTCGGAACTCCCCGGGGTAGGCGGGTTCGAGAAACCGGATGAGGCCTTCGAGGCCATGACGCGACTGGACCACCCGGCAGAATCATCTTTTTCTCGGGGTCATCCTCGGCACTTTCGCGTTCGCACGGGTGCGTGCGTGCGAACGGGGCCTGGTGATGGATTTGGGTTTGCGCCGCGGTACAACAGGATGCGCGCGGAAGTGCACTGGCGGCGCTATGGCCATCCGGCCATGGCGCCATATGTGTTCGTCACCCAGACGAACCGGCTGTGGACGGCCATACCGCAACTCCCGCTGAACATCCGCGGTTCCTCGCACGGCGGTGCCGCTGCCCAGCAGGCCGCCTCGCCACGAACCTTGCCGATCCCGTGCCACATGGTGAGCACCGATATCCTGCAGCCGGTCAATCCAGACAGGCAGTGCATCATCTACCCTTGAAGTCCCGCCGGTACCACCACCGGCACCTCGAGGGGCGCTCCGCGAGGTTAAGCCGTGCCACTCCCACGCCCCGTCCGGGGTCGCAGGCCCGACCGATTGCTCATGATCATCCGGAAAGCCAGCAAGCCCCTAGTGCTCACTGCCCGGAACGCCGCAGGTGAGTGGCGTGCCATTGCTCATGATCGTCCGGATCCTACACATGGACCTGGGGCTGAGGGCCGCGAGCGCCAGCGTGGTCAAGGCTGGTAGGAACCGGGTACCCAGGCGCGCGTGCTGACGCTGATCGCGTTCCAGGCGTTGATGGTCACGATCAGGCTGACCAGCGCCGCGATCTCGTCCTCGCTGAACTCGGCCGCCACGTCCTGGTAGGCCGCCGCGGGGACATGCGTGCCGGCCAGCAGCGTCACGGTCTCGGTGAAGGCGAGCGCGGCCCGCTCACGGTCGCTGAAGTACGGCGTCTCCGCCCACGCCGGGAGAGCGTAAAGGCGCTGCTCGGTTTCCCCGATCGCCCGGGCGTCCTTGGTGTGCATGTCAATGCAGTAGGCGCAGCCGTTCAGCTGCGAGGCACGGATCCGCACCAACTCACGCAGCCGGGGATCGATGCCGGCCCGGTCAAGCTCCTTGGTGGCGGCCTTGTCGAGGTGGGTCATCGCCCGGGAGAAGCCGGGTGCGCAGGCGTCGAAGTCGAGGCGGACGGGGATCTGCTTGGTGGTCTCGGTTGCTGTCATGGTTCCGACGTTACGGGCGCGAGCGGCCCAAGGTAAGGTCCACATTGATGGCAGAAACTTGGGCCAATCACAGCATCGATCTGCATCTCGACCTGGCCGGCTCCCGGGTGCGGGCCGGGCTGGAGACGGCGCTGCGGGACGCGGTGCAGGCCGGCCGGCTGCACCCGGGCACCCGGCTGCCGTCCTCACGCGCTCTCGCAGCGGATCTGGGGATCGCCCGCAACACGATCGCCGACGCCTACGGCCAGCTCGTCGCCGAGGGCTGGCTGACGGCGCGGACTGGTTCGGGCACATGGGTTACCCAGCATCCGGTGCCTGACCACGGACCGCCTGGGCCGGCGCCGCCTGACGTCATGCCGCCCCGCTACGACCTGCGCGCGGGGGTGCCTGACCTGTCCGCGTTCCCGCGCCGGGCGTGGCTGGCAGCGGGGCGCAAGGCACTGGGCGCCGCTCCCGGCCACATCCTCGGCTACCCCGATCCGCGCGGCCTGCCCCAGCTCCGGACGGTCCTGGCTGACTACCTCGCGCGAGCCCGTGGTGTCACCGTCAGTCCCGGGCGCATCGTGATCTGCGCCGGCTTCGCACACGGGCTGGCCTCGCTGTGCCAGGTGCTCCGGACCCGTGGCGCGACAGTGATCGCCATGGAATCGTATGGCCATCAAAGCCACCGTCATATCGCCGAGGCCCACGGGCTTCGCCCGACATCACTGCCCGTTGACGCGGGTGGTGCGGTGCCCGACGGCCTGGGCCAGGCCGCCGCGGCCCTGCTGACCCCGGCCCACCAGTTCCCGCTGGGCGTAACCCTGCGACCACAGCGGCGCAGGGCCGTTGTCGCGTGGGCCAACGAGAGCGCCGGGCTGTTGATCGAGGACGACTACGACGGGGAGTTCCGCTACGACCGCCAGCCCGTGGGAGCGATGCAGGCGCTCGCGCCCGAGCATGTGGTCTACGCGGGTACGGCGAGCAAGAGCCTGATGCCGGGTCTGCGGCTCGGCTGGCTGGTGCTTCCCGCGCATCTCCTCGACGAGGTGGTGGCGGCGAAGGAGTCGGGCGGCGGGCTCACCAGCAGCCTGGATCAGCTCACGCTGGCCGAGTTCATCAGCTCCGGTGCCTATGACCGGCAGATCCGGCACGCCCGGCTCGCCTACCGGCGGCGTCGCGACCGGCTGGCTTCCGCGCTGCGCCGGCAGGCGCCACACGTCCGGGTCACCGGGATCGCCGCCGGCCTGCATGCTGTGGTGGAGCTCAGCGGCGAGGACACCGAGGATGAGGTCGTCGCGCGGGCCGCCGACCGCGGGCTGGCCGTCGAAGGGCTGGGAAGCTACGGCGCAACGGGGCGCCACCGCCCGGCGCTGGTGGTCGGGTACGGGCGCCCACCCGAACATGCCTTCACCACCGCGCTGGCCCGGCTCTGCGCGACGCTGGCCGAAGCCAGCCCATGACGCCCGGTCAGAGTTCCAGCGCCGCCGCGAGCTGCCGGTAGGCGGGCAGCGGGTCGGCGCCGGGAGCGGTGAGCAGCTGGATCGACACGTGGTCGGCGCCGGCATTCAGGTGCTCGGTGAGTTGCGCCGCCACCTCGCCGGCATCGCCGTGTGCGACGAGGGCGTCGATCAGCGCATCGCTGCCGCTTCCGCTCAGGTCGTCGTCGCTCCAGCCCAGACGGCGCAGGTTGCTGGTGTAGTTGACCAGGCCCAGGTAGGGATTCTGCACCCGGGGGCGGCCGATGGCCCGGGCCCGCTCGGGGTCGGTGTCGAGCACCACCTTGTGCTCGGGGGCCAGCAGCGGCCCGGTGCCGAAGATCGTGCGGGCCTGCCGGGTGTATTCGGGCGTGACGAGGTAGGGGTGGGCTCCGGCCGTGCGCTCCGCGGCCAGGCGCAGCACCTTGGGGCCGAGCGCGGCCAGCACCAGGCTCGAAGCCGGGACACCCGCGTCGAGCAGCACATCGACGTAGCCCACCAGCGCTTCGTAGGGCTTGGCGTACCGCTGGATGGCCTCAGGGTGGCCCGCGCCCACGCCGAGCAGGAACCGGCCCGGGTGGCGGGACTCGATCCGCTTGAACGACGCGGCGACCTCGTGGGCGCCGTCCTGCCATATGTTCACGATGCCAGTGGCCAGGGTGAGTGTCGTGGTCGCGTCCAGTAGCTGCTCGACCAGCACGAGATCGCCGCTGGGCGAGCCGCCCACCCACAGCGTGCCGAAGCCGAACTGTTCGAGGCTGACCGCCAGTTCCGGCGTGAGCTGGCCGCCACTCCGCCAGACCCCGAATCGTCCCAGGTGATCACGCACGGGCGAAGTCATTCAGCCTGCTCCGTTGCCTGCATGACCAGGCCAACAGCTGTCCCGGAGCCGCTGTTCCCTGGAAGTTGAGGGCTGTGGCGCCGGTCAGTGCGATAGGCACTGGGGCAGGATGGTCAGGTGACCGGTGGTGACCTCTTGCAGGAAGCGCTCGCTGAGCTGTATTCGTCTGACCCGGACGAGTTCACCCAGCGCCGTGCGGCCCTGGTGGCCCGGGCGCGCGCGGCCGGCGATGCCCCGGCCGCGAAGCGGATTGCCGCGTTGCGGAGGCCGACACGGTCGGCCTGGGTGCTCAACCGGCTGGCCCGCTCCGGGCCCGGCGCGACCTCCGAGCTGGACACTCTGGGGGAGGAGCTTCGCGCGGCGCACAGGTCACTGGACGGCGCGGCTATCCGGGAGCTGTCCTCGCGGCGGCGCGAGCTGATCGACGCCCTGGCCCGTCAGGCGTTCGCGGTATCGGGGCTGCCTTCACCACCATCAGAAGCGCTGAGGGTTGAGGTGAGGGCGACCCTCGGCGCGGCGCTGGCCGACCCGCAGGTTGCCGAGCAACTGGCGGCGGGAACGCTGGAACGGGCGGCCCGCGGGGACGGCTTCGGCTCCGCCGGGCCGCCGGAGCTGACCCTTGTCACGTCGTCGGACGAGCACCAGACCCCGGCCGTGCGGGCTCCGGCCGCTGGGACCCCGGCCGCTGGGACCCCGGCCACCCGGGCTCCGGCCACCCGGGCTCCGGCCGCCGGGGCTCCGGCCGTGCAGGCTCCGGCCGTGCGGGCTCCGGCCGCCCCGGCCAGGCCGGCCGCGAAGTCGGCCGCCCCGGCCAAGTCGGCTGCCCCGGCCAAGCCCGCCGCGAAGGTGACCACCCCAGCCAAGTCGGCCGCCGCGGCCAAGCCCGCCGCCCCGGCCAGGGCGGCGGCGAACGTGGCGGCGCTGGCGGCCGCCCGGGAACGGATGGAGCGAGAGCGCCGTCGCAAAGTCATCGCCGAGAGTCAGGAGGCAGCAGCCCAGGCTGGCCGGGCGGCCAGCGCGGCGGCCAGCGCCGAGCGGGAACAGGAGAACGTGGTCCGGCTGATGGAGCAACATCTCGCCGATGCCCGCCGTGACCTCGCCGATGCCCGCCGTGACCTCGCGGCCGCCAAGCTCCGGGCCCGCGCGGCGCGAACCAGGCAGCTCCAGGCCCGCCAGGCACTCGACCGGCTACAGGAGTAGCCCCACGCGTCAGTCCGGCGGGCGCAGCTGACGGCGGAGGCCTTGCATGTCGGCGAGCGGCCCGAGGTGACGTAGCTTCTCCGGGTTGATGACCGAGCGGACGGCCTGCACCTGCCCGTCGGCGATGTCGAGCACGAAGACGTTGATCAGGCGGCCGTCCGCGTCGAGGAACATGGCCCCGGGCTGCCCGTTGAATTCGGTTTGGCGGATGGTGATCCCGAGCTGGCGGATCTGGCGGCTCAGGCCGAGCATCAGGCGGCCGACGCGGTCGCGGCCGGCGATCGGGCGCGGCCACGATGGGCTCACGCCGCCGCCGTCACCGCGGACAACGACGTCCGCGGCGAGCATCGTGATCAGCCCGTCCATGTCCCCGTCGCCGACGGCGCCGAAGAACCGGCTGGCCAGTTCCTCACGCTTGCGGCGGGAGGCCTCGAAACGAGGCCTGCCCTGGCCGATGTGGCGGCGCGCACGGAGGGCCAGCTGGCGGCAGTTGCCGGAGTTCTTGGCGACGATGCCGGCGATCTCGTCGTAGTCGTAGCCGAAGACGTCGTGCAGCAGGAAGACGGCGCGCTCCACCGGGGACAGCCGCTCAAGCAGCAGCAGGAACGCCATGGACAGCGAGTCGGACTCCTCGGCCATGCTGGCCGGGTCCGGCGCGGCCGTGTCGGTCAACAGCGGCTCCGGCAGCCACTCGCCCACGTATGCCTCGCGTCGTACCCTGGCCGAGCGCAGGTGGTCGATGCACAGCCGGGTAGTCACCGCGGAGAGGAATGCCTTCGGCGAGTCGATCCCGTCCCGCCCGGACTCCGCGCGGTGGTAACGCAGGAACGCCTCCTGCACAATGTCCTCGGCCTCGGTCACGGCACCGAGCATCCGGTAGGCGATCGAGAACATCAGCGGCCGGAGCTGCTCGTAGACCTGTGCTGTGCCCACGTCGGCCCCGGCGGCTAGCTGACCCCAGAGACCGGGGCGGCCGCAGCCAGCCCGTCCCTGAAGCCCTGTCGCCAGCTCGGCCAGGCTGGCTGCCAGCCGAGTTCACGCTTCGCCTTGGTGTTGGCGGAACCACGGATCTGCGTCATCACTGATACCCCTACCTCGCCGGCCGCCAGCCGCCCGAGCCACACCGGGACCCGGTACGGCGCCCTCGCGCCCACCGCCGCCGCCAGGAACGGCAGCCACTCCGCAACGCTAGCTGGGTCGTCATCTACCACGTTGTAGACGCCAGGCGCACCACGCTCAAGCGCCGCGACGGTTGCCGCCGCAGCGTCGCTGATATGCAGGAATGACCAGATGCCGGCCCCGTCGCCGATGATCGGAACCATACGCCTGCGGATCAGCCTGACGAACTCGTCCGAGGCACCGGGACCGTAGAACGAGCCGTACCTGAGTACGATCCCCTCCATCGGCGCCGCCGCCAGAACCACCCGCTCGAGGTGGCGGATCGCGGCCATTGACTCGCGCTGGGCGCGCGGCGGGCTCGGATCGAGCGGGTCATCCTCTGTCTTCACCGGGACGCCCTCGCGGATGTTCGGCCAGCCGGTGTAGCTCTGCGCAATGAAGCGCCGGACGCCCGCAGCCGAGGCGGCGGCGAGCAGGTGGTCGGTTCCCTGCGTCCGCAGCCGGTTGGTGACGGCGAACACCCGATCGAAGCGGCGCAGGCTGAAGGCTCCCGCCAGCGACGTCATCTGGTGGATGACGACCTCCGGCTCGGCCCGCGCGACCGCCTCACCGACCGCCATGGCGTCCAGGCCATCAACTACGGTCGGCTCCGCACCTAGTGCGCGCAACTGCTCCGCCTTGGCTGGGCTCCTGGTCGTCGCGGTCACCTGGTGCCCCTGCGCGGTCAGCCGCGGCAGAAGCTGCTGCCCGACTACCCCGGTCGCCCCCGCCACGAAAATCCGCATGGTGACTCCCTTCACCCGGTCCCCTGCGGACCGGCCACACTCACAGACGAGATTCGCCCCCCGCCCGTGACACATCTGGGGCAGCCAGCTCCAAGTGGCCTCCCTGGTAACAAGTCGAGGCCCGGAGGGGCGGCCCGGCCAGCCCGCGATCCGGCCAGGTGCGCGATACTGCTGGGATGGCCGATCGCAATGTGCTAGGTGGCGAGCTGGAGCCGTGCGGCACCGACCCAGTCACCGGGTTCTACCGGGACGGGTGCTGTAACACCGGGCCAGAGGACCAGGGCAGCCACACGATTTGCGCCGTGGTCACCGCTGAGTTCCTTGAGCATCAGCGTCGCATCGGCAACGATCTCAGCACCCCGATGCCCCAGTTCAGGTTCCCGGGACTCGTACCCGGGGACCGCTGGTGCGTGACGGCGGCGAACTGGCTGCGGGCCCACTACGATGGCGCCGCCGCCCACGTGGTGCTGGCTTCAACCCACGAGCGGGCCCTAGAGGTCGTCCCCCTCGCCGCGCTTGAGGAGTCGACGTCGCGCCAATCCCGGCGCACTCGAGGACTGAGGGCAGCCCGGGAATCTCCGTTGCGGTGCCGGCCTTGGCGATCCACTCTGTACGGGTGGCAGCGTCGCCGGTATTCGAGGAATTGCCAAGCTTCACCAGCAGATCCAGGCCAACGGACCCTTCATCGCCCACGCTCAGCGCTTCCTCATCGAGGCGCACAAGCCCAGTCGTTAAGTATGGTGTCGTGACCCGATGGACGTGCCCGCGCTGCGACCGGGAGTTCGGCCGGGCCGGCCAGTCGCACACCTGCGTCCCAGGTGGAACGGTTGACGCGGCATTCGCGGGACGCCCGCCCCGTCTGCGGGCCGTCTATGACGCGATCCTGGCGCATGTGCGCAGCCTGGGCGCGGTGCACGAGGACGCTGTCGCGGTAGGGGTGTTCCTCAAGCGGGACCGGAAACTGGCCGAGGTCAGGCCGAGGTCGCGTGATGTGTCCCTGGCGCTGTACCTGCCCCGTCCAGTGCACGATCCCCGGATCACCACAGTGCTCGGGAAGGGTGCCCGAGGGTGGTTCACCTGCTGTTGCTGCGCGACGCCGAGGAGGTCGACGACCAGGTACGCGACTGGCTCACGGAAGCATTCCTGCACGCGTCCGATTGATCAGGGCACTGGGTCAGGCGTCCCGGCGGCGGAGCAGCCACCCGGCGAGGACCGGGACGAGGATGGCGTACCCTGCGAGCAGCGCGTAGCACCCGCTGACCGGCAGGGCGTGCGAGTACGGGCTGACCGACACCGACATGATCTGCTGGGCCGCGGTCGAGGGAAATATGTTGGCGAAGTCCCAGTTCCACGGGAACGGCAGGGCCATGCCGATATTCGGTACCAGGTACAGGAACGCGACGACGACGGTGATCGCTCCGGCGGTGTGCCGGACCAGCGCGCCGATCCCGAGGCCGATCAACGCCACGACGGCGAGGTAGAAGCCGCCCCCCAGCACAGCGGCCAGCATGTGCGGCGCCCATAGGCTCGCGCCCAGGTGCTTCGATGCGAAGATCGCCTGGGTGGAGAGGAAGCATGCGACGGCGAGCGCCTCCCCGACGGCCAAGGCGACCGCGCCGACAACCGCCGCCTTGGCGGCGAGCACGGCGGCGCGCTGAGGCTTGGCTGTGAACGTCGTGCGGATCAGCCCTGAGCCGTACTCCGCGGTGATCGACAGCGCACCGAACACGGCCATGATGAGCTGTACGACGCCGAACCCCTTGAATCTGATGCCGACCCAATCCTGCACGTTCTGGCCGCCTGGATGCGGCGGCAGATGAGAGACGTTCAGGTTGGCGAGGCCGATCGCGACGAACAGGGCCAGCCCGACCGCGGCGAGGATTGTCAGGTAGCTGGACCGCACGGTGCGCAGCTTGAGCCACTCGGCAGTGAGCAGGCCTTGCGCGCGGGCCAGCGGGGTTCCTTCGGCGCGCGCGTCGGCCGACGCTGCCCGGGTGAAGGTGCCTGTGGCCATGTCATGCTCCCTGTCGCGAGGCGGCGGTCGGCTGGGCCTGGTACTCGACACTGTCGGCGGTCAGCTCCATGAAGGCGTCCTCCAGCGAGGCGCTGACGGTGTGCAACTCGTGCAGCGCGAGGCCGTGCGCGAGCGCCAGATCGCCGATCCGGTCGGCGGGCAGGCCGTCCACGCGGAGCCCGCCGTCCTCGTTGCCGGTCGTCGCGCCCGCGGCGCGCAAGGCAGCGGCGAGGTCGGCGGCGTGCGGGGACCGGACGATGACATGGCTGGCCGCGCTCCGGGCGGTGAACTCGGTGATCGTCGTCTCGGCGATCAGCCGCCCACGGCCGATGACGACGAGGCGCTCGGCGGTCAGCGCCATCTCGCTCATCAGGTGGCTGGCGACGAGCACCGTACGGCCGCGGCTGGCGAGGTCTTTGAACAGGTTCCTACCCCAGCGGATGCCCTCGGGATCGAGTCCGTTAAACGGCTCGTCGAACAGCAGGACGGCCGGGTCGCCGAGCAGCGCGGCGGCGATGCCGAGCCGTTGCTTCATGCCCAGGGAGTACGTTCCGACCCTTTTGCCTGCGGCGTCGGCCAGGCCCACCTCGGCCAGCACCGCTGCGACCCGGGCCCGGCCGATGCCGTTGTATGCCGCGAGGGCCTCCAGATGCCGTCGGCCGCTGCGGCCGGCCGGAACGGCCGTCGCGTCGAGCAACGCGCCCACCCGGTGCAGCGGCCGGGGCAGACTGGCGAACGGGACACCGTCGATGGTGACGTCTCCGCTGCCCGGCCGGTCCAGGCCGAGGATCATGCGCAGCGTCGTGGACTTCCCCGCGCCGTTCGGTCCTAGGAAGCTGGTTCTGGCCGAGGTCGGGGTTCTGTTCACCTGGCACTCAAATGCATACGTGCCAAACCTGCTGCCGCGGATGGCCGCGGCCGGTGTCGTGCAGCTTGCCGCCTGGACGGTGGGGAGTGCCGTGCGCACCCAGCGCAGGTATGCCGCGGGCCTGCGCGAGCAGGCTGAGCGCCGGGTACACGCGGAGGCCGACCGGTCTCGGCGCGCGCTGGCCGAGGAGCGGCTGCGGATTGCCCGTGAGTTGCACGACGTGGTAGCGCACAGCATGGGGGTCATCGCCGTCCAGGCGGGGGTCGGCGGGCACGTGGCCGGCTCGCGCCCGGGCGAGGCAGTCAGGGCGCTGCACGCGATCGAGGAGATCAGCAGGTCAGCCCTGCAGGAGTTGCGGCGGATGCTTACCGTGCTGCGCGATGACACAAGCACACCGGACGGCGCCGCGGTCGATCTCCTGCCCGCGCCGGGCTTGCGGGACCTGCCGGGCCTGATCGATCGCACCGGCCGGGCCGGGCTGTGCGTCGAGCTGTCGGAGGCTGGCCAGCCCATGCGCCTGGCGGATGGGGTCGACCTGGCGGCCTTCCGCATCGTGCAGGAGGCACTGGCCAACGTGGTCAGGCACGCGCGTGCCGATCGCGCCTGCGTCCGGCTGGACCACGGGCCGCCAGGGCTGCACATCACGGTAACCGACAATGGGATCGGCGCGCCCGGACCACAGGCACCGGCGGAGGGCCACGGCCCTGCAGGGCATGCGTGAACGGGCGGCCCTCTGCGGCGGCGATTTCAGTGCAGGCCCGCGCCCTGACGGCGGCTATCAGGTGTGCGCATTCCTGCCTGCGCTTACCGACGCTGGAGCCGACGGGGCCGCGCTGTGACGATCCGCGTCCTCGTCGCAGACGACCACGCACTGGTCCGGGCCGGGTTCCGGCTGCTGGTCGATAACGAGCCCGACATGGCAGTGGTGGGCGAGGCCCCGACCGGTGCCGCCGCGGTCGCGATGACCCGGTCGAAGCGGCCGGACCTGGTGCTGATGGACGTCCGGATGCCCGAACTCGATGGCATCGAGGCGACCGGCCGTATCGTCGCGGAATCTGCGACGGCCGGTGCCCGGATCCTGATCCTGACCACCTTCGACCTCGACGAGTACGTCTTCGGCGCCGTCCGGGCTGGTGCCAGCGGTTTCCTCGTCAAGGGCACCCCTCCCGCGCTCCTGCTCGACGCGATCCGGGTCATCGCAGCCGGGGAGGCGCTGCTGACCCCGAGCGCCACCCGGCGCCTGATCGAGGAATTCACCCGCCACCCCGCGCCGCAGCACCTCCCGGTCCGGGCACTCGACGGCATCACCGAGCGCGAGCGTGACGTGCTGCTGCTGGTCGGCCGGGGCCTGTCCAATACCGAGATCTGCCAGCACCTGCACATCTCCATCGCCACGGCGAAGACCCACATCGGCCGGCTGCTCACTAAACTCGGCGCCAGGGACCGGGCCCAGCTAGTCATCGCCGCCTACGAAAGCGGCCTGGTCAACGGCACGCACGGAGGCTGAGCCACAGGGTGCGGTCTGCTTGCCGGGCTGGCTTCGGCGACTCGCTTGAGTGCCTACCGGCGCTCCTGCCAGGTGGCGGCCAGCGACCTCATCCACGAGGCGGCGGCCACCAGCCGTTCGGGCTGGGCTCGAGACGCTAGTTCTGCCAGTACGAAGTGGGTGGCTGCAAGATGCAGAATTCGTTGCCGTCTGGATCGGCGAGGATGTGCCAGCGCCACCCACCCTCGGAGATCGGCTGGTCGGTGAGCACGACGGCGCCGAGCCCGATAACCCGCCCGACCTCTGACTCAAGATCGTCAGTTCGCAGATCGAGGTGAACCCGGTTCTTCGCGCGCTTGTCCTCCGGTACCCGCTGCAGGAGAATCTCGACGCCTTCGCCACCGGCGGGATCCAAGCTCAGGTAGGGCCCGCCCGTGGAATCGCCCCGGACATACCCGAGCACCCCGGCCCAGAACTCCGCCGAACGGTCCAGGTCGGAGCAGTCGATCACGACCACGAGCTCGCCCCGCAGGTATGGTGCGCGGCGTCTCACCCGGCCGAGCCGCCAGCGACCTCGTAGGACCACAACTCGCTGCTCACGCCCACGGGGGTCGGCGCCTCGCCGCCACTGCGTTCCGCCGCGGAGCGGTGCCCGTGCCCGAACGCCGGTGAGTGCAGCCAGGCGGCAAACGACGCTTCGTCCCGCCACCGTGTCACGACAAGCCATGTAGTGCGCTCGTCGGACGGTTTGAGGAGCTCGAAGCCTTCGAAGCCGTCCTGGTTGTCGACCGCGCCTGCCCTGGCCGCGAACCGGCGAGCCAGCTCGTCCCCGCTATCGGCCGGCACTGTAATCGCGTTGATCTTCACGACGGTCATGACTTCGATGATGCCAGCCCGAGACCCGGCGGTTAACCGTCGGACGCTAGTGTCCCCACCAACCCGCGGCAGTAGACCGCGGCAGGTAGCCGTACTGCGAACAGGAAAGAAGGCCGGCGGGCCGTGGAACCCTCGCTTGCCCGGCGCGACAGTCGGCCCACAACCGTGGCCAGCCCAGAAAACGGTCTGAGGCCGGAACGTCAGTCCAGTCAGCCAAGATCACCAAGGATCGATCCAGACAGATTCCCTTTCGTGACCATACTCTGTAATCCATAACTATCCCTTGTACGTCTGGTTTCTGTGCAGATACGATGAAGCGAGTCGTACGATGGCTTCCACATATGAAGTAGAGCGTCACGGTGGTAGTACGCACGGCTCGGGGGGAAGGGGGACGGGCAGGCGACTCATGGAAATTTCGGGTATCTTCGAGACTCTGTTGCCGTCTTAAGCATGAGAAGATTCATGGGATTGGCCGATTTGCGATGATTCGACCTCGGCCCTCTAGGCGGAAAGCCTTGCTGAGGAGGCTTGCCCAAGTATGGAGACGGTTGCTGTATACCCATTATGAAGTCGGGCTGTGAAAAGTATTGCCCAGGTGTGTCCGCGTAGGATGTCACGGTATCCCGCCATGGCTCGGGAAATAGGGCGAGATGCGCGGTTTTGTCTGATAGGTCTGAAAACGGCACTCGCCCGTCGGCGGCACCCCGCTGGAACTAATGACATTCGGCATCTCTCTACCTGCCGCCTCAGCTCGCATCAGATCGGAAAAGGGTAGGGGGACACGTGGAGGGACGCACAGATCGGCTGAGGGATCGGCGGTGGCCACCGGGGAGCCTGATGGCATGCTTGTCGGAAGGCGACAAGGAAGTGCTGCTCAAGCTAGGGATCCTCCGGCAGCATGCACCAGGCACAATCCTGCTGGCCGAGGGTGACCGGTCGACCCATCTGTTCTTGCTTGTTGACGGATGTGTGAAGGTCACCGCAGGCAACGAAGACGGGCACGTCGCCTTGCTGGCCATCCGGGTGGGCGGTGATCTCGTCGGCGAACTGTCGTGTCTGGACGGTCATCCGCGGGCGGCGACAGTCACGGCGGCAGGACACCTCGTGGCGCGTACGATATCGCAGCCACAATTCCACCTTTTCCTGCGCGATCACCCGTTTGCCGCACTGGCAGTCAGCGCCTCGGTGGGCGACAAGCTGCGGTCGGCCACGCGACGCTGGGTCGACTTCAACGGCCGTGAAGCCCGCGTCCGGTTGGCGCGCGTCCTCGTCGAACTTGCACGTTCGTATGGACGACCTGTGGCCGATGGCGTTGAGATCGGGATCTCGCTGACGCAGCCCGAACTCGCCGCGCTCATTGGTGCCGGGGAGCCGACCGTGCACAAGGCGCTCGCCGACCTGAGGCGCCGCGGAGTCATGGGCACCGGTTACCGCAAGATGATCATCAAAGATACCAGCGCATTAGAAACTATCTCAGGACTCGACACAGCAAACCCGTAAGGCAACGGGTTCTCATCTCCATCGGGCGCTCACAGTTGGAACGTAGTCGCACTGCCTAGGAAGCGATGGAGGGTGAGGGACGTGGACGCGGCCAACCCAGCGATCCGACGGCTGTGCATCGGAGTCAGCTTCGGCTGGGCCAGGGCTCGCGGCGCCAGCGACCGGTGTGCGCAAACGGGCGAGCTCATCAATGTGCTTGACGACGCGTGCCGGGATGCGCCTCTTGATCGGGCCCTCTGGCATTGCCAGCCGCAAGGCGATGGAGAACTTGCCCTGTTACCACCAGGAGTAGATGAGGGCTATGTTATCGCTGATTTCATCCGCGAGGCAGGACGGGTGCTGTATCGGCACAACCAGAACATTGATCAGGGGTCGCGGCTCCGCTTGCGGATAGCTTTTCATCAGGGTATTACGCACATTGCTGACTCCGGATACACAGGTCCGGCGGTGGCAGTGATCTGCGGCTTGCTTGATTCGCAGCCGCTCGCGCACGCGCTGATAGGCAATTTGTCGGCCGATCTGGCGGTCATTGTCTCGCAGCAGATATTTGAAGATGTGATCCAGCACGATAGCTATGATTTGCGGGCCGCGGAGTTCGTCCCGGTGCGGATTGAAAGCCCTGAAGAGAATCGCACAACCGCCTGGATCCGAATTCCCGGCCGGGAGTTGCCCCCCTGTTAGAAAGACATTTCGGCATATGCGAAGGGTTGATAGTCGTGGAGCAACGTGAAGACTTTGGCCGTCGGCTCCTGATCAGTGTGGACGCACGAGGCTACGGGGCAAGCGACGATCGCCGCCAGTCGGCGATCCAGAAGGCGTTGCTTGACCTTCTGGATGAGGCAGCCGCGCGCGCGACGCTGGCCCGGCGGACGTGGCTGCGGCAAGCGGCCGGCGACGGCGAGCTTTCCGTACTGCCAGAGACCGAACCAGAGCCTTGCGTCGTGGACGACCTTGTCCGCGAGTTGAGTGCCGCACTGACTCTCCATAATGAAGACTTTCACGCCGACGCGAGACTCCGGCTTCGCATTGCGATCCATCATGGCGTCGCGATCCGCGCGGCAAACGGCTTTTCTGGCCAGGGCGTCGTGGTGGTGAGCCGACTGGTTGACAGCCGACCTTTGCGCACCGCGCTGCAGATCAGCGGAGCAGACCTGGCCGTGATTCTGTCGAGGCGTGTCTTCCTCGACACTGTCGTCCAGCGGCACACATCGTTGCGGGCCGCTGACTTCCGCAAGGTGCGGATCCAGAACAAGGAGTACAACGAGGACGCGTGGATCCGGGTGCCTGGTGCTGACATACACGCGCTCGAGTTGCCTGAGGGAGATGGGCAGGCACCGGCAGATGTAGCTTCCGACCCGGAAGCGGTGCGTGCAGCGCCGCCCGATCCCGGCGGACCCATGGTGTTTACCCAGATTCACGGGCCCGTGATCGCGAATGACCCTACCTTCGGTATCCGAAACGGCTGAGCGGCCTGTGATGTCGGAAGACGAGATACCAGCTGAGCAGAGTTCGGCCCAAGGGGCCGGTGGCTCTGGGGCACGTTCTGGCGCCTCGAACTCCCGACCGTCAAGCGAGCAGTTCGCGCAGACATTCACCACCTTTAATACCTTCCAGGCGCCGGTGAACGCACGGAAGGGAACGTTCGGCGTCGCTGGGAATGCGGTGCGACAGCGACGGCGAGCCACAGGGAAGTTGGATACCACGGACGTCGAGCCCGCACTGCGCTTCTACATTCCGCCGGTGTCGTACGACGAGGCGCTCAGGGCGCTGCTCGCCGACCATGTCGTGATCTTGGAGGGTGAGAGGGGGAGCGGGCGCGCATCTGGCGCGATCGCTCTCTTGCGCGAGGTGACCGACCGCACCCTGGTCGTCCTGCCGCCGGTCATTACCATCAAGCAACTGGCAAAGCGAACTTACGATGCGGCGTTCGCGTATATCGTGATCGATCGCGCCGATGAGGGCTCAGCGACAGGTATCGATCACACCTGGCGGACGGTACGCGATAAGGTTCGCGACGCAGACGCCTTTCTCGTGGTGACCACGGCGGCGACTGCGGCCGGCCAGGCGGTCGAGGCAGTACGACGCGTGTCGTGGCACAGACCGCCGCTGCGCGACGTGCTACGCGCGCACACCTGTGAATCGTCGGTGAGTGACCATGAACTCGAACAACTGGCTAACGCGATTCCTGCTCGTTGGGGGATGGCTAGCGTCGCGCGGGTCGCCGAGCGTATCTCGGCAGGCGATACCTCGGCGGCGGCCCTGGAGGAGCTTGAGGTCGAGGCGATCAAATATGTACGGGCCTGGTTTGACGGGGATCGAACCCGGCGCGAAATTCTGGGCGTCGCGGCGCTGGCGTTCGTTGCGGGCGCGAGTGAGCGCACGTTCGAATCGGTACGCGGTCAGTTGGAGACCGCGGTCGCGTCGCGCCTGCCAGCCAGAAAGCCGAAAGAAGACAAGAAGGGCGCCCGAGGCGCACTGCCCAATTCTCGGTTGAGCGTTGCGGCCTCCAACGGGCTGATCGCAATGGAAGCTGTTACCTCAGGCTCAACGACCCGGCAGAGACTGGCGTTTAAGGTGCCCGCCTACCGCCGTCACGTGCTGGCCGAACTTTGGGCACGATATGAGGCCCCATTTTGGGATGCCCTGCGTGCATGGCTCAACGAGGTCATGCTCGAGTGCGACCCAGTCGAGATCGCCTACGGGCTGTTCCTGCTTGCCGGTGTGAACCTCGACGAGGCTGAAGAGTTCTTCCTCGAGCCTTGGTCGCGGGGCGAGCGGGACGTGCGGGGCATGATCACTGCGACCTATGTGCTGTGGTGGATGTGCTACGACGACACGCTGGCGCGCAACGCCCTGCAGACCGCCGTGCGCTGGACCAACGACGGTTCCGTGGTCCAGCGTTGGACGGCTGCGCTCGCGTTCAGCGGCGAACTCGGCGTGCGCTACCCGACGGATGTTACTCGCCGGTTGTGGCAGCTCATCACGTCCGGCGACGATATCAGCGAGCCGGCACAGGAGGCGCTGGCGACGTTGTTCGTCACGCTTGTTGATGGGGAACAGGACGCGAGCGTGATCTTGACCATGCTCGACCGGCATATGACACGATTTGGCCGACGCGGTGCGGACGATCAGCTGTTGGCCCGGACGATGACCTCGGTGCTCGAGGTTCTCGCCGCCCGCGACCTTCGCAGCGGCAATCCGGCCGTGTTCATCTTCCTGCATGTTCACCCGGAACGGGCGCGCCTGGTCGCGCGGCTTTGGGCGGGGGCACTGTGTCACCGAATGTACCGCCGAGACGCGCTGCAAAGGCTCTGGGAAGGGCTCAAGGCACTGGAGCAGATCAGCGCCGAGCCGTTGCGGGACGCCCGCATCCTTGGCGATGCGCTGGCCGAGGCGCTTCCGGAAGCCGAACACGGGGCGCTCAGGAGACACCTCGAAACCACCGCTCAGCGTGCTCACCGGCGCGGCGCAGAGCCGCTCGTCAATGCGCTGCTCGAGGCCCTCGGGCGCGTCCAGAGCCGATCAACGGCGGAGGCGAAGTAATGACCGCAGGTTATCCGATTGCCAACAGCGGCCCGCTGGACCCGGCGCCCAAGCGGGGAGTGTTTGGCCTGGGCAGACGGTATAGGGATGGCAGTGATGTGCCCAAGGCCGATGCGCACCAGGTACTTGTGTACCGGGTGAACGGAGACTACTTGCTTGACCGCGCCCGGCTCGGGTTGAGCGACGAGCAGGTCGTCAACGCGACCCACGTGAGCGTGGTCGACATGCGGCGCGCCGCGCCGATCTTGGTGGAACTGCCGATTCCGTCCAGGGACGCAAGCGATTTCACGATGCGGGTCACCTTCATTTGCACCGTAACCGATCCGCTAACCGTGGTGCGCGAGGGAATCGACGCAGCGACCATTCTAGCGGCGTACCTGAAAAGCCACCATCGGATCTTCGAACTCGGGCTCGATTTTGTAGTCGGGGATATAAACGATGTTAGGCGAAATGTCAATGCCCAAGTAACGGCTTACGTTACCGTCAAGCCTCCCATCATCCCTGGGCTGTCGGCGACGATGGCAAGCGTAGAGGTACTGACCCCGCAGGAACTGGTCAAGGTAGAGGAGGACAGCCGGGCGCTGCGGCGCACCCATCGGCTGGAGGCCGAGCGGCAGAGGCTCGACCAGACCTTCGAGACGGGTACCGAGCTCCGGAACCAGGAATTGCAGGATCTGCGCTCGCGGTACCAGCGAGACACCGAATACGAGCAGTTGCAGCACGATCAGCTGATCACCACCGAACGGCAGCGCCATGGCCACTTCCTAGAGGCCGAACGCGGCGAGTTCCGGCGCCGCGAGCTTGGCAAGGCAATGGAGATGCTTCGCGAGGACCCGAAAGAGGCACTGCAGAAGGCCTACCTGGCCGGACAGCTGGACGCCTATCTGACCGGGCAATCTGACGCGGCCGAGTTCGGCGAGCAGTTCCGAGCCGAGCGGGACCGGGACCGGGCGCTTGAGGCGGCGCAGGAAGACCGCGACCAGGAGCACAGACTGCAGCGCAAGCGGGAGAAGCGCGAGGACCGTCTGCGGGCTGTGGAATGGGAGCGCGAGGACCGCATGCAGGCGATTGCCGCCGAGCGCGAGGACAAGCGGTGGGCACACGAGGATGAACAGCACCGCTCTGAGCTCGACAGGCAGGACCAGCTACAGAAACTGCTCTGGCAGCGGGACGACATGCTCAGGCGCGAAACCGAAGGACGCAAAGACAACTGGCGTCGCCTGGAGCTGAACCTTGAAGTGCTCAAGGTGCTGGCCAGCCGCGGCCACGCCGACATGGTCAACCTCCCAATCGAGCGCATTGTTGACGAGCTCGCTCCGGGCTCCAAGGCCGAGCAAGCGACCGATGCGCCCTCCGCACTGGCCGGGGCGGATGAGGACGGACCGCCGTCGCCGGCGGATAGGGAACCGGATCCGGAAACGGAACCGGAACCGGACGCAGACGTGAGAGAAGAAGATGACGCAGGCTGAGCAAAGAGCCGAATACGATCTGCTCTCCGACGTCGACGGGCCGCGACTGGGCCAGTACCGTCCGGAGCCGCCCGACCGTGGGCCCGGCCGGTGGCTGCGCCGGATCGCCGGGGTTAGGGAGGACATTCTCGACTGGGTACCGGAAGAGAGGCCTCGGTACACGCGACTCGGCGCGATCATCTTCAACACGGGGCTGATGGCGGCGATCTCATTGCTTGCCGCACTTGGCAAGGTGCTGACCGTCTTCTGGCTGTTCCTTATCCCGATATCGGCGCTGTGGGGATTCGTAATTATCAGCTTCGACGGCTGGCTCATCGCTAGCACGCACGGCGTCCTCAGCGCCGCCAAGTACCGCGTATTCATACCTCGGCTGGTCATTTCATTGTTGATGGGCGTGATCATCGCAGAGCCGCTTCTCCTATGGGTCTTCCAGCCGACCATCCGCACGGAGGTACGCGACTTCCGGCAGACCGAGCTGATCGGGTACGAGAGTCAGCTGACGAAATGCAATCCAGCGTCGGGGGCATTCGTCGCCACGGCGTTCTGCTCGGGCTTCCACCTCAGCCTGGCCAACTCGCCAGATGCAGTCCAACAAGAACTCAATACGGCCACGGCCCAGCGTGATCAGCTTAGTAACCTCGTTGCAGGGATCAGCGCCCAATACGCCGCTAAGGAGAATTTCGCAGCTAACGAATGCGCAGGGAAAACGGGCCCCGGCCTGACCGGGCAGCTTGGCGACGGTCCGGAATGCCTGCGCGACAGGAAGGTTGCGGACCAGTTCAGGGTGGACAACCAGCTCAGCCAGCGGCAGGCCGAGCTTACGGCCCTAAACAGCAAGGTCGTCCGCCTTACCGCGGATCTCGCAGGCGCAAGGCAAGCGTACGGCCAGAGGATCAGCACGGCGATCGTCAGTAAGGTAACGGCCAGACGACTCGATCAGGGCAAGATCGGCATCCTCGATGAGGATGCCGCGCTCGGTCGGCTTTCCTCGCGCAGCGCCTTCGTCTTCGCAGCGCAGTGGCTGCTCCGGCTGCTGCTCGTCGCGATCGACTGCCTGCCCGTGCTTACCAAGATGATCGGCGGCACGACCGCATATGACGAACTCGTCGCACGCCAGACGAACGTCAGCAAACGTCTGCACGATAGGCACATGAGCGTGCGGGAGGGCCGCGACGGGGCCGCTAGCGAAGTGCGGATGCAACAGACCGAGCACGAACTTAGAACCCGCATCGAGGAGATTGACGAACGCGACCGGGCAGCCCGTGCGCGGCGCGAATCGGGCCTCGAGAACGAGATCGATGAGCTAGCCGCCCGCCTACGCCAGCAGCATGACAACACTGCGGCGTCTCAGAATGGGTCCGGCAAGGGGGCTGGCTACCTGGTGCGTGACGAGAGCAAAGGGCTGGCATCATGACTGGCGCAGCAAAGCCGCCAGATCCACCAATTGGTAAACCCGAGCAAGCATGGAGTGTGCTCATCCTTGTCAACGACTGGGTGAAGCATGCCGAGTCTAAGGCTGGTGCCACGCTCGCTGCGGCAGGCGTCATCGGCGGCGTATTGTATGGTCTCGTTAAGGGTCAGCATCATCCAAGCATTGCTCTCGACGCTGCATCGGTGATTTGCGGCGTGCTGACTCTTGCCGCGGCGTTGTTCGGCGGCCTGTCTCTGGCGCCGCGCGTGAGGTCACGCGAGGAGCCGGTGAGCGTCCTTTACTTCCACCATATTGCGCGCCGCCATGCGCGCCGCGCTGGAAGTGCCCGCTACGCGGAGGCGCTTCAAGCATTGGTCTCAGACGACAGGCAGATGATCAACGAGATCGCCGGGCAGATATGGGCCAACGCGCACGTCGCGCGCGATAAGTACCGCTGGGGAAACCTGGGACTCCTGATGATTCTGCTAGCGCTGCCGGCGCTGGCAGCAACCGCGCTGATCATTCCAATCCACTAGCTTGATTGTGGACAGTCACCGGCCGGCTACCCGGCGGGCGCGGCCTCGGGATGCTGGGAGGCCGCGGCCGCCGCGTCGAGTTCGGAGAGCCGGAGAAGGTGGCGGGGCGCCGGGGGGAATGGCGCCGCGCTGTCCACGGTCAGGCCGGAGTGGACGTGCAGCAACTCGCCGGGGTCCAGCAACCGCCACCCGGGGTCGTCGTCCATCCGCTCGCTGGCGATGATGACGGCCGGCTGGCGGGCCAGGTGCGCTGAACGGGCGTGGATCCGGCTGCTTGTGGCCTCCAGGCCGCCACCCACCTCCCCATCCCCCTTCACTGCGCCGGTGCCGCCCGGCGGCCGCGCCAGCATGTACAGCTCATGGGTCTCCGGGTACCGCAGCGCCCACAGGTCGGTCGCGGTGGCCAGCACCAGGTTGAGGGCGTAAATGGGCAGGTGATCGCTGATCCAGCCGATCGCCGCGGTGAGGCCTTCGGCCAGGTCGCCTCCGTGCCCGCTGGTCTCGGCGGTGATCAGCGCAAAGACCCGTTCGCTGTCGGTCTCGCCCTGCACCAGGCCGGTGGCACCCAGTTCCGCGAGGCGCCGGTCGAGTTCGGCCAGGCCCTGAACGACGCCGTTGTGGGCGAACAGTCGGCCGTCTTGCTGGAACGGATGGGTGTTGGCCACCGTATGACTGCCAGTGCTCGCGTAGCGAACATGGGCCACGAACGTCGTGCCGCGCATGTCACGGGCCGCGGACGCGAACTGTGTATCCTGCCATGCGGCGATCGGCTGCTTGCTCACCACCGGCTTCCCGCCCATACCGAACGCTCCGACACCAGCACCGTCGGGATTGTGGTGACTCTGCGCAGCAAGGCTGTCAGGAGCGTCAATGAGCCAGAATGTCGCCGTCACCATCGCGGTACCGGCGTGCAGGCCGAACAACCGGCACATGCGGGCTAGCTGGCCGTGGCCGGCAGCGGCAGCCGGTCCGGGTCGACCGGGCGGCTGCGGCTGGCAGCGGTGGCGAGCAGTTCGGGGGAGTAGTGGGCATCGAGCAGCCGGCCGTCGAGCAGGCGCGGGAACCGCTCCAGGAATTCGCCGAAACCCAGGCCCGGAGCCTCCCTGAGATGGTGGGCGACGAGACCGACCCATACGGAGGTCCTCGTCGCCGAGTACCGCTCCGGATGGCCGTGCCAGGTGGCCAGCGCGCGCAGGCCGGCCTCGGCGCGGCGCACGGCCTCATCCCGGCCGTATCGGCGGACATACAGCCATGCCACGCGCAGGTGGTCCCGGTGGCCGAAGCCGTGCTGCTGCAGTCGGCCGTGCTCGAATGCGTCGAGGAACGCGTCGTCGTCCATGTCCCCACAGTAGATTCCCTGGCCAGGCCGCTGGTCCAGGTGGCGGAGAACGCCCTGCAATACTTCGAGAAAAATCTTGTAGCGGCTGGGTTGGACGAAGTTACTGAACTCGTAAAAGCTTCCCATCAGGCACGCCGATCACGCTTTGACTCCTACCGGGTGATTATTCAAGGGCTCCAGCTATCGGTAGCCGTCATGTTCCTTCTTGCTGCCGTCTACGCCCTGGTTTCGGCTTAGCCTGTCCCTTGTCTCCCACCGAGGTGCAAGGCATGCAGAGACGTCATGTCTGCCGACGACTGATCTCGTACCCCAGGTTAATGATCGCGCGGATTGTCCCCAGCGCTACCTCACGATCGTAAGTCTTCTCGCTTTCTGGAAGCTCGTCGTATGGCACCAGGCACGGATGCGTCTGCGCTTCGTCGCTGCGTAGTGGCCCGTAGTGCCAGCCCTCCCGTTGGCGCAGCAGAGCCCACGTCTCATGGGCGTGGGCCGCCAGTTCCTCAACAAGAAGTAGCAGCTCCGCCGGCACCAGGACGGATGAGGTGTCCAGTGGCGCAGGGCGGTAGTCGCCGCCGTCAGCTCTGCTGCTGTTCACTTGCCGACTGTTCGCGGGGCGGCCGCGGCCATGCGAGCCGCACGAGCTGGACGGCGCAGGCGGCGGCCGCCGCGGACGCCCGCTCCTTCCACGCGTCACGCATCTGGGTATGCTCCGACGCGTTCAGATCGCGTCCGCCCGCCGACAAATCGTCGGCCGGAATATCGGAGATCCCCCGAATCATCGCGAATCCCACGGGCCTGTTCAGCTCGCGAGCGTCCTGGATCGCCGCAGCGACCCCCGCACCTTCCATCTCCACCGCCATCAATTTCGGTCGGCTCTTCAACACGCTCTCAAAGAAGGCGTCGGACCGGTCGTCGACGACCTTGTCGCCTGACGCCACCGAGCCCACGAGAATCTTTGGCGTCAGGTCCCGGAGCGATTCCGGATGCCCGAGGTCCCCGTACCAGGCGGGTTCACGGTGGGGCAGGGTACGAGCTGCGCCCACGATCGGCGCATCCGCCGGGTAGTCATGGTCGTGACGTGGATGGAAACCATGATCGATCTTGCCGTACTCGTAGCCGCAGATGCGATCGGCGACAACGACGTCACCCAGGTCCACGTCGCGCAGACCGCCGGCGACGCCCACGACGAGTACGTGCCTGGGGTCGAAGGCGAGGAGCGTGTTCTTCGTGGCCAGAACCGCCGCGTTGGTTCCCGGGCCTGGGCACAGCGCCAGCACAACAACATAGGGCCTCTCGTGGAGGGGCGACTTGATCTCACCCACCTCCCAGGAATGCACGTTGGGAAAGGTGTCGGTGCCAACGACGGTTCGGCGACTTGACAGCAGGCGAAGTACGGCGCCGTACTCTTCCGGAAGAATCGTAATGACGGCGATGTCGGCATTGATCTCCCCAGCCCTGACTGCAGCCTCCCGGCCGCTGACGGTAGTGATCTTCGCCGTCCTGGAGTCTGGTTCGGCGAGTAGCCGATCGAGGTCGCGGACGATTATCTGCACCTGCTCAGTCTCCGGCAGACCACCCAAGAACCGTCCCTGCATGGAGACCTTGGGCCCTGAGTCCGTCTCTTCCAGGAAGTAAGGGACAACGCGGAGCCTGCGCTCGCGCGCTAGTTTGGTGGCAAGGTTGAACTCTTCTGTACACCAGGAGCTCTTCCAATAGGACTTATCGATGAGCGGCACAAATACTGCGCTCGCCCGGACCTTTTCCCACAGCCGGTCAGCGAAATCCTCTCCCAGATCGATGGAGTTGCGGGAGCGGTAGTGAAAGTACGGGATATTCTCGAGGCCCAGTGCCCTGCTAAGCGCCTCCGCGAGGACGTTGGTCTCGCCCGCGTTGCTCAGGAACACTGGCATGGTCGCGCGGCCAAGGCTGCGGAAATACTTATGTCCCTCCTCAAGGCTGACAAACTCTCGCCTGGGGTCGGTCAGGCGGCCGATCTCGTTAAGGGTGCGAGCTTCCAGTTCGTCGTGGTCAGACCAATACAGCACCAGTTCGTCGGCCGCGGCTGCACGCCGCAAGGGCGCACCGCCGAGAAGGCGCAGAGGATGTGAGCCCGTTTCGGGGTGCTGGTGACACCATTTCAGCGTCGGGGTAGCCCTCCCACTTAGGAAGTCGGCGATCTGGGTGACGCCAGGCGCGTCCAGATCGATAATGACGAAGTCGCAACTGTCGACCGCTAGTGCGAGTTCAAAGGGATCGTCGGCCTTTTCGGTCAGGGAAACCGCATCATCCCCCGTGCGTCGGAGGATGCGGTCCAGAATCTCCCGCCGTCGGCTGGCCTCGTCCGTCCCCGTGCTCAGGGCCAGGCCGACTCGCCCGGCGCGATGATAGACACCTGCCGCGTACGGCGATGTGCGGGCGTGGAACGCCTGGATCTTCGCGAGCAGCGGTTCGGCTGCCCGGTCGTACGCTTCTGGATGGAACTCGACAACTTCGGCCCCGGCCGGGAACCAGTGCGGCGACACACGCCAGTCACGCAGGACGAGACGAGGCTTGCGGGCGCGAACTGCCAATCCATACTCGTGCATGATGAAAGGCGAGCATCGGTACCCCTCCTCCTCCTGCCGGTAGGTCACCACGGCAACGAACCCGGCGCTGCGCGCCATCATCAACTCAAGGTATGTCGTCGACAGTGAGGTCGACCCTGGATCGACGGTGAAAGAGAAACCCGCCCCGTGGAATATCGTCCAGAAGTAATCGTTGAGATCGCGGTCTTCCCGTCGGTAGCTATGGCTGAAGTACACCGGAACTCGCGCTGACACGCCCCCGCCTCCGTCCATACGATCCCGCTATGGTAGCCCCGGTGGTCAGGAATGACGCGGACAGGACCCGATGGGTCGAGGACGAGGCGCCTGTCGCTCGTCGCGGGGGGCGCTACGGCTGCTGGATGGCGACTACCCAGGCCGCGAACCGATGATGAAGATCGCGGAGTTCACCACGGACAGAGGGCTCGTCTTGCCGCGCTAGGCCAGGGGCGCACTGGATCCCGGCCTGATCCCCCCGCCGCGCCGCGGTTGTATTTCCGGGCGGCCGGGCTGCTCTACCCAAGTGAGCGTGACAGCCAGGTCGCAAGGGACCGGGCCAGCTCCAGAGGAGGACTAATGTCCGTGCGCGATGAGACAGAATCGAGCCAGGCGGCATCGACCAGACAACAGCCGCCGCCGACCGCCGATGCCATTCCCGATTTCGTCCCAGCGACCAGGGCCGGGATGCCGCCGACGGCCCAGACGTTCTTCGCGGTCGTCAACTCGAACGGATCACTCGCCCGGGGATTCCAGGCAGTGTCGTCCGCCAGGATCACCACCGGCCAGTACCAGGTGCTCTTTTCCCACGACCTGACCGGTTCGGTCTTCGTCGCCAGCATCGGGGACCCGGGCAGTCTCGTGATTCCACCGGGCGGTGAGATCTCGGTCGTAGGACGGCTCGGTGCCGCCAACGGGGTGTTCATCGCGACCAGGGACAGCGCTGGCAATCTCTCCGATCGGGGGTTCCACCTCGCGGTCCATTCTTGACGTCGAGGAAGATGGCCGGCTTAAGCAGCTCGCTACGGCGGTGCCGGAGCGCAACCGTCGTAGCGAGCCTCCAGCGGGAAGATCACGGGTGGTCGGCCGCGCCGTTCATGACAGCGCTCGCGCGTCCTGCATGACATTCCTCTCATCTGCGATAGCCAACGCCTCCTTGTAGCACGAAACGCGGTGCGAGCGTGACGCTGGCAGCTGGGTATTGTTCACTCGCGGCTGGGCACGGTTGGATGGCGGCGGGGCACGAGCCACCGGGAGGTGCCGGGTGAGCAGGGTTCATGATGTCGGCGGGCAGAGCGGCTTCGGGCCCGTCCCGCTGGACGACGACGGCCAGCGGTTCCATGCCGACTGGGAGGCGCGGGTCTACGCGCTGAACGCGGTGCTGCGGGCCCGCGGTATCTACAACGTCGATGAGTTCCGGGATGCGATCGAGCGGATCCCGCCCGCGGAGTACCTGGAAGCGTCGTATTACGAGCGCTGGCTGCGGGCAATAGAGACGCTGCTCGCGGAGAAGGGTCTCGGGTGAGGTTCGCACCGGGGACCCGGGTCCGCGCGCGCGTGCTCGATCCCGATCATCACACCCGGCTGCCGGGGTATGTGCGGGGGCAACTGGGGGAGATCGTTGAGGCTGAAGGGGTGTGCCCGCTGCCGGACGACCGCGCGCGGGGCATCGTGCCGCCGCGGGTCGAGACGGTTTATGCGGTCCGGTTCCCGGCCGCCGCACTGTGGGGCACCGGGACGCACACGGTGACCGTGGACCTGTGGGAGTCCTATCTGGAGGAGGTCGGCTGATGGGGGCGGCGCACGAGGACGTGCCGGTTGCCGCGCGGGTGCGGCGGCTCGAGGAGCGGGTGATCGCCGCCGGGCTGGCGACCGACGAGGAACTGGACGCGGTGCTGACCCGGCTGTACACGACCGCGTCTCCCGTGAACGGGGCGCGGATGGCCGCCCGCGCGTGGACCGATCCCGGGTACCGGGAACGGCTGCTTGCCGACGGCAACGCGGCCGCCGCGGAACTGGGGTTCGGCGACGCGGTCAGCGGGTACCGGCTCAAGGCGGTCGCCAACGAGCCGGGGCGGCACAACATGATCGTGTGCACGTTGTGCTCGTGCTACCCGGTGTCCTTGCTGGGACCCTCGCCGAGCTGGTACAAGAGCCTGGCCTACCGGTCGCGGGCGGTCCGTGAACCGCGTGCCGTCCTCGCGGAGTTCGGGCTGGAACTGCCTGAGGCAACCGAGATCGCGGTCTGGGACGCCAGCGCCGAGAGCCGCTACCTCGTCCTGCCGAGCCGTCCAGCGGGGACCGCGGGCGTGCCGGATGATGAGCTGGCCGCGCTGGTCACGCTCGGCGGCCTGATCGGCACTGCGGCCATCTGACGAGGTCCCGGGCCCGGTGCCGCCCCGCCTCAGCCGCCCCGCCTCAGCCAGCGGCGTCCTGCTTCCGGCCCAGCAACTGGTTGGGGTTGCTGATCACCCGGTCCAGGATGTCGATGGCCGCGCCGCGGGCGGCAGCCATGAATCCCAGCGACGAAGTAGTGAGCTCGCATCCGGCCGAGTCCGGCGCCAGCAGCCCGGCTCGCAGGGAATCTCGCGCGGCGGGGAGTATCCACTCAGCGATCGCCGTGAAGTATCCGCCGAGCACGATGACATCGGGATTCACGATTTTGGCGATGTTCGCCGCGCCGATACCCACATAACGCCCCAGTTCCGTCAGGGCGGCGAGGGTCTGGGCGTCCTCGGCGCGGGCTCCGGCCACCACGAAGGCGATCTTGTCCTCCGGTGAGCCCGGCCCGTCCGGGCCCGGCCCGTTCGGGCCCGGCCCGGACCTGGCGGCCGCGAGTGTGGTCCCCGTGGTGGACAGGAGCGCGTTGAGGCCGACGAACGACTCCCAGCAGCCCCGGCGGCCACAGCCGCAGCGGGGTCCATCCGGATCCAGGGTCATGTGACCGACTTCGCCGCCGTACCCGCGCGAACCGAGCAGGGGCTTGCCCTGGACGATCATGCCGCCGCCGATTCCCACCTCACCGGTGACGTAGACAAGGTTCGGCGTTCCTGCGTGGCTGCCGACCCGGTATTCGGCTATCGCGGCCCGGTTCGCGTCATTGCCGATAGTGATCGTGCCGACCTGCCGGGCCAGGTCCTCGCCCATCGCGGGCAGGACCATGACGTCGTCCCAGCCGAGATTGGGCGCGCAGCTCACGATGGCGTGGGCCTCATCAACCAGGCCGGGTATCGCGACGCCCAGCCCGGCGATGACCCGGTCGCGTCCTGCGGTCCGGGCCGGAAGTGACTGGAGGCACCTGCCGCACAGTTCGGCGAGGGCCCGGATGCTGCCGACAGCACCAGCCCGCTGCGCGTCGAACGCGCGCCGTTCCTGGTAGACCTCGCGGTTTGACAGGTCGACGGCGAGCACCGCGAGGTAGTCGACGTTGATCTCCGCGCCGATGGCCACGATGTGCTGCCCAGTGAGCATGAGTTCCGTGCCCGGCCGGCCCAAGCCCCGGCCCGCGGCCAGCCCGGTCTCGCTGACCAGCCCCAGGCTGATCAGCTCAGCGACCAGCCGTGACACGGTCGCCCTGGTCAGGCCGGCACGGGTGGCGATGCCAGCACGGGAGTCCGGCCCGACAGCCCAGAGATGGCGGAGCACGACCTCCAGGTTGTTGCGACGGATATCGGTGTGCCCAGCGCGAGCCGGAATCGTGGATGATCGCATGTCGGACACCGCAGCCCCCTTCCTCCATACCGGCCGGTCCGCGTTTCCGCGTCACGAAGAGTCTTGACCGAGCCGGCGTCGCCCCCGTTATGTTTTGTATTGAATCAATACTAACTGGCCAGCGTACCGCGCTTCACCCCATCCAGCCGCTAGAACGCGAGGTCACGCGTCCGATACCGTTTTACACGCGATCGGCTAGTTGCTCGATGCGCTCGTGCAGCGTGGGGAGGTAGCTTTCGGCCTCCGGTTTCATCAGAACGCTGCGCAGGATGCGGGCTCCGTCGCGGTCCGCCGCGACGCCCGGCTGGCGGCGGGTGAACTCATTGGCCGCGATGCGCAGCGTGCTCAGGAAGACAGGGTCGGCCGGGTCGGCCATGCCGTCGGCCAGCATCCGCGCTGACGCCTCGTCGATCGCGGACAGGCTCCGCGGTGTGGTGACCGGGAAATAGGACACGATGTCCAGTTCCGGGGGCTGGTACAGGTCCAGCCGCCCGGAGGCTTCGATGAGCCGCGCCCAGGTGAGCGCGGCCCGTCGGCCGGCCGCCAGCACCTGGCCGAGTCCGGCCGCGGTCGGCGGCAGCACCTGGAATGTCAGCCAGAGCGCTGCCGCCGCCGCACCGGACCTGGAGCACTCCAGGCTGATCTCGCCGAGATGCGGCTCGTCGGAGGTGAAATAGGTGTAGGGGGAGTCGTGCAGGTAGAGACGGGCGACGTCCGGGTCGCGGAACAGCACCGCCCCGCACCCATAGGGCTGTAGTCCGTGCTTGTGCGGGTCGACGACGACAGAGTCGCACCCGGCGATGGCCTGCCACGGCGCCCTGGCCAGCCCGGCCGGGTCCTCCAGACCCGCCAGCAGGGTGAAGAAGCCGCCGTAGGCCGCGTCCACATGGACACGGACCCCGTGCCTGCGGGCGACCGCGAGCACCTCGTGCATGGGGTCGATGGCGCCCAGGCCAGTGGTGCCGGCCGTCACGACCACTGTCCCGATCCTGCCCCCCGCGAGCAGGTCCTCCAGCGCGCCCGGGTCCAGGCGGCCGGCGGCGTCGGCCGCGACCGCAGTCCCCTCCAATCCGAGCACCCCGCACATCCGGCCGTGGGTGTAGTGCGCCTCGGTGCTGTAGGCGACACCCCGGCCCGGATGCAGTTCGCGGGCGACGTAGAGGGCTTCCAGGTTCGCGATCGTGCCGCTGCTGGTGAGATGGCCCAGGTGCGTGGTGAATCCGAACATCTGGGCCAGCTGGGCGATGACCTCTTTTTCCATCTGTGAGGTGGCGCGGCTGGAGTCGAGCGCGTGGTTGTTCGGGTTGATAAGCATGGCGGTGAGATAACCGACCACCGCGGCGGGATGCGGGGGCTTCAGCATCTGCCCGGCGTAGCTGGGATGAAAGTACGGATAGTTGTCCCGCAGCCGCTGGGTGAAGGCCTCGAAAGCGGCGGCGAAGCGCTCGTCGGTGACCGCCGCGGAAGGGTCGGGCCGGAATGCGGCGAAGCCGGCTTCCCAGTCTGCGACCGCGCCTACGCCGCTGCTCAGCCATCGCTGCACATCCATTCCGGACCTCGCAATCCTGTGGTCGCCGCCTGGCTAGGCCAGCACCCGGGCCGGGGCGCCGTCCAGCCACCCGGTGATGTCCTCGACCGCCCCGGCGTAGAAGACCGCGTACGTCTCCCGCGACACGTACCCGATATGCGGCGTGAGCACGGTGTTCGGCGTCGTCCGCAATGGATGGTCGGCCGGCAGTGGCTCGGTGTCGAACACGTCCAGCGCCGCGCCGCCGATGCTCCTTTGGCGCAACGCGTCGATCAGTGCCGGCTCGTCCACGATAGGGCCCCGCGAGGTGTTCACAAGCAGCCCGTCCGGGCCGAGCAGGGCCAGTTCGAGGGCGCCGACCAGGCCGACGGTGCGTTCGGACAGTTTGAGGTGCACCGACACGATGCCCGCCTCGGCGAAGAGCTTCTCCTTGGTCACCAGCCGCGCCCCAGCCGCCTGGGCCCGCTCGGCCGTCAGGTTCTGGCTCCACGCGATGCAGTGCATGTCGAAGGCGTGTGCGTAGTGCGCGATCCGCGGCCCGATCCTGCCGAGGCCAAGCAGGCCGAGCGTCGACCCGGCGAGTTCCCGGCCGACGGTGCCCTGCCAGCCGCCGCTGCGGAGCGTGGCGTCCTCCTGCGGGATGGAGCGCGCCAAAGCGAGGATCAGGCCCCAGGTCAGCTCGGGCGTGGCCGCCTGCGAGCCCCCGGTGCCGCACACCGTGATGCCGAACCGGGCCGCCGCCTGGAGGTCGATGGACGCGTTGGCCATCCCGGTCGTGATCAGCAGGCGCAACCGCGGCAGCCGCTCCAGTACCGTCGCGGGGAAGGCTGTGCGCTCGCGCATGGCGACGATGACATCGAACGCCGTGAGCCGCTGGACCAGAGCCGCCTCGTCCGCGATGTGGTCGGCGAATACTGTGACGTCCGCCCGGCTGGTGACCGGGGACCAGTCGGCGCTGGACAGGGCGACCCCCTGGTAGTCATCCAGGATCGCAACATCCACCATCGTGATCGGGCTCCATTCGGTCGGGAAAGCCGGGCCAGCGGCCCCGCCCGGTGTGCCCGATCATCCCGCACCCGGTGCTGGATGGCGTCGGCGAGCGGCCGGAGCTTCCCCGGGTGGCATGCGTGACGCTAGGTTGTGCGGGTGAGTTTCGCCCGGTTGTCCAGGGGATGATGGGGTTCCTGCGCCGTACTCGTGGGACTCGGCTGCTTCGCCGGCCGACCGTGGGCGCGGGCCCGGCGGGACGCGTGATCATGGTCCTGTCCGGTCTGCGGCAGCCCATCGTCCTGATCTTGCTCCTGATCGCGTTCTTCAGCACGATTTCCGGCAAACCCCTGGACGGCCTGCTGATGTTGCTCGTGGCCGCTGGGCTGGCCTGGGACGCGGGCAGGCGCTCCAGGGAACTGCCGCGCCGCCCCGACGTCGCAGCCGCGGGAAATGCACCCGCAGGCCCGGCGGGGGATCAGTCGCCCGCAACCAAGGCCGGACCGGCGGGGGGTCAGTCGCCCGCAGCGAAGGCTGGCCAGCGGGCGGCCAGTCTTCGGCGCCGCCGCCGTCACGCCGCCGCCGGGCGGTCCTCGCCGTTACCTGGCTGGCCGGCGGCGCCCTGTACGCGGCGGTGGTGGGCTCGTTCAGCCGCTATTCGTGGCCCGCCACGGCCGGGGTCGTCGCGCTCGGCGCGATCGTCGTGCTGATCGGCTGGCCAGGCCCGCTGCGGCCCCGGCCCGACCCTGGCCGGCTGCCTATGCCGGGCACCGCACTGTGGGGCGGGCTGCTCGTGGCGGGCGGCTTGTGGGAACTCGGGGCCCTCATCCAGCAGCCTGGCCTCACCGTCTCGTCAGCGGCGCACCCGACCATCAGCACGCTGACCGACCCGCTGCTTGGCTCGCACGGCGGCCGGTCTATCGCGCTGGCGGTCTGGCTTCTGCTGGGCTGGCTCCTGGTCGAGCGATGATCAACAGCCACGACGTCACCATCCTCGGCTACCTGCTGGTGCTGCTCGCTGGCCTGCTCCTGGAGTTCCTCGCCACCCGGACCCGGGCCCGCATCCCGGCCCTGGGGGACGTGCTGACGCGGGTCATGCGCACCCGGACCGGGAGGGTGGGCGTGCTGGTCGCCTGGGCGTGGCTTGGACTGCATTTCTTCGCCCGCTAGGGCCAGACACGCCATGGCCCGCTGGCCTCCGGCCGCGCCCCACGCGCTCCTGGCCTGGACACCCGGGACGCGCCACGGGGGGTAGAGACATGCGGGCTATCGTTGCCTATCCCCATCCGTCCACTCGTTCCGGGCGATACGCGCCGACAGACAAATGGAGGTGCCGGTGCTCACGCTGATCCTCGCCGCCATCGCGGTCGGGCTCGGCAACTTCGGGGCATCGATCAGCATCGGGCTGTCCGGCGTCGAGCCGGCGACACGGGCCAGGGTCGCTGTTGTCTTCGGAGTCTTCGAAGCCGGGATGCCGCTGGTTGGCCTGCTGGTCGGCAACAGCGTCGCGCACGCACTAGGAAACGCCTCACGCTATGCCGGCGGAACACTGCTTTTCGCGATGGGTGCCTGGCAACTGGCCCAGACCGCCCGGGCCAGCCGGAAGGGCTTGCCCCCGCCGCCCATCGCGACGAGACGGCTGCTGCTCACCGCCTTCGCACTCTCGATAGACAACCTGGTCGTCGGGTTCAGCCTCGGCGTCCAGCACACACCAGTGGTCGAAGCCGTCGTCGCGTTCGCCGTCGTGAGTGTGGGCCTGACCCTGCTCGGGCTCGAATTCGGGCGGCGGCTCGCCGCCGTGGTCGGGTCAGGCAGCCAGTACCTGGCCGGGATCGTGCTCGTGGGTGTCGGGATCCTGGTCGCCTTGGGCGAACTCTAGCCCGGTGATCCTCGCGCGCTAAGGTAATGCCCGGAGGTGTCTGAGCACCTGGTGGTCTCCACGGTCTTCAAAACTGCTGAGCCCGAGGACCTCGGGCTGGCGGGTTCGATTCCCGTCCACCTCCGCTGACCTGCCGGAACACCGTGTCCGCCCCTGGCTGGCTACCACTTGTAGCGGCGGGAACGGCCGCCCGGTCGCCTTTCAGCCGTCCGCAGACTGGTGCCACGCGGGATTCTCGGCATCCTCTAGTAGAGGGTGGCCTGGACTTCCCCGGCATCCCCAGCTTCTTCGGCTACATCCGCAAAGAGATCCAGGTAAGGATCAAAGCGGAACATTCGGTTTCGCCGCCCGCCAGTGACTTCGCTGAGCAGGCCGATCTTGGACAGTTCACCGATCATGCCGTTGGCCGCCGGGAAGGAGATGTTCAGCCGCTCCCTGGCTGTATTGACAGTGATCAGGGGCCGTTCAAACAGATAGTCGAGCAGCGCCAGTACGTTGGCGCTCAGGTGTGCTGATTGGGCTGCGCGCCTGGCACGCTCACGGAGCTGGACAATGCTCCTGGCGGTATGCTCGGCTTCCCTGGCAACTTCTCCAACGCCAGTCAGGAAGAATCGGAGCCAGCCCTCCCAATCGCCGTCGTTCCTGACCGCCATAAGCCTGTCGTAGTAACTGCCTCTATGCTGCTTCAGGTAGTGGCTGAGGTAAAGCACCGGTCTCTGGAGCACCTTGGCGTGGCAGAGCAGGAAGGTGACCAGCAGCCGCCCGACCCGGCCATTGCCGTCCAGAAACGGGTGGATGGTCTCGAACTGAGCATGTGCCAGAGCGCAGACGATCAAAGGGTCCAGGCCACCGGGGTCGTGAAGGAAACGTTCCAGATTGCCGAGCGCCGCCCTCATCTCGTGCGGAGGAGGCGGTATGAACGCCGCGTCGGCCAGTCCGTGCGGTCCTCCGCCGATCCAGTTCTGGCTCTTCCGGAACTCTCCCGGAGATTTCTCGCCACCGCGCACGCCGGTCATGAGCTTGTCGTGGATTTCTCTGAGCAGGCGCAGTGAGAGAGGTAGCGATTCCAGCCGTGCCAGGCCGTAGTTCATCGCAGTGACGTAGTTGACGACCTCCTCGATGTCGCCCGGCAGCTCGCTTCTGTCGGGGTCGATCTCGAAGGCGAGGATGTCGTCGAGGGTGCTCTGCGTTCCCTCGATCTGCGAGGACAGTACAGCTTCCCGGCGCACATACATCGCGACGAACAGCTCTGGGTTCGGCAAAGTCGCGGCCACGCCGTCCAGCCTGCCCAGCGCGGTACCGGCGCCGGCCAGTACGGTGGCAAGCCGCGCGTCGAATGCAAGCGGAGGATCCGGCGGGAGCGGGGCTGGGATGAACGCCCGGTAGCCCTCGACCTGGCGGATCATCTGCCCGGCGCGGGTGCTTCCTGGTTGGGGCTCTGTCACGAACTGATCTTAGCAGTATTAACCAGGATCGGTCACAGGTTTAATAAGGAGCCCCAACGCCTCGGTGAAATGAGATTTACTTCAACATGGCCTGCCCGCCAGGCTCGTCGTTGAACCAAGGCCGTCGTTAGCTTCAATAGGCGGGCTGCACGCCGTCCAGGGAGGGCTGGGAACTCAGTGAGCCGAGTCGACGGCCTCGAAAGCCCGGCCGACGGTCGTGACTACCGCGCCGCTGGCAAACAGGCCGGTGCTGCCGCCGGTGGCGGAGGACGGCAGCGCGAACCACGCGTAACGCTGCACGTAAGGCAGGCTTTCCAGCATCGAGGTTGATGCCGTCACGAAGGCCGCCTGCTGGCTCTGGGTCGGGGAGTTGGGCGTACCACCGAAATTGGCCAGCGCGAACTCGGTCAGCCAGATCGGCAGGTGGTAACGGGCGTCTACCACATATGATCTTGGGTTTCCCTGGTCAGAGTGTATGTTGATCTTTGCCGGGGGCCAATTCTGGGAGCCAAACCCTGGCTACGGGGTGCCTACTGTCGCCGTATGGTTTCCGTGAAGGAGTCACCAGGCGAGGAGCCTGACCGTGGCTCCTTTATTGTTTCCGAACGGAGTGTCGAACGAATGACCGCCCCGCGCGACGACTGTTCGATACTCGTCACCCCCGAGGCCTGGGTTCCGCAGTTAATCGGCTTCCTGGTCCATGTTCCGGGCCGAACACGCAGGTCAGCGATGTTAGAGCCGCTTAGAATGGCGGGAATGCCTAGATACACGCTTTGTCACGATTCCGCTGATGAGGACGGGTAGA